>Ga0114932_10000150_pt1 | contig 78984 bp, 68 predicted proteins | sample 2SBtaG_2_FD_87286 | JGI IMG/M metagenome (GOLD analysis project Ga0114932, IMG submission 87286) | Deep subsurface microbial communities from Kolumbo volcano to uncover new lineages of life (NeLLi) - 2SBTROV12_ACTIVE470 metaG | ecosystem: Environmental > Aquatic > Marine > Volcanic ...
AGGAAGTGCCCGACCTCGTGGTACAGCGTGACCTGGAGCTCCTCGATGAGCTCGTCCTGCGAGCGGGCCAGGCGCTCCAGGTTGCGGCGGAAGAGCACGATGGCGCCGGGGAGGTTGGACCAGGGGTCCTCCAGGGAGCGCTCCATCAAGGAGGCGCCGCTGAAGTAGCCCAGGATGCCGGTCGGCGCGGCGGGGGGGTCGTAGCTGCGCAGGACGTCTTCGGAGGGCACGTCCTCGACCAGGATGGCGACGTTGGCGAGGTACTCCTGGAGGGTCGGATGGAGGCGGCTCAGCGCGTCGCTGACCACGTCCTCGAGGGTGTCGTCGTCGAGGATGGCGGGGAGGGGGAAGTAGGTCGGCTCCGAGCGCCATGCCCGGAGGTAGTCCCGGCGGGCGCCGGCGGAGTCGCCGCGGCGCTCGCGTAGGACCGCGCGCACATAGGACGCCTCGGCGTTCCAGGGGTCCTCGCGCAGGCCCCGGTTCGCGGCCCTGCGCGACTCCTCCCAGCGCAGCTGGTCGAACAGGACGGAGCTCAGGGCCGACCAGCCTTCGGCCATCGCGGGGTTGGCCAGGACCGCGCCGCGGTACGCCAGCTCGCTCTCCTCGATCCGGCCCTGCTCGCGAAGCGTCTCGCCCAGCAGGAATTGGGCCTCGCTGTGTCGGCTGTCGATGGACAGGGCCCGCCGCAGCAGGCCCTCGGCGTCGCCTGCCCGGCCGTCCATGAGGGCGGCTTCGGCGGCTTCGAGCAGGCCTTGCAGGGAGCGCTGGCTCAAGGTGACTGGGTCCCATCGATGGCGATGGTGGTCTCCATCACGCCGTAGTCTCCCTCTAGCAGGGGCAGCTCGAGGGCCCTGAGCTGGCGCTTCAAGCAGGGGAGCGGGTCCTGCTCCAGGTTCGTGCTCTCCAGCACCTCCAGGCCCTGGAAGCGTCCGATGTTGGTGGCGAAGAGCCTGGCCTTGAACGAAGCCGGCGCACTGTTGCCGAACGCCCGGGCCTTTGTGACGCAGTCCTCGAGCTGGGCCTGGCGACTGGCCAGGAGCTTGCGCACAGCGGCGTCGTCCAGCTCGACCACCTCGCTGTCGTCTTCTGGGGCCCAGTCCATGGGATCGGAGAGCTCGAGCCGTAGGGACAGCGTGCGAAACTCGCCGGGCGCCATCGTGAGGCGCTCTGTCACCTCATTGAAGCCCGCCAGGGTCACCGTGACGTTGAAGCCCTGGTCGAGGGGGATGCCGCCCTCGACCTGGAGCAGCTCGCCGCTGCCCACAGCGCGCCCGTCCACGAAGATGGCGTCGGCCCGGGGATCGACGCGGATCTCCAGGGAGGCGGGCGTTGCCTGGTCGCCGTCGTCCTGGCCCAGGGTGGACAGGGACGGCAGCCAGCCCATGCTGTGGAGGACCGAGACCACCAACAGGCCCAGCACCACGAACAGCACGGCCTCGCTGGAGCTGACCCGGCTGCGCAGGACCCGGAAGGTGACGGTCTCGCGGTCGCCGTGATCGGTGGTGATCGTGACCAGCCCCACAGACTCGTTGCGGGGCATCAGCTTCGGGTGGACGACCACCTCGATCTGCTGCTCCTCGGCGTCCGGGTCGAGCCGCTCGGGCGAGATCTCCAGCCAGTCCTTGTTGCTGCTGACACGGCCCCGCATCCGTCCGCCGCCCGCGTTCTTCAGGGCGAAGCCCGAGCGCGTGGGCTTGCGTCCTACGCTGAGGTCCATCGTGTTCGGCCCAGGCAGGGCCAGACGGGGCCCGCGGCGCCGGGTCCGGGTGGTGCCCAGACCCACGGTGCGCTTGACCTGGGGAGGCGGTGTGGGCGCATGGCGCTTGGGCTTGGGCTTGGGTCTGGGCCTGTGGTCGTCCACGCCGCTGGACTGGAAGTTCAAGCTCGAGGACTCGGGCTCTGGTTCGGGCGGCGGCCGTGACGCGCTGGGCTGGAAGGACGTGCCCAGGCTGCCGGCGACATCGGAGCCCAGGTCCGGCGGCGGCGGCGGTCCGCTCGACGCGGTGTCATCGGCCGCAGGCCGCTTGGGCGCGATGGTCTCGTAGGTGCCGCTGATCAGGTCGCCGAACAGATCCTCGCCGTCGTCGACCGGGTTGCGCATCCGGTAGATGGCGTCGAACGCGGAGCGGCGGTCCGCGTCCTTGAGCACCCGCCAGGCCTCGTCCAGCTGGGCGTAGATCTCGGACGACTTGCGCTTGTCGCTCAAGCTGCGGGCCCAGCGGTAGCGGGTGCGGTGGGCCCCTTCGATCTCCTCGAGGGTTGCTTCGGCCGAGACCTCGAGGATGGCGTAGTGGTCCACGAACTCCGCGAGCTCGGTGAAGTCGTCGTCCCAGGGGTCGCCCTCGGGCAGGGTCTGTTGGGGGAGCGGGCTGGCCGCCCTGGAGACACCGGTCTCGGCCAGGAGCTCCTCGACGCACGCCAACACCCGGTCGTCTGGGAGCTTCAGGGTCTTGCCCTGGCGGTGGATGGCGGCCTCTCCCTCTGGGGTCAGGACGCCTGCAGCCAGGGTGCCCTTGACGAAGAGGGTCAGGGTCTCCAGGGCCTTCTTGTCGACCCGGGTACTGATGAACGCCACGTAGTCCGAGCGGGCGTCGATCAGCGTGCGCCGGACCAGGTTGTTGTTCTTGATCAGCCACAGGGCCTCGTCGCGGAACTTGGGGTTCGACTGTTGCCCCTGGGCCCACTCCCGCCGCTTGCGCACGGCCCGATCCAGGCGGTCCGCGGGTGCACTGGTCCCAAGCTTGTAGTACTCGAACAGGCTCCCCTTGCCGACCTTGACCAGGAAGCTGTCGATCTGCTCCAGATCGCGCTCGTCGAGCATCTAAGCCTGAAGGACTAGCTGACGGTCGCCCGGCCGACCGCGGCCCGGGCTTCTTCCAGCTGGTGCTTGGAGAGGGCACCCTTGAGGTCGAGCTGGGCGCCGCGAGACTTGGCAGTCTCCACGTCGATGATGTCGACCTCGAGGATGTTGTTCACGTTGTAGCGGTAGATGACGTCGATCGGGGTGCCGCGCGGTCGAGGCGGCAGCTTGTCCAGGATGACCTGGCCGATGACCGTGACCTCCTGGCGATCCGAGCCGTGGCCCTCGGTGACCTCGACGCGCACGGCCGTCATGTTGTCGTAGGCATAGGCGAAGCGCCCACGCTTCTCGTAGGGCAGGGGAGTCGACTCCGGGATCAGGTTCACGATGCGCTCCCGGTGGTTTGCGTCCAGGACCACGATGCCCAGGGGATGCGTCGCCGCGTCGGTGATGCGGACCCCTGGCAGGCCCCCCAAGACCTCCTCTTCTGAGTGGATCGGGACCACGTCGCCCTGGTCCAGCTCCAAGGTCCCGACACCCGAATCTGGCCCCACGGCCGCAAGGTCGGGCACGTTGGCCTCGTCGGAGCCGTCGAGGGCTTCCTGGACCGCTTGGGCTCGCTGGGCGAGCAGGGAACGGTGCGCCTGGAGGGCCGGGTGGGTGGGCTGGTGACGAAACACCGCCGCCAGGGCCGCGCCCAGGCAGACGCACTCTTCGGGGTTGCCGACCTGGGCCTCTTCCTTGCTGGAGAGCCCGCGCAGCATGTCCCGGATCATCGGCATGCGCGTGCTGCCGCCGACGGCCAGCACGTCGTCGATGTTGGACCAGCTGAGCCCGGCCTTTTCCAGCACGATCTGGCAGGTGTCCTTGCACTGCTGGAGCAGGTCGTCGCACAGGGTCTGGAACTGCTCTCGGGTCACGCTGACCACCATCCGGTGGCCGCGGTAGTTGACCGGAATGACCGCGCGGGGCTTGCTGCTCAGGGCGATCTTGGCGTGCAGACAGCGCTCGTAGAGCTCCTGGTAGGGCTGGGGATCGTCCCGGGGGTCCAGGCCGAACTTGTCCCGGAACTGGTCCGCAACGTGGGACAGCAGCCGGTCGTCCCAGTCCTTGCCGCCGAGCTCGGCGTTGCCGTCGCTGGCCAGGGTCCGCAGGTCGTTGCCCTGGATCTCCATCACCGTGACATCGAAGGTGCCGCCGCCCAGGTCGAAGACCATCAGTCGCCGGTGTCCCCCGAGCTGCTCCAGCCCGTAGTAGATCGCCGCGGCGGTGGGCTCGTTGATGATGGACAGCACGTTCAGGCCCGCGATGGCGCCGGCCTCTGCCGTCGCGCCGCGTTGCGCGCTGTTGAAGTACGCCGGCACGGTGATGACGACGTCCTTGATCTCCTTTCCCAGCGCTTCCTCGGCGTCCTGGCGGAGCTTCGTCAGGATGAAGGCCGACAGCTCCTGGGGGGTGTAGCTGCGGCCGAAGAAGTCCAAGGCGAAGTCGTTGTCGCCCATGTTGCGCTTGATGAACCGCACCACGTTGGTGGGGTCCACGACCACCATCTTCACGGCTTCCTCGCCCACGACGCAGGCGTCCTTGTCGTAGAAGTGCACGACCGACGGCGTGGTCGTGTAGCCGTCGGCATTGGGGATGATGTTCGGCTTGCCGAACCGGTCCACGAACGCCATAGCGGAGAACGTCGTCCCCAGATCGATGCCCAGGATGATCTCGTCGTTGCCTGACATGCGTGGGCGTCTCTAACGCGAGCGGTGCGGATCGAGGGGAGGGGAGTGAGCGGCGACCAGGACTACTTGGCCGGGTAGCGATGGAGGGTGACCTCCTCGGCACGCAGGACGCGTGCGGCGCGGGTGAAGCCTCGCTTGAGGACCTGGGCGACGGTCTGGTCGCAAGCGGGATCGTCGGTGTCGATGAGCTTGACCGCTTTCTGGGTCTTGCGGTCGAAGCGCTCCTTGGACTCCATGGGCAGCACGTCGCGGCGGTAGAGCACCTCGAGGAACTCGTCGATCAGGTACTGGAAGGAGTCCGCGATGACCTCTGGGGACATCTCCTCTTCTTGGAGGGACTTCTGGAACCAGTTCAGCGAGTCGTAGAAGAGCAACAGGTCGAGCAGCAGCGGCTTCTCGGCCTGGAAGATGAAGTCTTCCTTGTACTGCCGCAGCTCCTCGTAGAGGGAGTCGAAGGCCTGCTGTTGTGTCTGCTCCAGCTGGCTGCGCTCTGCGAGAGCCTGCCGGATTCCCTCGAGCTGCTCTGTGACGTCCGCCACGTCTACCCCTGGTCCGCGCCACCGAGCTCGGTGGCCAGGTTGATGAAGGTGCCCTCGAGCTCCACGCTCTCGTTGCAGAAGTGGAAGTCGGTGGGACGGGATGCCAGTCCGCGGAGGAACTCGGGACGCACCTGGCCCCCGACCCCCACGGTGATGATGCGTGCGCCACTGGACCGGATCCGGTGGACTTCGGCGATGGTCTGCTCCGGGTCGTCCGGGTGACCGTCGGTCAGGACCACGAAGACCCGCTGCACGCCAGCGCGGGGGCGCAGGAGTTCCCGGGCGTCGCGCAGGCCCTTGGCCATCGGGGTGGACCCGATCGGGGACAGGAGCTGGATGCCCGAACGCAGGACCTCGAGGTCGTTGGTGGGCTGGGTCATGACACCGCCGGGGAACGCCACGACGGCGACCTGGCGCCCGGGCTTCAGGGAGCGCTCGCAGAAGCTCCAGGCGGCGGTCTTGGCGTCGTCGATGGACCTGCCGTACATGGAGCCCGAACAGTCCACGACCAGCGCCATGTGGATGGGGGCCCGGTTCTTGGCCAGGTCCTCGAGGGTGATGTTGCCGGCCGCGAGTCGGTGGGCCAGGGTCTGACCGGACTTGAGGTCCATCGCCTCGACTTCGACGATGCCGTTGGCGTTGTAGCGGTAGGTCACCGAGAGCGTGGACTCTCCGCTGGGACGGGGCGGGATGCCGTAGAACTCGAAGTGGCCCAGCACGTTGCAGTTCAGCGGGTCTTCGTTCTCGCCCTGGACCAGCCACAGGTCCATGGTGGTCTGGCCGTCGTGGGTCGTGACGTAGTCGTCGCGGGTGTGCTCGCAGGGGATGCGGCTGTTGCGGCTGATGATCTTGGAGTTGTGCAGGCTGCCGCTCCGGTACACGACCATGCCCAGGGAATGGGACGTGACGTCGTGGGTCCGGATGTCGATGTCGGGCTTGCGGCCGGACCGACGTGCCGACTCGAGCGCAGCGGTCAGAGCCGCGCCCAGCGCCACGCACTCGTCGGGGTTGATGTCGGTGGCCGGGGCCCGCGCGAAGAGGCGCTTGAGCAGGTCCCGAACCATGGGCATCCGCGTGGAGCCCCCGGCGAGCAGCACGGTGTCGATGTCTTCTGGCTTGAGCTTGGCGTCGTCGAGCACGTCTCGGGTGAGCAGCTCGCAGCGCCGCAGCAGCCCGCTGGTCAGGTCCTCGAACTGCAGGCGCTCGATGGCCAGCCGCAGGATCTTGCCCTGGAAGTCGTAGAACAGGTTGACCTTGGGGCGGCGGGTCAGGCTGATCTTGGCGCTGACGCACTTCTGGCGCAGGTCGTGGTAGGCGGCCAGGTCCTCGAGGGGGTCCATGCCGTGCTTCTCTTCGAAGCGGGCGGCCGCGAAGGAGATGAGGGTGTCATCCCAGTCCTTGCCGCCGAGCTGGTGGTCGCCGGCCGTGGCGATGACGTTGAGTTCGCGGTCGCCGATGTGCACGATGGTGACGTCGAAGGTGCCGCCACCCAGGTCGAACACCAGGATGCGCTTGCCCTCCTCCATGTTGTGGAGGCCGTAGGCAAAGGCCGCGGCGGTGGGCTCGTTGATGAGCTTGAGCACCTGGAGGCCGGCGAGCTCGCCCGCCCGCAGGGTCGCCTGGCGTTGGTGGTCGCCGAAGTATGCCGGGACCGTGATGACGGCCTGGTCGATCCGGTGCCCCAGGCGGAGCTCGGCGTCGTGCTTGAGCTTGGCCAGGATGAAGCTGCTCAGCTGCTCGGGGTTGTAGTCGTCGCCCCGGTACTGGAAGGTGAAGTCGTGCTCGCCCATGTGGCGCTTGACGAACTCCACCACCTGCTCCGGGTAGACGACCGCGGACTGCTTGGCAAAGGTGCCGACCGTCACCTCGGACTCGTCGAACAGGATCACCGAGGGGGTGATCCGATCGCCCTCGGCGTTGTGCAGGATCTCCGGGACGCCGTGCTTGTTGACGTGGGCGATCGCTGAGAACGTCGTGCCCAGGTCGATGCCGACAGCACGTGAGCTCATGGACGAAGCCTCCCCGGGGTCAATCCCCGCGAGAGGGTACTCTATCGGGGCTGGCGGCTCCAGCAGACCCAGGCGGTGACTGGCTTGCGACCGAGGCTCCTGCTCGCTTCGACCTCTACCTGGCGGCGCCGCATGCTGGAGGATGCAGGGCTCGCCTGCGATGCCGTCGACCCCTCCGTGGACGAGGAAGCCATCCAGGCGGCGGACCCGGCGTCCCTCGCCGTCGCACGGGCGCTCGCCAAGGCCGAAGCGGTGGCGGCGCGCTACCCCCAGGCGCTGGTCCTGGGCGCAGATCAGGTCGCTCACGTGGGGGCGGACGTCTTTGGCAAGCCCCGGGACGCCCAGGACCACCTCGCCCGGCTCCGACAGCTCCGGGACCACGCCCACACCCTGGTGACGGGGGTGGCCCTGGTGGGACCCGGGGTTCGCACCACCTTCCGGGAGGAGACCCGGATCCACTTCCGCCCCGATCTCACCGACGACGAGCTCGCGCGCTACGTCGCCAGCGGGGAGGGCACCCACTGTGCCGGCGGCTACCGGGTCGAGGCCCTCGGCGCCTGGTTGATCCAGTCTGTGGAAGGGGACTGGTTCAACGTGGTCGGACTGCCCATCCTGCGGGTGATCGGGGCGTTACGGCAGCTCGGCTGGGACCTGGAGGAGCACGTTGGCGTCTGAGCTCCCGAGTGATGTGGCGACCCTCACCGCGGACCTGCGGGCCCTCGTGGAGTGCTGGTCTGAGGCCGGCCTGGCGGATCTGCCCGCGGCCAGCGACGACGCGCTCCGTCTGCCAGAGCTCCCGGCTGGCCCTGCGGCGGCACCTCGCGCCAGACCGGCCCCCCGCTCCAAGCCGTCCCCGCCGCCTCGGCGCCAGCCACCCCCGCAGCCGCCTTCCCGTCCTCGCATGTGGGACCCGGGCCCCCGCCGAGGTCCGGACCCCGAGCCCCGGGTCCTGCGCCCCGAGCCACCCGACTTCGGACCCATCCCTCCGGCCGGCCCTGGACTGGCGCACATCCAGGGCGTGCTCGGGGACTGCGAACGCTGTGGCCTGTGCCGCAGTCGGCGCACCATCGTCTTCGGCGTCGGGGATCCCGATGCCGATCTGGTCATCTGCGGCGAAGGGCCGGGCGCCCAGGAAGATCGCCAGGGCGTGCCCTTCGTGGGGCCCGCGGGTCAGATGCTCTACAAGATGCTCGAGCACGTGCTCGGCCTGCAGCGGGACCAGGTCTACATCGTCAACGTCGTGAAGTGCCGCCCGCCGGGCAACCGGACGCCACTGCCCGAAGAGATCGCCGCCTGCCGGCCGTTCCTGGACGCGCAACTCGAAGCCGTGCGGCCCAAAGTGATCCTCTCCCTGGGTCGGCCTGCCACCCAGACCCTGCTCCGCACCGGCCGCGGGATCAAGTCGCTGCGTGGGAAGTGGCAGCAGCTCGGGGACGTGCCTGTCATGCCGACCTTCCACCCGGCCTACCTGCTGCGGCAGGCCCAGGACAAGCGCTTGACCTTCTCCGATCTGAAGTCCCTCCGTGATCGCTATGACGCGCTGGGCGGGCGGCGCTGATCAGTCCAGCTTGAGCCCGGCGAACAGGTCTCCGAGGGTCGCGAGGCCGGCTTCGGGCTTGGCGGATGCCGCGGGCTCGGCTTCGGGGTCGCGGCTGGTCAGTGCCCGCAGGCTCAGGGACAGCCGACCGGCCCCGGGCTCGACCTTGAGCACACGGACGGACACCTGCTGGCCCTCGCTCACCACCTCGCGGGGGTCCTTGGTGTGGGTCCAGGCCAGCTCCGAGATGTGGACCAGGCCCTCCAGCCCGCCCACGTCCACGAAGACGCCGTAGTCCCGGATCGACGTGACCGTCCCGGTGAGCTCGGCCCCCGGCTGAAGCGACGCCCACAGGCGCTTGGCGGCCTCGGCGGCCTCGGCCTCGAGCAGGGGACGGCGGGTGACGACCACGTCCTGGCCCTTGAGCTCCTGGATCAAGAAGGGCAGCGTGCGCCCGACCAGCGCCTCGGCGTCGACGGGTCGGCCCGGCAGACTCATCTGGGACAGGGGGCAGAAGGCCCGGCGTCCGGCCAGCAGGACCACGAAGCCCCCGGCGTTCTTCTCGCTGACGCGGCCTTCGACCGGAATGCCGTGCTCGCGGGCCTCGTCCAGGAAGGCGCCGGCGTCTTCGCCGCGGACCTGGCGGGACAAGGCGACGCCCCCGCCAGAGGTGTCGACCACAAAGGCCTGGATCGTGTCTCCGATCGCCACGGTGAGCTGACCGTCGTCGTCGGTCAGCTCGGCGCGATCGATGGCCCCTTCGGCCTTGCCACCCAGGTCCACGAACAAGACCTGAGCGTCCATGCGCACGACCGGTCCGGAGACGCGGTCGCCCAGCGACAGTCGCCGCAGGGGCACGGTGCCGGCCATCATGCTGGCAAAGGCGTCCCGGTCCATGTCGGCGAGGGCTTGGAGGTCCTCGGTCTTGAGCTGGTCACGGCGCTTGGGGCGGGGCTTGGGTGCCGGACGGGGCCGGTCGGTGGCCGCGGTCGCCGGAGACGGGGCGCCGTCGTCGGCAGGGCTGTCCGCGGGTCCGCCGGAGGGCAAGGCGGGGGCCGACTTGCGCTTGCGGTTCTTCTGCCGGATGGTCACCGGCCGGTCAGGGCGTCTGGCCATGAGGGGATCCTGGGGAGAGCGCCGTCCTATCCCCGGTCCAGGCTGCGCTCAAGGGGCTGGACACAGGGGCCTCGGGCCTTGGGGAGACTTCCCCGTGACAAAGCCTGACCAATTTCTTGATCTGGGGCGTTGGACGCCAGACACCAAACAGGTAAGCTCATCTCAGGCAGCCCGCCCCCAGGACGGGAAGACAACCAGAGCAGGGAGACACAAGATGCTTGTCCTCACTCAAAAGGAAGGCGAGATCCTCCAGGTCGGAGACGACGTGCGGATCTACATCAAGCGCATCAAGGGCAACTGGGTCCGCTTGTGCATCGACGCCCCGCCCGAGGTCAAGCTCCACCGAATCCCGGCCCCCCAACAGGCGGCGCCCGAGAAGGCCGACAGCGGCAAGCCCGAAGTCCACGTGGTGAGACTGCGTCGCGGGTAGCTGAGCCCGAGCGCGGCGGATAGCCGTCCCGGTCGCCGGGATGGACCTTGGAGCCGCTCGCCTGCTACGACTACGTCCTCCCCGAGGACCGGATCGCTCGCCACCCCCCGACGGAGCGGGACGGCGGGCGGTTGTACGTCATGGGGCCCCCGGCGTGCCATCGGAGGATCCTGGACCTGCCCGAGTGTCTGGACCCCCGGGATCTGGTGATCGTGAACGACACCCGAGTCCTGGCCGCTCGGGTCTCAGCGCGGCGGTCAACCGGTGGCGCCGTGGAGATCTTCTTCCTGGGGCCGCCGAGCGGCGACCAGGCGCTGGCCCTGTGCCGCCCGAGCCGGCGGCTGAGCGTAGGCGAAGAGCTGGCCGTGACCGGGGGCGGGCGGGTTCGGCTGCTGGACCGACTGGACCGGGGTCGCTGGCGGGTGCAGAGCGAACCACCGCCCCTGGCGCTGATGGCGGCAAGGGGGCGCGTGCCCCTTCCGCCCTACCTGGGGCGCGACGCCGAGCCCGCCGACGCCGAGCGCTACCAGACGGTCTTTGCCGAGCGACCCGGGGCTGTGGCCGCTCCAACGGCCGGGCTGCACCTGAGCACCGCGCTGCTGGCCCGCCTGGCGGAGCGCGGGATCGGCCTGGCGCGGGTCACGCTGCACGTCGGGGCTGGCACCTTTCGGCCGTTGAGCGACGCCGACATGGCCCGAGGACGGCTGCACCGGGAAGCGTTCCAGGTACCGCCAGAGACCTGCGAGGCGATCGCAGCCTGCCGCCGCCGGGGGGGCCGGGTGGTGGCCGTGGGCACCACCACCCTGCGGGCCCTCGAAAGCGCTTGTCCGGAAGGCGCCGACGGCCTGCCGTGTCCAGGGCAGTCCGCGACCGAGCTGTTCATCCGGCCCGGCTACACCTTCCGCTGCGTCGACGTCCTCGTCACGAACTTCCACCTGCCCCGGAGCAGCCTGCTCATGCTGGCCAGCGCAATCGTCGGTCGAGAGCCCCTCCTGGCGGCCTACCGCGAGGCGATCGAGCGGGGCTATCGGTTCTACAGCTACGGCGACGCGATGCTCCTGACGGTGGCCCGGTGACCGCGTCCTGGACCCAGACGGCGGCCGCGGGGCTCGCCCGGACCGGCGTGCTCAGCCTGCCCCATGGCCAGGTCCAGACGCCGGCGTTCATGCCCGTCGGCACCGCGGGCACGGTCAAGGGCCTGACGCCCATCGAGGTGCGAGAAGCCGGCGCCGACATGCTGCTCGCCAACACCTACCACCTGTGGCTCCGGCCGGGTCACGAGCGGGTGGCGGCGCTCGGGGGCCTGCACAGGATGATGGCCTGGGACCGCCCCATCCTGACCGACAGCGGGGGCTTTCAGGTGTTCTCCCTCCAGGAGAAGGCCAAGGTCAGCGAGGAGGGCGTGCGGTTTCGCTCGCCCTACGGCGGAGAGCTCCGCTTCATGAGCCCCGAGGTGTGCGTCGGCATCCAGGAGACCCTGGGCGTCGACGTGGCCATGGCCCTGGACGAGTGCATCCCGTGGCCCGCAGAGCGAGCACAGGTGCAGCGGTCCACGGACCGGACCACCCGCTGGCTGGAGCGCTGCCTGGCGGCCCGGGAGCGTCCGGAACAGACCGCGCTCTTCGGCATCGTCCAGGGGGGCTTCCACCCGGACCTACGGGTCGCCCACGCCCGCCGGCTGCGGGCGCTGGACCTGGACGGCTACGCCATCGGCGGCCTGAGCGTCGGCGAGCCCCAGGACGAGATGCTGGCCATGCTCTCGCTGACCGTGCCCGAGCTCCCGGCCGACCGGGTCCGCTACTTGATGGGGGTCGGCAAGCCCGACGACCTGGTCCAGGCGGCGGCCCACGGTGTGGACCTGTTCGACTGTGTCCTGCCGACCCGCTCGGGGCGCTTTGGCATGGCCTTTACCCAGCAGGGCTTGATCACCATCAAGCACGCGAGATTCCGGGATGACAGCCGTCCGCTCGACCCCGACTGTGCGTGTTATACGTGCCGCGCTTTCAGCCGGGCCTACATCCGGCACCTCCACACCTCGAAGGAAGTGCTGGCTCCCCGGCTCCTCTCGCTCCACAACGTCACCTTGTACCAGACGCTCATGGCCCGCATCCGGGCCGCCATCGCAGCCGGGCCCGAAGCCCTGGCGGCGCTGCAAGCGGAGAGTCGGGGCTGGCGAGGAGCGTATCGGGACGATCCCAGCGTGACTGATTGATGCCTGACGCCAACCACACCGAGCTCCTGCTCACCGCCAACGAAGCGCCCGCTGGCAATCCCCAGGGTTCCCTGTCCAGCTCGCTGTTCATGATCGCGAGCGTCTTTGCGATCTTCTACTTCCTGGTGCTGCGGCCCCAGCGCAAGCAACAGGTCGCCCACGAGTCCATGGTCGACGGCCTCAAGAAGGGCGACAAGGTCATCACCGACGGCGGTCTGCTGGGCACGGTCTGGGAGGTCCACGACGACCGCCTGGTGCTGGACTTCGGCGACCGGACCCGCATCTCTTTCCTCAAGAACTCCGTCAAGGCGCTGCAGCCTGGCGCCAAGGAGGCCTGAGCCATGGGCAACGCCTGGTGGGCCCGGATGGGCCTGATCATCGCGACCGTGCTGCTGGCGGTCTACACGCTGATTCCCACGATGATCGCCGAAGACGCGATGCACACCCTTCACGCACAGGCCACCGGCCTGGGCGACGACGATCCCGGGGCCGAAGAGGCGCCCCAGGAAGAGCCCGTCGTCACCGGCTGGAAGGCCTACCTGCCCGACGCCAAGATCAACCTGGGCCTGGACCTCCAGGGCGGCATCGATCTGACCCTCGAGGTCGAGACCATGGAGGCCGTGCTGTCGTCGGTGGCCCGGGACATTCAGTCCATCGAGGAGACCGCCAAGAACGACGGCGTGATCCCCGGCGAGATCCGGCGCGTCCGCGGTGTGCCGGCGCTGGAATTCTACTTCGGTGAGGGCGGCGAAGTCGGCGAGCTCCGGGAGCTCATGGCCCGGCGGTACCAGGACTACGAGTACAACACCACCACCACCGACGACAAGGGACGTACCTGGCACCGTTTCATGGTCACCGAGCTGGCCATCACCGAGATCAGCAAGAAGACCGTCGAACAGGCGCTGGAGACCCTGCGCTCCCGGGTCGATGCCACGGGCGTCAAGGAGCCCAGCATCGTGCTCAAGGGCGGCAGCAAGATCAACGTCCAGCTGCCCGGCATCGACAACCTGGAGCAGGCCTACTCGGCCCTGGGCACCACGGCGGTCCTGGAGTTCTTCCTGCTGGACGAGGACTTCGGCGACGCCGCCCTGGAGCGCGCTGTCAAGCACGCCCGCGAGAACGCCCCGAACGCAATCTACGAGGACGACGGCGCCCTCAACGACTGGCTCCAGGACGAGGGCCGCATCACCCGGGACCACCGCATCCTGTGGGAGTACAAGGACGACGCCGAGGGCGAGGCCCAGCGTTCCATCCCGACAATCCTCAAGGACCGCGTCGTGCTGTCCGGCGACGACGTCAACGACGCCTCGGTCGGCATGGACCAGTTCAACGACCCCTACACGGCCCTGGAATTCAAGCCCGCCGGCGGTCAGATCTTCTGCAAGGTGACCGGCGAGAATGTGGGCAAGCGCTTCGCCATCGTCCTGGACCGCAAGGTCCGCAGCTCCCCGGTCATCCGGGAGAAGATCTGCGGCGGCCGGGCCAGCATCTCGATGGGCGCGGGGGACTACAACCAGCTCATGGGGGAAGCCCAGGTCCTGGCGCTTGTGCTGCGCACTGGGGCCCTGCCGGCGCCGGTGTCCATCGGCGAGGCCCGGATTGTCGGGGCTCAGCTGGGCGAGGACTCCATCGCCGCCGGTCGCAAGGGCGTGCTGGTCGGCGGTCTGATCGTGCTGGTCTTCATGGCGATCTACTACCGGAAGTCCGGGGTCGTCGCCGACGTCGCGCTGGCCTGCAATGTGCTCTTCGTGTTGGCGCTCCTGGCCGGCTTCGGGGCCACGCTGACCCTGCCCGGTATCGCCGGCATCGCTCTGACGGTCGGAATGGCGGTCGACGCCAACATCATCGTCTTCGAGCGCATCCGCGAGGAGCTACGCACCGGCCGCACAGCCCGAAGCGCGGTGGACGCCGGCTACGAATTCGCCCTATCCGCGGTGCTCGACGCCAACATCACCACCGCCATCGCCGGCGTGGTGCTCTTCAGCTACGGCACCGGGCCCATCAAGGGCTTCGCCGTCACGCTGCTCATCGGCATCGCCACCACGCTCTACACCGCCATCTTCGTCAGCCGGACCTTCATGGACCTCGTGGTCCGACGGTCGACGGCCCAGCTGGGCCTGTAGCGGCCACTCCGGGAAGACCTCATGCAGCTCATCAAGCCTGGGACCACGTTCGACTTTGTCGGCAACCGCCGCATCTTCGGGGCCGTGTCCGCGGTGCTGGTCGCCATCTCCCTCCTGTTGTTCGTGTTCGTCGGTCCCAACTGGGGCATCGACTTCACCGGTGGCACCGAGATCCACCTCAAGTTCGATCAGCCGACGGACATCTCCGAGCTGCGCGGCTCGCTGGCCGAGATCGGGCTCTCCCAGGACGCGGTCCAACAGATCAACGCCGACGAGGACTACGAGTTCATCGTGCGCATCCGCGAGGCGACCTTTGGCGCCGAAGAGATGCAGACCGAGGTCACCGACGCCCTGACCCAGCGCTTCGGCGACGACTGGATCGCAGACAGCCGCTTCGACGTCCAGGTCGGCGCCCGGATGACCATCGAGTACGTCGAGCCCCAGATCCCGCTGCACACGATCATGGGTGCCGTCGAGGGCCTGCAGGGCGTGTCCGTCCAGGAGTCCCCGGACGACAGGACCTTCTACGTGAAGCTCCAGGGACTGTCGTCGCGGGTCCCGCAACAGATCGGCAGGTCGCTGGGCAACAAGGAATTCCAGGTCATGGCCGTCGACACCGTCGGACCCAAGGTCGGTGGGGACCTGCGGCGGGCGTCCTTCATCGCCATGATCGCGACCCTGGGGCTGGTGCTGATCTACATCGGCTTCCGCTTCGACCTGGCCTTTGCACCCGGTGCCATCGCCGCCCTGTTCCACGACGTCACCATCACCATGGGGCTGTTCGTGATCTTCCAGCGCGAGGTCAACACGCCGATGATCGGCGCGCTGCTGACCATCATCGGGTACTCGCTCAACGACACGATCGTCATCTACGACCGCATCCGCGAGAACATGCAGCGCTACCGGCGCAGCGACACGACCAGGCTGATCAACGACTCGATCAACGAGACCCTGGCGCGCACGCTGGCCACCTCGCTGACCACGCTGATGGCCGTCGCGGCCTTCCTCTTCCTGGGCGGACCGACCATCCAGACCTTTGCGCTGGCCATGATGATCGGTGTGGTCGTGGGCACGTATTCGACCATGTACGTGGCCACGCCGATGATCCTGGTCATGGAGCAGGTCAAGCCGCACCTGGCCAAGCTCCTCGTGCCCGCGAACATCGACGAGGACGACGACGACCTGGACGCCGCTTGACCTGTGGCCTGTCAGAGCCTAAGAATCCCGTGAATCCGGCATGTTGAAGGACGGAGAGAAGACCCGATGACCAAGGCAGAGCTCATCGACATGCTGGCCGCCGAGCGCGGCCTGCCTCGCAAGACCGCGGAAAAGGTCGTCAACGTCGTGTTCGACGGCATGCGTGAGTCCCTGTGTGCGGGCGAGCGGATCGAGCTGCGCGGCTTCGGCAGCTTCCACCTGCGGGCCTACGACGCCTACACGGGACGAAACCCGCGCACGAACAAGCCGATCCACGTCCAGCCCAAGGTGCTGCCGGTGTTCCGCGTCGGCAAGTCCCTGCGCGAGCGGGTCAACGGCGGCTCCTGACCTGGTGTTGTGTGCCCTGGCGGCTCTGTTCCTGTTCCTCAGCCCCCCTGCGGGAGCCGTAGACGTCTACGTCAACGGCGTGCTGGTCAACGGACTCCAGGACCAGGTCCTGGACGACGTCACCGTCACCTTCGATGCCAAGGGGGACGTGAGGATCGATGCGCCGAACGTCCGGATCGGGCGATCCTCTGCACCGGCGCCCCCCGAGACCCAGGAAGCGCCCGTCGAGGCCCCGCCGGTCCCCACCGACGTGCCCGCTGGCCGCTGGTGGCTGGTGGCGACCGACGGGGGGTCCAAGGGTGTCGAGATCGACGTCCGGATCAACGGCGAGCTGGTCCAGGTCATCACCAGCGGCCAGGCCCAGGTGCTGGTGGATCTGGCCCCCTACCTGCACCGGGGGCCAAATCAGCTGACCTTGACGGCCCGGGCGACCGGTCGGGTGTCTGGCAAGCCCCTGACGGTCTATGTGGGCACCGGCAGCAACCAGACCGGCGTGCTGGAGCTGGGCCGACCCCAGGTCAGCTTTGCCCCCAGCGCTGTCGAGGTGGGCCAGGGACTGACCCGCGTCTACAGCCTCACGGTAGACTGACGCTCCCCCCGCGCTCGCCCTCTGCGCGAGCGCAGCCCTCCTGCAGCCCCGCCCTCCCCACTTCCCGCCCCAGAAGAGTCCCACCGTGGTCCACAAAGTCGACCTGAGCGACGGCGGCACCTGCCGCTTCGTCCTCGACACCAACGTGCTGCTCTACGACCCCAACGCCCTCTTCGTGTTCAAGGAGCACGAGGTCATCATCCCGATCACGGTGATCGAGGAGATCGACCGGTTCAAGAAGGACCTCAACGAGACCGGGCGCAATGCTCGCACGGTGTCCCGCAAGCTCGACGAGCTTCGGGAGCAGGGCTCCCTGTCCGAAGGCGTGGAGCTCCCCGACGGTGGCAGCATCCGGGTGGTGTTGAGCGGCGGGTCCGACGACCTCCCCCACGGCTTCGGTCCCCGGTCCAATGACAACCTGATCCTGGGCACCGCACACGGCCTCTCGGCCGAGGACCCCCGCGTCATCCTGGTCACCCGGGACACGAACATGCGGCTCAAGGGCGACGCTCTGGGGCTGCACACCGAGGACTACAAGCACGCCCACCTGGAGATCGACGAGAGCTATAGCGGGGTCACCGAGGCGATGGTGCCCGGGCGCCTGATCGACGATCTGTACGCCCGAGGCTGGGTCCCGAACCCCGACCCGAAGCGCTGGCACCCCCACCAGTTCCTGGTCATGACGGCCGAGGACGCCCCCGGCCAGAGCGCCATGGCCCGCTACCACCCGGACCAGGACCGCCTGGCCAAGGTCGGCAAGTACCGCGAGGGCTGCTGGGGCATCTTTGCCCGGAACAAGGAACAGCTCTTTGCACTCGAGCTGCTGCTGGACGAGCGCATCTCACTGGTCACCCTGGACGGCATGGCGGGCACCGGCAAGACCCTGTTGGCGATCGCCGCGGGCCTGCTCAAGGTCTGCGACGAAAACCGCTACCGGCGCCTGGTCGTGTCCCGTCCGATCTTCCCTCTGGGCCGGGACGTGGGCTTCTTGCCCGGTGACATCAACGAGAAGCTGAACCCCTGGATGAAGCCGATCTTCGACAACCTGGAGCTGTTGGTGAACGCCGGCGACGACCGGGAGCGCAACAGCCGGAACCCGTCGTACCAGGCCTTGCTGGACCAGGAGATCATCCAGGTCGAGCCGCTGACCTACATCCGAGGACGGTCCCTGCCCAAGCAGTTCCTGATCATCGACGAAGCCCAGAACCTGACGCCCCACGAGGTCAAGACCGTCATCACGCGGGCTGGCGAGGGCACCAAGGTCATCCTGACCGGCGACCCGTACCAGATCGACAACCCCTACGTGGACGCGACCAGCAATGGCCTGACCTATGTGGTCGAGCGGTTCAAGAACTCCCCGCTCGCCGGGCACGTGACGCTGCGCAAGGGAGAGCGCTCGGAGCTGGCCCGCTCAGCCGCAGAACTGCTGTGATGTCAGGGGGTTGTTGACCGATCCTTGAGGCGGATTCCGGGTCACTTCCCCAGTCCGAAGACCACGTGGAAGGCGCCGCTCCGATCGCCGCCGAGGTCGCTCCCGTAGGAGCCGACCAGCAGGTCCAGCACGCCGTCGCCGTCCAGATCGCCCGCGCCGGCGGCGCTGTAGCCCGCGTAGTCGCCCTCGGCCTGGCCCTGTAGGAGGAGGTCGGCGTCCTCGGCGGTCCGCGTGCCGTCCAGGGGGCCGTAGAACAGGAACGCGGCGCCTGCATCGGGCCCGCCGCCGTCGTGGCGCGGGGCCCCCACCAGCACGTCGTCCAGGCCGTCGCCGTCGGCATCGCCGATGCCGTCGACGTAGTAGCCGAGCCACTCCCGGGCGACCGCGCTGTACACGAAGGGCTCGTGGTCCTGGACGCTGACCACCCCGCGCTCGGTGGCATCGACCAGGTAGAAGGCCCCGCCTTCTTCGGCGACCTCGCTGTGGCCGAAGGCGCCCAGGATCAGCTCCGGTTGCCCGTCGCCGTCGGTGTCTCCGGCGGCGTCGACCGCGCCGCCCAGCCGGTGGTCGTCGAACTCCCCGATGTAGATGGTGTCCGCATCGACCAGGTTGTGGGCCCCGCTCAGCGGCCCCAGCACCAGGTAGGCTGCCCCGGCCCCGTTGCCGCCGCGGTCGTTGCCGTCGGCGCCGATCACCACGTCGCCGTAGCCGTCCAGGTTCACGTCGCCGGCCCCGGCGGCCGTGCGGCCGGCCCAGTCGTTGTCCCGCAGCGGTTCTCCGTCGTAGATGGCGTCGGCCCGGTCCACGAGGGCGTGTCGGCCGAACACGGGTCCATAGACCACGTAGACGGCCCCGTTGTTCAGGCCCGCGCGGTCGCTGTACATCGCCGAGATCAGCAGGTCGTCCAGGCCGTCGCCGTCGATGTCGCCGGCCCCGCGGGTCCAGGAGCCCGCGGCCTCGGACTCCCCTTCGGCGGTCAGGAAGGCGTCACCCACGTCGGGCAGGCTGTGCTCGCCGACGGGGAGGGGGCCTTGGAAGAGGTAGGCCGCACCCGCCCGATACCCCGCAGCGCCATCGCGGATGACCCCCACGATGACATCGTCCAGGCCGTCGCCGTTGGTGTCGCCGACCCCGGCCAGGCTGCGTGCGGACCAGGTGAGCTGGGCGTCTCCCCGCAGGCGGGTGGGCGCGTCGCCCAGGTCCAGGGTGCCGGGACCCAGAGGCCCCGGGAACAGGTAGGAGGACCCGGACTGGGGGCCGCCCACGTCGGACTCCTGGGCGTCCAGGAACAGGTCGTCGAAGCCGTCGCCGTCCAGGTCCCCGGTCCAGGCGGCGCTTCGCCCGGCCAGGTCCTCGGGTTCCTCTCCGACGATCACCAACCCGGCGTCGGCGAGGGAGATGAAACCGCTCAGCCGGCAGCCGTCATCGGGCTGACAGGCGTTCCAGCGACCGTCGCCGCAGATCTCTTCGGCGCCGGGGTGTGTGGCGGGGTCGTCGTCGTCGCAGTCCGTGGCGTCTGCCACGTGGCCCTGGGGCGGCCCGTCGTGACAGTCGACGACAGACTCGGCGGCGTTCCCGTGGCCATCGCCGTCGCGATCGGCGTACCACGTGGTCTCCGGCAGGGCTTCGTCGACGAGCCCGTCGCAGTCCTCATCCAGGCCGTCGCAGAGCTCCTCGGTGGGCTGGCAGTCGGTGTCTGGAGTCGCCGAGCTGTCGACGCCAGTGTCCGTCCCGGTGCCCAGGCCTGTTCCGTCGCCGGGGTCATGTCCGCACCCGGTGAGGGTCAACAGGAGGAACAGGGGAGCCATCGTGCCCAGGAAGATACTCAACGGGCGGGGCAGGTGCCGCCCCCGAGGACGACGCCATGGACCGGCTGGAAGGACGCAACGTGGTGTTGGAGGCCCTGGCCCGCGGGCGGCGGCCCGTGAGGGTGATCTGGCTCGACGAAGGCGCCCGTCCAGACCCCAAGATCAAGCGCATCCTGTCCCTGGCCCGGGAGCAGGGGGTGCGGGTGAACCGCATCAGCAGGGCCGAGCTCGATCGACGGGCCAGGGGCGACGTGCACAACGGCATCCTGGCCGACGCCGAGCCCCTGGCCGGACGCTCGGTCTCCGAGATCGTCGCCGGCGCCTACCAGCGAGACGAGACCCCCTTCGTGGCGCTGGCCGACGAGGTCCAGTACGAGCACAACCTGGGGGCCATCCTGCGCTCGGGTCTGGGGGCCGGCCTGCACGGTTTGGTGGTGCCGACCCGCCGCGGCGCCGGCCTGAGCCCGGTGGTGGCTCGGGTCGCGATGGGCGCTGCCGAGGAGATCCCGATCGTGCGGGAGGGGCTGTTCAGCGCGCTCAAGAAGCTCCGCCGCGAAGGACTGATGGTGGTCGGGGCCGACATGAGCGGCACGGCCCCCTGGGACGTCGACCTGACCGGTCCGCTGGCGATGGTGCTGGGCGGCGAGTCCAAGGGACTCACGCCGACCCTGCGCAAGCGCTGCGACGTGGTGGTGGGCGTGCCGCTCCAGGGCGGTCTGGAGAGCCTCAACGTCTCGGTCACCGCCGGGGTGCTGTTCTTCGAGCGGGTGCGTCAGCTGGCGGGCAAGCGGTAGGCGACCTTGGGCAGGAACACGCTGGGGTCCGGGTCTTCCCGGAACAGCCTGAGCGCGCTGGCGGCGGGGCTCTCCCGGCGGGCGACCTGGGCCCGGAGCGGCTCCAACAGTGCCCGGTCCCGGGGCTCGGAGCGGGCCAGACCCCGGTCGGCGATCCCGACCAGGTCGATGGCCCAGTCAGCCCAGCTGCGGGAGCCCGTGGCCCCCAGGCCATCCCGGGCGGCCTGGGCCAGCCGAGAGTCGGGCGTGCCCTCCGCGCAGAAGTCGGCCGCCAGCGCCAGGGCTTCGGACCGCGCGCGGTCGTCGTAGAGCAGCGCGGTCCACAGGGCGATGCCCCCGAGGGCCAGGGGCAGCGACACCGCGTCGGTCCCGCGGACCTCGAGGGTGTGCTTGACCCGCACCTCGGGAAAGACCGAGGTCTGGTGCAGAGCCCAGTCGTCCCACGTGGGGAAGATGCCGTCGATGCCGTTGGCCATCCAGGTCCGGAAGGTCCGGCCCTGGGCGGCGATCCAGGCGTCCTCCAGGCGCAGGAACATCATCGGTGCATCCAGGAGGTAGTCGACCCAGCGCTCGTGGGAGTAAGCGCTGCGGACGATGTCGGGAAAGCCGGTCCGGTCCGGGTCGGTGCGGGTCCATACGTGGGCCCGGGTGCTCATCAGGCCGGTCTCGCGGCCCTCCTGGATGGGGCTGTTGGCGAACATGGCCGTGAACAGCGGGGAGAGCTGCTGGAGCAGCGTGAACTTCTCTGCGCAGTCCGCCTCGTCCACGTAGTCGAAGTTGGCCTGGAAGCTGGTCGTGCCCTTCATCATCGTGGTGGCCAGATCGCCCTGGGAGGGCAGGTACTCGCGCATGACCTTGTACCGGCCCTTGGGCACCCAGGGGATCTCGTCGATGGCGGTGTAGGGGGTCAGGCCGAGGGCCGTCCACACGGTGCCGGTGTCCGCGGGGTTCAGCACATTCATCAGCTGGCTCAGCGTGCGTCGGGCCTCGGCCGCCAGGCTGGACAGGGTCGCGTGAGGGGCGCCCGACAGCTCCACCTGGGCGCCGGGCTCCAGGGTGATGCACCCGCCTCGCCGACAGAGGCCGATCACGTTGCCGCCTTCAAAGGTCGGCGACCAGGCGTAGCGGTCGTGAAGCTGCTCCAGCAGCCACCGGACGCCCTGTGGCTCGCCGTAGCCGACCGCCCGCCCGTCCTGGTGGAGCGCGAAGCGCTCGAACTCCCCGCCGATGCGCCACTGTTCGCGGGGACAGCCGTAGTGGTGGAAGGCTTCGACGAGGGCGGGACGGCTCAGGGCAGTGCTCATGGCGCAACCTCACTCTCCAGGGGTTCATCGTCAAGGCGGCAGGGGGGGCGTCGCGCTATCTTCGGGGCCATGAGCCTGCTCTTGTTGTTGACCGGGTGCATCCCCCACCTCTACTCGTCAGAGACCGGCGCCGACGAAGCCTGGTCCTGTTCCGAGAACGACTGGGGAGGCGACGGCCCGCCCGCAGACCTGGCCGGAGAGGGCTGGTACGAAGGCGACGTGGTCCCCGACGTGCGCGGGTTCGATCAGCACGGCGACGAGGTCTGCCTGTGGCAGTTCTACGGCGACCTGGTGGTGCTCGACATCAGCACCATGTGGTGCGCGCCCTGCCAGGACCTGGCGCGAGGCGTCCAGGAGACCGCCGAGTACTTCAGCGACGACGGGGTGGTCTACCTGACGCTCCTGGGCGAAGACGTCGAGGGCGCACCGTCGACGTCCGAGAACTGCGAGGAGTGGGCCGGGGCCTTCGGCATCGAGACCCCCGTGATGACCGATCCCGCCGACGTCCGCCGGGACATCGTGACCGACAACGCCTACCCCCGCGTGATGATCATCGGGCGGGACATGCGGCTGGCGATCGACGAGATCGAGACGCCGACAGACCCGGAGATCCGCGACGCGGTCGACGGCCTGCTCTGAACACCACGGCGGGTTCAGCGCGGCGCTCCCGGGGTCAGCACCCCCGGTGCCCGCTCCTGGCGCGAGCGGGCGTGGCTCAGGCACTGGTGGCTGAAGCGTCCGGCTGTGGCGCACAGGGCCTCGGCCTTGGCACCGGTCGCGTCCAGGGCATCGGACACCAGAAAGTAGCACTCGTCCTGCCACAGGCCCGGATCGAGCGCCTCGCACGCCCGGACTGCGGCCCCCTCGTCCGTCGGCGCCAGATCTCGGGCAGCCAGGGCCCCGCACTCTCCCCGCAGGACCGGGTCGGCGATGGTCTGGCAGGCCGGGGGCCCCGGCGCCTGGATGGCTGCCACATAGGCGTGCAGCGGGTGGGGCTCCCCGGACCCACAGCCGAGCACCGCAGCGAGGGCCAGGGGGCTCACTCCACCCGTTCGACCACGTGGTAGCCGAACACCGTCTCGACCACCCCGGACCACTCTCCGACCGCGAGACTGAAGGCGGCCTCGTCGAAGGCCGGCCCGAGCTCGCCGCGCAGGAACCAGCCCAGGTCCGCCCCGCGGATGCCCATCGGGCCGTCCGAGAGCCGGGCGGCGACTGCGTCGAAGGGCTCGCCAGCGTCGAGGGCAGTGAGGGCGTCCTGGGCCAGCTGCCGGGCCTCTTCCCGAGGGCGCTGTCCGGCGGGCTTGTCCGCGTCGCCCAGTCGCGCACCCTGGAATTGGACGACCAGGTGCCGCAAGCGCACTTCTTCCAAGGGCTCTCGCCGGATGATGTGGAAGCCGAAGGGCGTCTCGACCACCTGGGAGACCCCGCCCACGGGCAGGGTGAAGGCCGCGTCTTCGAACGCCGGCACCCAGGTGCCGGCTTCGCCGCTGCCCAGGAAACCGCCGCGTCGGTTGGAGGCGTCCTCGCTGAACTCTTCGGCCAGCGCGGCAAAGTCCTCGCCGGCATGGAGTCGGCCCAGGACCTGTTCGGCCCGGCGCAAGGCCTCGGTCCGCGTCCGGCTGGTGTGGATGGGGGCCTGCTCGGCGCCGTCGAAGGGGATCAGCACGTGGCGCACCGCAACCCGCTCGGGGCGCTCCACGACCACCGCTGGGGACTCGGTCTGGGCTTGTTCGGCCGGAAGCTCCGGAAGCTCCGCGGGCTCCGCGGGCTCGGGCGCTCCGCAGGAGAGGGGCAGCAACCAGGCCAGCCAGGTCAAGGGGCCTCCACCAGATCCGCGGCCGAGCGCGGCAGCACCCGACGCTCGTCGAAGGTCCAGTGCAGGGGTCCGGTGACCTGGGCGTAGACCGTGCCGACCGCCCGGGCGGAGACGTCGTATTCGTAGAGGTCGTCGTCGAGCCACAGGCAGCTGTCGACCTCCATCGCGCCGTAGTCGTCTGGGGCGTCCGGGTTCTCGTCGGTCACGGTGACGTCCTGCACGGTGACCAGCATGGCTTCGTAGCGCTCTCCGTCGGCGCCGCCGGTGCCGATGTCGCAGGCGGAAGCCAGGATGGCGTCCGGCACGTCGGCGGTGCCTTCACCGGTGACCTCTTCGGCCACGATCTCCTGGAGGCCGTAGTACTCCTCGTAGACCCCGGACACCGCCACCACGTCTCCCAGGGCCACCGAGCTGTTGCCGTTGTCGTAGACGAACAGCCCGCCGTGTTCGCTCAAGGTGGGATCCTGGACGTAGAAGCCGGTGCCTTCTTCGACGCCGATGACCACCACCCCGGTGACCCGCACGCTGCTGCCCTCGGCCGGGTGGTCCGCGGCGTCTTCGTCGGCCAGGGACTGCACGCTGACGGTGCAGAAGCCACCGGGAGAGGCCTCGTCGGGGCAGGGGTCGCAGGCATCGCCCACGCCGTCCTCGTCCCGGTCGGCCTGGTCGGCGTCGTGGAGGTGGGGGCAGACGTCGGTCTCGTTGGGCTCGCCGTCGCCGTCGATGTCGGCGGGGTCGTGGGTGCAGGTCTCCAGATCCGCCGCCAGGGGACAGGGATCGCAGGCATCGCCGGTCCCGTCGCCGTCGTGGTCGGCCTGGTTCGGATCCCAGTGCTCGGGGCACCCATCGTCGGTGTCGTCGACGCCGTCGCCGTCTGCGTCGGTGCCGGTGGGCACGGTGGGGTCGCAGACCGAGAGGTCCTGTTCGCAAGAGAACAAGGGGTAGAGCTCCTGGGCATAGGCCAGATCGCTGCTGACCGACACCGCGGCCAGGGCCGCGAGCAAGGTGGCCTCGACGTCGGCCAGGGTGTCGCTGTCGCTGCCGCTCAGGTCGGACTGCACGCAGACGCTGCGGCTCGAACCACACACGTCCAGCGTCTCGCACCAGTCCGGCTCGGCCGCGGTGGCGGCCACGTGATCCGCGTGTCCGAACAGGCCCAGGCCATCGACCGTCACCAGCAGCACGTCGTCGGCGGCGGGGCCCATGACCGATGCATAGGGGTCGCTGTCCTGGGCCTTGTAGACCGCGAGATCGGCGCGAGCGCCGACCCGCAGGCTGCCAAGCACCCCGTCCAGGCCCATGACCTGGGCGGCGTCGTGGGTGATGGCGGCCCACAGGGTCTCGGGGTCCTGGGGCTGGTTCGCGGCCTGGAGGAAGCTGTGGGCACAGGCCAGCTCTTCGGCTGGGTGGTCGGTGCCCGACGGGGTCCAGTCCGGACCGATGAGCACGCTCACGCCCAGGCGAGCGGCGACCGCCACTGGGGTCGTGTCCCCGTACAGGTCCAGGTTCGAGTGCGGGGACCAGACGATGCTCGTGCCGGTGGTGGCCAGGGTCGCGAGCTGGTCGGTCGTCGCGTCGGTCGCGTGCACGTAGGCGATGCCCGGCCCGACCACCCCCAGATCGATCATGTGGTCCAGCTCGTTGGTGACGTGTCCCCGCACGCCTTCGCCCACGTGATCGAGGTGCATGTCCAGGGACCCCGAGCTCAGGTCCCCCAGGATGTCGTCGGCTTCGTCGGCGTCGACGCTGCTCGTGACCGTGCGGGCGGAGTAGTACAGGTCGTAGTCCGGCAGTCCATGGGAGGCGTCTTCCTCGTCCAGGTTGCGCACGAGCACGTCGATGCAGCTGGTGCCATAGGACCCGACGGCCGCGGTGGTGCCCCCGAAGAGCTCCCGCAGCTCGGCCCACTTCATGACCTCGCAATTGGCCACGTCCGAGACCTCGTCCCAGATGTCGGTGAAGTCCCGGTAGTTGCCATCGCTGCGCCACTCGTAGCGATCGTCGAACAGGCCGTCGTGCTGCCATGGAGGCAGGTGGTTGTACTGGAGGTGGTTGTGGGTGTCGATGAGCCCGGGGCTGACCACCCCCCCGGTGCAGGTCACGGTGACGTCGTCGACCGCACAGTCACCGACACAGGTGATCAGGCCTGTGGCCTGGTCCCACACCACGTGGCCCACGGTCGGGCCTTCGGGGGCGAGCAGGGTGCCGTAGACCGAGACGAGCGTGCCCGAACCGGTCTGGTCCACGCAGCCGTCGACGGTCCCGGAGTCGGTCGTGCCGGGCGTGCCCGTGTCGTCTGGTGTGCCGGTGTCGTCCAGCACCGTGGTCGTGCCGGTGTCGGTGGCGGTGGTGGTGTCGTCCTTGTCGCTACAGGCCACCAGGGGGGCCATGAGCCAGATCGCGGTCAGGGGCATCACTCGCTCTCCTGTGGGGGATAGGCTGACCCGATGCGCATAGTCCGTTGGTGTCTCTTCGGCCTGTTCCTGGGCAGCTCGGGCGGGGCGTCCGCGTCGGATCTGGCCGCCTGGCTGGACAGCGTCGTGACGGTCAGCGCCGGGCCGGGACTGTGCGCCGGCGTGCTGATCGACGACCAGGGCACCGTGGCCACCGCCTACCACTGTGTGGCCAGCGGGCGACGGCCCACGCTGGGCACCCGGGACGGCACCGAGACGCGAGGACAGGTGGTGCGCACGGCGCCGCGGGAGGACCTCGCGCTGATCGCCGCCCCCGAGCTCGCCGGCCGGCCCCACCTGCTCGTTCGGGCCGCACCCGCTGTGCAGGGCGAGGAGGTCTGGGCCCTGGGCCACCCCTACGGCATGGCCGCCGACCAGTCCCCAGCGCTGGCCGGCGTCCTGCGGTGGTCGGTGTCCCGGGGCGTGGTCTCGGCGGTGGGGGAGCGCCTGATCCAGGTCGACGCGGCGGTGAACCCCGGCAACTCCGGGGGCCCCGTGGTCGACACCGCCGGCCGGATCATCGGCATCACGTCGCGCAAGCTTCGGGCCGACAACGTGGGCTTCCTGGCTCCTGCAGCAGCGGTCGACGCGCTGGTGGCGTCGGAGAAGCGCCCCTTTCCCATCGGCGGTTCCTATGGCGTGCATGCGGTCGCGCTGATGCCCGTGGACTTCGGCACCGCACCGAGCCTGGGGGTCGGCGCCCACGTGGCTGTGCGCGACACGCTGGTGATCACGGGCCACGCGGCCTATGCGCTGGGGGCCAACTGGATGGCTGCGGAGCAAGGCAGCGCCCGCTGGACCGGTGTCGAGCTGCTGGCGGCCGGTCGGCTCCGCCTGGCCCGGGGTCGCTTCTCGACCAGCCTGGACGTGGGCGGGGGACTGGCCCTGGACTTCGGCCGCTCGGGCGCCGTGGTCGACGGACAGCTGGTGACCCGGACCGAAGCGATCACCTTGTCGCCGGAGATCTACGGACGGGTGGAGCTCTTCGGGGTCGGGGTGCGGGTCGCGGAGCTCCGCCGGGGGCCTGGGGACTGGGCGCTCATCGTGGCGCTGGAGACCGGCCTGGGTGGGCCCCTGGGCACCTTCTGACCCGCGTCTCAGTCCTCGGTCCGCCGGGGGGCCCGGGTCATCAGATCCTGCACGGCCGCGGAGACACCCACCTGGCCCGTCGCGACCCCGTGCACCGCTGCCGTGAGCGGCAGCTCCACCCCCAGGCGCTCGGCCTGGGCGATGGCGGCTGCGGCCGTGCGGCAGGTCTCGGCGTCGGGCGCCAGCTCGCCGCGGGCCAGGGCCCGGCCCAGGAGGATGTCCGGGTGATCGTCCCTGGACAGGGCGCTCGCCAGATCGCCCAGACCGGCGAGTCCTTGGAGCGTGCTCGGGTCGGCCCCCAGGCCACGGGCCAGGCGACGAGCCTCGGCCAGGCCCCTGGCGACTACCAGGCCCCGGGCCGCAGCACCCAGTCCCGCGCCGTCCGCGAGGCCGACCGCCGCCGCCAGGACCGGCACCATGGCCCCGGCGAGCTGGATGCCGTGGAGGTCGTTGGTCTGGTAGATGCGCAGTCTCTGGGACAGGAGCGCCTCCTGGACCGCCCGACAGACCTCGTCGAAGGCGCTCGCCACGACCAGGGCGCAGGGCAGGCCGGCCTGGAGATCGGCCGGAAGGGCCGGGCCTGCGACGACGCCCACCCGCACCGCCGCGGTGTGTTCGACCACCACGTCGCTGAGCCAGCCCCCCCGCTGGGGGTCCAGCCCGCGGGTCGCCAGGATGACCCGATGTCGGGGGCCGGGCCTCAGGGCGGACAGGACGTCGCGGAGGACCGGAGAGGGGGTGGCGACGAACAACAGGTCTGCTTCGGCGGACAGCGCGGTCAGATCGCTGTCTCGCCCGCCCTGACGGACCTGGCCCCCGGCCGCGGTCGCCAGCGTCGCCAGAGCGTTCCCCCAAGGGCCTCTGCCCACGACGCCGATCTTCATCGGTGCTCACCCAGGCCGTAGCCCACCAGGCGGTTGCGGTAGTAGTAGATCAGGCGCGGATCGAGCTGCAGGAAGCGGTCCACCGGGGCCAGAGCCCGCCGGGTGTGGAAGCTGTCGAAGTGGCGCATGGCCTGGGCCAGCACGGTCTCGGCGGTGTTCGCCAGCCCGTGGCGGACCCGACCGGCATCCGAGAGGCGCTTCACGTGGGCCACCACCCGCTCCAGCTCGGCGAGCACCTCGTCCAGCGGGACCATGCGCCGCTGAGGGTCCACCCGCACCAGCCTGTAGGGATCCCGGTTGGGGTGTCGACCGGCGAACACCTGCCACGTGGCAAAGGCCGCGGCATGGGTCGACAGCACCACGTTGTCTCGGTGGTAGGCCTGGACCATGCGCTCTGAGAGTCGCTGGGTGAAGATCCGGTCGCGCTGGGGGTCGCTTCGCACGTTGCCGTGGGCGTCGCGCACGTAGTCTCGCCGGTCCACGGGGTTGCCGCCGGGGTCCAGGCTGCGACCCTGGCGGTCGACGGGGTTGCCGATCACGTCCATGGGCTCGCACAGGGTGACGAACACCGACTCGTCCAGGTTGAGCACTTGGCGGGTGAAGCTCACCACGTCCCGTGGACGGGAGAACTCGTCGTCGTCGATGATGAAGCGGGAGCGGCCGTTCCGGGCCATGGCGTCGTCGACCAGCGACTCCGCCTCGAGCACCAGGTGCATCGAGATCGTGCACGGCACCACGAACACGTCGGGCCGGTCCGCCCCGTCGCGCAGGCCCTCTTGCCACGCCGTCAGACCCGTGCCCAGCAGGCCCTTCTTGAGAGACTTCTCGACCAGGCCGCTGCGGCTGCGAGTCCCGCCGGGGAAGAAGATCTGGTGGCAACGCCGGCGCAGCACATCGACCGAGTAGTCCTTGAGGCTGTCCTTGTAGAGCCGGTTGCGCTTGCGGCGGTCGACCGTGTACGCCCCCAGCCGGCTGAGCCAGAAGTCCATGATCGGGTTGTCGAACAGGTTCAGCCCTGCCCCATAGGTGAACGGAGGCAGGCCGGCCATGTGCAGCGCGAAGCCCAGGAGCGGCGAGTCCAGGTTGCTCAGGTGGGTGGGGACCAACAGGATGGTGCCGTGCTGGGCCAGGGCCCGGACGTGGTCCACGGCGCCCTGGACCTTCAAGCGACGGCTGGGATCGAAGTCTCCGGTGAGAAGCCGGGGCGGATCGGTGGCCGTGACCAGCCTGGTCAGGGCCCCTGGCAGGATGCGGGTCGCCAGCTTGAAGGCGGTGTGGGAGAAAGGCCTGTAGACCTCGAGGCCATAGGCCCGCACGATGGCCTCGCCCGATGCCTCCATCACGTGCCGGTGTCCGTCCAGGACCGCGCGGGTGGCCTGGTCCACCAGGCGCTGCTCGGCGTCGCTGCCGCCGTACTCCTCGAAGCGGTGGTGCTCGTGGTAGATGGTGTCTTCGAGCAGCTCCACCAGCGCTCGGTCGTCGAGCCGCTCCACCCGAGCGCGGTGCCTCGCGACCAGGGCGGCTGCCACGTCGTCCGGTCTCGGCGGACGCAGGATCGAGGGGCGATCGGCCACGGGGGCGGATGGTATCAGGGTGTGACTGCGACTTCTGGGCCGCGGACTGTGGCGCCGGTGACCCGATCAGCGCGTCCCTGGGGCGACGCCATGGGGATCGACGGCCGGCACGGGTCTTGCTTCTCTCGCGCGCGGAGGTCCATGTGGTGCTGCTGCTTGCCCTGATCGCCTGTGGAACGCCGGGTCTCGACGACATGACTGGCGAGCTGCCCGAGGGCGCCGAGCTCGAGGTCCTGCCCGAGTCCGAGGTCCTCTTCGACCGCACGCCCGCGGGCGTGCGATCCCTGGCCCAGGTGACCATCAGCAACCTGGGGGACCAGTCGTCCATCGTCGAAGACCTCTGGTTCGAAGGGAACTACGCCGACGACTTTGCACTGGAGTCCCACGAGGGCGTGCCCGGCAAGCTGGAGCCAGGCGACGAGATCGTCATCACCCTGGCCTTCGACCCGCCGGCCACCGGTCGCTTCGTGGCGGACCTCTACGTGAGCGCACCCGAGACCCCCAGCGGGGGCATCACCCGGCCCCTCGTCGGGCTGGGCTGCACAGACGCGGACGGCGACAACCGCTGCGATTGAGGCCCGGCCCCGTTGCCGGTCAGCGGACGCGTCGATACCCAAGGCCCAGCAGGGAGTGCGCGTGTCCGAAGCGGTGACCCAGGGTGTCCGGGTGCACGTGCGCTCGCGCTTCCACGAAGAGCAGTCCGATCCGGCCAATCGCTTCTGGTTCTTCTCCTACACGGTGCGGATCACCAACCTGGGGGAAGCCCCGGTCCAGCTGATCTCCCGGCACTGGGTCATCACCGACGCCACGGGGCACGAGGAGCACGTGCGCGGGCCGGGCGTGGTCGGGCAGCAGCCGACCCTGCAGCCCGGCGAGAGCTTCGAGTACACGTCGGGCTGCCCGCTGACCACGTCCATGGGCACCATGCACGGCAGCTACCAGATGCGCCCGGACACCGGCGACGATTTCGACGCCGCCATCGCGCCCTTCACCCTGGCGGATCCGCTCTCGCTGAACTGATCGCTTGCGCCTCAGTACTCGTCTGATCCGGCCGATTCAGTACTCGTCGTACTTCTCCAGGCGACCGGCGACCTGGGCGGCCGGGTACTTGGCGTCGTTCTTGGCCAGCTTCGCCGCGACGGCCTGGCCCAGGTCGATGTCCAGGCGGGAGGCCAGGTTGGCCACCAGGATCAGCACGTCGGCCAGCTCCTCGGGCACCCGGCCCTCGCGGCTCGCCACGGGGGGCTGGGGCCCGTCGTCGGCGCTCCACAGGAAGAGCTCCAGCAGCTCGGCGGCCTCGACGGACAGCGCCATCGCCAGGTTGCGCGGCGAGTGGTAGCGGGCCCAGTCCCGGGCGTCGTTGAAGGCCTGGACCGCCGACTTGAGCTCGGCGAGGGTGGTCTCGTCGGTCATGGGCGCTCCAACAGGACGATGTGTTCCTGGCGCTGGGACCGACGCCCGGGATCCGGCCGCTCCCCGGACGCGCTGGCCAGCGGGTGCCAGCCGGCGTGTTCCGCCGCGCGCACGGTCTCCTCCAGCGCGTCGATGTGCCGCTCGCCCACCTGGCCATCGCCGATGATCACGATGCCCCGGCTGCCCGGATGCAGGGCCTGTCTCATGTTGGCCAGCCAGGCCTGGCTGTCCCGTCGCCAGGTCGCCAGCGCACGGCGTCGCTCGGCTCGGAAGCCCCGCCGTGAGGCGATCTCCTGGCGGCGCCCCCGGGTGTCGTCCAGGCCGAGCCATGCCACGCGCAGGGCCTGCAGGGGCAGGTAGTCGTAGACGCCGGGGTAGGGCGGGGAGGTGAGCAAGGCGCTGCCGGTCACACCGGGCGCCCAGGTCCGCGCGTCTGCCAGGGCGGCCGAGGCGGCTGGTGTGCCTTCTGGCACCGCCTGGACATAGCGCTCGATCCGCCGACCGAGCTCGCGGGCCTTCTTGTGGAACAGCACGGCCGTCGTGCCCGGAGGACGTCGCTGCTCGACACGCCGCTGGCTGGTGTCGCTGGCTCGGTGGGACACCTTGATCAGCAGGGAGGACAGACAGCACCACAGGGCCCCCTGGACCTGGGCGGGGGCGTCCAGGATGCCCAGGCGCAGGGCTTCGAGCTCCGCCATCACGTGGGGCTCGAACCACTGGGCCGTGTCCTGAAGGATCGGGTCTTGGGGGGGGCGAGGCTCGGCCCGTGCTGCGGCCGTGATGCGGCGGGCCGCGCTCCGCATGGCGGTGATGTCGGCCGGGTCAGGACGCCAGGTGCGGGTGGCGGCCACCAGCTGGGCCACCGGGGAGAGGTCCGCCCCCAACGCCGACCGGCCCAGCGCCTGGGCCTCGACCAACACGGTGCCCCCGCCGCAGAACGGGTCCAGGACGGGACCCTCAGCGAGCTGCGCCAGCAAGAGTCCGGTGGCATCGGCTGGCAGCCCGGCCGGGTAGGTGTGGAAGCCGTGGGTCCACCGGGGCTCGGAGCCGGTGAGCGACAGGGCACGGGCCAGCGGGGCCGCCAGGTCGGGCACGCCCCGGGTCCAGATCCGGTCGACCGGGCGCGGACCGGAGCGTCGGTGCTTGCGAGCCATGGGGACTTCTATCCCGGCGCCGCCCTGGGGTACGCTGCCCGGCCCGGGGGTCGCAGTGCGCATCCACTCTGAGTCGCTCATCCACCACGCCCGGGACGACGTCTACCTGGCCTATCGGGACAAGCTGTCCGAGGTCGCGGCCTACACCCCGGACATCCGGGAGATCCGGGTGGTCGAGCGGGTCGATGGGGACGGCACGGTCCAGCTCCACAACCTGTGGGTCGCCGAACGCGAGGTGCCCAGCTTCGCCAAGGCGATCATCAAGCCCGACATGATGTGCTGGGACGACCACGCGGCCTGGTCCGACGCCGAGCAGCTCGTGCGCTGGGAGCTCCACGTGCGGGCCTTCTCGGAGTCCGTGACCTGCAAGGGCACCAACAGCTTCCACGTGGTCGACGCCCACACCACGCGGGTGCTGCTGGAGGGCGAGCTGCAGATCGACCTGGCCAAGGTCCGCGGCGTGCCGCGACTGATGGCCGGTCGGCTCGGACCCAAGGTCGAGCGGTTCATCGTGTCGCTGATCACGCCCAACCTGGAGCGGGTCAACGAGAGCCTGGGGGCCTACCTGGACGACCGGGACTGATCGGCCACCGACGCCGACGGACCCAGGGCTTCTCCCCCGTCGAACTCGACGATGCGCCCGCTGTCCAGCAGGGGCTCGGCCACGTCGAGCAGCTCGTGTTCGCCGATGCCCAAAGAGCGTGCCAGATCCGGCAAACGGATGGGGCCCATGCCCAGCGCCGCCACCAGCCCCCTCTGCAGGCGATTCAGGCTCCGGTGGGGGTGGATGGCCTCCTGGATCGACGCGCGCACCCCCTCGGGCAGGCCGCCGGTGGCCTGGTGCAAGGCCTGGGCGTCTGCGGGCGGGCGCCCGTAGTGCTCTAGCAGCACGGCGATGGCCTCGCGGTCCAGGGGGCTGGGCTGCACCTGCCTGGATCCCAGCGCCACGAGGCTGGGCAGCGGTCGATCTGCCCGCACCAGCACCAGCCACGGCAGGTCGTTGCCCAGGATGCGTCCGACCAGCTCCACGTGGTCCGGTCTGTTGCCGTCCAGGGCCACCACGCTGGGCTGGCCCCCGGGATCGAGTGCGGGCAGCCCTTCGCGCACCTCGACCACCTGCAGACCCTGCCGGCGGGCTGAGGTCAGCGCCTCGCGGATGAGCGTGGTGCGGCCGCTCCCTCGGGCCCCGTGCAGCACGACCACCTCGGGGTGGCCATTGGCCGCCAGCGCCACCATGCGCCGCAGCACCTCACGCTCCTGCTGCATGCCGACCACCGGCCGCGACGGGCGGCTGCGAAGGGAGTGCCTGAGCCGTGCGGGCAGCTGGCGGGTCGGGCCTGGTCGGAGGGCGGGATCCCGGGCCATCATGCGCAGGATGAGGTCGTTCAACAGCTCCGGCAGGTCGGTGCGCAAGGCGGCCGGCGGTTCCGGCAGGCTGGTGAGCGGGAGGTAGGTCAGCGCCGCGGGGTCGGCGGCGCGGTAGGGCATCAGGCCGGTGACCATCAGGTAGAGCAGCACGCCAAGGGAGTAGATGTCGCTGGCGGGTGCCGGGCGGCCGCTGCGGACCTGTTCCGGGGCCGCGTGGCCGGGCCGCCCCGGGCGTCGCACGTCGTCCTCGTGGGTCCAGGCGAGCTCCAGCCCGACCAGCCGCGGCACCCCCCGCCGATCGAGCACCACGCTGTCCGGGCACAGGTTCCCGTGCATCACGCCGTGTGTGTGGAGGTGCGCCAGCACCATGGCCAGGACGGCGGCCACGTCGACGGCCTCGCGCAGGGTGAGCCGACCGAGCGACGCGGTCAGCGGCGTGCCCTCGACATAGTCGTGCACCAGCCAGTCGCCGCCGGGGTCCGAGTCCAACAGGCGGGGCAGGCGGGGATGTTCGATGAGCTCCAGGATGCGGGACTCACGCCGGAGCAGCAGGCGGTCGTCGGGGCTGCGGGCGATCTTGAGCACGCCGAAGGGGTGCTCCTCGCCATTCACCAGCCAGGTCTCGACGTCTTCGGTGCCCGCCAGGGGCTCGACGCCCACCCACGGTCCAACGGTCGGCGCACTGCCGCTCATGGCATCCGGCCTCTCAGCTCAGGGCGAGCATACGCTCCAGCGGCTTCAGCGCCGCGAGCCGCAGGGTCTCGGTCATCTCGATCCGGGGGCTCAGGTCCCGCAGAGCCAGGTAGATCTTCTCCATCGTGTTCAGCCGCATGAAGGGGCACTCGTTGCAGGCGCAGGTGTCGTTCTTGGGCGGCAGGGGCAGGAAGGTCTTGTCCGGGGACCGAGCCTGCATCTGGTGCAGGATGCCGGCTTCGGTGGCCACGATGAAGGTCCTGTGGTCGGTCTCGTGGGTGTAGCGCAACAACGAGCTGGTGCTGCCGATGTGGTGGGCGTGCCGCAGCACGTCCGGCTCGCACTCGGGGTGGGCGATCACCCGGGCTTCTGGGTGCTGGGTCTGGAGCGCGATCAGCTTGCGCTCGGAGAAGGTCTCGTGCACCACGCACGTGCCCTGCCACAGGGTCATGTCGCGGCCAGTCTCGCGGATCAACCAGCTGCCCAGGTTGCGGTCTGGTGCGAACAGGATCGGCTGCTCCGGCGGCAGCGAGTCCACCACCCGGCGGGCGTTGCTGCTGGTGCAGATGACGTCGGACAGCGCCTTGGTCTCGGCGGTGCAGTTGATGTAGCTCACGACCGCGTGGTCGGGGTGGGCGTCCTTCCAGGCCTTGAGCATCGGTGCCGGGCACGAGTCGGCCAGGCTGCAGCCCGCGGCCAGGTCAGGGATGACGACGATCCGCTCGGGGTTGAGGATCTTGGCCGTCTCGGCCATGAAGTGCACGCCGGCGAACAGGATCACGTCGGCGTCCGTGTCCCGGGCGGCCTGGGCCAGCTGCAGCGAGTCCCCGATGTGGTCGGCCAGGTCCTGGATCTCAGGCTCCTGGTAGTAGTGGGCCAAGATGACGGCGTTGCGCTCCCGGCGCAGGTCCTCGATGGCCTGGTCCAGGTCCAGGGTCGGATCGATCGCGTGGGCCAAGGCGAGCTCCAGGGGTGGAGACCGTGATCTATCGCCTTAGTTGAGTTCCTTCAGATCAGGGGCATCGCCCAGCCCGCCGACCAGCTCCGCCAGGTCGTCGACGACCCGGTCCAGGCGCGCCGAGACCCGGGGCTCCTCGAGGAAGGTCTGGCGAGAGACGGGCTCGCGGTACAACACCGAGCCGACGCAGTCGACCATCACCGCCGGGTCGTCGGTCTCGTCGATGACCGAGTCCAAGGCCTCGGACGCCTCTGGGTGCACCCTGGAGAGGGCCCGGATCAAGGCCCGCATCGAGGTGATCTGGGCGGCGGCGCGGACCGGGTCCGACACGGGCTGGTCGGCGATGTTCTCCAGGCGGGCCATGCGGATCAGGCCCTCCTTGTCGGCGTCGGCCACGATGCGGGCGCGGCCGAGCCCGCGCAGCAAGACCTGGAAGCGGCCGCCGGGGAGCTCCTCGTGGTGGGCGATGTCCCCGACCCCGGTGATCGGCACGGTCAGGGGGTCCCCGGCTGGATCGACGCCGTGGGGCAGCATCGGCACGGCCAGCGGCCAGTCGTGGGCCAGGCACCAGCCCACCATCTGGCGGTACCGCGGCTCGAAGATGTACAGCGGCAGCAGCGTGTGGGGCAGGAGCACCACCCCGGGCAGCGGGAAGAGCGGGAGCCGCTCCAGGTGGTGGGGCGCGAGGAGGTCGGGCATCGGCCCACGCTACCGCACCGAGCTCAGCGCACACTGGCCTTGAGTCGGCGCACCAGCTCGTCGATGTCGGCGATGTCGATGGCCCCGTAGGCGATGCGCAGGGCGTTGACAGCGGGGATGGCGATCAGCCCCACGCTGTGGTCTTCGATCAGCCGTCGCCGCACGGCGTCGACGTCTTCGCCGTCGACGTGCACCAGGGCGAAGAAGCCCGCGTTGAAGGGCCGGGGCCGCAACCGGGTGCCTTCGAGGGACAGCAGGGCCTGCTTCAGGGCGACATAGCGGGCCCGGAGCATGTCGCGAAAGGCCTGTTCCTGGGCGGGCAGCTCGGGATCGGCCAGCGCCGCCAGCACCGCGGCCTGGCTGGGACCGGGCAGACACGAGATGGTCCCGCGGATCACCGCCCGGGTCTTGTCCTCGAGGGCCGTCGCCGCGGCGCCATCGACGCCAAAGGTCACGAAGCCGACGCGCCCGCCGAAGAACCCGAGCTCCTTGGTGGCGCCGTCGACCTTGACCGCCAGGAGCCGGGCGGAGTCGCCATCGCGCACCAGGTCGTGGAAGGGACTCTGGACCTGGAGGCCCTGTTCCCAGACCATGCCGCTGTAGGCGTCGTCGCACAGCGCGACCAGCGGGCCCGGGTGGTCCACGAGCGCCCGGTGCATCCGAGCCCACTGGGCACGGGTCGGGGCGCAGCCGGTGGGGTTGCCCGGAAAGTTCAGGACCACGACGGCGGGTCCCTGAAGCTCGGCCAAGGCGCCTTCGAAGGCCGCGACGTCGAGGGCCCCGTGGTCCGAGAAGAACCGCCAGGGCGTCAGGCTGGCGCCCCGCCTCAGGCCGAAGACGGTCTGGTAGTTGCCCCAGGTGGGGAAGGGGACCAGCACCGGGGTCTCCGGGCCGCAGAACAGGTCTGCCACCAGCGAGACCCCGTGGGTCAGCCCGTTGGTGACCAGGGGCAGCGAGCGCCGTACCGGGCGGTCACGGGCGTCGAGCCGCTCGGCCCAGGCCCGGCGCAGGGCCGGCATGCCGCCCTGGGGGGAGTACAGGAAGGCCTGCTCGACGTCGACGCCGGCCAGGGCGCGGGCCAGGGCTGGGAGCGGCACGGCGCGGCCGTGGCCATCGGTGACCTGGCCCATGGTGGCCTTGTAGGCGCAGTCCCGGGCCTCGAGCGACTGGGCTGGAATGCCCTGGGGCGTGACGGCCTGGCGGCCGATCCGCGACAGGCAGGCCCACGCAGCGGGCGCCAGCCCTTGCAGGTCTGCGTTGAGCTGCTCCAGCTTGCTCAAGGGGCCTCCAGCCCTGCGGCCTATCGCGTCGTCAAGTCCGTGTCGGTGCCGGGCGTCGTCCCCGGAGCGACGTCACACCCTGGTTACACACCGCCCTCCCCGAGCCCTGGAGGGCGCGTGAGCCCCGTCATCGTGTTCGCGCTGCTCGGCTGCGCGACCAAGTCCCCTGCGCCCGCCCCCGTGGCTCCTGAGCCGCTGGCGTACCCCCAGGCCCGTCGGGGGGACATCGTCGACACCTTCCACGGGGTCCAGGTGGCCGACCCCTACCGCTGGCTCGAGACCCCGGACAGCGACGAGACCCGGGCTTGGATCGATGCCGAGAACGCCCTCACCCAGGACTGGCTCGGTGCCATCGACGCCCGCCCGGGGCTGCGCCAGCGACTCGAGGAGCTCTGGAACTACGAGAAGTTCGGCATGCCGCGCACCGAAGGCGGGCGGACCTTCTACACCCGCAACGACGGCCTCCAGAGCCACTCGGTGCTGTACTGGGCCCAGGGGCCCCAGGCCGAGCCCCAGGTGCTGCTGGACCCGAACACGCTGTCCGAGGACGGCACCGTGTCCCTGGGGGGCTGGAGCGTCAGCGAAGACGGCCGCTACCTGGCCTATGCCCTCTCCGACGGCGGCTCGGACTGGCGCACGGTCCATGTGCGCGACGTCGAGACCGGCCAGGACCTCGACGACGCGCTCTCCTGGGTCAAGTTCTCGGGCCTGTCCTGGGCCGCAGACAGCTCGGGCTTCTACTACTCGCGGTACCCGGCGCCGGAAGACCCCTTGGAGCAGGTCAACCTGCACCAGCAGCTCTGGTTCCACCCCGTGGGCGCGTCCCAGGACCAGGACCGGCTGGTCTACGAGCGGGCCGATCAGCCCACCTGGGGCTTCGGGGGTCTGGTCACCGACGACGGCGAGCGGCTCATCGTGCACGTGTCCGAGGGCACCGAGGAGCTCAACCGCATCTACACCCAGGACCTGACGGTGGCCGATGCGCCGGTGGTGCCCCTGCTGGACGAGCGGGACGCCGGCTACCGCTTCGTGGGCCGGATCGATGGCGAGCTGTGGTTCCTCACCAACCTGGAGGCCCCCCGCTACCGGTTGATCCGGGTGGATCCGTCGGCCCCCTCGGACGCACGCATCACCGAGGTGGTGCCCCAGGGCGACGACGTGCTCGAGGACGTGGACCTGGTGGGAGGGCGCCTGGTGCTGACCTGGATCTCCGACGCCCACTCCCGGGTCGAGCTGCGCGACCTGGACGGAGGGCCCGGCGCCGAGCTGGCGCTGCCGGGCATCGGCTCGGCCTGGGGGTTCGACGGGGACGCCGACGCCGGCACGGTCTTCTACGGCTTCACGGGCTTCACCGACCCCCGCTCCGTCTACAGCCTGGAGCTGGCGACCGGCACCTCGACCCTGTGGAAGCGACCCCAGGTGGACTTCGATCCGGGTGCCTACGAGACGGTCCAGGTCTTCTACGAGAGCGCCGACGGCACGCGTGTGCCGATGTTCCTGACCCACAAGAAGGGCCTGGTCCTCGACGGCGAGAACCCCACGTTGCTCTACGGCTACGGGGGCTTCAACATCTCGCTGACCCCCTGGTTCAGCATCGCCAACCTGGTGTGGATGGAGCTCGGCGGCGTCTACGCCATGCCCAACCTTCGGGGCGGCGGCGAGTACGGCGCGGACTGGCACGAAGCGGGCACGCTCCAGCAGAAGCAGAACGTCTTCGACGACTTCATCGGGGCCGCACAGTGGCTGGTGGCCCAGCGCTACACGCGCCCGGAGCGGCTGGCCATCCGCGGGGGCAGCAACGGCGGCCTGCTGGTCGGCGCCTGCCTGCTCCAGCGGCCCGACCTGTTCGGCGCTGCCCTGCCCGAAGTGGGCGTCCTGGACATGCTTCGCTACCACCTGTTCACCATCGGGTGGGCGTGGGCGTCGGACTACGGCACGGTCGATGACAGCCCGGAGATGTTCCAGGCGCTCCTGGACTACTCGCCGGTGCACAACACGGTGCCGGGCACGGCCTACCCGTCCACGATGATCGTGACCGCCGACCACGACGACCGCGTGGTCCCGGCCCACAGCTTCAAGTTCGCGGCTGCCCTCCAGCACGCCCAGGCGGGTCCCGAGCCCACGCTGATCCGCATCGAGACCCGGGCCGGCCACGGCGCCGGAAAGTCCACGGAGATGCGGCTGGACGAAGCCGCCGACAAGTGGGCCTTCCTGGTCGAGGCGCTGGGGGTGGACTCGCCTTACTCGGTGCCCGCGAGCGACAATCCTTGACAGCTTGCCGACGGCTGTAAGGAACCGCGAGGGGTCGACGTTGTCCGGACACCTGCAACCCGGAGTCGTCCATGCGCACCCTCATCCTCCTCGCCGCCTCTTCTGCCCTCTTCGCCGCGTCGCTGCCCGCCTGGGCCTGTGGCATGCCGCCGATGGAGGACATGGTGCTCGCCGACGCCATGGGCGGGATCGACCAGCTGCTCGGACAGGTGGAGGACGCACCGGACACCCCCCAGCCGCCGGGCCTGGAGACCCTCGAGACCGCTCCCCAGGTGCCCACACCCGAAGCGACGGACGCGCCGGCCGTGCCGGAGACGCCTGCTCCGCTCACCGCCACGGCGGACCCCCAGTCCTGATCCTGGTCGGGGTCCTGGCCCTGGCGGGCTGCGGCCCCGAGGTGGGCCCCGCGCCGGCCGCCGAGCCGGTCGCCGCGACCCCTGTCAGCGCGGTCCAGGCCTATGAGGCCGGCAACTGCAACCTGTGCCACACGGTGCCTGGCGTGGCCCAGGCCAGTCGCCTGGAGTCCTGCCAGGGCTGCCACGTCTGGATCAGGCAGGTGGCCTCGGTGCCCGAGGCCCGCGCCGCAGCCATGGCGGCCTTCCCCCGGTGGGCGCGCTACGAGCGCAACATCGCAAGCTATCTCCAGGTGCCGTCGCTGGAGGCCGGCCTGGCGCGGCTGGATCCGGACTGGCTCCGGGCCTGGCTCCAGGACCCCCACGACGTGCGGCCGGGCCTGCCGGAGACCATGCCCCGCTTCGCGCTGTCCGGCGCCGAGCTCGATGCCCTGGCCCAGGCCGCCACCCAGGCCCAGGCGCCCGTCCCGGCCGCCCCACCGCCGGATCCCGACCGGATCGCCGAGGGCGAGCGGCTCTACGGGGAGCGGGCCTGCGCCACCTGCCACGGGTTCGGAGCGCGGCTGCCCGATCCGGGCGTGCCCCTGGCGCCGGATCTGGCCCACACCAGGGACCGCATGGACCCGGATCGCGCCGTCGCGTGGATCCAAGACCCAGCGTCGATCAGCGCCGCCGCGACGATGCCCGCGCTGGGCCTGACCCGGGACCAGGCGGTGGCCGTGCGGGACTTCCTGTGGCTCGCGGAGCCCGGCTGGTCGGTGGCGGCGCCGCGCGATGCCGAGCTGCCCAGCCACGAAGGCTCGGTGGGTTGGGCCCAGGTCGAGGAGGCCGTGTTCGGTCGCATCTGCGCCCACTGCCACATGAACCCCGAGCGCAACGAGGGCCGCCGCGGTCCGGGGAACGCAGGCGGCTTCGGCTACGAGGGCACCGGGGTCGAGCTCGAGACCCTGGCCGGGGTCAGGGCGGTGCCAGAGGAGGTCCTGCGGCGGGTCCTGTGGGACCGTCGGGCCGAGGACCACCGGGACACCGTGGACCACGGCGAGCAGCCCGCACGGGTCCAGCGCTCCGAGCGCCCGGGCATGCCCCTGGGCCTGCCGGCCCTTGGGGACGACGACCTGGCCCTGGTGCTGGCGTGGCTGGACCAGGGGCGGCCGGAGTAGTTCCCGCTGGCGCGACTCAGAGCTTGAAGGGATCCCGGGTGGCCCGGGTCTCCAGGTACTCGGCCTCGAGCAGCGCGACCTCGTCGGGATCGATGTTCCAGGCCCGGGCCCAGGCCTGGATGCGGCGCTCCTCGTCCGGGGTGTAGTCCCCGTCCTCATAGGACACGCGAATGGCCTCGCTGATCAGGAAGCGTCGCTCAAAAGCCCCCTCGATCGAGGGAACGCCGGGCCAGGGATCCGGTCGCTTGTCGAGCCAGGCAGCCAGGCCCTCTTCCGGCGGAGCCAGGCCCAGTCGCCGGACCAGAGCGCCGATCAGGACCCGCTCCTCAGAGCTCAGCACGCCGTCGGCCCACGCGACCTGGTGCAGGCTGGTGAGCTCTTCGGCGTGGGGTGAGACGGCGAGCCACGGCGGCAGGGGCATGTCCGTTCCTCAGGGGTGGGGATCGACCGGCGCGTAGTCTCCCATGATCGGCATCGCGAGCGCGATCCACGGATCCAGGTGCTCCCACAGGCAGCGCACGCCCGCCGCATCGGCGTCGTAGGTGTCGGTCAGCTCGGCTGGATCCGTGGCCAGCTCGTAGAAGGCCCGGGTGCCGTCCCAGCCGTAGAGCAGCCGCTGGGTCCCTCGGGTGAGCACGTGCAGCGGTGGCACGTCCCGGTACTGTCGAAAGCCGTGCCGGGCCCTGTCGGCAGGCGCTGTGCCCAGCACGGGCGCGGTGACCGTGGAAGGGCTCTGGAGGCCCAGGGCCTGGAGCACCGTCGGCGTCAGGTCCTGGTGGGCCGTGGGCCCGCTCCAGGTGCCCGGCGACAGTCCCGGGGCCCAGACCGCAGCGATGGCGTCGACCTCTTCTACGTGGAGCGTCGTGCCGTGGGTGTAGGCGCCGTGCTCCAGGAAGGGCTCGCCGTGATCCGAGAGCAGCACGATCAGGGTGTCGTCCGGCACGCCCCGGTCTTGCAGTGCCTGGAGCAGCCGGGCCAGCTGATCGTCCAGGTAGGTGAGCTCGCCCTGGTACCGGACCTCGGTGTGGGCCACCACCAGCGCCTGGTCTTCGGCGGACAGGCTGTCGGGGTCACTGGCAAAGGCCACGATGGCGGCCTCGTCGGTCAGGTCGATGGGACAGGCCTCCAGACCCTCCAGGCCGTCCAGGTAGGCGTCCGGCGGGTCGTAGGGCGAGTGGGGATCGTTGAAGTGCAGGTGCAGGAACCAGGGACTGCCGGCCTGGCGCAGGCTGTCCAGGACCGCCAGGCCGGCATCGACGATGCCCTCGGCGGGTTCCCGGTCCAGGAGCTGGATGGCTCGAGGGTCGACCCGCGCTGGCTGGGCCTCGGCCACCACCGCGTTGGCCGTCACGATCGCAGGGATCCAGCCGCCGTCGGCCAGCCAGCCGGTGAGACCGTCCAGGTCCTCGGGCACGTCGATCAGCACGGCATCGGTGCCCGCGTGGGGCTCGTAGCCGGCCTCGGTGGGGGTGGTCCCCGTGAGGGCGCAGAGCATCGACGGTGCGGTCCAGTCGGAGCAGGAGCGGTGCTCATCGAGCACCAGCGCTTGATCGAGCCAGGCGTCGAGGAAGGGCGTGGTGTCCAGCCCGCTGTAGCGGCCGACCCGGTCCTTGCGAAGGGTGTCGATGGAGACGAGCAGCAGGTTCGAGCCTGCAGGCAGGGCCTCGACCAGCGCTGGCTGGCCACCCTGGCCCGTGATCGGCTCACAGGAACTCGCGCTGGTGCTGCCCGAGTCTGGGTCGGAGTCCAAGGTCGCCGAGTCCGTGGCGACCGTGGGTGCGGAGTCGTCGCCGGTGGACGCGGTACACGCCAGCCACAGCAGGAGAGGGGTCACCCTTGACCTATACCCGCTGACCTGGCCAGCCGGGCTCCGGGTGCTGGAACAGCACGTCCACCTCTTGGCCGGACTGGAGCACCCGCAGCTTTCCTCGGGGCCAGAAGGTGTGGAAGATGCCGTCGACCTCCTTGCACAGGTCCAGGCCGGCGGTGTCGCACTGGCGCAGCTGGATGCGCACACGCTGCGGACGGGGCAGGGTGCTGAGCAGGGCTGCAAAGGCCCTGACAGACCGCTTGATCCGCGCAGCGGTGCCGCTCTGGACCACCAGCATCACGTCCACGTCGGGCAAGGGCGCAAAGGAGACCCGCACCCCCTGCTCCCAGGCCGTGCCATGGGCCGTGGCGACCGCAGCGGCGTACCAGTCGCCGTCGGCCGTGGGCGGGGGATCTGGCTGGGCCGCCGAACGGGTGGGGCCGCGGGCAGCGCCGGTCGCGGGCGGCCGTGCAGACCGGCCATCTAGCCACCACAACACGACCCCGGCCCCGGCGAGCAGGGCCCACAGGGGCACGCCGACCTGGCCCTGCAGCTCGACCAGGTCCAGAGCCCTGGGCGAGCGGCGGTCGACCTCGAGCAGGTAGTAGCTCCCGGCTGCGGCCAACACCGCCGCGATGGAGGCCAGCCGCGTCACTGTCCCAGCCTCGTCGCGCAGACCCAGAGGCCGAGCGCCACCACCAGGCCACCCCAGGCGAGCACCCACCAGGGCAGGGCCCCACGTGCCGCCGCCGGTGCCCGCGCCGGATCGAAGATCCAGATCAGCCTGGCGGCGCCATCTGCGTGGAATTGCCAGCCCTGCTCCTGGCAGTGCTCCCGGACTCGCTCGCTCGTGACCCGAGGGAGCACAGGGCCGGTCAGCGAGTGGCGCCCGCGCCCGGTCACCAGTCGCAGTGCACCCGCCTCCAGCTCCGGCCCCAGAGCGGCGCCCGTGTCGACCACCTCCAGGGCCAGCTTGCGCCCCAGATCGTGGAGGTCCACGGTCGGGACCTCCCGCTCCAGCCACACGTGCGTGTCCGTGCGCCAGGGGCGCTCCTTGTGCCACGCGAGCCCGCGGGCCTGACGGGCCACCGGCTCCAGGGCCTGACGCAGGCGCTCCACGTCCCTCACCGGCTGCGCCGGCCGCGATAGGGGCCCGCCATGGACGGCCCCTCACTGGCGCTGCTGGCCGGGGTCGGCCTGGTGGCAGGCACGGTCAACACCGTCGCCGGCGGCGGCTCGCTGATCACACTGCCTGCGCTCATCTTGCTGGGCATGCCGGCCTCGATGGCCAACGGTACCAACCGGGTCGGGGTGATGGTCCAGTCCCTGGCCGCGACCGTGCGCTTCCAGCGCGAGGGTGCGCTGGAGACCCGGCGGGGCCTGGTGTTGCTGGTGCCGGCGTGTGCGGGCTCGATCCTGGGGGCATGGGGCAGCACGCTCTTGCCCGATCTGGCCTTCCAGCGGGTGATCGGCGTGGCGATGATCGTCATGCTCGCGGTCTTGTGGGTGCGGCCCAAGCGCTGGCTCGAAGGAGCGGACGTGCCGGCGCGTCCGACCCCCGCGCGCCTGCTGGCCTTCTTTGGTCTGGGGCTCTACGGCGGCTTCCTCCAGGCGGGGGTGGGGGTCTTCCTGCTGGCCGGCCTGGTGCTCATCGAGGGCCTGGACCTGGTGGGGGCCAACGGGGTCAAGGTGCTGCTGGTCTTTGGCTTCACCCTGCCGGCGATGGCCCTGTTCTGGGCGGCGGACCTGATCGACTGGGTGCCGGCCATGGTGCTGGCGGCGGGGTCCTGGGTGGGGGGCTGGCTCGGCACGCGGCTGACCCTGTCCTGGGGACCCGGGTTCGTCCGGGTCGTGCTGTTGGTGGTGGTGCTGGCCAGCGCTGGCAAGCTGCTGGTGGGCCCGTGAGCGTGATGCGCTTCGACGTGCAGGTGCCCCATGAGAGCATCGGCCCTCGGGCGGTGCCCCGCGCTGCGGGCCTGTGGCGCGTGATCCAGACCGTGGTCATGCGGGCGAGCATCCAGGCAGGCTGGCCGGCCGCCAGATTCCAGGAGGAGGGCGTCGGCTTCGTGGTCGTCGCCATGAGCGTGCGCCACCACCGGGAGCCGCGCTTCCACGAAGCCTTGGAGGGTCGCACCTGGGTCAAGGACTTCCGCCGACGCAGCCTGAGCCATCGCGAGGTCCGCCTGCTGGGCCCCGGCGGGTTCCTGCTGGACGCGACCCAGCGCTGGGCCCACGTGGATCGCTCCGGCGCCTTGTGCCCGGCCAGCCACGCGGTGATGGCGGACTTTCCACCCACCCAGGTCGACGACCCCTCGGTGCGACTGGACCGGGGCCAGCGGGATCCCTCGGACCGCTGGCACGAGCACACCCTGGACTGCTGGTTCCACCACGTGGACTACCAGGGCCACGCCAACCACCCGATGTTCATCGAGTGGATGGACGAGGCCACCGCCCGTGCCGTGCGCGGGGCTGGCCTGTCTCCCCATGACCTGGTGCCCGTGGCCGAGGAGCTCCACTTCCAGGCTGCCGTGCCCGGTGGCGAGCCCGTCACCGTGCGCTCCCGGGTGCGCGGTCGCACCGCAGACGCCGTCGTGCTGGAGCACCGGCTGACCTCTCCCGAGGGCAAGGCCCTGGGCCGGGGCTTGACCTGGCGCAAGCTCCTGGGCCAGCCGGTCGAGCGTCTGGAGGCCGCCCTGCGCTGAGGCAGGCCCCCGACTACACTGTCCACCGCACCAAGCCTGAACCCCGGACCCCGGCCCCTCCGCGATGCGCTCGATCACTCCGCCCCGGGACGACTTCCTGGTCGGCGAGTCCCCGTTCTATGTCCCCGTGGGCGACGAGGTGTCCCTGTTCGAGGCGGCCCACGCCGTGGGCCTGCCCTGCATCCTCAAGGGCCCCACCGGCTGCGGCAAGACCCGCTTCGTCGAGCACATGGCCCACCGGCTGGGGCTGCCGCTGATCACCGTCGCCTGCCACGAGGACCTCACCGCATCAGACCTCTTGGGGCGCTTCCTGATCCTGGGGGACGAGACCGTGTGGTGCGACGGCCCAGCCACGGCCGCAGTGCGCCACGGCGCGCTGCTCTACCTGGACGAGGTGGTCGAGGCCCGCAACGACACGATGGTGGTCGTGCACCCCCTGACGGACCACCGTCGCTCCCTGCCCGTGGACAAGCTGGGCCAGGTGATCAAGGCCCCCCCGGGCTTCATGCTCGTGGTCAGCTACAACCCCGGGTACCAGTCGGTGCTCAAGGAGATGAAGCAGTCCACCCGACAGCGCTTCGTCTCCCTGGAATTCCGCTACCCCCCCGCGGACACCGAGCGGGCCATCGTCTCGGCCGAGGCCGGGGTCGACGCCGACGTGGCCCAGCGGCTGGTCAAGGTCGCCGAGAAGGTGCGCAACCTGACCGAGCGTGGCCTCGAGGAGGGGGTGTCCACGCGCCTGCTCATCTACGCGGGCAAGCTCATGGCCCAGGGCGTGCCCGCGCGACGGGCTTGCGACGCGGCCTTTGCCCGCACGTTGACCGACGAAGTCGACCTCCAGCGTTCCATCCGCGAGGTCGTGGCAGACTTCTTCTGAGCGAGCGTCCAGGGAGCCGGACCATGGCCACCACCCACGTCGACCGCCGAGCCCTGGGGCGACTGCCCCAGAAGGAGCTCATCCACCTGGTCCGGGTGTTGCGCGTCTTCGTGAACAGCCTGCGCATGTACCCCCAGGACCACCCGGTGCTGCTGGAGCAGGCCGACCGGCTGATCGGGCACCTGTGCGACGCCCATCGGGCCCACGGGGACCTGCTCCTGGACGGGCGCAGCTACCTGCTGGCGGTCAACGAGTGCACCGTCGACAAGAACGTGCCCGAGCTCAAGGAGAGCGTCGAGCTGGCGGCCTGGCTGCGCGAGCGCGGGGTCAAGGCCGTGCTGATCGAAGGGGTGTTGCTGGCCGACGATCTCCTGGACGTGTTCGGCTGGCTGGCCGCCACCGAGCCCGACGCCTGTCGGGCGGCCATCGAAGCCGGAGAGCGGCCCCAGGTCGCCGGCCCGCTGGTCGTGAACCCGACCCTGGAGCGGCCGCGGTCCGCCGAGCCGGCGCCGGTCCCCGAGCCCGCTCGGCAGCCACCGCCCACCGCCTTGGGGGCCGTGCCCATGTCGGGGCTGGAGCGGGCGCTGTTCGACGACGCGGACGAGACCGTCATGTTCGGCGACAGCGCCGCCCCCGCCATCGAAGAGGAGGACACCCTCACCGGCAAGACCCGCTACCGCAGTCGTGAGTCGGCCATCCAGGCAGGGCTGCAGGAGACCGTCGCGAAGATGTTCACCGGCCCCTTCGGACCCGAGGGGCTGCTCTCGTCGCTGATGGCGTCGGGCGATCCGGTGGCTGCTCTGGCCGACGACCTGGTCCAGCGCTTCCCTCAGCGCGAGCTGAGCCAGGTCTACGCCGCGGTCGAGGACCAGGCGGTGGTGGGACTCTGCAGTCTGAAGGCGCCGGACCTTGCGGACTTCCTGGCCCGGTCCTGGCGCGAGCGCTCGGCCGGGGCGCGCCTGAGGGTGGGTGTGATCGAGGCCCTGGACGACCGCCCCGTGTTGGCGCTGGAGGTCCTGGGCAAGCTCGGCAACGCGGTCTACGGCGGGACCACTGGCGAGGGCAGCGGGCCCGCCATCGAGGTGCTCGAGGCCCACGTGCCCTGGCTGCTCCAGGCCGGCCAGCGGCGAGAGGCCCTGCGGGCGGTCCAGGTGCTGGACAGCCTGGTCCACGACGACGGCCAGACCCGCTCCCTCCGCCAGCGCGCGAACACCGCGATGCGCCGCATCGCCCGGACCAGCGTGATCCGCTCGCTGCTTCTCCAGCTGCGCGCCAGGGACGGCGGTGATCCCGAGACGGAAGAGCTCCTGTACCTGTTGGGGTCCCGCTCGGTGCCACGCATCCTCGAGGAGCTCCGGGCCGGCGAGGACAAGGCCCACCGCCTCGACCTGGTGGACGTCCTGACCATCACCGGTCGCATGGCCCTGGCCCACGGCGACGATCCGGACCAGGTGCTGGCCCCACTGGACGCGGTGCTCGACGCCGGCACCCAGGCACCGTGGTTCCTGGTGCGCAACGTGGTGCTCGTGCTGGGCAACGTGGGCACGCCCAAGATGCGGGACCGACTCGAGGCCCGGCTGCGCGACGAGACCGAGCCGCGGGTCCTGACCGAGATCACCCTGGGCCTGATGACCAGCGCTTCCCCCGAGACCCTCAAGGTGCTCGGAGCCAGCCTGCTCGGCGGTCGCCTGGCTTCGCCGGACGCCTTCCGGGCCTTGCTGCCGGCGCTCCTGGAGCACGATCAGAAGGGCACCTTCAAGGGCCTGGAGAACCTGCTCCGGGGGGGCACGCTGACCGTCTCTGCGATCGCCGTGTCCGTCTCGACCCTGATCGATGTGCTCGGCGAGCGCTCGGAGCCGTTCCTGAAGCGCGTGTTCACTGCGCGGCCCCTGTTCCGCCGTCGGCTGGTGTTCGAGGAGCGGATCCGCGCGCCGACCGTGGAAGCGCTGGGCCAGGCCCGCGGGCCCTGGGTCGACCGGCTGCTCCAGCTCGCCGAGCGCGACCCCAGCCCTCGCATCCGCGACCGGGTGGCTGACCTGCGCCAGGAGGACGCGCCCACCGGTGTCTTCCGAGCCGTGCCGGACGATCCGGGTGGCTGACGGGTCGGACCGCAGGCGGGATCGGCTGGCCCGGGGGGCCGTCGCCCTGGCCGGTCGCCTGGGCCCGGGTGCACGCCTGGCCCGTCTCGAACGGGGCGCTGTCAGCGTCTGGGTCCGCTATGCGACGGCGGTCGGCGAGGCCCTGGGCCCCCTGGTCGAGGCCCGCTACACCCGCCTGGTGCTCCAGGCCGCCCAGGGCCGCTCCGGGCTCGGGCGCACCGTGGCGGCCACGGTGCCGGACCATGTGGCCCGGGTGCCACCCGAGCAGCGGCTGACCTACCTGGACCTGCTGGGCCTGGTGCTCCAGCAGCGTCCCGAGGCCCTCCCGGTGGTGGTGCGCACCCTGCCAGAGCTGATGACCCAGCTGAGTCCCCGGGCCCTTCGCGACTTCCTGCGCACGGGCCTGGGGCTGCACGAGCAGGGCAGGCGACTGGGGGAGACCTTCCTGCTCCGCGAGAGCGAGCAGGGTCAGTCCGAGCTGGAGCGGCTGGCCAGCGGGCTGAAGCTCGAGAGCGTGGCTCGCACCCTGGCGCTCTATGCGCGGGCCCACTGCGGCGAGGACGTGCGGGTCCTCCCAGCGGGCCCCGGCACCGGCAACGCCTTCACCGACGGGCGCCACATCTACCTGCCCGAGTCGGTGCAGACCTATGGCGACGAGCGGGACTTCCTGATCTACCGGGTCACGACCGCCCGCACGGCTGGCTACCTGGAATTCGGAACCTTCGACCTGGACTTACGCCAGGTCGCGGGGCCCTGGGCCGAGCGGGTCCCCGGCGAGAGCGACCTGGAGCAGCTGTTCCGCAGCTTCGGCAACCGGACCCTGGCTCGGGACCTGTTCCGCATCCTCGAAGACGCCCGGGTCGAGGCCCAGGTGGTCGACGAGTACCCGGGCATTGGCCGAGACCTGGGGGTGCTGCGACCGGACGAGCTCGAGGACCGGCCGGACATCACAGCCCTCGCGCCGGTCGAGCAGCTCATCGAGGGCCTGCTCCGGCGCAGCTGGGGGGCGGAAGCGGCGCCCGGGCTGCCAGGGCCCGTCGTCCAGGCCATCGCCCAGGCCTGGGCCCGGTCCCAGGACGCCATCGGTCCCCAGGGCACAGTCGACGCGGTGGCCGGGGTGCTGCCAGCGATCTATGGGCTGGCCGACGCCCTGTTCCGCAAGGTGGACGACGACGCCGGGCAGCGGACCGATGGGTTCGAACCCCCGCCCTACGAAGGCCTGCACGACTTCGACTCCGGCACCGAAGCCCGACCCGAGGCCCTGGACCAGGAAGCCAGAGCCCAGGACGAAGCGGCCCGAGAGCTCCGCGAGGCGATGGAGGAGGAAGGACTTGAGGCCAGCCTGGCCGAGATCCGGCGCGCCCTGCGCGGCGAGGCCGCCGACGGCTCCAGCTACGAGGAGATGGCGGCCTTCTTGGAGCGCATGGAGGCCCCTGATGGCGGCCTGATCGACGAGGGAGAGCACCCAGACGACGGCGAGGGCTCATCGGTGCGGGCGCCCGGGGGCCAGGCCCAGGACCCCGATCTGGATCCCGACGCCGCCACGGTGCTGCTGCCCGAGTGGGACTACGAGATCCAGGACTACAAGCCGGACTGGGTCCGCCTGAAGGAGCACGTCTTGCATCCGGGCAGCCGGGACTTCGTGGACGAGGTCATGGAGGAACACGGCGCCACCATCCACTGGCTCCGGCGGCGCTTCGAGGCCCTGCGCCCCCAGGCACTCCAGCGGATCCGGGGCATGGTCGACGGGGACTTCCTGGACCTGGACCGGGTGGTCGACGCCCGGGTCACCCGGCGTGCCGGCGGGAGCCCGTCGGATCGACTCTATGGCCGCCACCTGCGCAACCGCCGCGACGTGGCGGTGGCGTTTCTGTTGGACATGTCGTCCAGCACCAACGAGGTCTCGTCCGAGGCCGGTCGGCGCATCATCGAGGTCGAGAAGCAGGCCCTGGTGCTCATCTCCGAGGCCATCGATGCCTTGGGCGATGCCTGCGCGATCTATGGCTTCAGCGGCTACGGCCGCGGCCACGTGGCCTTCTACGTGGCCAAGGACTTCGACGACCCCTGGGACGATCGCATCCGGGCTCGGATCGGTCGGATGTCGTGGAAGATGGAGAACCGCGACGGCGCCGCGATTCGCCACGCCGCCCGACGCCTCCAGGACCACCCGGCCCGGGTCCACCTGCTGATCCTGCTCAGCGATGGCAAGCCCCTGGACTGCGGCTGCGACCACTACTACGACCGCTATGCCCAGGAGGACACCCGGGTGGCCCTCCAGGAGGCCCGGGCCATGGGGGTGCACCCGTTCTGCATCACCGTCGACCCGCGGGGTCAGGACTACCTGGAGGACATGTATGGCCAGGTGGGCTTCCTGGTGATCGACCGGATCGAGCGTCTGCCCGATCGGCTCCCGTTGATCTACAGGCGCCTGACCCGATAGGGTCGGGCACCGCCGCCCGGAGGTCCGGATGTTCTCCCTCGCACCGCTGCTGCTCCTGCTCGCCTGCGACAACAACAGCGAGCTGGCTCAACCCGCCACGCCGCCTGCCCCCCTCGAGGTCTCGTCCGCCACCCCGGCCCAGGTCAAGCTCACCGGTTCGCTCCAGGTGATCTCGATCAAGAACGGCACGGCGCCGGTCGCAGGCACTCTCCAGGTCCTGGACGGTGAGTTGGCCCTGCGAGACCGCGACGCGTGGAGCGGGGCGTCGGGCAAGGTGCAGATCGCGCTCACTTCCTTCGACAGCGTCAACCCCCTGCGCGACCAGCGCGTGCGGGACATCCTGCTCCAGGTGCCGCTCCACCCCACGGCCTCCTTTGAGCTCACCGGCGTCTCGGGGCTGCCCGCCGATGGCATCGCCGTCGGCGCCACCGGCGACGGCGAGCTCTCCGGACAGATCTCGCTGGCCGGGGCGACCCAGGCCGTCCAGGTGCCAGTCACCATCCACCGCACGGGCGTCGAGGCCTGGGACGTCGCCACCGCCGAGCCCATCGGGCTGAGCCTGCGGGGCTTCGGTCTCCAGAACCAGGTCGAGGCCCTGCGGGTCGAGTGTGCCCACGAGTCCATCGACGACGTGGTCAAGGTGGGCTTCCAGGTCACCGCGTCGGCAGCTCAGCCGGCGCCGCCCCCACCCGAAGAGCCTCCGCCTGCGGAGTGAGGCTCAGAGCACCAGGTCCTTGAAGACCTCGGGGAGCCGCAGGGGGAGTGACTCCACGTCCCGGAGCAGCAAGAATCGGTTCGGACCGAAGATCTCCGACAGGTACTCCCGTGCGTCCTCGTCCGGGTCCATGGAGATGCAGTGCACGTGGATGCCACTGCGCGCGGCTTCCTGCACGGCCATCGCCGTGTCCTTGATGCCGTAGGGCCCGCGGTAGTCCCCCCGGCCCTCGGGCTTGCCGTCGCTCAGCAGCATCAGCACCCGCCGGGGCTGTGGCTGGCCCTCCAGGATGTGGCTGGCGTGGCGGATGAAGGCACCGAGCCGGCTGCCGCCGCTGGCCCGCAGGTTGCCCAGGCGCTTGTAGACCGTCTCGTCGTAACGGTCCTGGAAGCCCTTGAGCTTGTACAGGAAGCACTCGCGAGGGTGAGAGCCGTTGAAGCCGTAGAAACTGTGGGGCATGCCCAGGGTGCGCAGGCCCTCGGCGAACAGCACCAGCGCCTCTTGCTCCAGCCGCAGCACGTTGCCGCTGGTGGATCCGGACAGGTCCACCGCGGTCATGATGCAGACCGGGTGAGGCATGCGCACGAAGCGGCGGTAGAAGTCCTCCTTGGGCTGCATGCCGGCGGCGATGTCGGTGACCGCCATGATCGCCCGGTTCAGGTCGATCTCGGGGCCATCCGGCAGTCCTCCGATCCAGCGCTCCTCGACGCGCAGGGCCTCGAAGCGCCGGCGGATCTGCTTGATCTCGGACTTGTTGACCTCGACGATCTTGTCGTAGGAAGCGAGCGGCCCGGTCGTGCCGTCGGGGCTGAAGACCTTGGTCTCGGCGACCTTGTACAGGCCGTGCTTGTAGTCCCACTCGTCGTACTCGCGACCGCCGTCGTCGCCGGGCTTCTCCTCTTCCTGGTTCGTGATGATCTCGTCGGGACGCAGGCCCGACTCCCACTTGGCGGCGCCGTAGCGCTGCTCCTTGGCCTGCTCCTGCATCTCGTCCCGCAGCTCGCCATAGGCCGGCATGTGGGCCAGGTCCGGCCCCTGGCCCTTCAAGGCCTTCTTCATGCGGCCCCTCAGCCGCGAGCGCAGGCCCTTGCGGCCACCGCCGGCCGGGCCTTCGTCCATGCCGGGCACCGGGATGCCACCGGCGTTGCGGGCCTTGGCCGCGAGCAGCTGGCGCAGAGGTGCCTGGCCCTTCTTCCACTCCTGCTCATAGGCCAGGTCCCGGGACAGGTCCGCCAGGATCCACTCGGGTCGGATGATGCCGACGTACCAGGGCAGGGGAGGGGGCCCCAGCCGCAGCTTGCGGAAGTGCTGTCGCAGGGTCTGCCCGTGGCCCAGGATGGCCATGCGTGCGGCCTGGGGCGTGGGTGCGGCGTCGACAGCGGCGATGGCCTTGGTGGCTGGGTCGCCTTCGGGGCCGGGCTTGCCCCAGTTCAGATTCACCGTCAGGCCGTCGTAGAGGGGCAGGAAGGCGTCGGGCAGGCCGTCCCGGGGCACGCTGGTCACGTTGACCCGCATGCCCCCGGCCTTGTCCATGACCTTGACCGCCTCGAAGTCTCGGGCCACGCCAGGGTACTGCTCGCACCAGCGGGCCATGACCCACCGGGCCGCCAGCAGGTGGTAGATCGAGCGCAGGACCCAGTCCCGGTAGATCTCCGCCAGGATCTTGCGCTCGTCGAGGAAGCCCCAGTGGGCGAGCCCCAACTGGAGCAGGCCCATGGTCCTGTAGAGCAGTTCGTCGGCGAAGGGCTCCTCTGGGGCGGGCACGGCCTTGGGCAGGAACAGGTTCTCGCCGTCGGTGCTCGGCGGGTCCGAGAACCCGACGGTGAAGTCAGCGCCCGTGATCATGCGCAGCCAGGCGGCGAGCCGTCGCTGGACCTGCTGCAGGGTGGTGCCGTTGTCTTCGCCGTCGGTGAGCTGGCGCTTGGGGGGCTGGTACAGGAAGAGCGCCAGCAGCGCCCGCTCCGCCTCTTCGTCTTCGTCCTGCTCGAGACCCAGCTCCGCCGCGGTCTTCCCGTGCTCCTCCATCGCCTCCTCGTAGAAGGCTTCGGGCGTCGGGGGCCAGGTGGGGGCGCCCATCGGGGGCTGCTAGCCGCGTGCGGTGAAACTCGGACCGAGCACGCCGCGCGCAGCCGGACCGAGGGTGGCGAGGGAGCGCAGCGACCGATCCCTGAGGAGGGAGCGTGCGCCAGCACGTGACTGACGAAGGGCACCGCTCTCGGTTGGGCGGCGCCGGCGGGCGACGGGAGAGGTTCGACGCACGCGGCTAGCCCAGCACCGAGCGGATCAGCTCGCCCAGGGCCTTGGCCATCTCCGGGTCGTCGGTCAGCGAGCCGACCAACGTGGCCTCGCAGGCCTCCTTGAGAGGCAGGCCAGCCACGACCAACTTGCCCGCGTAGATGAGCATGCGGGTGCTCGCGCCTTCGGCCAGGCCGTGGGCCCGCAGGTTGCGAGAGCCGCGCCCGAGCTTCACGAGCTGGCCGGCGATCTCGGCGGAGCAGCCGGCCTCGGCGGCGACGATCTCGGCCTCGGCCTGTTCTTCTGGGTAGTCGAAGGGGATCGACACGAAGCGCTGCCGGGTCGACTCCTTGAGCTCCTTGGTCACCGACTGGTAGCCGGGGTTGTAGGAGATCACGACCAGGAAGTCGTCGCCGGCCTCGAGCTCCTCGCCCAGACGCTCCAGGGGCAGGGTGCGGCGGTCGTCGGTGAGGGGGTGCAGGACCGTGAGCACGTCGGCCCGGGCCTCCACGACCTCGTCCAGGTAGCACAGGGCGCCCTTGCGCACGGCGGTGGTCAAGGGACCGTCCCGCCACACCGTGCTGCCGCCTTCGAGCATGAAGCGGCCCGTCAGATCCGAGGCGGCCAGGTCCTCCTGGCAGGCGACGGTGATCAGCTCGCGACCCAGCTTCTCCGCCATGTAGCGGACAAAACGGGTCTTGCCGCAGCCGGTCGGGCCCTTGAGCAGGACGGGCAGGTTGTTCTTGGCAGCGGTCTCGAAGATCGAGACCTCGTTGCCCGTCGGGCGGTAGTAGACCATTCGGCGACCCCAGTGGCTCGGCAGTCTATCCACAAGTCGGATGGGTCGCTCGACCGCTGAAGGGGGCGCGAAGAGCGACGCCCCGGCAGCAGGGCTACCGGGGCGTCGGGCGGGTGCGGGCAGGCTCAGTCGTGGTCGCCGTCGCGGTCGTCGTCGTCGTCTTCGTCGCGCTCGTGGTCGTCCTCGTCGCGCTCGTCGTCGCGGTCGTCGTCGCGGTCCTCGTCGTCGCAGTCGTCGTCGTGGTCGCGGTCGTCGTCCTCTCGCTCGTCGTCCCCTCGGTCGTCGTGGTCGCGGTCGTCGTCATCACGCACGTCGTCCTCGCGCTCGTCGTCGTGCTCGCGGTCGTCGTCGTGCTCCCGGTCGTCGTCGTCGCGCGCCTCGTCCCGCTCGGCTTCGCACTCGTCCAGGTTCGCCTCGGCGTCCCGCAGCTCGTCGCAGGCCCGGTCGTTGCCGTCCCGGCAGGCGTCGGCCAGGCGGTCGACCTCCTCTGCGAGCTCGTCGCAGCGGTCGGACTCGTCGTCGCGGTCGCCGTCGCGGTCGTCTTCGCAGTCGCGGTCGCTGTCTTCGTCGGCCCTCACGTCCTCTTCGCTGTCGACGTCGATGCGGCCGGTGCGGTCGAGCTCGGGGCAGGCGATCAGGAAGAAGGCGGCAGCCAGGGTGAGGGGAATGCGGGTCATGGTCATCTCCTGAGAGGCCGCGTCCTTGCGGCGTGACCACAGCTTGGCCGAACAGTGTTCTCATGTCGCGTGCTCAAAATAGAATCCGTTCTAAGATTGAGTACACCCAAGTAGCTAAATCATATTGATATATTACTTGCAAGGTGTACTCAGCCATGACATTACTGAGTACAGTGACTGCGACCGCCCCGGACCTGTACGCCTACCTGGACTACAGGGCCTACCTGCGGGACTGGTTCCAGTTCCGCAAGTCGGCCAACCCTCGGTTCAGCCACCGGGTCTTCGCCCGCCTGGCGGGCCAGCGCTCGCCGAGCCTGCTCAAGCACGTGATGGACGGCCAGCGGAACCTGACCCCAGCCACCACGGAAGCCTTCATCCGTGCCCTGAAGCTCTCCAGCGAAGAGGCCGAGTTCTTCAGCTGGCTGGTCCGACTGGACCAGGCCCCCGGGGTAGACGAGCGCAACCTGGCCTGGGAGCGCATCTCTGCGACCCGGCAGGTCCAGCGGGCCTACCGCATCGAGGGCGAGGGCTTTCGCTACCTCAGCCACTGGTACATCCCAGCGGTCCGTGAGCTGGCGACCCTGCCGGGCTTCCGGCCGGAGCCGGGCTGGATCGCCCGGACCCTCCGGCCCCGCATCACCGAGGCCCAGGCCCGCCAGGCGCTGTCCACGCTCGAGGAGCTGGGGCTGTTGGTGGCCCAGGGCGACCGCTTGGTGCCTGCCGACGCCGTGGTCAAGACCCCTCACGAGGTCACCGGCCTGGCCGTGCACAACTACCACCAGGGCATGCTCGCCCGCGCCAGCGAGGCCATCGGGGACTTCGACCCGGATGAGCGCCACCTGGGTGCCGTGACCCTGGCCGTGGCTCCGGCCCTGGTGCCCCAGGTCAAGGCCGAGCTCGCGAGCTTCCTGGAGCGGGTGGTCGCGCTGGTCGAGGGGGCCGAAGAGACCCGCGACCGGGTGTACCAGGTCAACCTCCAATTCTTCCCACTGTCGGCGGCGCTGTCCGGCGATCCCGATGGAGAGACCCCATGACGCTGTTGCTGCTCCTGCTCGCCTGCCCGGCGCCGGACGACCCCGGTCACGACGCCACCATCGTCGGCAACCCCGGCAAGATGACCGCCAAGACCGCCGCGGGCCACGGCACCGAGCAGACCACCGGCAGCCTGACCGTGCAGACCCTGGCGCTGACGCCCTGCGACGCCGCCGACGCGGTGATCGTCGAGCTGGACACCACCCTGGCCCTGGTCGAGGGCACCGAGCTCGACGTGCCGGCCGGTGACTACTGCGGGCTCGAGCTCGACGTGGTGCCGCCGCTGGTCCTCGAGGGGGTCGGCACCGAAGGCGGCAGCTTCTCCCTGGCGCTGGACCTGGCCACGATCCTGCTGCGATCGGACGGCGGCTTCACCGTCGACGAAGACCTCTTCGTGCTCGAGCTCGCGTTCCCCGGCTGGCTGGACGCCGCCGAGATCCTGGACGGCGCTGCCGGTCACCAGCACATCGACGCCGATCACCCTCTCCACGACCGTCTCGCCGGGGCGGTGTCCGACAGCTCCGGCCTCTATGGAGACGATGACGGCGACGGTGACCTGGACGACGACGAGCGCGCCCGGGGCAGCCACGCCAGCGGCGAGGACCGCGACGATCCCCACCGCGACGACCGCGACACCGCAGAGCGTGATTAGTCCGCGAGCCCGCGCTCCCGCGCCCAGTCCCCACCCAGCTCCTGGACGACCGGCTCGCTGAAGCCCGGGTAGACCGGGTGGGTGCGCGCCAGCCCCAGCCACGCCAGCGCCACCAGGGGGTAGAGCCACCAGGCCTTGCGCCCCTCCAGCCGCAGAGCCGCGACTGCGAGCAGCAGGAGCCAGGTGCCGTGGAAGAAGGTCTCCGGCTTCGCCACCCGCCAGAACCCCGGCACGAGCTCGCGCACGCCCATGTAGAGCGGATTCCAGACCCCGGGCAGCAGCTGGGGCCCCAGGGCCAGCAGGAAGAGACCGCCACCGACCACCAGCAGCACCCGGACCCGAGGGTCCGACCGAAGCGACCACGCCCCCCAGGCAGCGAGCCCGACCGCGGCGGGGTCGAGCACCCGCCAGAGCTCCAGGCGATTCCAGTGAGGCGGCCACAGCGAGAAGCTGTCGAGCAGCGCACGCTCGTGCAGGTAGCTCTCCGGGTCCCCCAGGGTGCCAGCCCCCGACAAGAGAGCGAGCTGCAGCGCCACCAGCGGCAGCATCGCCACCGTGGTCGCCAGGCAGTGCCCCAACACTCGGCTGTCCCGGGTGAGCGCCAGCAGCAGCGCGGTGCCCGCCGCCCCGGCCAGGGCCAGGTACCAGTTCTGGAAGGCCATGAAGACGAACAGCCCCGCCGCCCACCAGCCCCAGCGTCCCCCGTCCCGCCAGCACCGCCACAAGGCCCAGGCGTAGAGCGCCAGGCAGTACACCGCCGTCTTCTCGATCGTGTACCAGTTCAGGTCCCGGAACAGGTGCAGGTTCAGGCCAAAGGCGAAGCCCAGCCCGATCGCGGAGTCCCAGCGACCGCTCAACTCTCGCAACAACAGCGCCGCCGCCCACCACCCGAGCGCCAGGTGGAGCAAGCCCTGGGCATTGAAGGCGCCCAGCGGGGACAGGATCAGGTCGAAGAGCTCGGTCACCCACAGGTGGCCCACGTGCACGCCGATGAGCCGAGCCGCCGGCTCGTGCACCGCCTGGAGCGGATGCAGCGTCAAGGTTCGGTGCACGCCGTCCAGGTAGAACAGCAGCGAGCCGGACTTGTCGATGGTGGGGAAGGCGCCGTACACCGCTCGGTCGAGCACGGCGGCCAGGGGGGCGGTGAGCACCACCGTCTGTCCAAGACAGAACCACCAGGCACGCAGGGCCGCGGGCTGGCGCTGGAGGAGCGCCAGGGCCGTGATCAGCAGCCCGATCCCAAGGCACGCCAGCCAGGCCCCGGGTGCCTGGTCGAGCCCCAGGGCAAGGGAGACCTGGTCCGGGTGGGGAGGTGGCCCGTACACGCCGCGGATTGTAGGGGACGGCGATGACCGACCTGCAGTCCGCTCTGCTCGACTGGTACGGAGAGCACCGCCGGGACCTGCCCTGGCGCCGGGATCGCACGCCCTACCGGGTGTGGCTGTCCGAGATCATGTGCCAGCAGACGCGGGTGGACACGGTCATGCCCTACTTCGAGTCCTTCCTGGCGCGGTGGCCGACGGTGCAGGAGCTGGCGGCCGCGCCCGTCGAGGACGTGCTCTCGATGTGGGCAGGCCTGGGGTACTACTCACGGGCCCGCAACCTTCACCGGGCGGCTCGGGCCGTGGCCGCGGCCGGGCGCTTCCCCGACACTGTGGCGGGTCTGCGGGCGCTCCCCGGGGTCGGCGCCTACACGGCGGGGGCTGTCGCCTCCATCGCTGCCGGACGGGACGCGGCGGTGGTCGACGGCAACATCGAGCGCGTCCTGACCCGGCTCGTCGCGATGGCCCAGGACCCCCGCTCGACGCCGGGCCGCAAGGCCGTCTGGGCCCAGGCCCGAGCGCTCCTGGTCGCCGGCCAGGCGGGCACCTGGAACCAGGCTCTGATGGAGCTCGGGGCGCTGGTGTGCAGGCCTCGGGACCCGGCCTGTGACGAGTGCCCCGTGGTCGCGGACTGTGCCTCTCACGCCCAGGGCACCCAGCTCAGCTTCCCGCGCAAGGCCCCCCGCAAGGCGCCGCTGCGGGTGACCGCGGCATGCGGCGCCTGGGTCCGAGACGACGCGGTGCTGATGGGGCGCCGGCCCCCAGCCGGACTGCTCGGCGGCCTGTGGGAGCTCCCGGGCTTGGACGGAGAGGGCTCGGCCCAGGAGCGGGTGGCCCGCGCCTTCCAGGAGCGCTGTGGCGTCGTCGTGGACCGGGTCGCGCCGCTGGGCCAGGTCGTTCACGTCTTCACCCACCGCCACCTGACCCTCGACGTGTGCAGCGTGGAAGCCCGCGGCCAGCCCCGCGCCACCTGGTACACCGAGCTGGCCTGGCTGGACACGGAGCGCCGGTCCTCCGAAGCGCTGAGCACCCTCGCGCGGAAGACGCTCGCTGTCGTGGGCCTGGATCAGACCCCGGTCGGGGGCGGGCCCAGCTGATCCCGGAGCCAGGCCCGACAGGCCGCGACCGCCTGGGCATCGATGCCTTCGATTGTCACCACCACGTGGCGCGGCTGCTCGTCCAGCCTGGGGTAGGACCCGATGTCGACCTGGGGCCACCTGCGCTGGGCGTGGTCGAGCCGCGCGGCGATGGCGACCTCTTGCTCTCCGGTCACCAGGCGATCGGTCGAGACCGGCGTGCCCTGCCACCGGGCCGCGGCGGCTTCGAACTTCAGCCGCAGGAGCGACGGCACGCCGGGGAAGATGTGCACCCCGCGCACCACCACCAGCGGAAAGCGCACATCACCGTCCCACCAGAGCTCGGCGCCTTCCGGCACCTGGGCCATGCGCAGGGCCGCGTCGGTCGCCCGGTCCTTGAAGTGGCCCTCGATCACCGCCACGAGCTCGGGCCGCGGCTCCAGACGCAGGCCAAAGGCCCGGGCGATGGCCTCCATGGTGCGGTCGTCGTGGGTCGGTCCCACACCGCCGGTGGTGAACACCCAGTCGACCTGTGCCAGGGCTTGGCGAACCGCCTCGGCGATGACCTCTGGGTCGTCGGGCAGGACCTGGATCCGGCACAGTCGGACCCCCATCTCCCGAAGCCGCCGGATCAGGTACGGCGAGTTCTCGTCGGCATACTTTCCCGACAGGATCTCGTCGCCGATGATCAGCACGGTGGCGGTCTTCATCGACGATCGATAGCCCGATGGCTTGCCTTGGGCCGGATCGGCCGGCGCGCCCGGTCCGCCGGACTGTAGACTGAACCGGAACCCGCGCCGCGATCCGGGGGTCCGAGCAGAGCACGTGAACGGCCAGACCACCACGGGACGCTTTCGGCGCCTAGCGCTGCGGGTGGTGGTGCGCTTTCACGGGCGGGTCGTCGAGGACCGGGTCTTCAAGCAGGTCCAGCGTCCCCTGACCCTGGGGGGCGACGGCGACGTGGTCTTGCCACCGCCCCATGTGGACGCCCCCGTGGCGACGATCTCGTGGCAGGGCCAGCAGCGGGTCCTGGTTCGGACCCACACCGAGCGTGAGCTGCGGGTCACGGCTCAGGAGCCGGGGCAGCTGTCGTACGGCCCCATCCAGGTGGATCTCAGCCTGGTGCCGCAGTATCGGCTCCCCCGGGCCGCGCCCTTTGGCGAGGGAGACACGGTGATGGGGGTGCTCGTCATCGCCATGACGCTGCTCGGCATGTACGTCGATTTCGGGCTCAGCATCTGCTACGACGCCGCTGTCGCTCTGCGAAGCCCCGAGCTGGCCGCGTTCTGCCCGGTGCCGCAGCCCGCCATGGTCAGCGTCGAGTCGACCCCGGAGTACATCGCCCGGCTCCTCAAGGAGGACTACGAGGGCACCAGCGACGTCGCCCCGGTCCAGGCCCCCGAAGACCTCGACACCGACCAGGCGCTGCCCAGCTTCCACCTGCCGGCGGGCAACCGGGGGCCCCTGGACGCCCCGGGTGGGGCCGAAGACACCGCACCCGAGCCCGAGCGCCGCCCCCAGGCCGAGGATCCGGTGCGCACCCGCCACCAGCCTCTGCGGCCTGAGCCGCTGCCCGCCGAGCCCGACGCGGAGCCCCAGGAGGCTCAGACCGGCGCGGTCGATCCCCAGACGCTCAAGGCCTCCGAGGACGGCGGGGCGGAGCCCGTCGACCCTGCAGAACTGCCAGCCGAGGAAGAGCGGGGATGGGGCTTCCAGGACTGGCTCGATGCCAATGACGACCGGGAACACCACGACCAGCTCAAGGAGATCGTCGAGCTCACCCGGGAGCGCCTGCGCATCGATCCGGAGAACCCTCATGCCCTGACCCAGCTGGGCTACTTCCAGTACCTGGCCGAGGACTTGAGGGGGTGCGCCAAGACCTATGAACGCTACATCGAGCTCTACCCCGACGACGCGGCCGGGTACAACAACCTGGGCCTTGTGTACAAGCGGAGCGGCGAGTACCCTAAGGAGGAGGGCTACTATCGACTGGCCCTCGCTCTCGATCCGGACGACTCCTACGCCCTGAACAACCTGGCGGTCAACCTGGCCCACCAGGGGAGGTTCGACGAAGCCCTGGCCATCATGGACGAGCTCCACAGCCTGGAACCGGACGACGCGTACGCGCACCTCCACAGAGCCAAGATCCTGGCCGCCATGGGCCACAGCGAGGACGCGCTGATCTGGTTCGGTCGGGCCCTGGCCGGGGCACGGGATCTGGACACCTTCCACCACATCGAATTCCGCCAGGACATTCGGGTGGACCCGGCGTTCTCCGCCCTGCGGGCTGAGCCCGAATTCGCCCGCATGCTTGTCGAGGCCTATGGCACCGACGCCGCCCCCATCCTGGAGGGTGCCAGTGGGTGATCTGCACGTCAGGGTCACCTTCCACGAGCACGTGGTCGAAGACCAGGTGATGCCGGTCAAGGGTGTCGTGTGGATCGGGTCGCGCCTGGGTGCCCAGGTCGTGTTTCCCGGTGCAGACGTGGCGGTGGCGCGGCTCGGCAACAGCCTGGCCATCCGCGGCCGCCGCCTGCGGGAGGGACAGCGCACCGCGTTCCGCGTGGGCCCGGTGCGCGTCCAGGTCCAACACCTCGAGCCCTTCAAGATCAAGCGCCAGCTCGCGCCGGTCCTGGACTACACCTTCATGCTGGTTGCGGCCGCCGTCATGGCCAGCGGCATGTGGGTCGACACCCTGGGACACCTGGCCCATGACCCCGGCACCGCCGACGTCACCGCCAAGGTCGCCGAGCTGCGGGACTGGCTGCGCCCCGCCATCGACTCGGATCGGCAACAGGCCAGCGCCAACGTGGGCCTGCGCGAGCCGGAGCAACGCCGGGCCACCCTGGACATGGTCTTCGAAGGTCGGGTCGCCAGGCCCGATGATCACCAGACGGGCTGGTCCTTCTATGAGTGGTATCGGGCGGCCGTGCCGGCCGGTCCTGTGCTCAGCCGAGCCCGTGCCCGCCTGTTGGCAGAGCCGGACGACCTGCACCTCCACGCCATGCTGGCCCGAGGCGAGTACGACGCCGACAACTGGACCGGCGCCGCGGCCCACTACCGCAACCTGGTCGCCCGCGACGGTCGCAACGTGGCCTGGCTCGAGGGGCTGGCCCATGCCCACCGCCGGCTCGGCCGCCACCGCCAGGAGCTGGAGCTCTACAACCACTTGCTGGAGCTCGACCCCGACAACCTGATGGCCATGGGGTACAGCGGCGTCGCCCTGGCTCGCTTGGACCAGCCCGATGCCTCCCTGGCCACCCTCGACGAGCTGGAGACCCTGCACCCGGACCACCCCTACGTGTCCGTGTTCCGCGGCCTCCAGTCGGCCATCGACGGCCAGGAAGGCGCGGCGATCGCGGCCTTCGAAGAAGCTCTGGGCCGCCAGGGCGAGCTGACCGACGTGCAGTGGCTCGAGCTCCGCCGCGACCTGGCCCTGGAGCCCGAGCTGGCCGATCTGCGATCCGATCCGCGCATGCATCGGATGCTCGCCAGGCAGCTGGGCGTCATGGCGCCGCACAAGAGGCACTAGGCTTTCAGGGGGTGAGGCCGCGGAGCCGGCTGTCGCGGTCTCTTCGCGGTCACCCCTCTGGTCCGGCGGCCTCCGCCTCCGCCGTCCGAGGAAGTGTCTCGTGGGGAGTCTTCCCGGGACCTCGCTGCGCTCGGCCTGCCCTCGCTGGCGCTCGGCCGGTCCAGACTCCCCACGAAACACTTCCGCTCCCGGCTGCGGCCGCCGGACAGGGCGTGGGCGCTCCGCGCCACACCCTGCACCCGCGGCGCGGGGGAAGAGCAGCGGTCGGAGAACCGGGTCGGGAACCGGGGGGGGAGAACCAGGGGGGCAGAACCGGGGGCGCAGAACAGGGGGGGCAGAACCGGGGTCAGGAACCTCTGGTTAATACTTAGCATCTCCGACCTGAGCATATAGATTCAAGGGGAATAAATGGGGGACAGGGTCACTGGCTGAGGTCCAATTCCTCCCTCTCTGCGCCCGTGGGATACTGACGCTCCGGTCATCCCGGGAGCCGCAGTGACCAGAAGGGCCGTGCTGGCGGGCAGCTTCGATCCCATCACCCAGGGGCACATGGACATCCTGCGTCGAGGGCTCCAGCTCTTCGACGAGGTGGTGGTCGCCTGTGGCAACAACCCCGCCAAGGAGACCCTGTTCACGCTCCAGGAGCGGCTGCACGTCCTCGAGGACTGTACCCGCGACTTGGCTGGCGTCCGCGTGGACACCTTCGAAGGCCTGCTGGTGGACTACTGCCGCGGGGCGGGTGCGACGGTCATCCTGCGGGGCCTGCGGGCGGTCTCGGACTTCGAATTCGAATTCCAGATCGGGCTCGCGAACATGGACATGGCCCCTGGGATCCAGACCGTGTTCCTCCTCACGGAGCCGTCTCACATCTTCGTCTCTTCCAGCCTGATCAAAGAGATCGCCCAGAACGGGGGAGACGTGTCCCGCTACCTCCCCGGGCCGGCCCTCGCCGCCCTCCAGGACAAGCTCCAGTGAGCCAGGACCACGAGCGCTGGATCGGCACGCCCCAGGTCAGAGCCGCGGTGCGAGGGGTCTTGGCCCGTGAGCTGGTCATCCGCGTGATGCTCCACGACCTGCGGGGCTCGCTGACTGCCGTGCGCGGCTGGGTCGAGCTGCTCGGCATGGACGGCCGAGAGGTCCCTGGCGGCCTGACCCGCAGCGTGGCGGGCTTCCAGTCTGTGGTCGAGCGCTACAGCGACCTGGCCTGGTCCGGGCAGCCCCAGCCGGGCCAGCCGGATCTGCTGGACCTGGTGTCCCTGGCCCTTGGCGTGCCTGTGGACGGGGCAGCTGGCCCGGGCCCGGTGGATAGCCTGCGGCTGATCGCCGCCCTCGAGGTGGTAAGCCCCAGCCGCGTGACCCTCCACGAAGAGCGGGTCGACGATCTGTCGCTTCGGACGGTGCGGGTCCATGGGCTCTCCCCAGAGGCCCTCCAGCTGGGCCTGACCCCCCACCTGGACCAGGTCCTGCCACGGCTGGACGCGCCCGACGAGGTTCTGGGCGCTTGCCTGCTGCGCGAGGTCGCCCGCGGCGGCCAGGGCGAGGTCCGCAGCCGGGAACCGGGGACGATCGACCTCGTCTGCAGGGTCTGAGCTCCGGTGCTGCTGCCGCTTCTGGTCCTGCTGGGTGACCCTGTCTTCGCCCAGGCCGACGACGCGACCGCCCTGGCGGTGGCCCGGTCCCGCGCAGCGCTGTGGGCGGCCGATCCCGAGGCCGCAGCCGTCGAAGCCGCGGCGGCCCTGGCGAGCGACCCCGGGGCCTGGCAGGCCTGGTGGGCCTGGCGGGAGAGCTTGATCGCCCTGGGGGGACAGTCCCAGCTCGCGGCCGAAGCCGAGCTGCTGGCCCAGGACTCCGATCCCTGGCGGGCCTGGGTCGGCGCTGCGTGGCAGGCCCTCGACGCCCAGGAGCTGCCGCCGGACCTGGCCCAGGTGGCCGGCGCCGCCCTGCTCACGGCTCGCGCAGCGCTGGCCCAGGGACGCAGCAGCCAGGCGCTCCGGCTGGTCACCGGAATGCCGGGTCACGAGGCCGCTGCCCTTCGGCTGCAGGCTTGGACCGATCTCGGGGACCTGCGAGAGGCCCTGGGCCAGGCCAAGCAGCTGGCCGCACAGGCACCGGCGCGACCGGATCTCCTCACCCCGGTCTGCGAGCTCGAGACCCGGGGGGCTGCAGCGGTCAGGCGCGGGGCGGTCCAGCGAGCAGCGCACACTCTGGGGGGCCAGGACCCGCTGGCGATCTACCGAGCCCATGCCCTGCTCGTGGCTTGTGACGAGACCGAGCTGGCAACCGCCGCCGCGGCGCGGCTGAGCGGCCTGGGCGAGCAGGCCGTGCTGGGCAGCCACCACCCCTGGGGCGCCGCGATGATCCGGGACCTGGGCCGGGTGCTGGCCATGCAGCGGGACCCCGCCGCGCCGGCGGGCAGCACGGCCAGCGAGAGCCAGCGGGTGCTGGTGGCCACCGCGCGGGAGCTCCAGGAGCGCGGCCGGGCCGACGACAGCCTGGCGCTCTGGCGGCGAGCGATGGACCTGTGCGAGCCCCCGGCGCGGCTGGGCCTGGAAGCCGCGGCGGTCGAGCGCCGACGCGGCGATCCAGAGCGGGCGCTCGCCCTGGCGCGCTCGGCTCGGCGGACCCTGTCCTCGATGGCCGTCGATCCGGGAGAACAGGGCCGACACCAGCGCCTGCTGGCCGACGCCTGGCGGCTCGAGGCCCACGTCCTGCGGGGGCGCGATCAGCAGCCTCAGGCACTCGAAGCCGCGGCCCTGGCCGCCAGCACGTCGGGTCGCGCCCGGGACCTGGTGCTCTGGGGGGAGCTGCTCGAAGAGGCGGGGCAGCCTAGGGCGGCGCTCCAGGCCTATGCGCGGGCCGCGGCCCTGGGTCACCGAGGCCTCGAGGAGCGGCTCGAGCGGCTCTACGTGGGCCCCAGTGACCCCGACGCAGTCGTCGCCGCCTGGCGCAGCACCCTGGACCGGGACCCGCGGAGCCAGGCGGTCCAGGAGGCCCGTGGGGCGCGCCTGCCCAGCCGAACGCTCGCCACGACAGCAGGACCGCTACGAATCGGAGAACCCGACGGGGAGTGGCTGGTCGTCAACTTCTGGGCCAGCTGGTGTGGTCCGTGCCAGCTCGAGCTGCCCGAGCTGGCCGCGCTGGCGGCCGCGGCCGAGGCGGAGGGGCTGCCCGTGCGCATCCTCGCCGTCTCGATGGACGAGAGGCGAGGGGACTATGAGCGCTGGATCTCCGAGCGCGAGACCGGTGGCCTGGTCCTTGCGTGGGACCCGGACCTCGGTCGGGCCCTCCAACTCCGGAGCATCCCGACCACCCTGTTGGTGGATCCCCAGGGATTGGTTCAGGAGACGCGCCGGGGCTACAAGCCCGGAGACGGTGAGCGCTTGCTGGCTGAGCTGAGGCCCCACCTCGAACCCGTCGCCGAGGAGTGAGAGAGCATGTGTGGAATCGTGGGGTACGTCGGATCCCAGCGCTCAGCCGCGGTCCTGCTGGAGGGCCTGCGCAGGCTCGAGTACCGGGGCTATGACTCCGCTGGCATCGCGCAGATCACCGACGGCGCACTGAGCGTCCGCCGAGCGGTGGGCCGCGTCGCTGCGCTCGAGCGCGTCGTGCCCGAGCACTGGACCGGCGACGTGGGCATCGCCCACACCCGCTGGGCGACCCACGGTGGGGTCACCGAGGACAACGCCCACCCGCACACCGACACGACCGGCGAGATCGCCGTGGTGCACAACGGCATCCTGGACAACGTGGCCGTGCTGCGTCAGCGCCTCGAGGCCGACGGCGTCAGCTTCCGCTCCGAGACCGACACGGAGTGCCTGCCCCACCTGATCCGCAAGTACTACGACGACGATCCGGTCCAGGCCGTGCGCCAGGCACTGAGCCAGGTACGCGGGACCTACGGCATGGCGGTGGTGTTCGCCAACCATCCAGGGCTCGTCATTGCGGCCCGCAATGGCTCTCCGCTGGTGGTGGGCCTGGGCGAGGGTGAGAACTTCCTGGCCAGCGACGGGCACGCGCTCGTGCGCTTCACCCGCCAGGTCATCTACCTCGAGGACGGCGAGATCTCGGTGATTCGGCCCGACGGGGTCGAGACCACCCGACTGGACGGTGGCCAGGCGCCCCACGAGGTCGAGCTGCTGGGCGACGACTTCGGCACCGAGGAGCGCGGGGACTACCCCCACTACATGCTCAAGGAGATCTTCGAGCAGCCTGAGTCCATCGCCCGCTGTCTGCGGGGCCGGGTAGTCGAGAGCGCCGGTGGCGCCCGCCTGGGCGGCATGGAGCTCAGCCCCCGGGACCTGGTGCGCATGAGCCGTGTGCACATCCTGGGCTGCGGCACCAGCTTCCACGCTGGCGTGCTGGGCGCGATGGCCATCGAGCAGCTGGCTCGGGTGCCGTCCCATGCCGAGGTGGCCTCGGAGTTCCGGCACCGGAACCCGGTCATCGATCCCGAGGGGTTGTACCTGGCCATCTCCCAGAGCGGAGAGACCTATGACACCCACGAGGCCGTGCGGGAGGTCCAGCTCAAGGGGGGCCAGGTCTTCGGCGTGGTCAACGTGGTCGGCTCGTCCATCGCCCGGACTTGTGGGGCCGGGGTCTACATCCACTCCGGTCCCGAGATCGCCGTGGCGTCCACCCAGGCCTTCACGAGCCAGGTGACAGCCCTGCTCACGTTCACCTTGATGCTCGGGCGCAGTCGGGACCTGTCGCCCCATCGGGGCCGTGAGCTGGCCCGCAGCCTGATGGAGATCCCGGAGCGGGTGGGGGAGTACCTGGCAGAGCCGGGGCCGATCCGCGCCGCCGTCGAGCTTCTGCTGGCCCACCGCTATGCCTTGTTCATCGGCCGCGGCCCGTCGTGGCCGGTCGCCATGGAGGGCGCGCTCAAGCTCAAGGAGATCGCCTACATCCCCTGCGAGGCCTACGCCGCTGGAGAGATGAAGCACGGGCCGATCGCCATGCTCGAAGGCGGCACGCCGGTGATCGCCGTGGTGCCGATGGACGAACACCGCGAGCGGTCCCTGAACAACATCCAGGAGGCCCGGGCTCGGGGTGCCAGCATCATCATGGTGCACGCCCGAGGCGACGACGAGGCCCGGTCCCTGGCCCACGTCTCGCTGCCCATCCCGGTCACCGAGCCGCTGCTCTCGCCCTTGGTGAGCGTCGTGCCCCTCCAGTTGCTGGCCTACGAAGTCGCCTTGGCCTTGGGGCGTGACATCGACAAGCCCCGCAACCTGGCCAAGTCGGTGACCGTGGAGTAGCGGTCGCGGCGCTGCAGCCGCACCAGCATGCCGTCTTCGGTCCAGACCCAGGCTGCGCCGCTGGCCACGGTGACCCCGTCTGCCGGCAGGGCCCAGCTGCTGCGATGGGCGCCGGTGGTGCCGTCCAGGCAGCAGACCCGGGCCTCGCCGTCCAGCCCACCCCACGTCCACAAGTGGCCGTCTGAGGTGGCGACCATGCCCTCGGCGTCGCCCACAGCGCCCCGGGACCGCCCCCGCTCGCGCCCAGTCTCGGCGTCGACCAGGACCAGGTCGGTGTCGACCGCCGCGAACAGGTGCCGCCCCTGGGCCAGCAGGTGCGGCGCCAGGGGCACGGTCCACGTGGCCTTGCCCTCCCGGTCCAGGCGCTCCAGGCGCTCGCCCACGGCGCGCACCACCCCCTCGCCGACCGGCACCAAGGCCTCGACCGGCTCGCCCGGATCGGCCAGGGCCCCCGGCCCCGGGAGCAGCCGACCGCCTTCGCCCACCCGCAGCCAGACGCCGCGCCGTCGGTGCGGCACCAGCCCGGGCCAGCCATCGGTCTCCTCGTAGGCGTCGAGCTGCTCGCGCCGGACCAGCGCACCGTCGCGGGCGTCGACCACGCCCACCACGCCGTCCAGGGTCAACAACACGACTCGGTCGCCGAGCCACGCGGCCTCGGCGACCGCGTCCGAGTCGTCTTCTTCTTCGCCGCCGCCGGTGCGCACGACCTGGAGCAGCTCTTCGGCCGACGCCTCTGGAAACAGGGGGATGCGCCACCGGGACAGCACGGTCCCCGTGTCGTCGTAGAGCGTGCCGTCGCGGTCGGCCACGTGGAGCACCCGATCGTCGTACACGGCGGTGACCCCGCCGGTCAGCGGTTCGTCGGGCCAGGCGGGTCGGCCGGTGGAGAGATCCCAGACGGTGCCTCCGGGACCGACCAGCAGCGGCAGGTCCTGGCTCACGCCGGCCAGCCCCAGGTGCCGCACGAGCACCTGGTCGTCGGGACCCAGCAGCACACCCTTGTCGTCATCGAGCCGCACCGGATCGGGGGCGAAGCCCACGGGGGCGCCATGAGTCCACAGCCGCGTGCGGGCCCCGGTGCGCGTGTCGAAGAGCGCCGTGCCTTCGGCCACCGCGGCCAGCAGGCGGGTGCCAGCTGCGTCAAAGGAGGCGGACTGGGCGAGCACCTCCTGGGAGAGCAGCACGGCCTGCCGCCCGGGCGAGGCGACCAGACAGCCGCCGCTGCCCAGGGTCACCAGCACGCTGCCGCCCGGCCCAGGGACCACGGCGACGGCGCGCTCGGGCAGGTGGCCGCAGACCGCGACACCCCGCTGGTCGGACCAGCGGTACAGGCTGTCGTCATCGATCCAGATCAGCCCCGCACCGCTGCTCCACGGCAGCAGGGTCCGTGTGCGGCGGGCCCCCGCCGGGAGCGTGACGAAGCCCCCGGTGTCCAGGTCCACCACCCGGTTGCCGCTGGCCGTTCGCAGCACAGCCAGCGCCCCGCCAGGCCGCAGCTCGACCAGTTCTTCGACCAGATCCGTGGCGATCTGGTGGCTCGAGCCCGAGTCCGGATCGACGATCTCGACGCCTCCTTCGTGAACCAGGGCCCAGCGGTCCGGCCCGGTGGAGAGGGCGTGCGGGGTGTGGTCCAGGGCCACCACACGGGCGGTGGTCCGGTCGGGCGCCAGGATCACCAGGGCGCTCCGGCTCGACCATCCCAGGCGCTCGCCGTCGGCCAGGAGCTGATCCGGCACCCCTGGGGCGACCAAGCGGTCCCCTTCGCCGGGCCCCATCGCCAGCACAAGACCCGGTCGTGGGTCATCGAATCGGGGGAGCGACACCCACCACCTCCTGGAGCCGCGGACCTAACCAGTCCTTGCGTGCTGCACTCCGGCGGGTGAGGACACCCCGATGCGACTGCTGCCCCCCGCGCTCTCGGCCCTCTCCCTGCTCGCCTGCTCGCTGCACCCGGACAAGATCCCGGACCACGAGCTCTTCTCCGACGACGCCGCCGCACTCGTCTCGAACCAGGACGAGCTGAGCTTCGCCGTGGTGGGCAACGTGCGTGCGGCCATTCCCGGCCTCGACCGGCTGGCTCGCGGCGTGCCCGACGACGCAGCGCCCACCCGGACCGTGCGTGCCCTGAGCGACATGGCCAACCGTCGCGAGATCGGGTTCGTGGCCCTGATGGGCGACACCGTGCGTTGGGCCAGCGACGACGAGTGGGCCGCCTTCGACAAGGCCTTTGCCAACACGCTGTCCGGGCAGACCCAGCCCGACGCCGAGGGCTACCGGATCCCCGTGATCCCGGTGGTCGGAGACCGGGAGATCGCCGGGGACAAGGACCTGGTCGGCATGGAGGGCGCCTACCCGGGCTATGGCGCGGACATCGGCTACGGGCGGGTCGCCAGCTGGTCGTCCTTTGACGTAGAAGTGGGCGAGGGGACCTGGCGCTTCGTGGTCTTGGACACCAACAAGAAGAAGCTCGGCAGCCGATGGCGTGAGCAGATCGGCTGGATCCCCCGGGCCGTGCGCGGCAGCTACGATCACCTGCTGGTCTTCATGCACCACTCCCGGGTCACACTGGCTCGCGGGGCCGACATGAACCCCGACGGGGTGCCCCAAGAGCTCATCGACGAGGTCGAGCAGCACGCGCCGCTGCTCAAGCTGCGCGCCGTGTTCTCGGCCGGGGCCCACGCGTCCGAGCTCTACCTGCCCGAAGGCCGCCTGGGGGTGGGCTACATCACCGCAGGGGGCGGTGGCGCCCCGGCCCAGGAGCTCGAGCGCTGGGGCAATGGCGAGCCCTCCGGCATCCAAGACCTGAGCAGCGTCCAGCTCGAGGCCCGCTACGACCTGGCCCTGCAGCAGCTGGTCGCCCGCAGGGCCCAGGCCGAGGACTGGCCGGACAGCGTGCTGGACAAGGCCCAGGCGATGGGCGAGTGGGAGGGCTTCACCGGCGCCTACGACCCGGCCTACCTGCCCACCTATGGGCTCTGGACGGCCACCCTGGCCGGGCCGGACCTGCGTCTGGGCTGGGTGGAACTGCTCCAGGACGGCACCCGCGAAGAGCGCTTCCACGTGAACTGGATCGACGGGGAGGGCTGGAAGTAGACCTCGTCACTCGTCCACAGGGCGCGCTTCGTCGTCGATGACCTGGGCCAGGGCCCGGGCGGCGCGCTCCTGGCCGGTGAGCCCGAACAGCCGGAGCACTTGAGCCGGGTAGGAGGCCTGGCCTCGCCAGGCCTGTCGGGCCTGCTGGTACCCCGCCATGTCCCCGGCCAGGAAGCGCTCGGCGCCCAACACCATCAGGCCGACGCCGCTCGGGCCATGGGGGGCTTCGCGGACCAGCCGCGCAGCGCGGTTCCAGTCGCCCGACCCGGCGAGGGCCAGGGCGTGCTGATCCACGAAGTCGGGTGTGGGGGGACAGCCCCGCTCGGCCATGGCCCAGTCCGCCATGCGCACGGCGACGTGGGGCTTGTCGAGCCGCAGATAGACCATGACCAGGCTGCTGCAGGCGTCGCGGTAGGGCGGGTCGCCTTCGATGGCCTTGAGGTAATGGAGCCGGGCCTGCTCTGGGTCGCCGTCCCGGTTCACGTAGAAGGCCAGTCCGGCGTGGGTGAAGGGCGAGGGCAGGGCGTCGTGGGCGGCCTGCCACAGGACCCGGCTGCTCTCCCAGGCGGGCAGGCGCTGCGACACGCCGGCGCCGAGCAGGGCCGCCACGCCCGCGGCGACGCCGGCCGCAGCGACGTTGCGGGGGATCCACGCGGCCAGGGTGAGCGCCAGACCCGCCAGGGGCAGGTACAGGTAGCGCTCACCCAGGAGCCCCTTGTCCAGGGTCGCCAGCAGGGTCGGCGCAAAGGTGGCGGCGGCCCATGCCACGCCGAGCCAGCCCAGCCTTGGGGCCCGGCTGCGCCCGAGCATGCCCGCCAGGATCACGAGGGCGACCAGCGCCGCCGGCCACAGCTGACCCAAGGGCTCCAGGTAGCTCAGGTGCCGGGCCGGGGTGAGGGGCGATGGCCACACCAGCAGCCCCAGGTAGGTCCCCAGGATCTCGGGCAGCCGCCCCAGCACCAGCGACCAGTTGCCGGGATCGGGCACAGCGGCGCCGCCCACGCCGGCCCAGACCCGCAGGCCCATCGCGGCGCCCAGGCCCGCCAGGACCGGCACCTGGCGTGCCCAGCGGCCCGGTCGACCCCGGCGGGCCAGGTCCAGGACCAGGAGCGCCAGGGGTGCCAGGACCACGCTCTCCTTGCTCAGCAGGCCCGCCATGGCTGCGAGCCCGGCGGCCCCCAGCGCTGCAGGTCGCGGGCGCTCGGGCAAGAGCAGGAGCAGGACCGCGAGCAGGAACACGGCGGCCATGCTGTCGTTGCGCGCGGCGATGAGTGCCACGGCCTCGGTCTGGACCGGGTGGAGGGCGAACAGGGCAGCACCTGCGGTGGCGGGCAGCCAGTGCTCGGGGATCAGCTGGCGCAGCAGCCGATAGAGCAAGGCGACCGCAGCCAGGTGCCACGCCAGCGAGTGCAGGTGGTGGGGTCCAGGCTCGGGGCCCAGCACCACCTGGTCGATGGCCAGGCTGACCAGGAACAGGGGACGGTAGTAGCCGCTGGCCGGCGCCGGGAGGCTGAGCGTCTCCCAGAGATCGGCCTGGAACATCGCTCGGAGGTGGGCCCAGTCCAAGGCGCTGGTCAGGCGGTTGTCGGCCACGAGTGCGCCGTCGTCCCAACAGAAGCCCGCGTGCCGGAGCCCGGCCCATGCGACGGCGGTCACGACGAGCAGCCAGGGCAGGGGACCGCGGTGGTTCACCCGCTCGGGTTAATCGGGCCGCTCCGCAGGAAGCACCGGAACGACTCATGCACGCCGCAACCCTCGCCACGCGCCTCGAGCGCGAGATCCTGCCGCTGGTCGAGAAGCCGTCGCGGTACCTGGGGACCGAGGTCAATGCCATCCACAAGGACCCGGATCGGGTCGACGTCCGGCTGGCGCTCATCTTCCCCGACCTGTACGACCTGGGCCTGGGCAACCTGGGCCTGCACATCCTCTACGCTGTGCTCAACCAGCTGCCGTGGTGCTGGGCCGAGCGCGGCTATGCGCCGGCGCCGGACATGGAGCGGGCGCTGCGGGCGCTGGAGCTGCCGCTCTTCGCACTGGAGTCCAAGACCCCGCTGGGCCAGCTGGACGGACTGGGCTTCACGCTCCAGTCCGAGCTCACCTACACCAACATCCTCAACTGCCTCGACCTGGCCGGCATCCCGCTGCGGACCGTGGATCGCACCGATGCACACCCGCTGACCTTTGCCGGCGGTCCTGCGGTCTTCAACCCGGAGCCGCTGGCCCCGTTCATGGACTTCTTCGTGATCGGCGACGGCGAAGACGTGGTCGTCGAGCTGGCCCAGACCCTGCGAGCACTCAAGGCCGACGGCGCGACCCGGGCCCAGATGCTGGCCGAGCTCGCGACCCTGGAAGGGGTCTATGTGCCGGCGCTGTACCCCATGGAGATCCTGCCAGACGGCCGGATCCTGCCGCCGGTCGACGGACCCAAGGTCGTCAAGCGCATCACCCGGGACCTGGACGAAGCCACCTTCCCAGTCGACTACCTGGTCCCGTTCACCCCCCAGGTCCACGACCGCGTCAGCCTGGAGGTCCTGCGGGGCTGCACCCAGGGCTGCCGCTTCTGCCAGGCGGGCATGACCACCCGCCCGGTGCGGGAGCGCAGCCTGGAGACCGTCGACGCGCTCATGGAGAAGTCCCTGGCCACCACCGGCTACGAGGAGGTCTCCCTGGTGTCGCTGTCGACCTGTGACTACAGCCGGGTCAAGCAGCTGGTCGACCAGGCGGTGAGCCGGGCGGAGAAGCAGCGGGTCAGCGTGTCCCTGCCGTCACTCCGACTGGACAGCTTCTCGGTGGACCTGGCGGATCGGGTCGCCGACGTACGGCGGACAGGCCTGACGGTGGCCCCTGAAGCCGCGAGCCCCAGGCTGCGGGCGCTGATCAACAAGTGGATCCCCGACGAAGGGCTGCTGCAGATGGCCGACCAGGCCTACAGCCTGGGCTGGGGCCACGTGAAGCTCTACTTCATGATCGGGCTGCCCACCGAGCGCGACGACGACATCGAGGCCATCGCCGACCTGACCCTGCGCACCCTTGCTGTGGGCAAGTCCCACAACAACCGGGCCCGGGTGAACCTGGGCGTCAGCACCTTCGTGCCCAAGCCGTTCACGCCGTTCCAGTGGGCCCCGCAGATCGGCATCGAAGAGACCGATCGGCGCCAGCGCATCCTGGACAAGCACTTCGGACGCAACCGCGGCGTGAAATTTGGCCGCCACAACCCCGAAGAGACGTTCCTGGAGGGTCTGGTCAGCCGGGCGGACCGCAGGGCAGGGGACCTCATCGAGGCCGCCTTCCACCTGGGGGCCCGGCTCGATGCATGGCACGAGCACCTGGAATTCGACGCCTGGCTGCAGGCCATCGAGCAGGTCGGCTACGACGTGGACGACGCCCTGCGCGAGCGCCGGGTCGACGAGCGGCTGCCCTGGGACCACATCGACGTGATGATCCCCAAGGAGTGGTTCGTCGAGGACTGGGAGCGGGCTGTCGCGCTGCAGTACGCCGAGGACTGCCGTCACTCCAAGTGTCACCGCTGCGGCGTGATCGATCGGGAGCGGCCCCTGTGCGCCCACATGCTGCGCAACAGCATCGCCGGGTCGAAGCAAGAGGGCACCTTCATGATGGGGTCCGGTCGCCAGCGGCCCCAGGGCGAGGAAGAGCGCGCGTCGGTTCGGGCCCGCAAGAAGTTCGATCCCCAGGCCGGGCGGCTCGAGGAGCCGGATCCCGTGCAGCGGGTGCGGCTGCGCGTGTCTCGCACCGGTGAGCTGCGCTTCCTGTCCCACCTGGAGACCATGAATGCATGGCTTCGCAGCCTGCGGCGGGCGGGCGTGCCGCTGGCCTACTCACGCGGCTACCACCCCCACCCAAAGGTCAGCTTCTCCACGGCGTTCCCCGTCGGGGAGTCCAGCACCGGGGACTACATGGACCTGTTGCTGATCCAGCGGGTCGACCCGGACGCGCTCCGGCGGGATCTGGTGGCGACCGTGCCAGACGGCATGGGGGTGCTCTCGGCCTGCGAAGTGCCGCTGCGAGGACCCTCACTGATGAGCCAGGTGCACGGCTTCGACTACAGCCTGGTCGTGCGCGGCATCACGGCGCCTGCCCTGAGCGCCCAGGTCCAGGCGCTCCTGGAGGCGCCAGAGCTTCCGTTGGTCCGCCGGGCCAAGAAGCGCGGTCGGCGGGTGATGGTCACCCAGGACATGCGCCCGGGCATCGCCGAACTCCAGGTCGCTGTCGACAGCCCGGCCGAAGTGGTCGAGCTGCGCTTCCGTAGCCAGACCGTCGCTGGGCGCATGACCCGGGCCAAGGACCTGCTCAAGCTGCTCGCGCTCACCCCGGATCGGGTCGACGTGCTCCGCAGGGACACCCACTTCAACGGATCCCAGGCCGCCCAGGCCTGATCCCACAGGACCCACCGTGCTGCAGCTCAGCGAAGATCAGCTCGCCCTGAAGGAAGCGGCCCGGGGGTTCGCCGAAGCGGTCCTGGGCCCCACGGCCCGCCAGGACGACGAGACCGAGTCCTTCCGCCGGTCGCACTTCCAGGCCCTGGCCGAGCACGGCTTCTGCGGCATCCCCGTGCCAGAGGCCTACGGCGGACTGGGGCTGGGCTACGCCGAGCTGACCGTGGTGCTCGAGGAGATCGCCCGGGTCTCGGCCAGCTATGCCGTCACCCTTGGCGTGAACGGCCTGCCCCAGGTCATCCTGCTGAAGCACGGCACCCAGGCTCAGCGTGACCGCTACCTGGCCCGACTGGTGACCGGTGAGTGCCTGGGGGCCTTTGCGCTGTCCGAGCCCGATGCCGGCTCCGACGCTGGCGCCCTGACCACGACCGCTGTGCGCGACGGGGACGAGTACGTGCTCAACGGCACCAAGTTCTGGTGCACCCACGGTGGCGTCGCCGATCTCTACGTCGTGATGGCTCGCACCGGCGGCCCGGGCCCCAAGGGCATCAGTGCCTTCCTGGTCGACGCGGGCAGCGAGGGCCTGAGCTACGGCAAGAAGGAAGCCAAGATGGGGCTGCGGGCCAGCCCCACTGTGGAGCTGGTGCTCGAAGACGTCCGGGTGCCTGCCGGCAACCTGCTGGACGGGGAAGGCGCGGGCTTTCGCATCGCCATGAGCGCCTTGGACTCGGGCCGGGTGACCATCGCGGCCATGGCGGTGGGCATCTGCCAGGGCAGCCTGGACGTGGCGGGTGCCTATGCCTGCGAGCGGCGCACGATGGGCAAGCCCATCATTGCCCACCAGGGCGTCGGCTTCATGCTGGCAGACATGGCTTGTCGCACCGAGGGCGCCCGCTTGTTGGTCCGCCAGGCCGCGTGGCTTCGCGACGCCGGACAACCCTGCTCCGAGCAGGCGGCCATCGCCAAGTGCGTGGCCACCGATGCGTCCGTCGCTGTGAGCACCGACGCCGTCCAGGTCCTGGGGGGCTATGGCTACACCCGGGAGTACCCCGTCGAGCGCTTCATGCGCGACGCCAAGGTCATGCAGATCGTCGAAGGCACCAACCAGATCCAGCGGCTGGTGATCGCCCGGCACCTCCGCCAGAAGTACGAACGGGGCTGAATGCCCCGGAAGATCTCCCGGGTGGCGGTGCGTTATCAGCACCAGCGCCTCGGCGCGGTCCGTGCCGGGGCCTATACTCCACCGTCTCGAAAGGCAGAATTGCGTCCATGAAGGCCTGTCCGCTCTGCAGCTCCACGTACGACGACCGCGTGGACTTCTGCTTTCGAGACGGGGCCCCCCTCGTGGCGGCCAGCCGCCAGGTCCAGGCCGCCGCCATGGCCGAGCGCGGCGTGGCCCGCTTCAGCGAAGGGCTCGACGTACCCGAGCCGCGTAGTCTGGACATCACCGACGCCCCGGAGCCCACTTCGCTGCGGGCGCCCATCGTGCCGGCCCAGCCGCCGCCGCCGCCCCCCGCGCCCGAGCCCCTGACCGGCGAAGAGACCCTGCCGCCGGCCCAGCATCACGGCATCCCGCGGACCCCGCCGCCAGACCCGGAGCAGCTCGCGGTCGATGCGGCGCCGCCGGCGCCGGCCCCAGAACCCGAGCCGGTCCTGGACGACGCGCCCGACGAGCCCCCAGAGCCCGACCAGGAAGAGACCCTGCCGCCGGTGACGGTCCCCCCGGTCGACATTCCCCCGGATCTCACCGAGCCGGACACCACCGACTTCTTCGCCGACGAGACCACAGACGCGGCGGTCGACGACGAAGACGACGACCTCTACGGCGGCATCCCCTACGCCGAGACCCCCAAGAAAAAGGACAAGCTGCCGGTCATCCTGGCCGCGGCGTCGGTCTTGTTGGTGGGCGGTGCGCTGTTTGCGTTCGGCGGCGGCGGAGGCGACGACCCGGAGCCCGAGCCCGCTCCCACCGAGCAGGCCGAGCGAAAGCCCCCGCCCACGCCCCCGGTCCGGGCGGAGCCCAAGGCCCCGATCGAGCAACCCCCGACGGCTACGGCCCCAACTCCCACCGCGGCAGCGTCCGCAGCCACCGACGAGCCCGAGCCCGCGTCCGCAGAGGCCCAGGACGGCGGCAACGGCATCGGCAGCGTCGACCGCGCCGAAGAGCGTGAGCGCAAGCGTCAGGAGCGTCGGGAGCAGCGCGAGGCCGAGCGCGAGGCCGAGGCCCAACGTGCCGCCGACCAGGACCAGGTCGACCGCCACTCCCGCGACGAGACCCAGCGCCAGGAAGCCGAGCGCCAGGAAGCCGAGCGTCGCGATGCGGCGCGCAAGGAAGCCGAGCGCAAGGAAGCCGAGCGCCGGGAAGCCGAGCGCCGGGCGGCCCAGCAGCAAGAGAGCGAGCCCGTCGCGGTGGCCGAGCCCAGCGGTGCGTCCAACCCTTGGGGCCAGGCCGACGAACCGACCGAGGGCACCCTCAAGATCAGCACCACCCCGCGCGGGGCCCAGGTCTGGGTCGACGATGCCCCCAAGGGCACGGCGCCCGTGAGCGTCAAGCTCGGCTTCGGCTCTCACAAGGTCCGGGTCGCCAAGGACGGCTACAAGGACAAGACCATGGTCATCGACCTGCAGTCGACCACCCGGGACCTGTCCTTCAACCTGCCCCAGGACGTACGCTCCGGGCCGGTCATCATCTACGGCTCCCTGGGCGCCAAGGTGTATCTGGGCGACAAGCTCCTGGGGCCGATCCCCGTGTCGACCACCCTCCAGGAGGGCACCTACACCTTCACGGTCGTCCAGGAGGGGACCTTCTACAAGGTCACCAAGACCATCAGCTTCGCCAACGTCCAGGGCACGCTGCCGATCACGCTGACGGCGCAGTAGTTCTTTCAGGGGGTGAGGCCGCGGGCTCGCTGTCGCTCGCCTTCGCGGTCACCCCTCTGGTCCGGCGGCCTCCGCCTCCGCCGTCCGAGGAAGTGTCTCGTGGGGAGTCTTCCCGGGACCTCGCTGCGCGGCTTCTCTGATGTTCAGGGGGTGAGGCCGCGGGCTCGCTGTCGCTCGCCTTCGCGGTCACCCCTCTGGTCCGGCGGCCTACGCCTCCGCCGTCCGAGGAAGTGTCTCGTGGGCAGTCTTCCC
>Ga0114932_10000154_pt1 | contig 78370 bp, 56 predicted proteins | sample 2SBtaG_2_FD_87286 | JGI IMG/M metagenome (GOLD analysis project Ga0114932, IMG submission 87286) | Deep subsurface microbial communities from Kolumbo volcano to uncover new lineages of life (NeLLi) - 2SBTROV12_ACTIVE470 metaG | ecosystem: Environmental > Aquatic > Marine > Volcanic ...
GGCCGGGGGGCGGACAGAACCCACCCGGGATCGCCGATCCACCCCGACTTCCGGCCGGGGGGCGGACAGAACCCACCCGGGATCGCCGATCCACCCCGACTTCCGGCCGGGAGGCGGACAGAACCCACCCGGGATCGCCGATCCACCCCGACTTCCGACCGGGGGGCGGACAGAACCCACCCGGGATCGCCGATCCACCCCGACTTCCGGCCGGAAGGCGGCCATTTTAGAGGCGGAAGTCGGTCATCAGGAAGCCGCCCGCCTCGGGCTCGCCGTCGGCCCCGTGGAGGGGGCCGGGCGCGTAGATCCACACGCCCGCCGAGACGCTGAAGTTCTTGATCGGGGTCACCTTGAGCTCCACGTCCGTCTCCACCCCCGCGAACGCGCGGTCGGCATCCGCGGGCGCAGGGGCGGCGAACGCGTGGACGTCGACCTTGACGGCGAGGCCGTCCACGGGCTTCACCCGCCACGAGAAGAGGCCGTCCACGAGGCCCTGGCCGGCGGTGTGCTTCGGCAGGGCCAAGTAGCGGTCGGCGTGCCCGTAGAACTTGTGGTTCGTGGCGTAGAGCGTGTCGAACGTGTGGATGGCGTCGTCGGTCGGGTCGGGGTCTCCGGAGACGAGATCGAACCCGCCGCCCACGTACATGTGCGCGGCCTCGGGGACCGCCGCCCCCGCCCGCACGCCGAACAGGTACGCCGCGACGGTCGAAGCGCCGCGCGTCCCGGCCTGCCCGTACCCCTCGATCTCGTAGCGCAGAGGCCCGACCTCGCCCTTCGCGTGGGCGCCGAACGTGCCGAGGACCTCGCTCGCGGCGGTGTCGATCCGCACGATGGCGAGGCCGTCGAGGGTGAGGGCCTTCGCCACCCGGGGGCCTCCCCGCACGGCGAGCAGGTGCGTGTCCTCGAGCGGCCGGCCGTCGTCTTCGGCGCTCACGGGGCGGTCCAGCAGCAGCGCGTAGAAGAACTCGGCGCCCGCGGGCGTGCCGTCCCAGCGCAGCCGCACGGCGTCGAACGAGCGGCCCTGGTGGGTCCATCCCACCGCGCCGATCAGCCGCTGGCCCTGCCAGTTGATCTCCTGGCGCCCGATGCGCAGCTCCAGCCCGAAGGGGCTCGTGAGCGCGCCGTACGCCTGGTGCACGTCGAGGCCGTCCGCGCTCCAGTCGAACAGCGTGCCTTCCCCCTGGTTCGCGGGGTTGAACTCCGACCCCCACCGACGGACGTCCTGGATCTGGACGAACGCGGACACGGGCCCCAGCGCCGCCTTCACGCCCACCCGCGCGCGGTTGCCGATGGACCAGCTGCCCGCGGTGGAGGCGTCCCAGTCGAAGTCGGGCGTCCAGTCGAGGCGAGCGCGCTCCTGGAGGCTGAAGGTGAACGTCGGCACCGGCGGGGCCTCGTCGGCGAGGGCCGGGCCGGCCGTGGACAGGAAGAGTGCGAGGGCGAAGAGAATCGGAAACGTCTTCATGGCGGCCGGCGTTGCACGGGCCGTGCCTGGCGCGAGCCTTGCACCCGAAACACGGCATGCGCGCTCGACTCCTGCTCCGTGGCGAGACCCCGGCTCCCGAACCCGGCCCCTGGTGGACCTCGCGGCATCCGCTGTGGGCGAAGGGGTTCCGTCCGTTCTTCGCCCTCGCCGCCCTCGCCGGGGCGATCGCCCTCCCGGCCTGGCTGGCCGCCTGGCGCGGGGTGCTCCCGGTCTCGTCCCCCCTCCCCCCGATCGCCTGGCACGCGCACGAGATGCTCTTCGGGTACGCCGCGGCCGTCGTCGCCGGGTTCCTGCTCACGGCGGTCTCCAACTGGACCAAGCGACCCACCGCCGTGGGGCCGGCCCTGGTGGGCCTCGCCGCGCTCTGGGTGGTCGCCCGGGTCGCCGCGCTCGTGGGCCCGCGGGGCCCGATCACGACGATCCTGGCGACGGCCTTCCTGGTGGCGCTCGCGGGCGCGATCGCGCGGCCCTTGATCCTCGCTCGGGACCGTCGCAACTACGGGTTCGTGCCCCTGGTCCTGGTCCTCGCAGCGGCCCAGGCCGCGATGCTCACGCGCGTGACCTGGATCCCGTGGGCCCAGCAGGTGGCCCTGGACGCCGTCGTCGTGCTGATCGTCGTCGTGGGGGGACGGGTCCTGCCCATGTTCACGGGCAACCGCATCGGGGGCCGTATCGTCCGGCGTCCGCGGTGGGAGCGCGCCTCCACGGCGGCCGTCACCGCGCTGCTCGGGGTCGATCTGATCGGCTGGACGCAGGCAGCGCCCGCGATCGCCGCCGTCGGGGGGATCGCCCTGCTGGTCCGCATGAGCGGCTGGGGCAGCCTCCGCACCGGACGCGTCCCGATGCTGTGGATCGTGCACCTGGGCTACGCGTGGGTGGGGCTCGGCCTGCTCCTGCGCGCCGCGGCGGGCCTCGACCTCGTCCCCTCGTCCGTGGCCGTGCACGCCCTGACCGCCGGGGCGATCGGGGCGTTCACCCTGGGGATGATGGCCCGGGTCGCGCTGGGCCACACGGGGCGCCCGATCCGGGCCGCGGCGCTCACCACCGCGGGCTTCACCGCGATGGCCTCGGCGGGCGCGCTGCGGGTCTTCGGGCCCTGGCTGGCGCCCGGCCACGGGGGTTGGGTGGAGGCGTCGGGGGTGCTCTTCGCCGTCGCCCTGGTCGGGTTCCTGACCGTCTACGCCCCGCTGCTGACGGCGCCCCGCAGGGACGGATTGGCAGGCTGACAAGTTCGGCGAGGCTCGGGCCGGCCCGCGCCTTGCAACCCCTTCGGTCGAACCCCCGCCGGAGAACCCATGAGCACCTCGACCCACGACCATCCCCCCCGCGAAGAGGACCCCTGGTCCGCCGACACGCTGCGAAACACCTTCCGGCTCACCATGATCGGGGCCGTCCTCTTCGTCGCCGTCTCCTTCTTCATCGGGTTCGGATCATGAGCGCTTCTCGCGCCGAGCTGTTTCATATGACACATCCTCAGAACACGGTCGGGGGTGCTCGCACAACCGAGGCGGTGGAGAGCATTCCGACCATCCGCGCGCTCCCGTCGCGGGTCCGATCCGCGGTGTTCGATCGCGCCGTCGTGCGCACGTTCCTCCGCAACGGTCCGGTCTTCTGGCAGGGCGACGTCCTCCGCCACCTCCCCGTGATCGTCAGCGGGCACGCGAAGCTGCAGCGCAACACGGAGCACGGCCGCGAGGTGGTCGTGGACGTCCTCGGGCCCGGCGACGCCGCCTGCTGGGACTCCGTGCTGCACGCAGAGCCGGTCCCCGGCTCGCTCATCGCCCTCGAGCCCGTGGAGATCGCCTTCCTGCCCTGCACGCCCGTGCGCATGGCCGTCTCCACGGTCCCCGGGTGCGCGCTCGCCTACACCCGCCAGGCCTCCGAGGGGCGCCGGCGACTGATCGACCAGATCGCCGCCACCCGCGCCGCGTCGGTGCCCGCGCGCGTGGGCGGCCTCCTCCTCCACCTCCTGGGCCTCCACGGAGACGCGGCCACCGGTCGACTGCCCGTGCGCCTCAGCAGGCAGGACCTCGCCGACGCCGCCGGGACCACCGTCGAGACCGCCATCCGCCTCATGCGGCGCTGGGAGGCCGAGGGCCTCGTCATCTCGGGGCGGCACGGCTTCGAGATCCGGGACGCCCAGGGCCTGGCCAGGGCCATCGAGTAGCGGGCCTCGGGCGCCTGTGCTATTCGGCACAGATGCGCATCGAAGACCGTCTCGGAGACGTCATGGACACCCACCACCACTTCGCTGAGCTGCAGCGATACGTCGGCCTCACGGCGGAGGACGAGGCGCGCATCGCGGCCCTGGTGGGCCCGCTCCAGCGCGTGGTCGGAACGGTCCTGGACGAGTTCTATACGACGATCCTCGCCCACCCCGGCGCCTCGGCGGCGTTTCGAGACCCCGAGGCCCAGATCCCACGCCAGCGGGGGCAGCTCGAGCGGTGGCTGCGCGAGCTGCTCCAGGGCAACTGGGACCGCGCGCACTTCGAGAGCACGGTCCGCGTGGGGAAGGCTCACGTCGTACACAAGCTCCCCGCGCGGTACATGCACGGCGGCATGAACATCCTGCGCCGGGGCCTGGCGAAGCTGGCCTTCGAGGTCCACGCGGGGAACCCGGACGAGATCCTGGCGACGATCCACGCCGTGGACCGCGTCCTCGACATCGAGCTGTGGGTGATGCTCCGCACCTACCACGACGATCTCCTCCTGCAGATGCAGCGGCGGGAGCGACTCGCGACGGTGGGGGAGCTGTCCGCCGGCATCCACCACGAGCTCAAGAACCCGCTGGCGTCCATCCACGCCTCCACCCAGGCCCTGGCCGAGCGGCGGGCGGTCCGGGCCGACTCGCGGAGCTCGGACCTCGTGCGCAGCATCGGTCAGGACGCCGAACGCGCCTCCGAGATCGTGACCGACCTGCTCAGCTTCGCTCGGCTTCGAGAGCCCCGGCGCGAGCCGGTGTCCGTGGACGACCTCGTCGGGCGCGCGGTGGGGCGCGTGTCGATCCCTCCCCGCTGCCGCATCGAGTCCGACCTGGATCCAGCCCTGCCCCATGTACACGTGGACGCAGCCCAGGTCCTCCAGATCCTCATCAACGTCCTCGAGAACGCCGTCGAGGCGTGCCCCGGCGAGGGCACCATCCAGGTCGTCGCGCGGTTGAAGGACGGCGCCGTGATCCTGCGGGTCGCCGACGACGGGGTCGGCATGGGGCCGGGGGAGCTCAACAAGCTGTTCGAGCCCCTCTACACCACCAAGCCCGACGGGGTGGGCCTGGGGATGTCCGTGAGCCTGCAGCTCGCGCAGGCCAACGACGTGAGCCTCGACGTCTCCAGCGAGTCCGGCGAAGGCACCACCGTCGCGCTCACGCTGCCGACCGCGGCCCGCTGAGCCATGCGCGTCCTCATCGCCGACGACAACCGGAGCCTCGCCGAGTCCCTCGCGGCGCTCCTGCGGACGCGGGGCGCGGCCCCCACGGTCGTCGTGGACGGGGACGACGCCGCGGGCCGGGTGCGGAGCGGGGGCTTCGACGCGCTGCTCGTCGATCTGCGGCTGCCCGGGACGTCGGGACCGGATCTGCTCGCCATGCCCGAGGCGTCGGGGCTCCTCCGGCTGGCCATGACCGGCTACGACACCAACGAGAACATCGACCGCGCCCTCGCCGCGGGCGCCTCGGCGGTCCTCCGCAAGCCGTTCGCGCTGCCCGAGCTCTACGAGGCGCTCGGGCTCGGAGAGCGAACCGCGCCCACGGGCTTCGACTTCTCGCGGGTGGCGGCCTACGGCGTCCCCCCGTCCCGGCGGGGATCCCTGGACGCGGTGTGCACGATCACCTCCTTCGGGGACCCCGAACGGTTCCGCTCCGCCGTGGCGGAGACGCGCTGGGACGCCGCGATCGTGTCGCCCGGCCCCGAGGAGGACGAGCTGGTCGAAGACCTGCACGGCCTCGATCCCGACCTCGCCGTCGTGCGATCCCCGGACGCCGCGCGCCTGGTGGACGCCATCCAGCGGACGGGCGACGCGCGGGACCGATCCGACCGCCTCGTCGAGCTCGAGGACGCCTTCGCGGGGGGGACGACCGCCCGCCTGCTCGTGGACGACACGCCGCCCACCCTGCGACGCTGGAACGGTCGCGCCCAGGGCCTGCTGGGCTTCCACCCCGAGCAGCTGCGCGCGGCTGCCCTGTCCGAGCTCGACGCGGACCCCGCGCGCGAGACGCTCGACGACCTCGTGGGCCGCGCCCGCGCCTCGGGCGAGACCGAGGCCGCCGAGGTGCGGGTCCGTTCGCTCGCCTCCGGGGACCTCACCGTGCTCGCCCGCGCTCACGTCGTGGGCGCTCGCGACGCGACGGTGCTGGAGCTGAGCGATCCGCCCACCGCGGACCGACACCACGAGGCGCTCCAGCTGCTCGGCCTCACGGCGGCGGGGGTCGCCCACGAGATCCGCAACATGCTCGGCGGCGTCTCGGGCTCCCTCAAGCTCCTCGCCGACCGCCTGGAGCCCGAGTCGGAGCCCTCGGAGCTGCTCGGCCGCGTGCGGGATCGGGTCGCCCAGGCCAGCGCGGTGGTCAACGATCTGCTCGACTTCGCCCGCCCCGTCACCCTCCGCATGCGGGCGGTGCCGGTGACCATGCTGCTCGAGGCGGCCGCCGCCGACGCCCGCGACGCGGCGGGACCGAACATGACCGTCACGGTCGACGTCCACGATCCCTCGATGCGGATCCTCACCGACCCCGCGCGCCTGCGCATGGCCCTCACGGACCTCGCCCACAACGCGATCCGCGCCACCGGCGGAGAGGGCGCGCTGCGGTTCGGCTGCAGACGTCGGGGGGCGTGGGTGGACGTGGAGGTCGCCGACGACGGCCCGGGCGTCCCCCTCGAGGCGCGAGATCGAATCTTCGAGCCGTTCTTCACGACCCACTCCACCGGCTCCGGCCTCGGCCTCGCCAACGTGCGCAAGGTCGCCGAAGCTCACGGCGGGTCCATCGCCCTCGCCCCCGGCGACGCGGGCGCCCGGTTCGTGATCACCCTGCCCACCCGTCCCCGAGGAGCCGAGTCGTGAACCACCATGGAGCAGGATCCCGAGTCCTCGTCGTCGACGACGAGGACCTCATCCGCTGGTCCCTCACCGAAGAGCTTCGCGGCCACGGGCACGAGGTGCTCGAGGCCGCCGACCTCGCGTCGGCGCGAGCGGCCTTCGAACAGCACGACCCCGAGCTCGTCATCCTCGACATCCGCCTCCCCGACGGGACGGGGACGGAGCTGCTGCAACAGATCCGGGCCGAGGACGAGGACCTCCCGGTGGTCATGATCACGGGGCACGGGACCGTCGCCACGGCGGTGGAGGTGACGCGCATGGGCGCCACCGAGTACATCCCGAAGCCCTTCGACCTCGAGGAGATGATGCTCGTGGTGTCGCGGGCCCTCGGCGCGGGCCGTCGTCGCCGTCACCTGCGCGCCCTCAGCCGTCGCACCGTGGCCGCGGGCTACTCGGAGATCGTGGGTCAGTCCCCGGCCATGCAGCGGGTGTTCGAGCTGCTGCAACGCCTCGAGGCCGCCGACGCGCCCACGATCCTCGTCACCGGCGAGAGCGGGACCGGCAAGGATCTGGTGGCCCGCGCGATCCACCAGCGCTCGCGTCGCGCGGACGAGCCGTTCCTCGAGGTGGACTGCACGGGGCTCTCCGACACGCTGATCCAGAGCGAGCTGTTCGGCCACGAGCGCGGCTCGTTCACGGACGCGAAGGCGCGGAAGCTGGGCCTGTTCGAGGTCGCCGGCCGCGGCACACTCTTCCTGGACGAGCTCGGCGAGCTGCCCCTGCAGACCCAGTCCAAGCTCCTGCGGGCCCTGGAGAACCGGCGCTTCAAGCGGGTCGGCGGCACCACCGACGTGCACCTCAAGGCGCGCATCGTGGCTGCGACCAACCGCGATCTCGCGGAGGACGTGGAGGCGGGGCGGTTCCGCAAGGACCTCTTCTATCGGCTCGCCGTGATCCCCATCGAGATCCCCGCGCTCCGCACCCGTCGAGGCGACGTCCCCCTTCTGGTGGAGCACTTCCGGCGCAAGCTGGCCGCGGACCTGGGTCGGCGTGTCGACTCGGTGGAGCCGCGGGCGATGGAGCTGCTGGACGCGTACGCGTGGCCCGGCAACGTCCGGGAGCTGCGGAACGTCATCGAGCGCGGCGTGATCCTGTGCCGGGGCGGCGTGATCTCCGCCGCGGACCTGCCCGCGGAGATCCGACGCAGCGAGCCCGTCGCCGAGGGCGGCGCCTTCCAGCTCCCCCCCGAAGGCCTCGACCTCGCCGAGCTGGAGCGGGACCTCGTCCGACAGGCGCTCGAGCGCGCCGAGGGGAACCAGAGCGGCGCCGCCCGCCTCCTCCGCATCGGCCGCTACGCGCTGCGCTACCGCATGGAGAAGATGGGCCTGCTGCCCGGTCGCTCGGGGGCCTCGGAGAGCAACAGCGCCGAGGCCTGAGCGGCCCCCCGCCGTCATGTCAGTCCTCGGGACGACGGCGTACGACGAGCACCGGGCACGGGGCGATGCGGGCCGTGTGCTCGGCCACCGACCCCAGGACCAGCCGCTTCACTCCGCCGCGGCCGTGCGAGGCGATCACCACCAGGTCGGCGCCTCGCTCCTCCGCCACGCGCGCGATCGCGGTCGCGCCCGGGGCGTCCACCAGGTGAGTGGTCACCTCGGCGCCCGCGTCGCGCAGGTTCGTCGCCTCCGCCTCGAGGAGGTCCCCCACCAGCCCGGCGATGCCCTCTCCGCCGAAGTCGAACCCGAACGGCGCCCCCGACACGAGCGGCAGGGAGTGCACGAGCTCGAGGGTCGCCCCGAACCTGCTCGCCAGATCGCGGGCCACCTCCACCCCGGTCTCGGCGGCGTCCGAGAAGTCCGTGGGCGTCACGATCCGCGCCGGAGGAAACGTCGGGGCGTCGGTGTCGGGCCCCGAGCGGACGAGCAGCAGGGGCCGCTCGCACATCCGGAGGGTGCGCTCCGCCACCGAGCCCATGAGGGCCCGCGCGACCCCCGAGCGGCCGTGGGTGCCCATCACGACGAGGTCGGCGTCCTTCGATTCGGCGAAGTGGATGATGGCCTCGGCGGCCTCGCCGTCCCACCAGTGGAGCGACACGTCGTGGTCGTCGGCGAACGGCAGGACCTCCGCCAGCATGTGTTCCCGACCGACCCGCTCCCGCTCCCGCAGCAGCTCGGTCATGTGATCCGCCGCGGCGAGGGTCGTGGCAGGCACGCCCACCCCCACGGGCACCACCGGGATCGGCGTGCCCGCGTGCAGGACGTGCAGCGAGGCGTCGAACTCCGAGGCGACGCGCACGGCGTAGGCGAGGGCGACCTGGGACGGAGGCGAGAAGTCGAGGGGGACGAGGATGCGACGCGGGGGCCAAGTCGACATGTGCTCTCCGGGAGGCGCCCGGGGGGGCGTCCTCGCTCTCCTGGAGTCGCAATCTTCGTGCCGGCCCCTGGTCAGGGGGGTGGAGATGCCGTGTACACGTGTAGATCGACGGTCAGGTCTCCGCGGACGAACCAGCGGTAGAGGCCGCGGCTCCCCTCGGCGCGCACCGGGACCACCCCGCTCCAGGACGCGTGAGGCTCGGCCCCCTTTCCGGCCGGCGCTCGCTCGAAGCCTCGGGAGAAGCCGACGGGGCGGCGCTCGCTGGTGTTCGTCCCCCGCAGCGTCACCTCGATCGTCCCCTCGAACCCCACGGTCCCTGCGGCCCCCACCGACGCGCCCTCGGGCACCGTCCCCGCCGGGAGGCGGATCCGCGGCGTGAACCCGACCCCGAAGTCCCCGTCGAGGATCGCGAACGCGGCCCGATCGAAGTCGAGCGTCACCCACGTGCGAAAGGGCACACCCCCGGCGTCCAGGACCGGGCCGACGTCCACATACCCGGGGGTCGCGGGGTACTCCGCGGAGCCCACGACCTCCCCGTCCCCCCACAGCGCGAAGCAGCCCAGCGCGCGGGTCGCGGCCTCGAAGTCCATCCCCACCCGCAGGAGCGGGTCCGCCGGGGGCGTCGCCAGCAGGGCGATCAGGAGGGCGATCGACGTCACCGGCCGATCCTAGGTCGCCGCGCGGGGGGCCGCTGGTACCATCCCCGGCGATGTCGCGCATCAGCCTATGCACTGCCTCCGCGCTCGCGGTCGTCACCGTCGCCGCCACGTTCGGCTGTCGCCCGGACGAGCCCGCGGTGACGCCCGAACCGCCCACCATGCGGCGCCTCACCGGCGCCCAGTACGTCAACTCGATCCACGACCTCGTGGGCGACGACGTGTTCGTCCCCGGCGCCATCGAGCCCGACCAGCGCCTCGGCGGGTTCGAGGCCGTGGGCGCGTCGACCACCGCGGTGTCCCCGCGCGGCGTAGAGCAGTACGAGGACGCGGCCTACGACATCGCCGAGCAGGCGCTGGCCCCCGAGCGTCGCGACGGGATCGTCCCCTGCACCCCGGCGGGCACGGTGGACCCCGAGTGCGCCACGCAGTTCGTCTCGAGCTTCGGACGGCGCGCCTGGCGACGGCCCCTCACGGACGAGCAGACCACCCGCCTCGTCTCCATCGCGGGCACGGCCGCGGAGACGCTGGGCGACTTCCACTCGGGCCTCGAGTTCGCCATGGCCGCCCTGCTGCAGTCCCCCGACTTCCTCTTCCGCGTGGAGCTGGGCGAAGACACCGCCGACGGCCGTCGCTGGACCGACTTCGAGATGGCCGAGCGGCTCAGCTACCTCTTCTGGAACACGACCCCCGACGACGCGCTCCTGGACGCCGCCGCCGCGGGCGAGCTGACCACCGACGAGGGCCTCACCGCTCAGGTCGATCGTCTGCTGGAGTCGCCGCGTGCCCGGGAGGGGCTGCGCGCCTGGTTCGCCGACCTCATGCACCTCGGCGAGCTCGACGCCCTCTACAAGGACCCGGGGGTCTTCGCCTACATGAGCGACACCCTTGGGCCCGCGTCGCGGGAGGAGACCCTGCTCGGTTTCGAGCGCCTGGTCTTCGACGACGACGCCGACGTCCGGGACTTGATGACCACGCGGACGGCGTACGTCGACCGCGAGCTGGCGGCGCTCTACGACGTCCGCGCCCCCGCCCGGGACGGGTTCGCCGCCGCCGAGCTCCCCGAGGACGGGCTCCGGCGCGGGCTGCTGGGACAAGCGAGCTTCCTCGCGGGCCAGTCGCACCCCGTCAGCTCCTCCGCCACGCTGCGCGGGCTCTTCATTCGCGAGGTGCTGCTCTGCCAGGTGATGCCGGGGCCCCCCGCCGGCGTCGACACCTCCATCCCGCCGGTCACGGAGGTCGCCCGCACGCTTCGGGAGCGCGTGGCGAACCACCTCGCCGACGAGTCGTGCGCGGGCTGCCACATCCTCATGGACCCGATCGGCCTGGGCGTCGAACACTTCGACGGCGTCGGTCGGTTCCGCGCCACCGACAACGGCGCGGTGATCGACGCGAGCGGCGACATCGACGGCGCCGTGTTCAACGACCCGGTCGAGCTCGGGCAGGCCGTCCGGGACCACGACGCCTTCGTCCCCTGCGTGGTGAAGAACCTGGCGCGCTACGCCAACGGCGCCGTCGAGGGCGGCGGACAGTTCGAGTCGCTGGCCTGGCTGGCGGACGAGCTCGCCGCGGACGACCACCGCCTCAAGACCTTCCTGCCGATCCTCGCCGGCTCGTCGCTCTTCCGAGCCGCGGGAGAGATCGAGCCCGGCGAGCCGGAGGACGTGGAGTGAAGCTCTCTCGACGCACCGCCCTGCGCGGCCTCCTCGGGGGCGCCGCCATCACCGTCGGGCTCCCGCCCCTGGAGGCCATGTTCAACGGCTCCGGCACCGCCTACGCGGACGGCGGGGCCCTGCCCGCGCGCTTCGGGACCTGGTTCTGGGGCAACGGCATGCTCCCGATCCACTGGACCCCCGTCGGCGAGGGTGAGGGCGACGCGTGGGAGCTGAGCGACCAGCTGTCCCCCCTCGCGCCGGTCAAGGAGCTGGTGACCGTGGTCACGGGCTTGGAGGTCCGGGTCCTCAACGCGATCCCGCACACGTCGGGGGCCGCGGGCTTCCTCACCGGCGTCGCGCCCATCGGCGAAGAGGGCGACCACACCTTCGGCGGCCCCACGGTCGACCAGGTGGTGGCCGCGGAGATCGGAGGCGACACCCGGTTCCGCTCGCTGCAGACGGGCGCGCGCCCGGGCGGCGGCATCTCCTTCAACGGTCCGCACTCGGTCAACCCCGCCGAGTCGTCCCCCCTCGCCCTGTTCGAGCGGCTCTTCGGCGAAGGCTTCCGGGCCCCCGGCGAGAACGTCGAGCCGGACCCGCGACTGGCCCTGCGTCGGTCGGTCCTGGACGTCGTCCTCGACCGCGCGAACGACCTGCGCGGCCGCGTGGGGGCCTCCGACAAGGCGCGCATCGATCAACACCTGGAGGGCATCCGCGACCTCGAGCTGCGCCTCGCGCGCATGGAGGAGGATCCTCCGAACCTCGAGGCGTGCGAGCGCCCGGGAGCGCCTCCCGGCGAGGAGGAGATCCTCACGCTGTCCACGCGCAACCGGCTCCTCACGGACCTGCTCGTCATGGCGCTGGCCTGCGATCAGACGCGGGTCTTCACCCACCAGCTGACGCACCGGGTGGACAACTGGGTCTATCCCGGCACGGACGCCGGCCACCACCAGCTGACCCACGACGAGCCGGATCCGCAGCCGCAGGTCAGCGAGGTCGTGCGGCAGGTGATGGACGAGTACCGCTACGCCATCGAGGCCATGCAGGCCGTGCCCGAGGGCGACGGGACCCTGCTCGACAACACGGTGATGGTGGCGACCAGCGGCGTGTCGCTCGGGCGCACCCACGCGCTCGACGAGTTCCCCTGCGTCCTCGCGGGCAGCGCCTGCGGACGCATCAAGCAGAACCTCCACTACCGCTCGGCCACCCGCGAGAGCGCCGGCACGGTGATGCTCTCGCTCATCCGCGCCATGGGCATCATCCGGCCCGAGTGGGGCTCCGAAGACGCCCGCGTCACCGACGGCCTGGGCGCGATCGAGGTCTGAGATGCGACGTCTCCCCCTCCTCGCCTTGATCCTCGCCCTCGGTTGCACGGGCACGCCGGAGGAGCCCGAGGTCGCCGTCGTGCAGACCCTCACGCTCCTGCGCGGAGACGACGGGGAGTCCATGGGCTGGGACCTCGACGGCGTCGTCAGCGACGCGGAGGATCCCGCGGGCTGCTTCATCGACGACCAGACGCATCCGGACGGCAGCCTCGGCATCGACAACTCCTTCGGGGCCCTCCTGCCGTCGATCGAGGCCACCCAGGGAGCGGCGCTCGGGCCGCTGATCCAGGCCGCCGTGGACAGCGGAGAGCTCCTCCTCCTCCTCGAGCTGACCGACCAGGGCGGCGGCTGCCTCGACTTCAACGTGATCCGGGGCGCCGGCGCGCCCGCGATCGGTGGGCACGGGAAGATCCTCCCCGGCCAGACGTACGACGTGGACCCGACCCAGCCCGGCTACGTGGGCGAGTGCGCGGCGACCGACAACGGGAACGTCGTTCGGCTCGCCGACTTCCGCATGCGCCTGCCGCTGCAGATCTTCGACGAGTCCATCGACCTCACGATGCTGGACGGTCGCTTCGAGATGCACCGCCGGGACGACGGCGCCTACCGCGGGATCTTCGCCGGGGGCGTGGCGACGTCCGAGATCCGAGCCAACATGGCGGTGATCGACGGCATCGGCGACGACATCCGATCGCTCATCGACACCGCCATGGACAGCCGCGCAGACCTGCTTCCGGACGCCAACGGCTTCTGCAGTCGGATCTCCGTCGGCTTCACGTTCGAGGCCGTGTCCGCCTACCTCTTCGAGGAATAGCGAGCAGCGCCAGGAGCGCCCAGGGCGCGGGGGTGCCGCGGGCGTTGGAGCAGCCGTCGCAGCCCGGGCCGACCTCTCCATCCGGAGCGTCCACCGGCTCCGCGCACTGCACCTCGCTCGGCTCCGACCACGACGTATCCCCCGCCTCCACCACGGCCACCCAGCAGGTGACGTCGAAGCTGTGGGCGCGGAAGACCCCCTCGATTCGCGGCCGTAGGGACGAGTCCACCCCGGCGCGGCTCGCCCGGAGGCTCTCGTCGCCGTTCTGCCGAAGGGCCTCCCGCCACTCCGCGGGGGACGCGTCGACGAGGTCCGCGGCCCGGGTCGGGACCCCGTCCTCGTCGGTGCGGACGACGTGCACGATCGACTGGGCGTCGGCCCCCGCCTGGAGCGTCGCGGCGAACCCGAGGTGCATGCCGAGCACGGGCGAACCGTTGATGAGGACCTCGTCGTCGCGCAGTCGCCGCAGGTCCAGGTTCGGGGCCTGCGGGGGCGGCACGGGGCCCACGTAGACCGGCACGGGGAGGACGCCCGCGTCAGGATCGCCTTCGAGCAGGAGGCCCTCCTCTCGGGGCTCCCACTCGGGGGGCGTGACCACGACGAACAGGGGCTCGGGGGGGTCGTCCCCCGTGGCGCAGAGGCTCGCGAGCGGCAGGTCGAAGGCGCCGGTGGGCAGCCAGAAGAGCTCCGAGGGCACGTCCACGGGGTTCGCGACGGTGCCGCCTGTGAGGTCTCCGGTGACGAGCCGCGCCTCGGACCGCAGGTCGGGGGCGTCGCAGAACTCGAACAGGTCGGCGGGCAGCGGCAGGCAGCGGCCTCCGCCCACGCCCCAGGACGACGGCGGAGGGTGGATCAGGAGCGGCTCGGGGTCGCACGGCGCGAACGCGTCCTCCTCGGCGGAGGCGACGGAGGGCACGAGCAGGGCGAGCAGGAGGAGTCGGTGCATGGTTCGTCCTTCAGCATGCCCCGTGCGCGACGACCGGGCTCGCGCGAACCCGATCAGGCGGCGTAGGCGGGACCGGCCGAGCGCCCGTCGTGGTCGTGGTCGCCCCGCAGGCCCTCCCGAACCTCCTCGACGATCGTGTAGACGACGGGCACGAGCAGCAGGATCACGACCGTCGCGAAGAGGATCCCGAACCCGAGGCTGATCGCCATGGGGATGAGGAACCGGGCCTGCACGGAGGTCTCGAAGATCATCGGCACGAGGCCGAAGAACGTCGTGAGCGACGTGAGCAGGATGGGCCGGATCCGACGGACGGCGCCCCCGACGATCGCCTCGTACGCCGAGACCCCGGTGGCGCGGATGCGGTTCGTGGTGTCGATGAGCACCAGCGAGTCGTTCACCACCACCCCGCTGAGCGCGATGATCCCGAACATGCTGATCAGGCTCAGCTCGTAGCCCATGATCGAGTGCCCGAGCACGGCCCCGACGAGCCCGAAGGGGATCGCGACCATGACGATCAGGGGCTGCAGGTAGCTGCGGAACGGGATCGCGAGCAGCGCGAAGATGGCGATCAAGGCCATCAGGTAGCCGCGGCCGAGGGCCGCCAACGACTCGCCCTGCTCCCGCTGCGCCCCGGCCATCTCGAGGGAGAGGCCGTCGTACTTCACGCGCAGATCCGGGAAGACCTCGGCCTTGAGGGACTCCAGCGTCTCCCGCGGCGACGCGACGCCCGCCGCGAGGTCCGCCGTCACGTTGACGACGCGCTTGCCCGCGTCGCGATCGATGGACGTGGGGGCTCTGCCCCGGGAGAAGGTCGCGACCGTGGAGAGGGGCACGTCGCCCCCCGCGGGCGTGCGCAGGAGCATGTCTTCGAGGTCGAACTCGGAGCTGCGCTGGTTCTCGGGCAGGCGCACCATGACCTTCACCTCGTGCCGTCCGCGCTGCTCCCGCAGGACCTCGGCCCCGTAGAAGGACGCCCGCATCTGCCGGGCGATGTCGTTGGCGGTGAGCCCCAGCGTCGCCGCCGCGGGGAGGATCTCGAAGTCCAGCTGGGGCTTCCCGGACGCGTATCCGTTGTTGATGTTCGCGAGGGACCTGTAGGACCGGAGCGCCTCCGTCAGATCGGCGGACGCAGCCGCGATCACCTCGGCGTCCACGTGGGACAGCTGCACGTCCACCGCGGCCCCGCTGCCCGGACCGGTGGACGCCGTGAACCGCAGGGACTCGACGCCGGCCACGGGGGGCATGGCCCTGCGCCAGGCGTCGGCCACGGCCTCTGCGGTGACGTCGCGCAGATCGCTGGGCACGAGCGCCATCTCGACGCTGACCACGTGGCTCCCCTTCTCGGGCCGCTGGGGGCCGGGGCCCTGGATGGGCGCGGCCTCGCCGACGCGCGTGAACATCCCCCGCAGGATGACGTCGCCCCCGGTCTCTTCGATGGCGGTCTCGGCCGCCTTCACCATCTGGTCGCCTACGGAGCGGGTGAGCTCCACGGGCACGCCGTAGGGCAGGCGCGCGGTGGCGAGCACGATGTCGCCCTCGATGATCGGGAAGAAGTTGAAGGGCTGGGCCCCGGTCGCGAGGGCGGCGATCGTCAGCACGAAGGAGGCGATGGCCGCCACCACGACGGTCCCGCGGTTGCGCAGCGAGGCGAGCAGGAGCGGGCGATAGACCGTCTCGGTCAAGCGCGTCAGCTGCCGACTGCCGAACCCGTGGATCCGGTCCAGCACCCGACGGATGGGTCCCGGGGCCTTGTCCTTCCCGTGGGCCAGGTGGGCGGGGAGGATGAAGAAGGACTCGAACAGACTGAAGAGCAGCACCGCGATCACAACGGCCGGGAAGAGCCGGAAGATCTTCCCCATGACGCCGGGCACGAAGAACATCGGCGAGAACGCGGCGATCGTGGTGAGGATCGAGAAGGTGACGGGCACCGCCATCTCCCGGGCGCCCTTCACGGCCGCCTCCTCGCGAGGCATGCCCTCCTGCATCTTCGAGTAGGCGTTCTCGCCCACGATGATCGCGTCGTCGACGACCATGCCGAGCGTGATGATCAGGCCGAAGAGGGTGATCATGTTGATGGACAGATCGAGCTGCGGCATCAGCAGGAACGAGCCCATGAACGAGATGGGGATGCCCAGCGCGACCCAGAAGGCGAGCCGCGACTCGAGGAAGAGCCCGAGCACGATGAGGACGAGCACGCCGCCCATCAGCGCGTTGCGCACGAGCAGATCGATGCGGCCCTCCAGCATCTCGGAGTCGTCGTTCCACGTGACGACGTCGATGTTCGGCGGCAGCTCCGCGCGCAGGGTGGTCGCGTACTCCTTGACGGCCGTCGCCACGTCGTTGGGCGTCTCCTTGCCGACGCGGTACGCGGTGACGCGCACGGCCCGACGCCCGTTGAAGTAGGACTCGGCGTCGGTGTCCTCGTAGCCGTCGATGACCGTGGCGATGTCGCCGAGGGAGACGGACGCGCCCGCGAGGGTCCCGCGGACGGTCACTCCCCCGAACTCCGCGGCGAGCCGCTTGCGATCGGCGACGCGCACGAGGAACTCCCCGGACTCGCCGTCGATCCCGCCCCCGGGGAGCTCGACCGAGGCCGCCCGCACCTGCCGCGCGATCTGCTCGAGGGACAGGCCGTAGGACCGCAGGGTCTCCCGGGGTACCTCGATGGCGACCTCCAGCGGACGGATCCCCTGGATCTCGACCTGGGTGATGTCGTCGCTCGTGAGCAGCTCGGTCCGGGCGTCCTCGGCGATCCCGTGCAGCGTGGAGAGCTCCTGGTCGCCCGAGATCACCAGCGAGATCACCTGGGACCGGCGCGTCGCGAGGGCCACGGTGGCCTTCTCGGCGTCCTCGGGGAAGCTGCGGATGCGGTCGACCTCGTTCTTCACGTCGGCGAGGACCTTGTCCGGGTCCGCCTCCAACAGCAGCTCCACCGAGATGTTCCCCGCGCCCTCGGCCGACACCGACGTCACGCGCTTCACCCCGTCGAGGCCGCGCACGGCCTCCTCCACGGCGAGCACGATCCCCTGCTCCACCTCCCCCGGTCCCGCGCCCGGGTAGGCGACGGTCACGTTTACGAAGTCGAGGGTGAACTCGGGGAAGACCTCCTGCTTGATCGTCAGGAGCCCCAAGGTGCCGCCCGCGAAGATGGCGAACATGAGGAGGTTGGCGGCGACGGTGTTCCGCGCCATCCAAGCGATGGGACCCTTCATCGGGCCACCACCTCGACGGCCATGCCTTCGATCGGGAGGGCCAGGGGGCTCACGACCACGCGGGCGCCGGGCTCGATGCCGCCCGCCACGTAGAGCGCATCCGGGTCTCGCCAGGTGACCTCGAGGGTGCGCAGGGCGAGCGTGTGCTCGGCGGTGACGACCCACGCTCGGTCCCCGTCGATCACGGCCGCGCGGGGCACCGGCAGCACCTGGGAGACGATCCGTCCCTGGATCTCGATGTCCACGTAGCTGCCCGGGAGGAGGGGCGGGGCCCCGGGGGGCGAGTCGAGGGGGCCGGCCACGCCGAGGATGAGCTGGGCGGTGCGGCTCTGGGCGTCCAGGGTGCCGACGAGCCGCAGGACCGTCGCCTCGCGCTCGACGGTGGTGCTCCCGAGGTCGTGGACGACCGTCGCGCGGCTGCCCGCTGCCCCGCCGCGGCCGGGGATGTCGATGAAGGGGAGCCGATCCACCGGAACCGCCGCGCGCACGAAGACCTGGTCCGTCCCCACCAGCGTCGCGATGCGGGTGCCCGCGCCCACGACCTGGCCGACCTCGGCCGACTCGTCCGTGACGATCGCGTTGAACGGCGCCCGCAGGGTGCTGCGCTCGAGGGACAGCTCCGCGCGCGCCAGACCGGCCTGGGCCGCGGCCAACGACCGCTCGGCGGTGGCCATCTGGGGGACGCGCAGGGCCAGGGGCGCGCCCTCGCCGTCGTCCGCCTTGACCGCCGCCCACTCCCGCTCCGCGACCTGCTTTCGGCCCTGCTCCAGCTCGACCTCGAGCTCCGCCTGGCGGACGCGGCTGCGCTCCTGCTCCACGGCCAGGCGATAGTCCCGGGAGTCGATGTTCAGGAGCACGTCGCCTTCGTTCACGCGCCCGCCCGGCACGAGCTCGGGGCTCTGCGCGACGATGCGGCCGCCCACCTCCGGCATGACGACGACCTTACGGGCGGCCTCGACGCTGCCGGTCACCCGCACGACGGCGGGCACGTCGACGGCCTCCACCACCTCGACGCTGACCCTCGCCACGCGTGCCGGGGGCGCCGATCGCTCCGCCTCGGGGGCGGAGAACTTCATGGCCGCCACGAGCGCCATGGTGGCGAGGACGATGAGCGGGGGAGCGAGGTACTTGGGATTCATCGTCGGTCTCCGGCGTGGAGGGAGCGCGTCCACGAACCGCCGAGGGCGGCCCGGAGGCGCATGTCGGCGCCGATGAGGGAGCGGCGCACGTTGATCTCGGAGAGCTCGTCGGCGAGCAGGGAGCTCCAAGAGGTGAGGAGGGTGAGGTAGTCGTCGAGCCCGGCGCTGAATCGGTCCTCGGCGACCCGGAAGGCGGTCCGGGACGCGGCGAGCTGCCGCTGGAGCGCAGCGAGCTGGAGGGCCAGCTGCTCGCGCTGCACGAGGCCCTGCTCCACCTCTCCCACGGCGGCGAGGATCTGCTGGCCGAGGGCGTCGCGGGACGAGAGCTCGGCCGCTCGCGACTGGCGGGCCCCGCCGATGGTCGCGGCGTTGAACAGCGGGATCGTGAGCGAGAAGCCCACGCCCCAGGTGGTCTGGTCCTCCACGTCTTCGTCGTCCGCGCGGCGCCACTGGAGGCCGCCGGAGGCGTTGACCCCGAGGCTCGGCGCGAACGCCGCTCCGGAGGCCATCCGGCGGTGTACACCGGCGTCGTGGCGGGCGATGGCGCCCCGCAGATCCGGGCGACCGGCGAGCAGATCGCGGGGCGTCCCGGTGGGGGGCGGCTCCAGCAGGGCGGGGAGGGCCGCCGGGCCGTCGACGGTCTCGCCCGGCGACCTCGCCAGCAACACCGCGAGCCGGCTCCGGGCGACCTCGAGGGCCGCGCGGGCGGGGGCCAGGGCTCCTCGGAGCGCCTCCACCTGCCGCCTTTGCTGAAGGACGGCCGCGGCGGTGGAGCTGCCTGTGTCGTAGCGAGCCTCGACGCCCTCGAGCAGCGACGACCCCAGGGCCAGCTGACGTTCGAGCACCGCCAACTGCCCGGCGGCGGCGGCCGCGTCGAGGTAGGCCTCGGTCACCTGCACCCCGAGCCCGACGGCGAACTGATCGCGGTCCTGCTCGGCCGCGACGGTGTCGGCGAGGCCCGCCCGGAACGCCAGGAGTCGGGCCCCCGCGAGGTCGAAGGACCAGTTGGCGAGGAGCAGCGCGTTGCCCGTCCAGAGGATGTCCGGCGGGTCCTGGCCCGGGGGCACCGACGCGCCGACCACGTCGCCGGGGCCCACGTTCGCGCCCACGGAGGCGGAGAGGATCGGCAGGTTGGGACCGAGGGCCTGGAGGGCCAAGGCGTCCGCCTGCTCGATGCGACGGACGGCCGCGGAGAGGTCGCCGTTGGCGCGCAGGGCCTCGGAGACCAGGCCGTCCAAGGTGGCGTCCCCGAGCTGCGACCAGGGGGCCTCGTCGACGCGGTCGCCGGGGATGGTCCGGGTGAAGCGGGCCTCGGGAGGAAGCTGGATGTCGACCTGGGCCACGGCGGCCGCGGGAAGGAGCCACACGAAGAAGACGAGGAGGCGACTCATTCCATCGCTCCGTTCGGGGCGATGCCGGACCACAGCGAACGGACGACCTGGCGCGCGTAGGCCTCGGGATCCGGGAGCTCCTGCGTGCACTGGGGCGCCGCCGTGGGCGCGATCACGCCGAAGAGGAAGGCCCGGAAGTGCAACGAGCCCATGATCATCATCGCGGTGGCGTCCGGCTCCACCTGGGGCGCGAGAGCCCCCGCCTCCTTCGCCGCCGCGATCCACGCGGAGAGGGCCCGCAGCACGCGGATGGGGGGCGGGACCTCGTACCGCTCGCGCAGGGCCTGCCGAGGGTCGATCCCCGCCGCGTGCAGGATCGAGATGCGCGGGATCATGCTCTTGAGCAGTCGCACGATGCCCGTGCTGATGCCCACCAGCTGCTCCTGGACCTCTCCCGGCACGGGAGGGCGCTGCAGCAGCCCCATGAACGGCGGCTCCTCGGGCGGCATCACGGCCGCCAGCAGGAGCTCCCGCTTGGTCCCGAACCGCTTGAAGAGGGCCGCGTCGGAGAGCCCGAGGCGCCCCGCGATCATGGACACCGGCGCCCTCGGGCCGTGCTCCATGAACACCTCGCGCGCCGTCTCCAGCACCTGTTCGTCCGTCACCTGTCGAGGTCGCGCCATCCGCTTCTCATCCGAGTTAGTTAGTTGGTGGTTACTTACTTACTAACTCAGACGGAGTTTCGCAACCTTCGCGGGACTTTTCTTCGTTACTTGATGACGCGGAGGTGCGAGCGGCCGGAGGGGCTCTCGTCTGCGGGTCCGTCGTTGCCGGGCTCGTCCGGCAGCTTGGGATCGTCGTCGCGCCACGGCGTGCCCAGGAAGGGCAGGCCGACGCCGATGAACGTCACCGAGCTCCAGGGGATCCTGCAGCGGGTGATGGTGCCCTGGAACGCGAGCGTCATCAGTACGCGGGAGGGGTCCGAGTCCAAGTCGAGCTCGAGGGGCATCGAGGGGTCGAGCTCCAGGGGGATCCCCTGGGAGAAGCGCTCGAGGATCGACGGAGGGAAGCCCGCCCCGTCCGCCGGCAGGAGCCCGGGGTCGACGATGATCTTGGTCGTCTGCTGCCCCTGCACCACGAGGGTCCGAAGAACCTCCCGCTTGGTCTGGAACGATGTCGGCGCGTGCCCCATGGGGCGGTTATAGCAACCGCGTTCCGAGCACTGCTTGGTCACCTTGCGACCGAGCATCGCGAAGAACCGGGGTGCGGAGGCGATGAACAACGAGGAAGCGTGTCGAGACACGCGACGAGGAGTGAAGAAGCCGCCCGCGCCGCGGAGCGAGCGGGGCGACCGAGCCAGGTGACCAAGTAGTGCTACGGGGGAGTCACCACGAACACGAGCTCCCACTGGGCCAGGATGACCGGCGCGGTGCCGGGTCCGCTCGTGCCGTACAGCGTGGTCGGGACCGTCCACACCGTGGAGCTGAACATCGTGGCCGGGGTGCCCACGTCGGGCGTCAGCGTCATCGTGAACTCGACGTTGTTCAGGGCCGGGACGTCGTTGCAGAAGGACTCGATGCCGGTGGGCGAGCACGACGCGACGATGTTCGCGACGGTGCCCGTCGGCGGGTTCGCGACGATGGTCAGGTCGTAGGTGACGAGCGTGGTGAACAGCTCGATCCCGTCCACCACCAGGTCGACGATGTTGTAGGTCGAGCTGGGCCAGACCATCCACTCGTTGTCGTTGACCCCGTTGCCGTTCATGTCGAGCCAGCTGTCGGTCCACCCCGCGATGGACTGCATGGCGCCGAGGGCGTCCTGGGTCCGCGCGGTGATGCCGATGGCCTGCGCCGACATGGACTGGAAGACCGTCTGGAGCGCCGCCGGGGAGGCGTCGTTCGCCGCGCAGGTGGTGCCGCCGTTGGGGCCCTGGTTGTAGGGCGGGTTGGCGTTCCGCACGGTCGCGTCCGTCGTGTAGACGAAGATCGGGACGGCGCCCTCGCGGAAGCCGTTGCCGCCGATGGTGCCGGCGCCGGGGTCCGTCGCCGAGAAGCCCGACGTGGAGCCGCCGAAGGCGTCCAGGGGGTTCGCAGTGAACGGCTTCACGTCCGTGCCCGCGTCGTACACGCCGTTGCAGTTCTGGTCGTAGCCCATGCCGGTGGACGCCTGCCAGAGCGCCTCCACGGTGGACTCGGGCCAGTCCCAGCCGCCGCCCGCGACGAGCGCGTCGAGCGCGTTCTGGGCCGCGGCGAGGTTCGTGGTCTGACTGACGCCGTGGTGGAACGGCCGGTCGCTGCCGGCACCCATGGGGGGCGTGTTGTAGTCGTCGAAGGAGGCGACGCCGTAGGTGACGTCGGGGATGAGCGCCGAGATGTCGGCGGCCACGTCCGAGAAGTTGCTCGCCACGTCGTCGAGCGTGCCCTGCATGGAGCCCGTCTCGTCGAGGATGAACATCACGTCGCCGAGCTGCACCTGGGTCTGGTACGGGATCGTCAGCGTGGTCGCCACGCCCCCGGGCAGCTGCTCGGTGAAGCCGTCGCAGGTGTCCAGCGGGTCGAGCGGGTCGCTGCCGCAGATCTGCTCCTGCAGGTCCGTCCAGCCGTCGCCGTCCGTGTCCTCGTTGGCGGGATCGGTCTCGTCGCCCGTGCCGGGGACGCCGTCGGGCCCGTTGATCTCGTCCTCGTCGAGGATGCCGTCGTTGTCCGAGTCGGTGTCCATGGCGTCGGGGATGCCGTCGCCGTCCGTGTCGGTGGAGCCGCCCGGGTTGTTCGCGTCCCAGCCCTCGTCGATGTTGGAGATGCCGTCGCCGTCGTAGTCGTCGTCGAGGCCGTCGGGGATGCCGTCGCCGTCGCTGTCTTCGTCCAGGAAGTTCGGGATGCCGTCGCCGTCGATGTCCTCGTAGCCCTCGTACTGGTCGTCGATGCCGTCGCCGTCCGAGTCGTCGTCGAGGTAGTTGGGGATGCCGTCGCCGTCCGCGTCGTCGTCCGTCTCCACGATGTCCGGGATGCCGTCGCCGTCCGAGTCGCTGTCGAAGAAGTTCGGGATGCCGTCGCCGTCGCTGTCGAGCGGCGTGGTCGTGTCCGGGCCCCACTCGTCGACGTTGGAGATGCCGTCGCCGTCCACGTCGTCGTCGCCCGCGCCCGCGGGGGTGCCGTTCGCCTGCTCGATGGCGCCGTCGCCGTCGCTGTCGGTGTCGATGAAGTTGCCGTCGCCGTCGCCGTCGATGTCCTCGTACCCCTCCCAGGCGTCCGGGTAGCCGTCGCCGTCGGAGTCGTCGTCCAGGAAGTTCGGGACGCCGTCGCCGTCCGGGTCGCCGGAGCCCTCGATGGAGTCGGGGATGCCGTCGCCGTCGCTGTCCAGGTCGAACAGGTTGGAGGTGCCGTCGCCGTCCGTGTCGCCCTCGCCCTCCACGTCGTTGGGGATGCCGTCGCCGTCCACGTCCGGGTCGATGTCGTCGGGGATGCCGTCGCCGTCCGAGTCCTGGTCCAGGTAGTTGGGGAGGCCGTCGCCGTCGATGTCGCCCGTGCCCTCGACGCTGTCGGGCCAGCCGTCGTCGTCGGAGTCGGTGTCCATGTAGTCGGGGGTGCCGTCGCCGTCGCTGTCCACGGGGTTCAGCGGGTCGTCGCCCACCTCCACGGAGTCGGGGATGCCGTCGTTGTCGGAGTCCGCGTCGAGGAAGTTCGGGAGCCCGTCCTGGTCGGTGTCGATGGGGTTGTTCGGATCGGGGCCGGCCTCGACCTCGTCCGGGATCGTGTCGTCGTCCGCGTCGAGATCCAGGTAGTTGGGCGTGCCGTCTCCGTCCTGGTCGTCGGCGGTCTCGACGCGGTCGGGGATGGTGTCGCCGTCGGAGTCCTCGTCCAGGTAGTCGGGGATGCCGTCGCCGTCGGAGTCGCCGTCGCCCTCCTGGTCGTCGGGGATGCCGTCGCCGTCGGAGTCGTTGCCGTCGTTCCGGAAGTCGGTCTCGTCGCCTTCTCCGAGGTCCCAGCCCTCCCAGCACCCCGAGAGGAGCAGGGACGCGCTGAGGGCGGCGGCGGTGATGATGAATCGAGGGCTCATGATGGTTCCAGAACGCAGGAGGTCCGAATAGGTCAGCAGACTAGAGTCCGACCGCACAAGTTGTCAACGAATTGTCAACCTCATGTCAACGACTGCCGACACCAAGGGCGGGCGGCGGGGGTTCAAGGCGGAGGCGGTGCCGGACCACGACCTCGCTTCGGAGGGGCTCGCCCGGGCTCCAGCGCCCACAGGGAGAGTACGGGGAAGCCGCCGAGATCGATCGGGCGGCGCTCCACGACGGGCCGGAACCCCATGGACGCGATCGCCGCGCGCTCCTGGTCGCCGAGGTCGCGGTCCAGGACGACGTGGGTGGACCGCTCGAGGTCGAACGCGGCCGCGCGCTCGGTCAGATCGACGTGGTTCCCCCGCCCCACCACCACGGTCGCGTTGCGCGAGTAGAAGGCCCAGCCGAGCGTCGTCATCACCGGGAAGAGGGGCGTGACGTCCAGCGAATAGGTCACGACGTTGCGCTCGCGCCCCGCGAAGCTCGGGTGCGCGACCACCGCGTCGAGGCCGGCGTCGTAGTCGTTCGGTACCAGGCGCAGGTCTCCCGGGAAGGCCGCACCCGTGGCGGGGACGAGCGCCGAGGCGACCCCCCCGAGGAGCAGCGCGGCGACGATCCCCAGGCGGGCGACCCCCCTCGTGGCGAAGCGCCGGGCGACGGGCGCGGCGGCGAGGGCGGCGACCATCGGGAGGGCGGGGAGCACGTACCTGAGCTCCTTGTGGGGCACCGCGACGTGGACGAGCAGCACGGCCGCGGCCGCCGCGAAGAGGAGGGCGCCGTCGCGACGATCGGCGCGGACCTCGAGGCCCCGGGCGGCGACGATCCCGGCGACCGACAGGCCGAGCCCGGGGGCGCCCAGGGCCGTCACGACGACGCGCGGATAGAAGAGCAGCGCCCCGATCGGATCCCCCGGGAAGGAGGGCTCGTCGCCCGCCCCCGCGAGCACCGCGGCGGGATCCGCGGCCGTGAACCACCACGCTCCGAACGTCGCGAGCCCGATCAGCCCGGCCGTCACCAGGCGGCCGAGGCCCCGCGCGTCTCGACGCGACAGGAAGGCCGCCCCCAGCCAGGGCCCGAGGGCGTACGCCGCGAAGCTCCACTTCGCCAAGAGGCCGGCCCCCAGGAGGACCCCCGCCAGCGCGGGCGGACCGACGCCCGGGGCCCGCATGCGACGGAGGGTGAGGACCCAGGCGAGCAGCAGGACCGCGTGCAGCGGCTCGACCCCCGCGACGGTGAAGCGCCCCGCGACCCCCGGCATGGCCAGCATCGCGGCGACGGCGAGGGGGCCGGCCGAAGCGCCCGCGAGGGCCGACGCCGCGCGCCACACCAGGACAGCGAGGGCCACGAGCAGCGCCGCCTGGACCCAGGCGAGGAACTCGGCGTCGAGCGTGGTCCGCCAGGCCCCCAGCGCGGGGACGCCGCCGTACCAGAGGGGCGGCTTGAACCCGTCGCGCAGCACCTGCTCCCACCAGTCCCAGGCGAGGTGACCCCGCAGGCCCCAGTGATAGAACATCACCCTCTGGAGGTCGGCCGCTTCGGCGTTCAGGGCCGGGCGCGCGTGACGGGCCGCCAGCCATGGCAGCCGGAGCGCGGCGAGGACGACGGCGGCGACGGCCAACAGTTTCGTCGCTCGGGCAGCGTTCATGCCCCCGGAGGATAGTCGATGGCGTGCCTCCCTCCTTCGGCCCCGCGCGCCGGACCCGCGCCCGGTCGTCCGATTCGTAGGGAACGGAGCCTCGCGTCCCGGGGGGATCGGAGGCGCGCGTCGGACAAGCAGAGCAGGGCCGCGTCCACCTCCCCGGGAGCAGGTCGCGCCATGCGAGCGTAGGCGTCCCCGGGGCGCCTCCCGAGGTAGTCGCACAGCGCGGACGTGGGTCTGCCGAGCGCGCGGCCGATCACGAGGAAGAGGTCGACGGCGCGGGCGGGAGGCTCGCCGTCCGCCTCCACGCTGCGAACCGACGCCGCGGCCGCCCGGTCGATGTCCTCGAGGCTCGCCCCCAACGCGCCGCCGACGAGGCGCGGGAACGGGCTCGGCCGCCCCCTGCCCTCGGCGGACACCTCCTGGTGGAGTCGCTCGGCGAACCGGGGATCCGACCGCCCCGACGCCGCCGCGAGCCGGGCCGAGGTGACCCAAGGCCGGGCGGTCGCTCCCACGACGTCGCGATGCGTCGAGAACAGCCACTCGAGGGGATCGTGCACGCCCGGCACGTCGCAGGGGGAGGAGGCGACGTCCCGCACCCCCCGCTCCAGCTCCCCCGGCCGACGGAGGACGACCGACGGATCGAGGATCCAGGGGCCCGACGGTCGAGGGCCCCGACGCAGCCCGTCGAGCAGCGTGCGCAACCTCCCCGCCGCGTCTCCCGGGGACGCCGCGGGGACCACCAACCTCGCCGCGGACGGGAGCACGACGGCCACGAGCGCGAGGGGGAACAGGAGCCGAAGGCGGGCCCACAGCGGGGCCGCGAGATCGGGCGGGAGAGGGGTCCCGGAGTCGTGCCGGGCCGAGAGGAGGAGGTGCATGTCCCCCTGTGGAGCAACTCCCGTGCCGGTCCGGCGCGGAGCTCAACCGTCCGGAATCACTCGGGTTCCGGAACGAGGTGTCCGGGAGTGTCCGTCCGGGAGTGTCCACATGTGTCCATCACTGTCCGGGCCTCAGCGCCCCCCCCGAAGGTCCCGGAGGACCACCCCCTCGTCGGACACTTCCAGCCGCCACGCCGGCTCCCGCGCGGGGTTGTGCGCCGGCCCCACCGAGCTGGGGGGGCGGCCGCTCTCGATCACGACCACGGGGTGCTGCTCGGTGGTCACGACGTACTCGTCCAGGGGCCGCTCGCCGAGGCTGCGCGCCGCTTCGACCAGCCCCGGGGGCAGCCGCTCCTCGCGCGCCTGCACCCACGCGCGCGGCACCCCGAAACCGACGATCAAGAGGACGATCCCCGCCGTCGTCCATCGCCGCCCGTCGCGGCCCGGGAGCGCCACCGCCGCGACGATCAAGAACACCAGCAACGGCGCGAGCATGCGCGGGGACCGCGGCTCCAGCGCCCCGATCGACGTGAGCACCTGGTCGAACACCAGCAGGTACCCCGCGGCCGCGGCCGGGATCCACTCCCGGCGCCGCACCAGCGCCACGACCCCGACCAGGGCCACCAGCAACACCACGCCGCCCGCGGGCCCCGCCAGCTGGTCCGCCGCCGCCCGAGGCAGCACCCCGGCGCCGAGCTCGCCCCCGAACTGGGCGGCGTTCCTCCCGACCTCGTCGCTCGCGACCCGCGCGAAGCCGATGGGGTCCCCGGAGTGCCCGAGCGCGCTCACAACGAGGTGGAGCGCGGTGCTACCGAAGCACGCCACGGCCCCCGCGAGTCCCCGCCGCCCCCCCGCCACGAGCGCGACCCCGACGGCGATCAGGGGCACGACGCCCATCGCCTCCAGGCGCACGAGGGGCGCCGCGTTCGCCGCCACGATCGCCCACCCCCAGCGGCCCTTCATCAAACCCAGCGCGGCCCCCGCCAGGGCCAGCGTGAAGGCCGCCTCCTCCCCCACCACGACGGCGCCGCGAACCAGCCCCGGCACGCAGACCAGCGCCACCAGGGCCGCCGCCGCGGTGGACTCGCGGGGATCGAGCTCGCGCACGACGCGCAGGATCACCGCCGCCGCGGCGACCGCGAACAGGAGCGACAGGCCCCTCCCGAAGGCCACCGGCGGGAGCCCGAGCGCCTGGGGGATCGCGTACAGGACCGCGCTGCCCAGGGGGAAGTTGGCGTCGATCCCGGCGACCCCGTCGTGCCACAGGCGCGCCCCCAGCATGAGGCGGTCGTAGGACGTCGACTCGGCCAGGGAGTGCAGGTTGTCGGACCGCGCGAAGAGCGCGAGGACCCACCCCGCAGCGGCGACCGCGGCGACCCGAAAGGAGTATCCTCCGCCCATGCGCTCAGTCTCTCCGATCGCCGCCCTGCTCGTCGCCTCCGGGCTCCTCATCGCCTTCGCTTCGGGCTGCAACGACGCCTGCGACGGGGACGGCGACGGGTTCTGCGCCCCCGAGGACTGCGACGACTCCGACGACCGCGTACACCCCGACGCGCGGGAGATGTGCAACGGCTTCGACGACAACTGCAACGGGGGCCTCGCGGCCATGGAGCGCGACGACGCGGACGGCGACGGCAGCCCCGACTGCTTCGACTGCGCGGAGAACGACCCCCTCACCTTCCCCGGCGCCACCGAGCTCTGCGACGACCGCGACAACGACTGCGACGGCGAGGTCTCCGCCCGCGAGACGGACGCGGACGGAGACGGCTACCGCGAGTGCGACGAGTGCGACGACACCGACGCCGACATCTTCCCCGGGGCCGAGGAGGTCTGCGACGGGGAGGACTCGGACTGCGACGGCGTGCTCCCGCCGACCGAGACGGACCAGGACGGCGACGAGTTCTACGAGTGCAACGGGGACTGCGACCCGAACCGCGAGGTCGTGTATCCGGGCGCGGACGAGGTGTGCGACGGCCAGGACAACGACTGCGACGGCGAGCAGCTGCCCGAGGAGCTGATCGACCTCGACGCGGACGGGACGCCGGGCTGCGTGGACTGCGACGACGACGACTTCAACGTGAACCCCGAGGCCGAAGAGGTCTGCGACGGGATCGACAACAACTGCGACGACGAGCCGTTCCTCGACCCGAAGACCGGCGACCCCATGGAGAAGGACGACGACGAGGACGGCTGGCTCGACTGCGAGGGGGACTGCGCGGACGACGACCCCGCGGTGAGCCCGTCCGCGTACGAGCTCATGGACAACGGGCTCGACGACGACTGCGACGGCACCGCCGACAACTTCCCCGGTTGGACGCCGCTGTTCGACGACGAGGCGACGCTCCTCGGGCAGCTCGACAGCGAGTGCCAGTGGCACTACGGCGCCCCCGCGGGCACGGTCGGGCTGGACGACGGCGCGGGCGTCGTGGGCGCGACGGTCCCGGGCCTCGAGTTCTCGGCCGAGCTGGGCGGCTCCCCGGTGGACGTGCTCTACACGTCGGCGACCGCGTACGCCGGGGCGGGCTCGATCGTAACGGACGGCCCCGTGGACTCGCTCACCGTCGAGTTCGACCTGCTCCAGGACACCGTCGTGTACGCCATCGAGGTGGAGAACCCGAGCTCGACGGGCGACTACTGGATCGACATCCTGCAGGCGGGCACCTCCCTCATCCTCGGGCCCACGTTCGGGGACCCCGCGGCGTCGGGCTGGAACGTGCGCGGCGCCTACTCCCACTGGAACATCGCGTACGACGAGATGGTCTTCCTGCCCGCGACCCCCGGCGAGGTGCTGCGCCTCGACGAGCTCTCCTTCTGCCGCTGACCTCGAAAGGGAACCCCATGCGCCTCTCCACGCTCCTACTCTCCCTCGCCCTGCCCGTTCTGATCGCCTGCGGCGGCTCGGATCCGGCCCCCGTCGACGCGCCCGCCGACGCCCCCTCCGACGCCCCGGCGGACCCCCCGGCGCCTGCGCCCGAGGCCACTCCGGACCCCGGCGCCGAGCAGACGACGGCGGCGCACTCGGTGGTCCTGGACGGGGCCGCGAGCAGCATCGAGTGGACGTCCATCAAGAACGGCGACGCGCCCGTGAAGGGCAAGTTCACGAAGGTCTCGGGCGGGCTCGCCCTCACGGCGGCCGACCTGGGCGCCACCACGGGGTCCCTCACCATCGACCTCTCGGGCATCGACTCCGCGCTCGAGCTGCGCGACATGCGCATCGCCGAGACCTTCTTCGGGGCCGCCCCGGACGCTGCGAAGCAGGCGACCCTCACCCTGGCGGGCCTCGAGGCCGAGGCCGCCACCCTCGAGCCCGGCGGGTCCACCGCGGCGACGGCCACGTTCACGCTCGCCTTGGAGTCCGCGAGCGTGACCCTCGAGCAGCCCGTGCAGGTCACGCGGGCCGACGCCAACGGCTGGACCGTCGCCACGACCCGCCCGGCGAGGCTCTCGATCCAGGACCTCGGTCTCTCGGACCGCCTCGCCGCGCTGATCAAGCTCTGCGCCCACCAGTCGGTGGACGACACCGTGACCGTGGACGCCTCCCTCACCTTCAAGGCGCCCGAATGAACCGCGTCGGCCCGGCGCTCCTCGCGACGCTGCTGCTCGGCTGTCCGAGCGGGGAGGACGTCGCCGTGCCCGAGCCGACCCCCGTGCCCGTGAGCTTCGAGGACGCGCGCGGCATCTTCTCGTCCATCGGCGACATCCCGTACACGGACGCCGAGGAGGAGCAGCTCGCCGCCATCATCGCGGCCCACAACGAGGAGACGGAGTCGGCCTTCCTCGTCCACCTCGGCGACATCAAGAGCCAGGGCTTCGGCATCTGCTACGAGAACCACTACACGACCGTCGCGGACCTCCTGCGGCCTTCGGCGATGCCCGTGTTCATCGTCCCCGGCGACAACGAGTGGAACGACTGCGGGGACCCCGATGAGGCCTGGCATTGGTGGTCCGCCTCGTTCCTCCGGTTCGACGAGCACTGGGAGTTCGGGCCGGACGTCGACCGGCAGCAGGACCGCGAGGAGAACTTCGCGTTCGTGCACGACGGCGTGCTGTTCGTGGGCGTCAACCTCCCGGGCGGCGCGATCCACGACGAGGTCGAGTGGGCCGAGCGACACGCCGCCAACGCCGACTGGATCGACGGCAACCTCGCCGCTCACGACCTCGCGATCGAGGCCGCCGTCCTCCTCGCCCACGCCAACCCGAGCAGCAGCCACGACGACTTCATGGCGCGGCTGGTGCCCTCGGTGGCCGCCTTCGAGAAGCCCTTCCTGTTCCTGCACGCGGACGGCCACGGGTGGATCGAGGACCAGCCGTGGGACGCCCCGAACCTGTACCGGATCCAGATCGAGGCGGGGGGCGTGCCTCCGCTGAAGATCGGCTACGACCCGGCCTACGAGCCGCCGTTCATCTACGACCGGGACCTGTTCGACGTGCCCCTGCCCTGAGGCGCGCGACGCCCACCACCCGCCCGAAGCGCGGCATGTAGTGGACCCGCTCCTCGACGCCCCACTCCGGCGCCCAGCGCTCGATGGTGCGGAGCGAGCGCAGCCCCCAGCGGAACCGGCTCCGCGTCTTGCGGACGGACGGATGGACCCGCCCCAGGAGGGCCATGGCGGGGTGGATGAAGTCGAACAGCAGCTCCGAGCCCGCGGGCAGGGCGCGCCCCGTCCGCACGAAGAACCGACGTACGTCGCCGTGTCGGAGGTACATCAGCACCCCCTCGACGATCACGAGGACCGGCCCGTCGTCGTCGAGCCCCGCGAGCCACTCCCCGTCCTCGATGGAGCCCTCCTGGAGGCGGTGGCGGGGGTGGGGCGCGACCAGCCGGCGCAGCGTCTCGACGACCGGCGGCAGGTCCACGTCCGTCCACCGCACTCGGCCGTCGTCCACCCGCTGAAACCGCGTGTCGAGCCCGGCACCCAGCGCGATCACGCGGGCCCCGGGGTGCCGGGCGAGGAACGTCCTCACGCGGTCGTCCAGCAGGCGGGCCCTCCGGATCACGCCCCTCATGGTCACGATGTCGCGCGTGAACCGACGGGGATCGAAGCCGATCTCTCGGGCGTACTCGCGGGCGTGGGGGTCGTCGAACGCGAGGTCCGGGTGGAGCCGGGGGGCCGACGCACGCGCGGCGAGCGTGATCAGGAGCGTCTCGCTGACCCCCTCGAAGCGGGGGCGGATCTCACGCCGTGGCTGCGACACGCCTCACATTGTCGCGGAAGACGACGACCGAGAGGGCCGCCCACCAGACGATGGACAGGCCCAGGGCGAGCGTGGGCCCCGGGGTCTCGTAGTACGGCTCGTGATAGATGGGCACCAGGATGCCGACCAGCATCTCGATCCCGTCGCCCCGTCCGCCCACCGCGAGGAGGATGACGGGCCCGATCGTCAGCAGGGCACCCCAGAGCACGTTGAGGATCCAGATCCGGCCCGGGGTCTTCGCGCGGAGCCCGATCGACATGCAGGAGAGGGCCAGGAAGCCGATCGCGACCGCGCCCCACAGCCCCGTCGCCCCCCACTTCCAGAGCATGGCCGTGGTCTCCCGGGTGCCGGACCCGAACTGGTCCACGAACGTGTTCATGCCCGGCAGCGCGAGGATGATCGCGATGATCAGCGCCGGACCGGAGAACGCCGCGATGGCCTGCAGTTTCCCGAACACCACCCCGCGGGGGCCGAGCTTGGTGCTGCAGATCAGCTCGAGCGTGCCCGCGCGGCGCTCGGTGGCCAGGGACGAGGAGGTGATGAGGATGGTCGCGAGGACCGAGCCGAGGCCGGCCCAGGCCGCGAAGAACAGGAGGATCTCGGGGCCCTCGGAGCCGTCGAAGAGGCCGAGGGCGAACATCCCCATGAGGCCGAAGATCAGCAGGAAGTAGCCCCGGAAGAGCACCCCGGTGAGGCCGCCGTGGGCGCGGGTGACCGTCTCCCGCCAGAACACGGGGTTGCCGCGGATCTCGCGGAGGAACCAGCGCTTCCGGGGGCGCCGTCGGGCCGCCTCCTCCACGTCGGCCTCGCGCCCGCTGAGGTTCCGGCGCCCGCGCAGCAGCGGGCTGACCACCGCGTCGGGGTCGGGGCCGCTCACGGGGGCCACGGTGGCGCTGTCGAGCAGGGAGCCCCACGCCTCGGCCTCCTCGGCGCGCTCGGGGCCCTCGTCCTGCGCGTACCGACGACGGCGCTCGTAGTCCTCGTCGTCCTGGAACTCCTTCGCCATGCGCCGCCACGAGACCTTCTTGCGCGGCGGGCGGCGCCTCCGGAGCAGCGACCAGCGACACCCGAACATGAACATCACCGTGCCGACCCACACGAAGCCGACGTTCCAGAACCACCCCAGGATCTCGCCGGGGAGGTCCACGGTCGTCAGCTGGTTGAGGATCCAGTCGATGACCGGGACGCCGATGCTCGTCGCGAACAGGAGCACCCCGAGGCCGGCGGCGTTCCGCTTGATCGCCTCCATGCGCCACACGGACGTGGAGAGCGCGCCGTATCCCCCGTCGGCGTCGTCGGCCCCGGAGGCCATGGAGCCGAAGGCGGCCGCCCCCGTCCGCACGATGCCCACGACGATCGGGAGGATGCTGCCCAGCGACGCGAGGACGTACCAGCCCTCGGCCTCCTCGATCGCGTAGATCGGGTTGTAGAACGCGAACCCGGTGTCACCCGAGAGCACGGCGGCGAGGGGGAGGGAGCCCGGGCCCCACAGGCAGAGCAGCCAGATCCAGGTGAGCGCGGCGGGCACGATCGGGCCGCTCGCGAAGAGGCCCAGGAACGTCGCCATGGCGCCCGCGCTGAGCACGAGGACGCTGGTCTGGAGGAGCACGTTCACCACGTCCAGGGGTGCGACCCCGCCCAGGGAGAGGCAGAGGGCGAGGACCGGCGTGCCCGCGAGGACGAGCGACGCCATGCCGAGCAGCCGGGAGAGCAGCTTCCCCCACAGGATCCCCTCGGGCGACAGGTGGGTGATGGCCAGCAGCTCGATCGTGCGCTCGTCGCGCTCCTCGATGACCGACTGCGCCACGAGGATCGGCGTGAGGATCGCGAGCGCCGTGAGCTGCAGGTAGGTGTAGCCCTCGAAGAGCTCCCGACCGATGCCCGCGAGGCGCCCTCGGTCGTATTGGATCGCGTACTCGACCTGGTCCGACCAGAAGGTCGCCAGGAGCGCGAGGAGCCCGGCCGCGAACAGGAACCGCAGCAGGTACGTGTTCCGACGGCGGGCGGTCCGCACCAGCTCGCGCTCGAGGACAGCCGCTCGGATCACTGCACGAGGCCCTTCGTCAGCTGCATGAAGGCGTTCTCGAGCGAGATGCGCTCCCGCTCCAGGTGCCGGAGGCCGATGCCGTCCGCGGCGAGGAGCTGCGAGATCACCGCCACGTCCTCCTTCCCGTCCGAGAGGCGGAGCCGGAGCGTGTCGGGGTCCTCGGGGTGGCGCTCGGCCTCGGCGATCGCTTCGTGGGCGGTCAGGGACAGCAGGGCGGCCGCGTCGTCGGTCGTGCGCACGAGGATGCGGACCTCCGTGCTCAGCTGCTCGAGGATGTCGTCGACCGACCCCTGCGCCACCAGCTTGCCCCGCTCCACGATCCCCACCCGATTGCAGACCTCCGCGAGCTCGCTGAGGATGTGCGACGACAGCAGGATCGTCTTCCCCATGCGCTGCAGCTCGCGGAGGATCTCGCGCAGCTCCACCCGGGCGCGGGGGTCCAGCCCGGCCGCGGGCTCGTCGAGGATCAGCACCCCCGGGTCGTGCACGAGGGCGCGGGCGAGCCCGAGGCGCTGCTGCATGCCCTTGCTGAGCGAGTCGACGAGGGCGTCCTCCTTGAACGACAGGTCCGTGAGCTCCAGGAGCCCGCCGCAGAGGCCGGTGCGGGCGGCGCGCGGGATGTCGTAGGCCGCCGCGAAGAAGTGCAGGTACTCGGTGACCGTCATGTCCGGGTACACCCCGAAGGCGTCGGGCATGTAGCCGACGATCGAGCGCACGGCCTCCTTGTCGTCCCACACCGAGCGCCCGTCGATGAACGCGTCGCCGCCGGTGGGCTCGAGCAGGGTCGTGAGGATCTTGATCGTGGTGGTCTTCCCCGCGCCGTTGGGGCCGATGAACCCGTAGATGTCCCCCGGCTCGACGACCAGGTCGATGCCCCGGAGCGCCTCGAAGTCGCCGTACTGCTTGATCAGGTTCTTCGTCTCGATCACGGGGTCTCCTCCGGGGCCTTCGGGGCCTCGCGGCGCGTCACGGGGATGCGTCGGAACGTGCGCGTCTGGGGCTTGAGGGTGAGCTCCCCCGACAGCGACGGGGGGTGCGCCGAGGCGGTCCAGCCCGCGACGGTGCCGGGGCCGCGCGAGAGGTCGCGATGCAGCCCGCCCTGGCCCGGCGCGGCGAAGGCGAGAGGGTGCAGGGAGCCGCTCCACCGGGCGCGGCCTTGGTCGGTCCACGCGGTCCCGCCGTCGTCCGGCACGGACGCGGACTCCCCCGGCGCGAGCGGACCCAAGGGCCAGAAGCGCTCGCCCCAGACGAACCAGGCCTCCTCGAAGGCGAGGGTGGAGTCGTTGCGGATGACGCCGTCGTCGAACACCACCTCGCCCTCGGCGCCCTCCCCGATCCACGCCGCGCGCAGCCGCGACAGGGACCACGGAGCGGTCTGCAGGCCCAACGACACGCTGCGACCGTCGGGGCGGATCACCACGTCCTCCCACGTCTCCGTCTCGCTCCAGGACAGGTCGGGATCGACCCACGGCGTCGCGATCCAGCCGCTCGCGTCGGGGACGGAGAAGACGACGTCGCTGCGGTCCGAGCTCCACAGGGAGCACCAGGTGGAGCCCCGGGCGAGGCCGGCTCGGGGCACCTCGTCCACGACCTCGACGCAGGCGATCTCCGAGCCTCCGCTGCGCCCCAGGCTGATCGCCACGATCGCCACGACGGAGAACAGGACGGCCGCCGCCGGGAAGGTCAGCCACGTCAGCGCGGGCCTCCCGAGCCGACGCACGAGGAAGAAGTCGCCGGGCCCGATGACGGCCAGGTAGAAGATCCCGAACACGATCAGGAACGCCACCGGCAGCGGCGAGAGCCCCTCGAAGGCCTTCTCCAGCACCTCGTGGGCCTGGGCGGCCCAGCCCAGCGCGGCCGGACGGACGGGGCCCCGGTGGCGCGGCGCGATGGCCGAGCCGGCCGCGAGCCGCGTGAGGACGTCGGCCTCGGGGGCGCCCTTCTCGGCCTCCTCCAGCAGCTCCGCGGCGGGCAGCTCCAGCCCCAGCAGCCGGCGCCACCAGCCCGCCCGATCCATCTCGCCCTTGAGCGCCTCGTCGGCCACGTCCCAGGGCAGGACGACCATGCGGCCCGCGCCCACGGCCTGCTCGGTCACGAGCACCCACCCGCCGTGCGTGAGCCGGACGTCGCCGCCGGACACGCTCACGGCCGTGAGCGAGGCGGGCTCGACCTCCTCATCCAAGAGCCCGCCCGCCAACACGGCGAGCGCTCCCGGGGCCTGTCCGAGCCGTCCGAACTCCAGTCCGGACACCCGCCCGAAGGCGCTCTGGGCGAAGCTCGGATAGGTCGCGTCCAGGGACACGATCAGGGTCCCGCCCGCGGCCATGAAGCCCAGGAGCGCGTCGACCTGCTCGGGGGTCAGCTCCTCCGGGTTCGGGCGACGCCACACGACGACGTCGGCGGTGGACCAGCCGTACCAGGTGGACGGGGCCTCGGTGGGGAGCAGCGTCGCGGAGACGATCGCCCGCTCGTTCTCGTAGCTCGCCAGGTGCGACTCCACCGCGTCGCCGTTCATCGATCTCACCAGCGTCCAGCCCAGGGGATCGTCCCCCAGCACCGCGACGTGCAGGGCGTCGTCGTCGTAGGCCTGGTCGCTCAGGAGGACCTCCGTCCGCACCGGGATCGGCGAGGCGACGGTGGGGGTGGGCTCCTCGGCGTCGACGGGGTCGAGGTCGCCCGCGTCGATCCTCACGTACCAGCCCGCCCGGTCGCGGATCACGACGTGGATGGGCGCGGCCCAGGAGGGCAACCGCACGGGCACGGAGACCTTGTGCGTCGAGCCCCGCCCCACCTGGATGGGCCGCACCGTCGGCGGCGTCTCGTCGCCCGTGGTCATCGTCACCCGGATCGTCCCGTCGAGGGGTTCGCGGGTGCGGATCTCGAACTCGAGGAGGAGGTGGTCGCCCGGTCGGGCCAAGGGCCGCAGGGGGACGCTCAGGGTGGCGTCCGATCCCTCCCGGTACTTGCCCGTGAGCTTGTTCTGACCGAGGGCCGGCGACGCCGTGAGGGCGATCACGAGGCCGAGCAGCAGGGCTCCGATGCGGATCCGCCGATCAGTCATCGCCGTCCTCCTCCGTTCGCGCTCGGGCCCGCCTCCGCGCCGCGAGCAGGCCGCCCACGTAGCGCTCGGTCGCCGTCTCCGGGGGGGGCTCTTGGACCGGCTCCGGCTCCGCTTGTTCCTCGAAGACCGGCGGAAGGTCGACCGGCGCGGGGGGCGGAGCAGGCGGCAGGGCGCGGGCGCGGCGAGCGGGCCGGGGCGCCGCAGGTCGCGGAGGAGCCGCGGGTCGGGCTCCGGCGGGCACCGGGCGCCCCCACAGAGGCCACTCCAGACGCCGGATCGCCGCGTCGAGAAGGAAGAGGAGCGCGGCCAGCACGACGAGCGCGGGCCACAGCGCGTGGGGGACGAGCCGCGGCGCGTCGGGCGGGGTGAACACCGAGCGCGCGTCGCCCGACGTGAGGGACCGACCCCGACCGACCCGGGCCACCTCCGCCAGCAGAGCCTCCCCGCCGCCTTGGGCCTTGTACTCGGGGGAGTAGGGCTGGGCGGCCTCCGTCACGGCGCGGCCGACCTCGTTGCCCTCGGAGTCCTCGAGCACGATCCCCACGAGGTGCGAGCCGTCCGCCTCCACCCGATCCCGGGCGACGTACCGGCCCGGCGCGGCCTGCTGCAGGGGGACCGAGCGCACGGTGAGGTCCGGGGCGATGACCCGCGCCTCTCCCTCCAGGAAGTTGCGGAAGCCGCCCTCGGCGTCGAAGGCGTCGACGGTGACGGTGAGCACCCCGCGGTCGAGGTCCGCGGACGCCTGCACGTCGGACGCGTCCCCGGTCGCCGTGAGCCAGCGGAGCAGCTGGGTGAAGGTCTGCGTGTACGCCTCCGTGCCCACCCAGTCCCGCGCCCACCGCGCCTTCACGTCCGACGTCCACGCCGCCGATCGCCCCAGGCCCACGCGCCAGGTCGCGAGCAGGGGCGTCCCCTCCGACTCCTGGGCCCACAGCGAGACGCGCGCCCGCGGCTTCGGCTCGGTGGCCACGAACCCGTGCAGGGGGGGGACGGCCACCGCCTCGAGGCCCTTGGTGACCGGATCCGGAGCGCCGAGGGTGGCGACGAAGGTCTCCTCCACGAGGAACGACCGCGTCGCCAACATCGCCTCCCGGGTGAAGATCCGCGGGATGTGCTCGGGCGCGCTCACGAGGTAGGAGCGGCCCCCGCCCCACTCGGCCCACACCTCCATGGACGCGATGTCCGAGTCCCCCCCGAACGCGACGGTCGACAGCGTCGTGTCCCGCTTCGCCCCCATCTTGATCATCGTCTCGAAGTCCGCGCCGAACGTGATCCCGTCGGACAGCAGCACCATGTGGCGCTGGGCGGAGTTCTCCTTCGCCAGGGCGCGGTAGCCCTCCTTGAGCGCGACGTACGCGTCGGTGCCCCCGCCCGCGCGCATCTTCGAGATCTGCTCCACGACCCGCGCCCGCTTGGTGAGCTTCGTCATGGGGACGGCCCAGGACGCCGCCGAGTCGAACGAGATGACGCCGAGGCGGTCGCGGTCCGACAGCAGCTGAGAGGACTGGATCGCGGCCTCCTTGGCCATCCCCAGCTTCTCCGCCTTGCCGGTGCCCCCCATGGAGCCCGACTTGTCGATCGCGAAGACCATGGACAGCGACGGGAAGAAGCGCTTGTCCTGGATGTCCATGCGCACCGGCAGCACGGCCTCCACGGGCGTGCGGTAGTACCCGCCGACGCCGAAGGACTCGTCCCCTCCCAGCATCGCGAAGCCCCGCCCGAGGTCCCGGACGTAGCGGTTCAGGACCCTCATCTGCCGCTCGGTCATGGCGTAGGCGGGGATGTCCGACAGGAGGACGGCCGCGTAGGGCTGCAGCGCCGAGAGCGTGGCGGGGATGGTGTCCTTCCCCACGACGTCGACCTCCAGCCCCTCGGCCTCGAGGACGCTCGCCAGATGGCCGGACGTGCCGGGCTTGCCCTCGGCGTACAGCACCCGCGGCCGCCCCTGGACCGCGATCGTGGTCACGGCGACGTTGTTCTGGGGGATGGCGTCCGCCTCGTCGGCGGTCTCGAGGACGGCGCGATATCGCAGCACGCCGGGCCGATCGGCCTCTTGGCGGAGCACGAACAGGTCGGACCGCCCGCCCGTCAGCTCCACGGGCAGCGACCCGAGGTGAGCGTCGCCCCGATAGAGGTGCAGGGTGCCCGGCGTCGGGCGCTCGGACCGCGCCACCACCCGGAGCTCGAAGGTCCCGCCCTCGGCCACCTGATCGGGCGCCGTCATCCCCTCCAGCAGGACCTCGTCGCCCCCGCGCCGCGCGTAGGGCAGGGTCCAGAGCTCGACGTCGCCCTCGGCGGACCCGGCCTGGGCGATCGCGTCGCCTCGTGTCTCCTCGCCGTCGGACAGCACGACGATCCGGCGGGTGCTGTCCGAAGAGACGAGCGCCTCGGCGAGGCGGATCCCCGAGGCGAGGTCGGTCTGATGCGGGGAGACCGCGCTCTCCACGGCGGGGAGCTGCAGCGCCCGCGCCGGTTCGCGCTCGACCATCGCCCCGTCGCCCACCACCACCACCGCCGCCCGGTCCGTGTCGGACATCGTGGACGTGGCCTCGTTGACGAAGGCGAGGGCTTCGCCGCGCGTCGCCTCGGGGAGGGAGGCTGACCGGTCGAGCACGAACACCACGCCGAGTCGGTCCGACGGCATGCGGATGGTGAGTCCGGCCGCGGCGAGCACGACGGCGAGGAGGACGAGGAGGCGCGCGAGGGCGGCGAGCCGAGGACGGCCGGCCGAGAAGGTCCGACGTCCGGCCGCGAGGTAGAGCGGGATGAGCAGGAGCAGGAGGAGCAGGTACTCCGGCGCCTCGAACGTCACGCCTGCAGGGATCCAGTCCAGCAGCGACACCTAGAGCCTGACCTGCGGGGGGCGCGCAGGTTCCGAGAACAAGATACCCCGCAGGGGTTCGGTCTATTGCCTTCGGCGGCGCGCCAGGGCGACGAGGCCCAGGAGGAGCAGGCCCAGCGGAGGCCGCCCGTCGCCCGCGAAGCTGCTCTCGCAGTCGGCGCACGCGCCCGCGCTCGCGGCCTCGATCGTGACGTCCAGGACGGTCCCGCCGTCGCCCACTGCGTCCGCGTGGGAGCGCGCGTCGATGGGGATGCTGAACGTGCCGAGCGCGTCCTCGGCGGCCACCATCTCCACGACCACGGCCGTGCTCTCGCCCGCGGGGAGGGCGCCGGGGACGTCGCACACCGAGTCGTTGAGGTCGTCGAGCGCGCAGTCCTCGACCACGAGCCCGGCGGGGGGCATGTCGAAGACGAGGGACACGTCGTTCACGTCCGACGGGCCCCGGTTCTCGACGCGCAGGCTCACGGCCACGGTGTCGCCGCCCGCGAACGGGCCCTCCCCGACCGTCGCCGTGACGGCCAGCTCGGCGGCGAACCGGTAGTCGAACTCGGCCGTCTGCACGTTGTCGTCCAGCTCGGGGTCCGGACGCTCGGAGCGCGCGGTGGCGGTGAGGGTGAGCGATCCGGTCGCGTCGGAGGCGGAGCGCACCGGCACCACCACCTCGGAGTACTCGCCCAGCGTCATCGGGTCCAGCCCGCACCGGAGCTCCGCGTCGCAGCCCGAGGGCAGCGTGGCGGCCTGCACGCCGTCGGGGAGCTCCAGCTGGACCGTCCCCTGGAGGACCGGGTCGGGGCCGCGGTTCACGGCGCGCAGCACGACGTCGAAGGTCCCGCCCGCGATCACGTTCTCGGAGAAGACGGTCATCGTGAGCTCGAGGTCGGCGCCGACGGCGAGCTCGGTCTCCTCCGCCCACAGCTCGTCGCCGGGCGCGTCCTCCACGGCGTTGGAGGCGACGCTCCACAGCGAGAGCACGGTCCCGGGTGAGGCCGCGAGCGGCACGTCCGCCTCGTACAGCACGTCCATGAACTCCTCGGGCCCGAGGAGCCCCAGCGTGCAGTCGGGGACCGCCTCTTCGCCCTCGGCGCAGGCGTCCAGCAGCGTGCGCACGGCGCTGAACTCCGGGGCGGGCTGCGCGTGAATCACCACCTCCGCCGCCGACGGGCCGGCGTTCTCCACGTGCACCAGGTAGCTGCCCACGCCGCCCACGATGAGGGGGTCGTCCTCCTCCGTGACGTCCAGGCGCAGGTCCACGTGAGGCACCACCGCCAGGGCCAGGGCGCCCGTGTCGTTGGCCGGCGCGGGGTCCGTCTCGCCGCCGGTGGGGACGCTCGTGACCGAGAAGTCGAGGGCGTCCGGGGAGGTGAGCTCCGGGGCCGCGTCGTACGCCGCCGTGATGGAGACGCTCGCCCCGGGCGCGAGGTCCGTGAGGCTGCACGGGAAGGCCGCGCACGCGCCGGTCACCGCGGGGTCCGTGAGCACCGCCGGAGCGACGGCCGTCACGTCGTAGGACGTGAGGGGGTCGGGGCCGTGGTTCCACACCTCGATCGTGTACTCGGTCGTGGTGCCGGGGACGATCTCCGGGGGGCCGGCCACGGCCACCGACAGGTCCGCGTCGCACTCCGCGATGCCGACCGGGACCACGACCTCCGTGCGCCCCTCGTCGCACCCGCCGGCGGTGATCTGCCAGTCGTAGAAGTAGTAGTAGTAGTCCACGAGCCCGTTGACGTTGCCCGTGATGGTCACCTCGCCGCCCGCCATGGCGTAGGGGAAGAGCGCCCCGCTGGTGTTGCGGTAGAGGTTCGAGACCGTCGTGCCCTGGGCGTTCAGGATGTAGCCCGTGCCCACCGGCAGATCGAAGCCGACGGCCACGACGTTCGCGCCCGCGGCCACGACCGTCGTGAACGAGTCCAGCACGAGGCCTGCGCCGTCCTCCAGGTTGACGGTCAGGTCGCCCGGCCCCTCCGCGTACACGAGCAGCGAGTCGAGGGATGAGGGGGTCGCGACGTCGAAGACCAGGCCGTCCGTGTAGTCCGGGAAGAAGCCGCCCGTGCCGATGGTGTTGTCGATGGCGCCGGCGGTGCCCGTGGTCACGGTGCGCTCGACCCAGTACGTCGCCTCGGCGGTGAGCGCGGGCGTGGTGAAGGTCGGGCCCGTCCCGAGGTTGGTGCCCCCGGTCTCCGCGTCCCACCAGGTGTAGACCGTCGCCCCCTCGGCCGCGGTCTCGAGCGTCGTGGGGTAGCCGGGACAGGCCCCGTCGATCGGCTCCAGGGGCACGGCGCCGGCGGCGAGCTCGATCGTCTCGAGGTACAGGTCGTTGGCGGGGTCGGTGTCCCCGGGGAGCATGGTCGTGACGGCGAAGTCGGTGAGGCCGCCCACGAACAGGTCCACCGGGCCGAGGGTGAGGGTGGCGGTGTCCAGGAACGCCAAGGGCCCCGCGACCGTCCCGCTCAGCGTGGTCGCGACGCCGCCTGCGTCCGTGGTGACCAGCTCCACGGGGACGGCCGACACCGTGTTGCCGCCGAAGTTGGTGACCTCGATCTCCACGTAGGTGAGGGCCGATCCGCACTCGCCCACCAGCGGCTCGATCACCGCGGTCGGGGCCATGTCGTCGGGGCCGATCAGCCGAAGACCGACGTCGTCGAACGTCATCCCGTCGCCGTTGGCGATGCCCGTGGAGGGCGAGTCGTCTTCCTGGCCGAAGCGGACCTGGAACGTGCCGCCGAAGTCCTGGCCGGCGGTGGCGAGCGCCCCCGACACGTCAAGGTCCTCGACCGTCGTGTAGGAGCCGATGGGCCCGGCGAGGGCGTTCAGGTCCGCGATCTCGACCCACGACGCCGTCGACGTCCCCCGAATCCAGACGCGATCGCTGGGGTCGGGGTCCTCGCCGTGATCCATGAACGAGAAGTCGAGCACGACCGTGTCCGTGGCGACGGCGTAGTTGCTCATGTCGCCGGTGAACGTGAGCAGGTTCACCTGGTCCGCGCCCGCCGGGGAGCGATCCAACGTGGCCGCGGCCGAGCCCGTCCGGGCGTACCCGGCGCCCGCGTTCAGGCGCAGACGGCCGGCGGGATCGGCGTTCTCGAAGGCCCAGTCCGGTGCCCCCGCGAGGGCGGCCGTGTCGGCCGTGTAGGTCTCACCCCCGGTGCCCTCGAACCCGTCCGACCAAGGCAGAACGATCTGACCGAAGGCCGGGGAAGCGAAGAGGACCGTGGCGGAGACGATGAGCGAGGCCGCGAAGCGGGAGGACATGGAACTTCCAGATAGGGTGCTGGTTCGGGCATTGCCAGACTATCGCGCTCGCGGCGAGGGCGCGACCCCCCTCCCCGACCCTGTCGCGGGGGGCTCAGTCCCGGTACCGCCGCTGCCACAGCCACCACTCGGAGCAGAACAGCAGCGCGACCAGCAGGAGCACCGGCCGCACCACGGAGCGTCGCCCCACCACGGCCGTCGCCTCCACCGGGCGGCCCCCGGCGTCGATCGGGGTGGCGGGCGAGACGTCGAGGTCCGACTCGGCGTCGGACACCAGGTTGACGGCCACGCGCTCCTGCCGACCCTCGGGCCCCAGGAGGCGGTGGACGCCCGTGTGCACGAGCGACCCGAACCGCACCGTGCCGTCGCGCACGGGGGCCTGGACGTCGGTCCCGTCGGGGCGCTCGAGCCGCACCACGTCGCCGTCGTCGCCCCAGCCGCGACGCACGAGGGGCGCGCCCGCGGGGAGGGTCCGCGCCTGCCCCCGCGCCTCTTCTCCGGTGAGCCAGCCCAGCGAGTTGAGCACCAGCAGCGGGTACGCCACGCGCAGGGGAAGGTCCGAGGCCAGGGGGTCGAAGTGGAGGACCAGCCCTCGCATCCCGCCCGTCACGCCCGCGCTCAGCAGTGGACCGGCGTCGGACTCCAGGAGGGGGGCCCAGCCCGGGGGAGCCGACGGGCGCGCCTCGCTCACGAGGATCCCCGCGGGCTCCACGAAGCGGAGGACCGGGTGGGCGCGCTTCCACGACGTGATGCGGGGCCACGGGACGGGCTCGCCGAGGGACTCGCCGCCCACGATGGGGGGCCCGAGGGCCAGGTAGGGGAGCACCGGCTCGGCGGGCACGGAGACCTTCTCGTACAGCACGACGTCGGCGTCTTCGGCCGTCGGCGCCGCGCCCCCCGACATCTCGAGCTGGAACCGGTCGTCCGAGAGCACCGCGCGCGCCGTGAGCGCCGTGCAGCCGACGCACACGACCTTGCGCCTCCGCGGCGGCTCCAACCAGGCGACGGCGTCGTCGTCCACCGGCTGGGCGTCCCCCGTCTCCAGGTGCACCCGCACGATCCCGCCCTCGTCGCCGAGGTCTCGGTAGACCCGCGGGACCGGCGACCCCGGGGGGACCCCGACGGTCTCGGACGTCAGCAGCGCGTCGCCTTTCCACACCTCGACCCCCACCGGCCCGGGCTCCCCCCCGAAGCGGCGCAGGGTCACGAACAGCTCGGACTCCAGGTCCGCGGTGGGCGACCGTCGCAGGTCGAGGGCGGTGATCGCCACGTTCGTCGCGGGCTCGCCCACCGTCTCCACGGCCACGTGGGGGTGGCGCCCCAGGGCGAGGTCCAGGCTCCGGTCACTGCCGTCCGTCACGACGACGACGCCGCGGTCGGGCCGGGTGCGCGCCAGGGCCACCGCGAGGTCGACCGCCGCCCCCAGGGACGCCGGCGCCGACGTGGGCTCGAGGGCGCGCGCGGCGGACGCGAGCAGCTCCTTGTCCCGGCTGAACGACACGACCACCTTCGGCTCCGGCCCCGCGAGCACGATCATTCCCTCGTCGGCGGGCTCCAGGTCGGCGATCGCGTCCAACAGGAAGTCCTTCGCGACGGCGAACCGCGACGGGTTGGGCGCGGCCGCGGCCATGGACGCCGAGCCGTCCAGGATCCACACGGTGGACGCGCCGAGCCGGGTCGTCCCCGGCAGGGAGGGGCCGGCCAGGGCGAGCGTCAGCAGGAGCAGGAGCAGGAGCTGGAGCCACAGCAGGAGGTGCTTGCGGAACTTGTCCCACGGCCGCGCAGTGCGCTGGTTCTGCACGACGGTCGCCCACAGGAGGACGGACGGGACCTTCACCCGGCGCCGCCTCACGCGCAGGAAATACAGCGAGAGCAGCGGCGGCACCGCCACGAGCAGCCACAGCGCGGCGGGGTTGGCGAAGTTCACCGCCGCCTCCCCGGCGCCGCCCGCTCGGCTTCGCGGAGCCACCGCAGCAGGCGCTCCTCGAGCCCACCCTCGGACGTGTCCGCGACGTCCACCCGGAAGTAGCCCACGCCGGCGCGACGGGCCGCGTCGGAGCACCCGGTCAGCCACTCGTCCACGGCCGCGGCGTACCTCGCCCGGGCGTCGCGATCGAGGGTCACGGCCACCTCGTGGCCCGTCTCGACGTCCACGAGGGTGAGGTCGCCGCTCAACCCCGTCGCCGCGATCTCCCGGCCGTCGACGAGGTGCAGCACGTGCGCCTGCCCGCCCCGGTGTCGGAGGCGACGCAGCGTGCCTTCGAGGCCCGCGGGGTCCCAGCCGTCCGTGATCAAGACCGTCATGGCGCCCGCGCGGGCGGGAGGCAGAGAGGCGGTGGCGCGGGCCAGGGCGGTGCCCCCCTCGGGGGTCGTGCCCCGCAGGAACCCGAAGAGACGATGGATCGCCGACCTGCCGCGCACCGGACGACCCGCGGCCCGGAGCGTCTCTCCGGCGGCGAAGATCTGGACCCGGTCCAGCCCGCACAGCGACGCGTACGCCACGGCCGCGGCGGCCTTCCGGGCGGCGTCCCACTTGGCCCCCGCCATGGACCCGGACCCGTCCACCAGCACCTGCACGGTGCGGTCCTCGCGGGCCTCGAAGAGCTTGACGAAGAGGCGGTCGAGCCGCCCGAGCAGGTGCTGGTCGAGGTGGCGGATGTCGTCGCCGGGGACGTACTCGCGGTGGTCCGCGAACTCGAGCGACTGCCCCCGACGCAGGGAGCGGTGCCCGCCCGCGCGCCGCCCCGCGATCCGCGTACGCGACCGCAGCGCGAGCTTCTCCAGCCGCGCCAGGAAGGCGCCGTCGAGCAGGGTGTCGGGGGTGGGATCCGGCACCGTCGTACTAGGCTGCGGCGCCCAGGGGGCGGGGGACCTCGTCGAGCACCTGGGCCACCACGTCGTCGGCGCTCAGGCCCTCGCCCTCGGCCTCGAAGTTCAGGAGCACGCGGTGACGCAGGGCGGGCAGCGCGGCCTGCTCCACGTCGTCGAAGCCCACCTGCGGGCGGCCGTCGAGCAGGGCCCGGACGCGCGCTCCGAGGATGATCGCCTGGGCCCCGCGGGGGCTCGCCCCGTACCGCAGCCAGCGGGCCGCCGCGGCGGTGGAGCCGTCCCCCGAAGGGTGAGTGCCGAGCACGATCGAGAGGCCGTATCGCTTCACGGGGTCCGCGAGCAGCACGCGTCGCACCGTCTGCTGCATCTCGATGAGGTCCGCCGCGTCGAGGACCGGCTGCGCCTCGGGGGCCTCGACGCCGGTGGTGCGGTCGATGATCCCGCCGAGCTCGTCCAGGGTCGGGAACGGGACCAGGACCTTCGAGAAGAACCGGTCCAGCTGGGCCTCGGGCAGGGGGTAGGTGCCCTCCATCTCGAGCGGGTTCTGGGTCGCGAGGACGAAGAACGGGCCGGGCAGCTCGTGGCGCGTGCCGCCGGTGGTCACGGAGCCCTCGGCCATCGCCTCGAGGAGGGCGGACTGGGTCTTGGGCGTCGCGCGGTTGATCTCGTCCGCGAGCAGCACCTGGGTGAAGACGGGGCCCCGCCGGAACTCGAGGCGACGTCCCCCGTCCGGGTCGTCCACGAGCAGGTGCGTGCCGATGATGTCGGCGGGCATGAGGTCGGGCGTGAACTGCACGCGGCTGAAGTCGAGCTTCAGGGCCTGGGCGAGGCTGCGCACGAGCAGCGTCTTGCCGAGCCCGGGGACCCCCTCCAGCAGCACGTGGCCGTGCGCGGCGAGGGCGATCAGCACGTCCTCCACCACCTGCTCCTGGCCCACGATGACCTTGCCGACCTCGGCCTGAAGCCGTCGGAACTTCTCTTGAAACGCGGTCGTCGGATCGCTCACGGAACCTCCCGGACGCCTACTCGATGGCGTCGAAGTACGTCTTCACCTGTTCGCGGTAGATGCGCGGCACGCCCTCGCCCTCGATGGCCTCGTCGGCGGCCTCGCGGTATCCCTCGGGCGCCTGGACCAGGGAGCCCGCCGAGCGCTCGCTGCTGCCCGTGCGGCGCATGAACTCCACGTCCACGGGGCCGTCGCCGATGGGCACGTCCACGGTCTGCGTGACGGCCTGGATGCCTTCGAGCCGCTTCGCCTCGTGGTCCTGCCCGTACTCGGTCAGCCAGTCCCGGTGGAGGCCGTCCACCTGTCGGTTCATGACGCGATGCTGGTCGCCCTCGGGCCGGCTGCCCTGGTCCTCGTCGGTGTGCGTGGTGCCCGCGCCCCAGCCGCCGCCCCCCTTGCCGCCGCCCCGGCCTCTGCCCTGCTCCGGCTGCCCTTCGGCGGCCTCGTAGGGGTTCTGTCCGAGCCCGTCGAGGGCGGCCTGCATCCGGTTGGCCATCTCGCGGTTGGTCTTCGCGTCCCCGAGGGCCGCGCCGAGCCCCTGCGCGTCGAGGTCGCGGAGGTACTCCGCGAGCCCGTCCCCGCCCTCCTGCCCACCTTGAGGAGGCGCCTCGCCGGGTCGCCCGCCCGCGTCCGGGGACTCTCCGGGGAGGCCCGGGGACGGATTGGTGCCGTCCTTCTCTCCCCCTCCGCCGGACGGCTCGGACTCCCCGCCCTGGGCCCGGTCTGCCTCGTTCTGCAGGGCGTCGGCGAGCTCGTCGGCGCCCGCCTCGGCGGCCTCCTCGGCGGCCTTCTTGAGCGCGTCGGCGGCCTTCTCCTGCTCCTGGGGCGGGCGCGTCTTCATGCGCTCGCGCATGCGCTCCACGGCCTCGGCGGCGGCCTCCAGGTCGCCCTCCTTGGAGGCGTCCTCGACGTCTTCGGCGGCCTCCACGTCCACGTCCTGGAGGGCCTCGCTCGCCTTCTCCATGTCCCCGGCGACGGCCTCGCCGGACCCCTTCTTCATCGTGTCCAGCGCCCGCTCGAGCTCCTCGGCCTTCTTCTCCGCCCGTTCTCGGCCGGCCTCGCCCGCGCGCAGGGCCGAGATGAGGTCGTCGAAGGCCTGGTCCACCTCGGCGGGGAGCTCGGCGCCCAGCTCGCGCTCCAGGGCGCTGCGACGCTCGACGAGGCGCTCGGCCTCGGCCGCAGGATCGTCGGACGGCGCGTGGCGGCCGGGGCCGACCAGGGGCGGCAGGAACAGCGCGCCCACGAGCGCGACGACCAGGATCGGGAGCAGGCGAGTGCGGCGAGGGGGGACGAACCGCAGGCCGGCGGCGATGCGCGGATCGGCGGGGTCCAGGCCTTCGTCGAGGCGCTGCTGGAGGGCCTCCACCAGGTCCGCCGGGGCGTCTTCGGAGGGGAGGCCCACGGCGGTCACGGCGGCCTCGTCGGTGCCGAGCAGCCGGTCGAGCAGGAGGGCCAGCTCCTCGAGCCCGGGGAGCGGACGCAGGGAAGAGACGGCGGCCCCCGCGAGGATCGACGCCGCGAGCACGGCCGCCCAGGGCATCCACGCGTCGGGCAGCGGATCGCCGACGAGGCCGAGCTTGCCCGCCAGCACCCACGCCAGGCCCACCGCGAGGCCCACCCAGATGCCCAGCACGGCGCCGCGGAGCGCGCGCAGGAGCCTCAGACGTCGACCGACCGCGGCGAGCGCGGCGGCGAGGCGAGCGTCCTGGGGGGGTGAGTGGTCGGGCACGGACTCCGGGACACCGCGGTGGGGGCGGGGTTCCCGAACGATACCCGCCAGGGGGTCGAGTTATTGCCCGCGGGGCGTGATCTGCGGCGGGCGGAGCTTGCCGTTTCGCAGGCGCTCGACGATCCCCTCGCCCCGGGGGGCGAAGGCGAGCTTGATGCCCGCCATGAGGTGGAACGGCCGCCCCGGACGGGCCCCCAGGGGGCGTCGGGACACCATGTAGCGCGCGTCCGTGAGGTTGTTGATCGTCAGGTACACGGACGCGTGCCGGGTGACCCGGAGGCTGGTCGCGAGGTCCAGGACGGCGTGGGCCGCGACCTTCTCCGCCTCGTCGATCTCCCCCTGGCCGGGGATGTCGCGCATGGCGCTCTGGGCGGACAGCGACAGCTCCACGTCGCCGAACGGGTGCACGAACAGCAGCCGAGCCGAGCCCTGGTGCTCCGGCACGTACGGCAGCGCGTCGCCCACGTCCACGTCCCCGAAGTGCGGCGACGCCGACCGGAACGAGGTGCGGAACCGGGACCCCGTCCACGTGTAGGAGACGCCGGGGCGCAGCTCCATGTCCTCGGGCAGGCGGATGCGTTGGTCGTAGACGGCCTCCACGCCGTAGACGTGCACCGCCCCGCCGTTGTGCTGCTGGTCCACCAACCCCTCGTCGCACCCCGACGAGAAGGTGCAGGTGCCGGTGAGGTTGCTGTAGTCGTTGAAGAAGCCGACGAGCTCGACGTTCACGTCTCGCCACGTGAACCGACCGCCGAGCTCGACGTTCCAGCTCGCCTCGGGCTTCACCTCCGGCGCCTGCCCGGGGGCCACGGGGCTGAACCCGCGGTGGACGCCGCCGAAGACCGCGAGCCACGTCGTCGGCTGCACGTGGACGCCCACGCCGGGGAGGGGCGTCACGCGCGTCGCGGTGGTCGGTGGCGGGACCGTGCCGACCACCCTCGCCTCCGGGTTCACGACGTGCTCGAAGCCCGTCCGCACGACCTCCAGGCGCAGCCCCGGCACGATGCGCACGGGCCCGATCTTGAAGTCCTCCTGCACGTGGGCGGAGAAGGCCAGGGCTTGCCCGATGTTGTCCGTGGTGGGGCGATCGTCGCCGTCGGGGACGAGGACCCCGGACGTCATCGCGAACGGCTGCTCGGTGTGGGCGCGCTCGATCCGGTCGCCGTGCAGCCGGAAGCCCACCTCGAGGTTCGACTGCACACGCTCGCCGGTGAACCTCCAGCGCGTGAGCAGCTGGGCGCCGTACGCGTGGAACGTGCGCGTGTTGGTGCCGATGAGGAGGGCCTCGTCCGCGTTCGAGCTGTCCGCCTCGCCCCGCAGGATGGCGCTGTAGACGGCCGCCTGGCCCGCGTCCGGGTGTGCGAGCACGTCCGCCGCCGCGGGCCCGCCCCGGAACGAGTTGAACTTGCGCCAGGACCGCGCCTGCCAGTGGTGATAGCCCGTGATCTTGATCTGCACGCCCTCGGGCATGCGCAGCCGCCACGTGAGCTCCAGCTGCGTGCGGTCCCACTCCATGAGCCCCAGCGCCGAGGCGGCGTAACGCTGCAGCGGGTCGGCCTCGAAGTCGGCGTCCGTCAGCCCCAGGTACGTCTCGTTGCTGTTCTCACGGGCCCAGCCCGCCTTGAGCTCCAGGGACGCGACGAAGGGCCTCCCGTACGGCGAATTGACGGCGCCCTTGAACATGACCTCGGTCTTCTCGAAGCCGGTGTCCGCGCCCCCGGGCAGCGCCTTGAACCCGTCGCTCGTGAGGTGCACGCCCTCGAGCAGGAGGCCGCCCCAGTCGGTCCGGAGGCCGCCCCAGCCGTGCAGCTTCAAGGTCGAGCGCATGCCCAGGGCCACGTCCAGCGCCGCCGACGACGTACCGGGGATGGGCCGCGTCTTCATGTCGATCGCGCCGCCCACGGTGTTGGGCCCGTGGCGGATGGCGGCCGGGCCCTTGAACACCTCGACGCCGACCATGCGGGTGGCGAGGGGGAAGAAGTAGGCGGCGGGCGCCGAGTAGGGGGCGGGGGCGAGGAGGATCCCGTCCTCCATGAGGGTGATCTTCGCGCTCCGGTCCGACGCCGCGCCGCGCAGCCCGATGTTGGGGCGCAGCCCGAAGCCGTCCTCCTCGCGGACGTACACGCCGGGGACGGGCGCGAGGATCCGGTGGATGTCGTCGTTCTCGCGACGCTCCAGGGTCTCCTCGCCCACCACGTGAGCGGAGCCCGCCACGCGCTTCACCGGCCGGGCGGCGCCCACCACGGTGACGTTCACGCCGTCCAGCTCCTTCGCCTCGCCGTCGGATTCGTCGTCGGCCTCGTCCTCGGCTTCGTCGTCCGGTTCGTCCTCTGCTTCGGCCTCGTCGGATTCCTCCGTCGTCTCATCGGGCTCGGCGGCGTCGGCGGGGGCCACGAGGGCGATCCCGAGCAGGAGCACGGAGGCGGCGGCGAGGGGACGGCCGAGCCCCCGCACGGGAGCGACGAGCGCCTCGATGAGGTCGTCCGGGGCGTGGTTGCGGTCGGCGGGGGCGAGGCCGAACTCGAGGTCGCCGTCCTCCGCCAAGGCCAACGTCCCGAAGGCCCAGTCCCACACCGCGAGCCAGGCCCCGAAGTTCCGGTCGTGGTGCGCGGGGGCGACGCTGTGGTGAAGCTGGTGCTGGGCGGGGCTGATGAAGACGTGCTCGAGGACGGGGCCCCAGGACAGCCGCACGTGCGAGTGGCGGAGGTTGCCGCCGAGCAGGTTGAAGACGAAGCCGACGGCGCCGACGCCGAGCAGCTCCCACGGGGACGCGGCCCCCCGGAAGGCCCAGAAGAAGACTCCCGTCACGAGGCCCGTGGCGAGGACGCCGCGAGCCCGGTAGAGCGCGGCCTCGACGGGGTGGGTCCGATAGAAGGTGACGGGCGTGAGGACCTCGGCCGAGTGGTGCACCTGGTGGAGCGCCCAGAGGGCGGGCACGCGGTGCAGGAGGCGGTGCAGGACGTAGCGGCTCGCGTCCCAGACCACGAACAGAGACACGGTGTACACCGCCGTGATCTCGGTCGTGGAGAGGCCGCTCGCCGGGGCCGCGCCGAGGCGGGCGTCGAGGGCCGCGGCCACGGCGGCGACCAGGGCGACGGTGGCGGCGCCCCAGGGCAGCAGGAACACCCAACGCGCCAGCGTCTTCAGCACCAGGAACTGGTAGTCGACGACGGCGGAGGGGTGCGTCCAGACGCGTCGGTCGAGCAGCCGCCGGCCGCCTCCCGCGAGGGCGGCGAGCACGAGCGCCGAGAGGAGGAAGGGCCAGAACGTCCGGTGGCTCGGGTCCCCCAGCGGGGCCCACAGCTCGGCCAGCGCCTGGATCGGACCCTCCATCAGTCGCTGTCGCTCGCCGCGTCCGAGGGGATGTCGAGGAGGAGGGTCGTGGCGAAGTCGCCCTTGAGGATGTCCGTGAACGCCTTCACCCCGTCGTGGATCGCGACGACGGCCTCGGGATCGTCGGCGAGGAGGGCCTGGAGCGACGCGTCCGGCTCGGAGACCGTGTCCAGCGCCGCCGCGAGGGCCTCGATCAGCGCGGTCGCCACGTCCTCCCGACCGGCGTGGGCGAGCAGGTCGTCGAAGCCGAGGCCGTCGCCCCCCGTCACCACCTGCTGCGCGGCGAGCAGGTTGTTCCGCAGGTGCGCGTACCCCGCGTCGGCGAACCGCGACTCCAGGGCGTCGGGGCAGCGGGGGTCGTCGCAGTCGCGGAGGCCGAGCGGCTGGGCGAGCTTGCGGTCCTTGACCACCAGCTCCACGTACAACAGGGCCTGGAACACCTGGTCGAGCGCCTGCTGGGGATCCTCGTAGGGCGAGGCGGCCTCTCCCGCGGACGCGAGGACCGAGCCCCAGTCGCCGCCGTCCGGGTCCCACGCGACGATCAGCTCGTCGGTGAGCGACGCGACCTCCGCGAGCAGGGCCGCCGAGTAGGACGCGCGCGCCGCCTGCACCCCGGGGACTCCCGCGTCGTCCCAGGCGCCGCTCTCGATGATCTGCACGCCGTCGGCGCAGCGGCTCACGCCCTCGTCGGACCACAGCATGTGCTCCACCGCGTCGAGGCCCCGCACGTTGACCACCTCGTCCACGAAGAAGTCGGCCGAGCCCCAGGCGTCCTCGAGCGTCTCCTGGTCCACCCGGCAGGCGTTGACGGTGGGCCAGGAGTAGATGGAGTCGCGCACGTCCTCGCCCGCGATCACGGACAGCACCGAGCCGAGCGCGCCCACCTGCATCACCTCGAGCCGCTGCCAGGCGGCCATGGCGTCCCGCCACGACGTCTGCGCGGTGAGGCGCGCGTCGCGGCCGTCGGTGGTCTCCAGCGCGGTCCCCCAGGCGTCCACGTCGGCGACGAGGACGTCGAGGGCGCCCGCGAACTCGAGCAGCGTGGGGTGCACCAGGTCCTGACCGTAGGCCGTGAGGAGCGCCGCCGTGTCGAAGCCGTCCTTCGGGTCGTCCACCACGGGATCCACGCCGCAGCCGAGGACCCGCAGCGTGACCGCCGCCACCCCGCAGGCCGCGACGAAGCGCCAGGACCTACCAGCCGCCGTCGCCATTCGCGTCTCCGAGGGCCTCGGTGGGGAAGCCGTAGGCCGTGCCGAGCAGCGTGCGCGCGTCCCGAAGGCCGTCCGCGTAGTCGTCCCACGCGGCGTCGCCGGGGAGGGCCGGGGCGTCGCCGAGCATGCTGTGCAGGGCGGCGAAGGCGGTGTCGTCCAGGGGCGAGCGGCGGTGGAACTGCAGGCTCAGCGCGAACCCTTTGAGCTCGCTCCAGTGCTTGGCGTGGTTCGTATAGTCGTACTCGGCCGCGTGCATGTCCTGAAGCACGTCGTTGATGTAGTGGACCGCCGTGGCCGCCAGGGCCGCCTCCCAGGCCTGGACGGCGGCGTCCCGGTGGGCGACGAGCACGTCGCGCTGGGCGGTGCTGAGCTCCGTCCCCGCGGTGTCTCGGAGGAGGGCGCGCCCCGAGAAGAAGCCGCTCCACGCGTCGGCCGTGAAGTCCACGCCCGCGGCCGCGAGGCGATCGCGCTTGCCCGCGTTCACCGAGGCGCCGTGGTTCATCTCCCGGGCGATGTCGATGCCGCCGCTCTCGTCCGTGTCGATGAAGACGCCGTCCGCGAGGTCGTCGTCGGAGTAGTGCAGGTAGTCGCGCGCGGCGCCGAAGTACCCGAAGCCTTCGTCCCAGGCGTGCTCGAGGTCGGTGTAGTCGGCGCCGTCGACCACCGTCGTGTGGTCCGAGAGCAGCCCCTTGCCGTCGAAGTCGTCGTCCAGGTAGTCGTCCGCGGCCTGGGAGAAGGCGACGGCGCCGAGCAGGAACTTCTGGATGAGCTGCTTGTAGTCGCGGCCGCGGTCGTCGAGGTACACGGCGGTGACGTCGTCGCCGTCGGGGTCCTGCGCCACGGCGCCGTTCACCCACCCCCGAGCGAGGTCGTCCACGGTGCCGAACCACGCGTCCACGAGCTCCTCGGGTGAGGGCGCGCCTTCCCACCCGACGATCCCGACGTCGGTCCAGACCACGTGTTGTCCGTCCGGGTCGCGGCCCGCGATCTTGCCCGCGAGGTCCTTCGTGCTGCCGAAGTCCCCGAGGGACGTCTGGTCGGGGGCGGGGTCGGTCGTGATCCCGTGGTCGTTGCCCGCCCAGTCCTCGGTGTAGCGGAAGTAGCGGTTCAGCTCGTCGACCACGTCGCCCGGCTCGGGGGCCCAGCCCTCCTGGAGGCGCGTGGTCATGCCGCCCAGGCGGTCCGCCATGCTCGCGATGAGGACGTGGCGGAAGCTCTGGCCGCCGTAGGACACGGTGTCCTCGCCCGCGTCGTTCAGGAACACGTACCCCTCGGGCGCGGCCACGTCGTCGTCGTCCGCGGCGTCGTCGTCGTCGACCGCGTCGTCGTCGTCCCCCGAACCCGGAGGGTTCGCTGCGTCGTCGTCGTCCGCGAGGTCGTCGGTCGGGCACCCCGCGCACAGGGCGAGCGACAGGGACAGAGGAAGAAAGCGGCGACTCATGAGACAGTGTTCCCGGGTCATGGGTCGGGTTCTAATGATAATGAAATTGAGAGTCAATCTCAATTAGAGATTTAGTCGAGGGCCGACCCCCACCGGTCAGTCGGTCAGTCGGTCAGTCGGACGAGGTGGCTTGGTCCAGCTCGCCGCGCCGCGCGCGCTCGGCGCGATCCAGGACGTGCGTGCGACGCTCATCGGCGGCGTCGAGGTCGGCCACCACGGGACGCAGGCGCCGGATCAGGGCGCGGAGGTGCTCGGCGACCTCGCGCTTCTCATCCTCCGGGTACTTGGCGAGGCTGTCTCGCACCCGACGCGTGTCCGAGAGCAGCGAGTCCGCCTCCGCAGAGGCCCGGCGGGCGAAGACCCGAAGCCGGGGACGAACGAACGGGCGGCGTCCGCCCCGCTTCGCCTCCGTGATGCGCCTCCTCAGCTCCGCGGTGCTCCAACCCTCCCCGGCGCACCGGACGGCGAGAGTCTCCCGCGCCTCGCGGTCGGGCACGCGGGACAAGACGATGTGTTGGGAGAGAGACAACTTTCGGGCGATCTCCTCGCCCAGGAAGTCGAACTGACGGCCCACCGCGAGGTAGTTGCCGAGGGTGGACTTCGACAGCCCCGCGCCCGCCTCGGCGACGTCCCGCACCGTGATCTCCCAGTCGGGCAGGTTCGCCGCCACCAGGATGCGCGCCACGCGCACGGCTGCGCCGAGAGGATCCCTCCTCTGATCGGCTTGCGTCGCGCGTATCTCCCCAACCACCCGGGCCAGCACGACGCCGCGGTCGTCTCCCACCATATGGACCAAGTCTACGCGTCGGGACGACCGCAGCGGGCCGCAGTTTTCGCCGATTCGGGCGCGTCCAACTGTTGGACAAGCCACCGGTTGGCCGACGCGATCCTCGACCGACGACCCCACGATCGGGGGACGTCGCTGGGGTCGAGGGAGCCGGCGGGGCTCCGATACAGCACACAGAGGCCGACGGGGATCGGTCTCCCAACAACCCGGAGGACCCAATGTCCGAGATCGTCACCAAGCCCTCGCCGGCCCCCACCCGACCCGCCCCCAGGCGCGCCGAGACCCGCTTCCGTCTCCCCCCCGACATGGAGGTCGTCGTGAACACGTCGCCCTCCGAGGGTGAACCCCGCGTCCGCGTAGAGCCGGAGGCCGGCGCGAAGGGGAGGTACGTCGATGTCCGCGGCTGAGAAGAAAGAGTGGACGGGACCCGATGCCGCCCCCGAAGAGGTGGCCCTGCGACGCGAGTTCCGCGTCCCTGTCGCCGACGCCGTGAAGGCTTGGCTCCATTTCGAAGGGAGACGGCAACGAGCCAAGCTGGGGGACATGTCCTACAGCGGGGCGTTCCTGCAGATCGCGACGGCCCCGCTGCGCCTCGCGGAGGAGGAGATCGTGCAGGTCTCCTTCGAGTCCCGGTCCAAGCGACGCTGTCGTGTCCCCATGGTGGTCCGCCACCTCTCCGAGATGGGCCTCGGCCTCGAGCTCTCCCGGGGGGCGGACAAGGACGCAGTCGCCGCGCTTCGAGGGATCGTGAACGAGGCCCAGCGCGACTTCATCCGCACCCAGTTGAAGTGACACGCCGCTACGGCAGCTCCTCGCGGTCGGGGGGGAGCCAGCCGTAGCGCGCCTCGGGGCTCATGAGCGCCTCCCGGGTCCAATACGTCAGCAGCTGCCGCTTGTCCCCAAGCTCCAGGCCCGCCCGCAGCGCCTGATCCTCGAAGGGCTCGTCCGCCCGCCTTCGGGCCAGGTCGCGCAAGAGCACCAGGAAGCCCCGCGTCACCGTCTCGTGGTAGCCCTGATCGGGGGTCGTCTCCCGGCCCAATACTTCCAGGAAGCCCTGCAGCGCCGCCCGCATCCGGACCAGCGCCCGGTCCAAGTCCATGTCGGCCTCCCGGAGGATCGCCAAACCGACGTGGAGGTGGTCCTTGTGCCCCCAACACGACAGATCCAGGGTCCCATTCTCGAGGTCCCGAAGCCGCCGCGCGATCGAGTCGGCCGTGGGAGGCGCGGGGATGGACGCCTCGAACACCGTGCTGCCGGGGGCGAAGCCGAGCCGACGGTAGAGCGCCTCGGCGTCGGAGCCCGCCTCCGCCGCGATCCACATGGGGGTCCCCGGTGCGCGGGCGTGGAGGTACGACGCCGCCCGAGACACGAGCGCCGACGCGAGCCCTCGGCGACGGTGACCCGGGTGCACGAACACGTCCTGGTAGCGAGCCGAGCTCGGCCCGGCGATGAGGGCGGCGGCGCCCACGAGGGCCCCGTCCACGAACGCACCCCACTGCCGGCCGCTCCGCTCGGCGCGCGCTCGCCGCCCCGCCAGGTCCCATCGCAGGTAGGCCTTGCCGGGCTCGTCCTTCGCGAAGGCGTGCACGGCGGCGGACAGGTCGTACAAGGCCGCCCAGTCGGCGTCGCTCTCGAGGGGCCGCAAGGCGACGTCCGGGGGGACCACCGCCGGGGTGGGCAGCCCCGTGAGGACGAGCCCACGGGAGACGGCGACGGCCACCCCCGGCGGGTGCTCCGGCGGGGCCGCGTCGGGGGCATCGACCTCCCACACCAGGTAGGCGACGCCGACCATCTTCCCGTCGTGGTGCGCTCGCCACCGCCGATACGCGGCCTGCCACCCCTCCCCCGCGGGCGCCTCGGCGAGCACGATTCGATGGCCGTAGAAGCTCTCGCGGCACGCGGGGGTGTCCGCGATCCGGTACCCCTCCTCCACCACGAAGGTCGTGTCGGCGGGCATCGCGAAGGCCTCGGTCTCGAGGATCGGGGTGCGCGTCACGCCCGCAGACTATCGTGCGCGACGGTGCACGCCTCCGCCGAGCCCTGGTCGTCCTTCGCCGTCGGCTCCCGGCTGCGTCGATACCAACGGCGCGCGGTCGACGAGGTGGTGAGCGCGTTCGAGCACGGGGACCGCATCTGCCTGGTCGCGCCCCCGGGCGCGGGGAAGACCCACTGCGCCCTGCACGTGGCCGCGGCGCTGGGCCGCCCCACCGAGGTGCGGGTACCGACGACCGCCCTCGTGGAGCAGTGGGAGGCCCGGGTGCGCGAGAACGTCGTGCTCGGCGACGGCCCGCCGCCCATCCGCGTGAAGACCTACGCCGGGCTCGGGGAGTTCGCCCCGGGCGCGCTCCTGGTGCTCGACGAAGCGCATCACCTGGGCGGGGCGTGGGGCCGAGACGTGACGGCCGCGATGGAGGCGGCCGGGGACTGCCGCGTCCTCGGGCTCACCGGCACGCCGCCCTTCGAGTCCAAGGCCTGGGCGGGGTTCTCCCGGCTGATGGGCGACGACCCGGTGCGTATCGACACCCCTCCATTGGTCCGCGACCGCCACCTCTGTCCCTACCAGGACCTGGCTTGGCCGGTGCTCGCCGACGACGACTGCCTCGGTCGACTGCGCGCCGCCGGAGACTCCCTCCGGGCCGTGGAGACGTCGCTGGGTCGAGCGCTGGAGGATCACCTCGCCGTCCGCCTCCGAGAGGACCTGTGGGAGCTCACCGAGGCCCGGTTCGCCGCGCGCTCGGGCCTGCTCGTGGCCCTCTGCCGGGTGCACCGCGCCGCGCAGGGGCGCCTCCCCCTCGACCTCCCCGCGGATCCGGAGTTCGAGGCCGCGCCCACGCTGCACGACCGAGCCCGGGTCCTGTGGGACTTCGGCGCCGACCGAGACGACGTGCGGGCGGCGGTGCGGGAGGCCGGGTTCCGCCCCGCGGGCAAGGGCCTCGTGCTCCACGACGACGTCGGTCACCGCATCCTCGCCGACGGCGCCGCCCGCCTCCGGGGGCTGCACGAGGTCCTCGGGGCGGAGGCCGCGCACCGCACGGACGCCATGCGCGCGCTCGTCCTGGTGGACCGCGATCGAGAGGGCGCCCGGCTGTCGGCGCGGCGCGTCCTGAAGTCCCTGGTGGCGGATCGGGCCACGGATCGCCTCGACCCGATCCTCGTGACGGGCTCCGTCTTCTGGGTGGACGACGACGTGTGGCCGCGCGTCGCCCCGCGCCTGCCCGACCTGCCCTGGCGCGTGGCCGGGGACCATCACGAGGTGGACGTGACGGCCTGGCCCACCGCGAGGCGGGTCGCGGTGGCCACGCAGCTGCTCTCCGACGGGGTCACGCGCTGCCTCGTGGGCACCCACCACCTGCTCGGGGAGGGCTGGGACTGCCCGGCCGTGAACGTCGTCGCGGACCTCACCGGCATCGTCGCCTCGGTGACCATCAACCAGGTGCGGGGGCGGGGCCTGCGGTGCGATCCGGCGGACCCGGCGAAGGTGGCGTCGCTGTGGGACATCGTCACGGTCGCGCCGGGGGTGGCGGGCGGAGACCGAATGCTCCAGCGCCTCGCCACCCGCCACGAGCACACCCTGGGGATCGACCCGAAGGGGCGCATCCGGGCGGGGGTCGAGCGCATCGACCCCGCGCTGCTCGGGTCCGCGGAGGCGGTCGCGCGAGCCGTCCCCCACATCCGGGAGCGCATGGTCGCCCGGGTGCGCGACGAGGATCGGGCGGCGGACCTGTGGGCCGTGGGGAAGGACTACCGCGACCGTCGCGTGTGGCGAATGGAGCGCCCGACGGACGTGCCGGTCGCCGGCGGCGCCCGCCCGGATCCGAAGAAGAAGACCCGCGCTGCGGCGAAGGCCTGGGCCCCGGCGCGGAGCCGTCGGACCGGGCTGCGGGTCGTCTCCGCGATCGTCGGGAGCGTGACGGCGACGTCGGCGGGGCTGGCGGCGGCGGCGGGGGTCGGGGGGATCGCGCCGTTCGCGGCCGTCGGGGCCGCGGCCTGGGTGCTGGGCGCCGAGATGTTCTTCCGTCGACGTCCCCTCGAAGACCGCCGCGAGGCGGAGGTCCGAGCGCTGCACGCGGCCTTGGTGGACGCGGGCCTGGTGGAGGGCGACGTCCGACGCGAGGGCGACGCCTTCTGGCTCGACGGGGACCCCGAGCACTCCCGACGCTTCGCCGAGGCGGCGGTGGAGGTCCTGGGCCGCATCCGCTTCCCCCGATACGTCCTGCTGGAGGACGACGGGAGCGTGCGCGCGGTGCCGTCTGCGTTGGCTGGAGACCGAGAGCTGGCCGACGCCTTCGCGCGCCGTTGGGCCGAGCACGTCGCGGGCTGCGAGGCCGTGTTCGCCCGCCGCGGCCGGGGCCGGGAGCTGCTGGTCGAGGCGTGGAAGCTCGGGGGCACGGACGCCTCGCTCGTCGAGGCATGGGAGTAGGCTGCCCGCCATGCACCGCCTGCTCGTCCTCGCCCTGCTCGTCCCCGCCCTCGCGTTCGCCCAAGGGAAGGACGACCCGTACGGCGACGCGCCGCCCGCCGAGGAGAGCGAACCCAGCCGCCTCGCCTTGGTGCCGGAGGAGGGCAGCGACCTCCTTCGCCTGCTCCAGCCCATCCGCTTCACCACCGGCTCCACCGAGATCGCGACGATCTCGAAGCTCGTGCTCGGAGACGTCGCGGCCGTGCTCAACGAGCACCCGGAGTGGACCAGGATCGACATCGGCGGCCACACCGACGCGGTGGGAGCGGACGCCGAGAACCTCGCCCTGAGCCAAGGGCGCGCCGAGGCCGTCAAGAGGGCGTTGGTGGCGCGAGAGGTCGCCGAGGGGCGCCTCACCGCGACGGGCTACGGCGAGACCAAGCCGATCGTGCAGGCGAAGGACGAGATCGGCCACGCCAAGAACCGGCGCGTGGAGTTCCGGGTCAAGTAGGGACAAGGTCCAGGTCGGTGCGGGGGAAGTCGTCTCCCACGCACAGGAGGGGCTGGGACAGGCCCTTCGCGGTGCCGTACGCCAGGCAGTCTCCGTAGTTCAACGCCGCCGGGTGACGGCCCTTGCCGTAGCGGGTCCATCCGTCCATGGCGCACTCGAACTGCCCTTCGTCGAAGACCACGATCTCGGCGTCGAGCACCCGCAACAGCCGGTGCAGCAGCGGCCTGGCGTCCCGTCCGAGGCGGGCGCTCAACACGATCGAGGTCTCCAGCAGGGTCGGCGCCCCGACGCCGACGCGCGCCGCCCCCGCGAGCGCGCGTTCGATGCCGTCCGCCCCCGGCTCGTCCATCACCAACGCGACGATCGCGGAGCTGTCGAGGATCACACGCCCTCCGGTCCGAAGCCCAGGATCGCCTCTTCCTCGGCCTTGGAGAGGCGAACCCCGCGCTGGTGGGCGGGGATGCTCGGTCGGGCCTCTTCGCGAAGGAACCGGGACAGCCTCGCCCCCCGGTCCATCGACGCGCGGATCCTCAGCCGCTCCAGTCGCTCCGCCAAGGCCCGACGAACCGCCTCCGTCTTCGTCTCCCCCGTCACGGCCGCGACGTCGGCCACGAGCCGTTCGACCGCATCGTTCTTGATGTTGAGCGCCATTCCACCTTGGACACTAGATTCCACCACGGTGGAAGTCAACGACGCCCGATCACCCGGAGGCGGACCCCGGTCTTCGGCGCAAGCGTGAGGTTCCTGCGCGTGATCGCCGGGGTCCCGGACTCGGCCGACTCGAGCTCGACCGTCTTGAAGATCGTCGCCAGCCCCAGCTTCATCTCGTACAGGGCCAAGGCCTCGCCGATGCAGCGGCGCACCCCGCCGCCGAAGGGGAGGAACTCGAAGGGCCCCGGCTTGCGGTCGAGGAAGCGATCGGGCCGGAAGGTGTGCGGGTCTTCGAAGGCCTCCTCCCGGCGGTGCGCGAGCACGATGTGGGCCCCCACTCGCTCCCCCGGGGCCACCCGGCGGCCCATCAAGGTGAACGGCTTCTGCGCCGTGCGGGCGACGAGCGGGACCACCGGGATCAGCCGCAGGGCCTCCTTGCAGACGGCCGTCAGGTAGGGGAGCGCCGCCTGGTCCTCGGGGGCGTCTCCCGCCGCGGCGACCTCCGATCGCAGCCGGTCCAGGACGTTCCCGTCCGCGTGAACGTGGTGCAGCGCCCAAGCCAAGGAGACGGCCGTGGTGATGTGCCCCGCCGCCAGGATCGTGACGAGCTGGTCATGCAGGTCCGCGTCGTCCATGCCCGCGCCGTCCTCGTCCCGGGCCGCCAGCAGCATCGCCAGGATGTCCTCCCGCTCGACCGTCGGGTCCGCGCGACGTCGGTCGATCCGGGCCTGCAGGAGCGCGTCCGCGGCCCGCGCACGACGCAGGTAGCGGCCCCACGGGCTCCAGGGCCCGAGGTCGCGCTGCAGGAACTTGAAGAAGACCACCCACGGCGTCATGGCCTCGAGCACGGACACGACGGCGTCCACGTGCGGGACCACCTGGTCGCCCTCGGCCCCGTAGACGGCGCGCACGATCACCTCGAGGGTCATCCGCTCGGTCGCGGGCAACGCGCGAACGACCCGGCCCGGGGTCCAGTCGGCCACGGCGGCGGCCGCCGACTCCTGGATGATCGTGCCGTAGGAGCGCATCCGCGCCCCGTGGAAGGGCGGCATCATCCACTTGCGCCGGCGGCGGTGGTCCGCGCCCTGGACCATCATCACGGAGCGCGCCCCCACGAACGGGAACAGCACGTGGGTGGGGCCCCCGGACGTCAGGACGTCGCTCGGGGCGGTGAAGATCTCCCGGACGCCGTCGGGGTGTGCCGTGGACCACATCGGCTTCGGGCCGCCGAGGTGCAGGACGAACGGGTCTCCGTGATCGGCGTACGTCTCGAGCAGGAACTCGAGGGGGTCCCGCAGCATGCGGAACGTCTGGGCGAACCAGGGCAGCGACGGCCCGGTGGGCCGCGCGAGGGCGGGGACGTTCACGCCCCGGAGGCTACTCGGCCTTCTTCTCGGCGGGCTTCTTGGACATCACGAAGGCCACGACGGCGGTGAGCTGCTCCTTGCTGAGCACGGCGCCCCAGGCGGCCATGAGGGGCGACTTGCCCACCGCGGCGCCGCCCTCGGTGACGACCTTGGTCACGGACGCCTCGTCGCGCGTCTTCCAGAACTCGGCGTCGGTCAGGTTGGCGGGCTTCGGGTCGAGGCCGGCGGCGGCCGCACCGTCGCCCGCGCCGTCGGCGCCGTGGCAGGTGGAGCAGTACGTCGCGAAGACCGTCTTTCCGTCTTCGGCGGCGGAGGCCGGAGCGGCGACGAGGAGGAGAGTCAGGGCGGCGAGGGCGGTGAGAAGACGGGTCATGAGGATCCTCGGTGGGAGAGAAGACGATTGTAGGAAGAGAAGACCGGATTCCGCATCCATTCAGGTCACCGCAACGATTCGCTGCCCCCGATTTCGCCGACGCAGGCCGGCGACGCCTGCCGCACGTCGGCCTACTCGTCCCAGCCGCACCCGACGGGCCACAGCGAGTCGCCCGCGGCCTCGACCTCGGCGCCCCACGTGGCGGCCCAGTCGTTGGCGCGCTCCACGAAGTCGACGACGTCTCGGTCCACGGCCATCGCTTCGGCCATCGCCTCGCCGTCCAGGTCGATGAGCCCCTGGGGGTTGCCGAGGCCGGGGACGCGCGACGACAGCCGCACGGACTCCCCCTCCGCCCAGGTGTCGGCGGGATCCGCCATGGGCAGGTAGTCGGGCAGGTCCGACCAGGCCTCGATCCACGTGATCTCGCCCGCGTCGTTGAAGGTGAACTCCTCGTAGATCGGGCAGCCGCGGCCCTCGTGGACCTCGTCCTCGTAGAAGAAGGTCACGTAGCAGCGGCCGAAGGGGTGCGTGTCGAAGCCGCGGCAGTCCCGGATCGGGATGGTCGACGGGTACAGCCGCAGCAGCCGGTCCGCCGAGAGGATGTTGTCGTAGCCGAACGCCGTGAGCTTGAGCCAGGGCGGCCACTCCCACCGGGCCACCAATTCGCTGTACGGCGGCTCGATGTCGCGGTCCGCGGCGGTGTCCATGGTGTCGAAGTACCCGCTGCTGTGCTGCGCGTAGTACTCCATCGTCTGCGTGGGCTGGAGGCACGTCGCGAGGGCGTCGTCGCCGGCTTCCTCGCAGGGGTCGACCTCGGCCGTGCATGCGGCCAGCGTCAGGCCGACGGCCAGGGACGAGATCGAGCGGCGCACCTACTTCTTGCCGCCGCCCGCGCGAGCGAGCCCCTCGAGCTCCTCCCGGCTGATGATGGGGAAGTTGGGCGAGTAGGGCTGCTTGCAGTCGCGGCAGAGGTTGAGTCCGCCGAAGTCCTCGCGGAGGACCTGGCGCCGAATCTGCTGCATGCGGGTGGAGGTCCACCACTGGTCGCCGAGGGGGCCGGACGTGACCTCGCCGACCTTCATCGTCTGCTGCACGTCCACCGGGCAGAGCATGATCTTGCCGTCCCAGCTGATGGTCGGCGTCTTCCAGTAGCCCGCGCAGGTGCGGCGCTTGCTGTCGTCCGGGGCGCCCTCGGTGGGGTCGAGCCCCAGCTCCGTCAGGGCCGCGACGTACGTCGCCTTGGCGCCGCGGATGCCCTCCAGGTCGGCAGGATCCGGCCGACGGAAGTGCAGCCAGTGGCCGTTCCCGGTGGGGATCCCCTGGGTCGCGACCTGGGGGTTGATCCCGTAGCTCCCGAGGTGGTTGGTCCAGAACTCCCGGAACTTCGCGACGTCGCCCGCCGTGGCGTCGGTGACCGTGTCCTGGATGACCAGCCGCAGCCGCGTGGGCTGCTTCTGCTGGATCTCGTGCAGCAGGTAGTTCACGTTGTCGAGGACGCGGTCCCAGAGCTGCTCTTCGTGGTTCTGGAGGTAGCTGTCCTTGTCGTGCGCGTCCGCCTGGATGACCCACGTGAAGGGCACGTCGCCCGCCGCGGCGGTGATCTTGCAGAAGTTGTGGTTGAGCAACGCGCCCGCGGTGACGATCTCGATCGACCCGCAGTAGGGCTTCTCGCGGTACGCGTCCGCCAGCCACCGGAGGATGTCCTCGACCTGCGGGTGCAGGAGGGGGTCGCCCTGCCAGCTGAGTCGCACCACGCCGTAGCGCGTCCCGGACCGCTGGGCGTCTCCGATCACCTCCTTGAGGATGTCGAAGTCGAGGAAACCGCGGCTGAAGTTGAGGTACCCCCGATTTCGGAAGTCGTAGAAGCGGAACGGGTCCTCCCGCACCGCCTCCCATGGCTCGGGGCTGTCCTTGAGGAGAGCCTCGAACCGCTCCCGCGGGACAGGGTTGTGCGACGTGACCACATCTCCGGTGTCGGAGAGCTGGAACGTGAGCACGGAGTCGGGGAAATCGGGCGCGGTGGTCGGCGCCGCGGTCGTGTACCGCTTCTTGAGCTCGGAGTACACGAGGCGGCTGACCCCGCGGGCGATTCGAATCGCGCTGTCGCTGCGTCGTCGCAAGTAGCAATCCTGGATGCAGGGGGTGGAGCAGTTCTTGACGTTCTGCCGGAGTTTTTCGATCTCCGGGCTGCGCCACATCTCGCGGATGGTCTGGGCGCGGATGTCGCCGAAGGAGCCGTTGAGGAAGTCGAGCTTGCCGTCGCACATGATCGCGGTGCCGTCGGCGTTGATGTACAGCTCTTTCCAGCCCGAGTAGCACTTGCCGTCGAGCGGCTCGAGCTGGCCTCGGTAGTACTTCTTGATGTTCTCGAGGTCGCCCACCGAGTTGGCGAGGCGGAACGCGTCGGTGGCCTCGTGCTGCTGGAAGCCGATGAGGAAGTCGACGAAGTCGTCGAGCTGATCGAGCTTCTCGTCCGCGATCCACAGCGACTGGATGTCGGGATCGACGCGGTTGCCGTGCCGGAACAGGTTCAGGAACTGGACGCCCTGGACGCCGAGCTCGTCGCGACACCAGAAGAGGAAGTCGGGGAGGTCGTCCAGGTTGTCGTTGTTGATGATGCAGTTGATGGTCGTCTTGCGGACGGCGTTGCCCGCCGCGGCGTCGGCCTCGCGCAGGTTCCGGTAGCCCCACACGCACTTGTCGAAGTTGCCCTCGCCGCGCCCGATGTCGTGCCACGGGTTGGGGCCGTCGATGCTGAAGTTGAAGTGCAGACGGTTGTGCGGAATCTTCGCGATCTCGGCCGCGCGCTTGGGGCTGATCAGCGTGCCGTTGGTCGTGAGCGTGATGTAGAAGTCCTTCGCGCAGGCGTACGCGAGGATCTCCTCGAGGTCCGGCCGCACGAACGGCTCGCCCCCGATGGGGTTGAAGCGCTTCACGCCCCACAACCAGGTCTGGTCGATGATGTCCTTGATCTCGCGGGTCGTGAGCTCCTCGCGGACCGGGTAGCAGGTCTTGCAGAACGAGCAGGCAAGGTTGCACTTGAGCGTCAGGTTGACGCTGACCCAGTCGGGCTTGCTCCACCCCTTGTTCAGGCCACGCGAGAGCCAGACGAGGGCGTCGTCGCGGTAGTCGTCCAGGGTTCGAGATTGCAGGGCCACGGGCGCACAGAGTAGCCGCAGAGCGGGGCGGTCGCTCCACGGACGGCCGGGAGGGTCCGTCGCGCGGGGAGGGCGGCGAGAGTCGAGCATATCGCGCGCAAATGCGGGATGTCGCCGGGATATGACCGCCGGGCTCAGAGCAGGTTGCCCGGGAACAGCGACCTCATGACGGCGCGGTCGGCGGCGTACTCCGGGAACTGCGCCGGATCGCCGTAGAGCTTCTGCATGAGGCTCAGCATGACGGTCATGAACCCGGGGAAGGCCGCGTTGACGATCCAACGACGGGTCGCGTGCCCGTCCTTGACGTGGGTGCGGCGCTTCACGACGGCGTCGACGATCCAGTCCGCGGCCTTCCGGGGCGTCATGGCCCGGGTGTCCTGAAAGCGCTCACCCATCATGTCCGTGCGGACCCACGGGAGGTGGACGCCGCTGAAGCGGACGCCGTCGGCCAGCAGCTCGGCGGCCAGCGTGTCGGTCAGGTGGGACAGCGCCGCCTTCGACGACGCGTACGCCGCGAACCCCGGCGTGGGGAGGGCGACCCCGGCCGTCAACACGTTGACGACGTGCCCATCGCCGCGCTCCCGCATGCCGGGCAGGAAGCCTCGGATGAGGCGGATCGGCGCGAAGTAGTTGAGCCGCATCACGCGCTCGAAGTCGTGGAAGCGCTCGATGCTCTCGGCGCCGGAGCGGTGGATCGAGCGGGCGGCGTTGTTGACCAGCACGTCGACGGGGCCGTGCTCGGCCAGGACGTCCTCCACCAGCCGGTCCACCGCGTCGAAGTCGTTGAGATCCACGACGTAGTAGGCGGCCCCCGCCGGCAGCTCGGCCACGACCTCGCGCAAGCGGTCTTCGCGTCGCGCGACCAGGATCAGGTGCGCGCCGACCTCCCCGAGGCGCAGCGCGAGCGCCCGCCCGACCCCCGACGACGCCCCCGTGATCAGCACCCGCCGACCCTCGAAGCGCAGGCGCGCCGGGCCGTCGACGTCCAACTCCGGGTCGAGGCGCCGGGCCCAGAAGTCCCACAGCGCCGGGGCGTACCGGTCCTGCGGCGGACACTCGACCCCGAGGGACCGCAGCCGCTCCGCCGTCGCCGCCCCGCCGTACGTGACGTCTCGGTTGAACGCGCTCGCGATCGACTGCGGCACCCCCAGGCGCTGGTAGGCCTGCGACCGCAGGAAGCCCACGCTCGCGGAGCCGGCGAGCAGGTCGACCATCCCCGGGACCAACCGCCTCACCGTCCCGCCCATCGTCCTCGACCGGGGCGCGCCGGCGGCGTCGGCGATCAGGTCGAAGGTCTCGCGGAAGTCCGGGGGCGCAGGGTCCACCAGGTGGAACGTCCGCGCATCCCCCGGCAGGTCGGCCGCCGCCAACGCGTCGATCGCGGCCGCCACGAAGTCCACCGGCACCATGTTGACCGACGTCGACAGGTTGACCGGCACCCGCATCCCGCTCGGCAGCAGACGACGCAGGTTCTTGACGACCGGGAACAGCGCATAGGGCCCGTCCGCCCGGAGCGTCGCGCCGGTCTCGGAGTGCCCGACGACGGCGGCGGGGCGGTGGATGCGGTGGTCGAGCCCGGACGCCCGAACCAGCGCCTCGGCCTCGAACTTCGTGCGGTGGTAGGCGTGCAGGGAGCCCTGCCCCTCGTCGAACAGGCCCTCGTGGAAGTCCCCCTCGAAGTCGCCCGCGACCGCGATGGAGCTCACGTGATGGAAGGCGCCGCGGAGCCCGTCGAGGGCCGACAGCAGACGCGCCGTGCCGTCGACGTTCACGGCCTGCAGGGCCGCCTCGTCCGCGTCGAGATCGTAGATCGCCGCCAGGTGGAAGACGAGGTCGATCGCCCCGGGGTCCACTCCGAGTTCGAGGTCGGGGTCCGTAAGGTCCGCGCGCTGCACGGTGAGGTTCGCGCCCCTCCCCCAGCCGTCGAGCAGCCCGCGGTGACGGTCGGGGTCGCGCACGAGGAGGTGCAGGTCGTGGCCGCGATCGAGCAGCAGCGGGACCAGGTGACGGCCGATGAGGCCGGTGCTTCCAGTGATCAGGACGAGGGACATGGGCGCTCCAAACGATGAGCTCAACCTGCCGTCCTTCAAAGAAACAGTCAAGCCTGAATGTTTCTTGACTCCGGCGACCGACTGGAGGATGGTCGGGCCATGCGACGGACCCAGGGGGAACGAAGCGCCGGGACGCAGCGGCGACTCCAAGAGGCGACCATCGAGGCGCTCGCCGCGCTCGGGTACCGGGGCGCGTCGACGACCGAGATCTGCCGACGGGCGGGGGTCTCCCGGGGCGCCATGCTGCACCACTACCCCACCAAGTCCGAGCTCCTGGCCGCCGCCGTCGACCACCTGTTCGAGCGACGCCACGGGATGCTGCGGGACGCGCTGGCGTCCGCACCCCCCGGCGCCGACCGGGTGGGCTTGGGGCTCGCCCTGCTCTGGGAGATCTACGCCACCGACGCCCACGCCGCGTGGATGGAGTTGGTCGTCGCCGGGCGGACGGACCCCGAGCTGCGGATCCACCTGCGCCGGGTGGAGGAGCGCATGGTCGCGGCAGGGCGACGCACGTGCGCCGAGCTGATGGGCACCGATCCCGACGATCCTCGCACCGCCGCCGTCACGCGCATGGTGCTCGCGCTGTTCGAAGGGCTCGCCCTGCAGCAGGCCCTGGGCGGGCCGGAGCAGGACCAAACCGAGGCCCTGGGCGCGTTCGCTCGGCTCGTGACCACGAAGGAGACCTCATGACCCGCACCGCGCTCGCCATCCTCGTCGTCCTGCTCCTCGGCTGTCCTCCCGATCGGGGGGGCCCGCTCCCCGGGGACGACGACGACGCCACGGACGACGACGACGCCACGGACGACGACGACGCCACGGACGACGACGACGGGGGCGACGACGACGACGCTGCGGGCGAGCAATGCGCCGAACGAGGCACCCGAGGCGTGGGCTTCGACGCGTCGTCGGGCTCCCAGGAGGGCACGGCCCTCGAGGGCGCGATCGGCTGGGACGGGGAGAACGTCACCGTGAGCCCCGACTTCGGTCCGGCGTTCGCCCTCCCCCTGTGGACCAACGGGGTGGACCTCGACGCCCTGTTCGCGGGCGTGGGCGGGCGCGGCAGCCTCACCGTGTGGTCGACGAGCTGGGGGGCGTGGGTCGCCAACGGGGTCATCGTGGTGCAGACCCCCGGGCTCATGGTCGCCGTGGGCTCCGCCTCGGACACGCCGGGGATCGTGGAGACCGACCTCGGGATGTTCTCCGTGAACGCCGAGACCGAGGTGTGCACCGAGCCGCTCTTCGACGTCGACGGCTGCGGTGAAGGCGCCGCCATGCCCCTCTTCTACGGCGACATCGCCACCGGCGAGGGCGCCCGATTGTGGCCCGGGGAGAGCCTCACCGGGCCCGGCCGGAGCATCGAGGTCTACGACGCCTGGCAGGTCTTCGAGGTGCTGTGCGACGACTTCGACTCACCGGGGTACAGCTGGTCGATCCGCCTTCAGGGCGACGTGGACGGGGGCGACACGCCGGGCTGACCCCAGTCGCCGAGGCGCAGCTCCTCCTGATACACGCGGTGGCGCTCGAGGCGCTCGCTCCGCGCCTGCTCCGTCTCCCGCCGCAGGGACGGATCTCCGGGCGGCGTGAGCAGGAACTGGTCGCCCTTGGGACGGTCGTAGCGCTGCTTGCGTCGTCGACTCAGCACCGGGTACAGGGACCACTCCTGCAGGTCGTCGATCGTGTCCGCGTCGGGCACGCCGAGCCGAGCTGGCAGCAGCCACACCTCGCCGTCGGCCCCCGCCCCGTGGGTGGTCAAGGTGTGCGGTCCGCGCGTCAGCTCGACCGTCGCCCCGTCGTCGACCGGCACGCCGTCCAGCGTGATCCGCGCCTCGCCGGAGGCCCGCAGGTGCACCGTGTGGGGGCCCGGATCGAGGAGCTCGAACCTCGCCCGCCCCACCCCGTCGGGGTGCACCGGCGCGCGCCCCCCGCGGACATGCAGGTTGCCCCGCCACGGGACGTAGTTGCTGCGCATCCACCGGCGCTCGACGTCGCCGAAGAACGACGCGCGGCTCAGGTAGTTGCGGACGTAGAACCGAGGCTGGGCGGCCCGGGCGAGGTCGAGGTACATCTCCTCACCGAGGCGAGCCCGGTTCCGCTTGCGGTTGCGTCGCGTGCCGAAGAACGTGGTCTCGGGGTAGCCCGCCACGATCCCCGCCGAGTCCCAGTACGGCACCGGCTCCGGGTACGCCTCGGCGACGTCCCGCAGCAGCCGCAGCTGGTCCCCGTTGTCGGTGTCCAGGTACCGCCCGTACTGGTTCGACGCGTACCAGGCCCCGGCCACCAGGAGAGCCGCGAGGACCCACCCCGGGCGCAGCGCGGGGAGACGCCCGGCGAGGGCGAGCACACCCGCCGCCGCGAGCACCGCCGCGTAGGGCTCGAAGGAGGCGATGAAGTACAGGAAGAAGCCGCGGTGAAAGAACAGCGTGCTGCCGAGGACGAGGAACGCGGCGGCCACGGCGGCCAGGGTGGCCGTGGCGAGCTCCGAGCGCGCCCGCGCGATCCGGCGGGGCACGAGCAGGAGCCCGAGCACGAGCGTGATGTACAGGACGTGCCCGTACCCGGCCGCCTTCCCCCACGCCTTCACGTTCGTGCGCAGCGGTCGGGGATCGTCGAAGGCGTTGGACGCGGCGTGAGCGAGGTTGGTCGCCACCCCGCCGTCGGCCTGCACCGCGGCGAGCCCCGCGTACCAGAGAGCGGCCCCGCCGGCCGCGACCCCGGCCGCCACGACGAGCTTCTTCAGGATCCGCGGGTCCCGCTGCAGCGCCGCGATCACCGCGCACCCGGCGGCGACGGAGGCGGCGTTGTAGATCGACTTCTGCGAGACCAGGCCCGCGGCCGCCAGGAGCAGCCCGGCCCCCACCGCCGCCCGCAGGCTCGGGTCGGGGCGCCAGAGCAGGAGCATGGCGCCGAGGGTCAGGGGCAGGACGTACGTGTCCGTGCGGATCTCGAAGGCGTGGCCCACCCACGACATGGACGACAGGAGCAGGATCACCGCCAGGGGCGCCGCCGCCGGGCCCGCCGCGCGGGCGGCGAGCCGACCGACGAGGAAGAGCCCCGCGACCGAGGCGGCCACCGCGGAGAGCCGGATCGCGAGGACGACGGTCGCCGGGTCGCCGAGGTGCAGGAACGGGGTGAGGGCTAGCCACAGCAGGCCCGGTCGTCCGGGCGCGGAGTAGTCCCCGTGGCCGAAGCTCGTCACGTGCCTCAGGACGTTCGCTTCGTCGCAGTGCAGCGCCCCCACCCACGCGAGCGGGAGCAGGACCGCGGCCCCCAGGACGAGCGTGGCGGGGAACCACCACGTCGGCGTGCGTTCGCCCGACATGGCGGCGAGTGTACGCTCTCGATCCGTGCGCTTCGCCGTCCCCGCCTCCGCCCTCCTCGGCTGCGCCCTCGCCGTGGGCGCGGCCCCAAAGGCCCGCGCCGTCGAGCCGCACCGGTCCTTCCACGATCTGCCGTCGTCGAACGGGTACGGCGCCGTGGTGGTCGACCTCACGCGCGGCCGGGCGCACCACCTTCGAGACCACCTGTTCGCCACCGAGGAGCCCCGCATCGACGCGTCGGGCGCCGAGATCTGGACCGAAGGCGCGCCGTCGTTCCCGGAGGTCGTCTCGAGCCGCGACCTCATGTTCGACACCTACTTCGGCGTCTCCATCGACGGCACGGCGCGGTGGCTGCCCTCGGTGCCCGTGGACCTGGACGCCTCGGGGTGGGACGACGGGACCTCGATCGTGCGGATGGTGCGCACCGTCGACGACGTCCGCATCACCACCTGGGTGTGGGCCCCGTGGCTCATCGAGCGGCCCGCCGCCGCGTTCGTCGTGGAGGCCGAGAACCTGGGCGCGACCCCGCGGGAGGTGGAGTTCTTCGCCCTGCAGAACCTGCACCTCGGCGAGGGGCGACCGGGCCCGACGGAGGAGCTCGGCGCCGAGAACGAGACCATCGTGCTGCACGAGGGGGGCGTCGAAGAGCGGGGCTTCGCGGGCGTCGTGGCGACGCGCATCCTGGGGACCGCCAAGGGGCACGCGGTCCACTGGGCGGGCCTCGCGGCCCCGTCCCCGTTCGACATCGTGGAGGGAGGCAGCCCGTCGATCCCCACGACCCCGCCCGGCGAGTACGGACCCCACGAAGACAACGTCGCGTACCACCTGTGGGGGATCGCCGGGCTCTCCTCCGGCGAGACGAGCTCGGCGGGCATGGTCTTCGCCCACGACGGCGACCCGTTCGCCTACGACGACGTGGCGGCCGACCTCCTGAAGTGGGCCCCCGCCGCCGGTCCCGGGGCGGCCTTGGACGCCGAACGCGAGGAGTGGCAGGCGTTCCAGGCCGGTCTGGCCGTGCCCGCGGGCCTCTCGGCGGATGAGGAGCGGCTCTGGCGGCACTCCGCGGTGGTGCTGCGGATGGCCCAGGTGCGGGAGTCGACCACCTTCGTGCGCGAGTGGCTGACCCGCGACGGCGAGCCCCGTCACTCGCGCTTCGGCGAGCCCCCGGGGGACCTCACGCACGCGGGCGCGGGCGCTGTCCTCGCTTCGCTGCCGCCCGGGCAGTGGGGCTACGCCTGGCCGCGCGACTCGGCCTACGCGGTGGTCGGCATGGCGCACGCGGGCATGCACGACGAAGCCCGCGCGGCGCTCGCCTTCCAGCTGCAGGCGGAGACCGACGTCTATCGCGAGTACGCCGAGCTGTCGGCGCTCGACCTCGTCCCCTACTCGGTGTCGCTGTGCCGTCACCACGGCTTCGGCGTCGAGGAGTCCGACACCCTGGGCGACGGCGACTTCAACTTCGAGTTCGACGGCGCCGGGCTGTACCTCTGGGCGCTGTCCGAGTACGTGCGCGTGTCGGGCGACTGGGGGTTCGTGGAGGAGCACTGGGCGACGCTGCGGGACCGCGTGATCGGGTTCCTGCCGCCGCTCATCGAGCCGCGCCCCGAGGGCGGGGGCCTCATCGCCGCAGACTCGTCGATCTGGGAGACGCACTGGCTGGGCAAGGAGCGGCACTGGTCGTACACGTCGATCACCGCCGCCCGGGGCCTCTGCGACGCGGCCGAGCTCGCGGATCACATGGCGGACGTGGACCTCGCGTCCGACCTGCGGGACACGGCGGAGACCCTCCGCACCGGGCTCGCCGAGGCGCTGACGGACCACGCCGGCGCCCTCGCGTCGAACCTCGAGGAGCTGGTCGAGGCGCGGGCCCGGGGCGAGGAGATGGGGTACGCGGACGCGGCCGTGATCGACGCCGTCGCCATGGGCCTCTTCGAGCCGACGTCCACCGTCTCCACGAGCACCCTCGCCCACCTCCAGGCCCGGCTGACCACCGACGAGGGCCCCGGCCTGATCCGGAACGACGACGCGACGGACACCCTGGACCTGTCGCCCTGGGGGAGCGGGTACGACAGCTCGGAGTGGGTGGTGGTGGACCTGCGCACGGCGATCGCGGCCCGGGAGGCGGGCGACACGGAGCGCGCCGACACGTTGCTCGCGTGGGTGCGGGACCAGTCGCTCGCCAACTACCTGGCGATCGGCGAGACCTACGACCCGGTGACGGCCGACTACACCAACAACGCGCCGATGGTGGGGTTCGGCGCGGGCGCTTGGATCGCCGCGCTCGCCCACCGTGAAGGAGCCCCGATCGGCCCCGCGTGCGGCGAATACGGCCCGGAGCCCGGCGGCGGCGACGACGACGACGCGGCCGACGACGACGACGACGACGACGACGACTCCGCACCCCCCGGAGACGACGACGACGACGACGACGGGGAAGACCTGGGCTGCGCCTGCCGCTCGGAGGTCGCGTCCTCGTCCGCCCCGGCCCTCGCTCTCCTGCTCCTCGCCGCGGTTCGGGTCCGTCGCCGGCCGGGCCGGATTTCCGTCATCGACAAGCCCGCCCCTCGCCACTAAGGTCCGCCGCCATGAGCCCCACCAGAATCGTCGTCGCCTCGCTCGCCGCCCTGTTGCTGTCGGCCGGGCCCGGGATCGCCGCCGAGCCCCTGTCGGTCCTGGAGATGTTCTCGGACCCGGGCATGGACCTGATCGCCGAGGACCTCGACGCCGGCCGCATCAGCGAGGCGGAGGCCGCCGCCCAGAACTTCTATCGGCTGCTCCGCCCGGAGGACGGCGACCCCCGCTACAAGCTCGGCGCGTCCACGGGCGAGCCGATCTGCGGCACCCCCTACGTCGCCGCCGTGCACGCCCACTGGGACGACCTCACGCCCACGCAGCGCCACCACGCGGCCGAGACGACGGACCCCCTCTACCGACGCTGGCTCCGCGACGGCGGCATCTCCTGGGAAGAGGGCGACGTGAACGCCGCCCGCGCGGCCCAGCGCGACACATGCTTCGACCCGTCGGACCTGCGCGAGGGCTTCAGCGACTACCAGCACGAGACGCGCTCCGCTGACGGCCGCTTCGAGATCCACTGGAACGAGGGCGGCAACATCAACGAGCAGCGCATCGGGTGGATGAGCGAGTGGTTCGAGACCGCGTTCGACGTGGAGGTGAACCAGCTCGGCTTCTTCGCGCCCCGAAACATCACCAGCAACCAGCTGCTCGTGATCGTCGAGGGCCTCGGCAACGGCGTCTACGGCTACACCGGCCTGGCGGCGTGTCCTTTCGGCGGGGCGATGTCCTACATCGTCATGAACGCCAACTACGTCGACGACCAGGTGAGCCTGCGCCCCACCGCCGCGCACGAGCTGTTCCACGCGATCCAGCAGGTGTACGGCTTCGAGGAGTTCTGGGGCAACGACGGCGGGAACCGCTGGTGGCTCGAGGCGTCGGCCGTCTACGCGGCGTCCGTGACCAACCCGTTCGACGCCAACCGCCACGCCCTGCACGCGGTGCGGTGGGCCACCGAGCACTACAAGTCCATGACCGTGTACGACCAGGCCGGCCACCAGTACGGGATGGTCGTGTGGGCGTTCAGCCTCGCGAACACGCTCGGCGACCCGGTGTGGCACCGGGACTTCTGGGAGATGCTCCGGGACCGCTCGGGGTACGAGCTCCGGGACGAGTTCGACGACTTCCTCCAGGAGCGCGGGAGCTCCTTCGACGAGGAGTACCGCAAGTTCATGCGGGACGCGGCCACGGGGGCGCAGTCCGAGTTCGCCGTCGGCATCCAGCAGGCCGAGGAGTGGATCGACGGTCGGCTCCTGGCGGGCGACCACGACGCCGGGGACTACCCGGTGGAGGAGCGCATCGACGGCGACGCGCGGGTGGAGCGGCCGGAGTACCTGGGCCAGAACTACGTGTTCTTCGACTCCGACGACGTCGACCGCGACAAGGCGGTCATCCTCGAGTTCTGGGGAGACGGCGAGAAGAGCGACACCGCCGTGGAGTGGTTCGTCGAGTTCGTCGCCATCGAGGACGACGAGGTCGTCTCGACGCACTCCATGGAGCTGACGGGGCTGGACGAGAACAGCGAGGGGTTCCCGCGCGAGTGGTACGGCGTGATCCAGCTCGACGAGTTCCGCAGCGCCACCGACGGCGTCCTCATGGGCGTCTCCCCCGTCACGGACTTCGGCGACGGCGGGGCCACCTGGAGCTACGCCGCCACGCTGGTGGACTCCGACCGCGACGCGGGGTGGTCCACGCCCGAGACCGACGACGGAGACGGAGACGGAGACGGAGGCACCGGCTGCACCGACTGCACGGCCTCGGCCGCGTCGTCCTCGGGGGGCCCCGGCGCCCTCGCGCTGCTGCTGGTGTCCGCCCTCGGTGGGCGCCGCCGCCGCCGGTCGGCTATATAGGAAACAGCGCGATCCGACGGCGATGGACGCCGTCACAACCGGTTGAGTTGCTGTTGAAGGTACTCGTTGTTCTCCACGGAATGCCCCCCCAAGCGGGCCGCTCAGCGGTCGGCTCGGGGCAGCGCGCGTTCGCGAACGGCGAAGGGCTCCGCATGCGCGGGCACCACGTCTACTACTGCACCCGCACCGAGGACCTCCCGGCGGCCCTGCGCGAGCAGGCCGAGGAGCGCCGCAACCGGGACCCGGTGCGACTCACGCTCACGGGCGACCAGCCCCCGCCGGGCGACGCCCCCAAGCCGCGGATGCCCCTGGACATGGCGATCGGGGCCTCCCCCGAGGAGGGACGCAGCGACAACCCGCTGAGCTCGATCGACTGGTCGGAGAACTGGGGCCCCGCCGCGTCCTCGGAGTCCACGGCGCTTCGGCGGTCCAGCTGGACCCCGAGCGTCGGGCTCGCACCCACCGGCGGCCCGCCGGGGGCCCCCGGCAACCCGTTCAGCTTCACCGAGACCCACGAGCTCCAGGACGTCGTCGCCAAGGTCGACCCGGACGTGATCCTGGTGGAGGCCCTCGAAGAGGCCCGCCGCCTCCCCGACGGACGGTTCGCCGTGGTCCTCGACGCGTTCGCTCCGCGGGTCCTCGAGCAGCAGTTCCAGGACGGCGCGGACCAGCGTGAGGCGGTGCGGGTGCTCGACGCCCTCCAGCGCGCCGACCACTTCATCTACAGCAACGCCCGGCAGAAGTACTTCCACCTGCCGCTGCTCGCCCTCGCGGGTGTCGACTGCACGCGGGGCGCGGGCGACGTCGTGCCGATCTCGTGTCCGCCCGACCAACCGCCCTTTCAGAAGCCCGGGGACCCGGTGTTCGTGGCGGGGGGCGTCTTCTGGCCGTGGGCCGACATGTCCCAGGGGCTCGGGTCGCTGCTGTCGATCCTGGACGCCAAGGGGGAGGGCCGCATCCAGCTGTACGGCGGCGAGTACGGGCTGCGCTCGGACACGAACAAGTACGCCGATCCGCGCAACACGCTGCCCCGGGATCATGAGCGGCTCGACTTCCGCGGCATGGTCCCCGTGGACCAGCTGTGGGACGACTACCGCAACGCGACGGTCGCCTTCGATCTCATGGCGCCGAACCCGGAGCGGGAGATCAACCTGTCCTTCCGGCAGGTCGACTACCTCCGCTGCGGGCTCCCGATCATCACCGCGCCCCAGCAGGTGATCGCCCCGGACCTGCTCGAGTACGGCGCGGGCTGGACCGTCGCTCCGGGCGACACGAAGGGCCTGCGTCGCCTCGTCGACCGCCTCCTGCAGTACCCCGACGAGATCGCCGAGGCGTCGGCGGCGGCCCAGCGCCTCGCGCGCGAGCGCTACTCCTGGGACGTCACCACGGCGCCGCTGCACGAGTTCGTGAACAACCCCCGCCGTCGCGAGCCGCGGGAGACCATCGTCGCCCGCATCGCCCGTACGCAGGCGGACCTGTGGGACGAACACAAGGCGGCGAAGCGCCTCCGCGACAAGGTCCTCGACCTCCAGGACGAGCTCGAGAAGAAGAGCGACGAGGTGGGCGAGGTCAACGCGCGCATGCGCGAGCTGATCACGTCGGTCGACCGGCTGTCGGGCTCCCTGGAGGAGGTCTCGAGGTTCAAGAGCGACACGCTCCGGTACCTCCACGAGGAGCAGGACGGCACGCTCAAGGACGTCGCCGAGGCCGAGCGGGAGCTCGAACGCCGCGCCCTCGACCTGCGGAAGAAGCAGGACGCGCTCGACAAGGCCCACTCCGAGATCGACAAGCTCAAGGCGTCGCTGGGCGAGCTCCGAACGGACAACGAGGGCATCGAGGCCCGCTTCATCGTCCGCGATCGCGCCGCGTCCGAGCTCGAGGCCGAACGGCGGGAGCTCTCCCGGACCATCAGCGACCTCCGCCGCGAGTCCGCCGACCACAAGCGCGAGGCGATGTCGAAGAGCGCGGCCCTCACGGAGCTCCGCTCTGCGCTGCAGCGGCTCGAAGCGCGCTACGTGGACCGACTGGGCGACGCCGAGGGCTCCGCCCGCGAGCTCCTCAACCAAGCCCAGGAGCGGGTGTCCGAGTCGGTGATCGCGCGCGACCGCGCCACCCAAGACCTCGCCGAGCTCCGCGGGCGGCTGCTGACCGCCGAGGGCGACCTCAAGAAGAAGACCGCCGAGCTGGACGACGTGCAGGACCGGTCCCGCCGGGCCGCCGCCGAGCACGAGACCGTCCTTCACGAGCAGGAAGCGGCCCGGGCCCGCATCGCCGAGCTGCAGGCCGAGCTCACCGGCGCGCGGGCCGAGTCCGAGAAGCGCCGGGCGGAGGTCGAAGCGGCGCGCACGCGCATGCGGCTCCAGGCCAAGGAGGCGCAGACGACCCTCGAGACGACCGAGGCCCGCTGGCTCGAGCGGGTGGAGCGCGCCGAGTCCGAGGCGCGGCAGGTCCTGGCGGAGGCCGTCAAGCGAGCCGGGTCCGCCGAGGCGGCGCGGTCGCTGATCCAGTCGAAGCTGACCGAGGCCCGCGAGCGGCTCGCGATCGCCAGCGGCGAGCTCGAGAAGAAGAGCGTCGAGCTCTCCGAGCAGCAGATCCGGAGCCGCGAAGAGCTCGCTCGCGTCATCTCCGAGCAGTCCGCGGAGGCGGCCCGCGCGGTCGCCAAGCACAACGCCGAGGTCGATCTCCTGCGCTCCGCCCAGAGGACCGAGCTGGGTCGGATTCGAGACGAGCTGACCGCCGAGACCGCACGCGTCGCCGCCCAGAAGACCGACGAGGCCGACCTCCTGAAGGCATCGCACCGGACGGAGCTCGCGCGCGTCCGCGAGGAGCTCACGGCCGAGACC
>Ga0114932_10000156_pt1 | contig 78316 bp, 65 predicted proteins | sample 2SBtaG_2_FD_87286 | JGI IMG/M metagenome (GOLD analysis project Ga0114932, IMG submission 87286) | Deep subsurface microbial communities from Kolumbo volcano to uncover new lineages of life (NeLLi) - 2SBTROV12_ACTIVE470 metaG | ecosystem: Environmental > Aquatic > Marine > Volcanic ...
CACGCGAAAGGGGGCCCATTGAGGGGCCCCCTTTCAGAGGGGAGACCGCCCCGCCGAACGCCCGCAGGGTCAGGGAGGCGGGAGCGTGCGGGCTGCGCGTGGAGCGCAGGCCGTTCGCTACAGCGCGCCGGTGTCGCCAGCGCCGCCCTCCGTGCACCACACCACCGCGTAGTCCTCGTCGCTCGAGAGCTCGCCGTCGTCGACGATCAGGCCGACCAGGTACTCTCCGCCACGGTCCACGGTGAGTGTGGGACTCTGGGAGTCGTCACCATCGAGGGTCCAGGTCGCGGCGTCCGGACCGCTGACGACACGCCAGGAGAATCCCAGGCCCAAGCGGTCCTCGGGATCGTAGCTGCCGCCGCCGTCCAGGGTGACCGGCTCATCGGTCACGCAGTCCTCGCGGTCGCCGCCGGCGTCGGCGAAGGGGCGGTCGTTCTGGGCGGGCGCGGCCGAGGTGTCGAAGGAGCTCCTGACCGTCGCTGGCAGGGCACCCAGCTCGACCGCCTGCACGCCGTCGGTGATCACGAGTGCGTGCTCAGCGTCGGCCGCAAGCTCCGCTTTGGGCGTCACGTACACCGTGTAGCTGCCCGCTTCGTACGAGAGCTCGGCCGCCACCGGGCCGTCTTCGTCCTCGACGAAGAGGGTGACGTCGCTCAGCGAGTCGACGTCCAGCTCGGCGGAGAAGGTCACCGCGAGCGTGGCGTCGACGGCGACGCCGCTGCTGCCGTGGGAGGGCGCGACGTGGATGATCGACAAGGCCTCGACGGCGATCAGCTCGGAGGTGCAGGAGAGGAGCGTGAGGAGCATGTCGGCCTCAGAAGGTGTAGAGCCAGGCGACGTCGGCCCGGAGCAGATCGAGCGCGAGCTGGTCGTCGGGGAGCCAGCGGTAGCTGAGGCGCGGCGACAGCTCGCCGTGCAGGAGCGGCGTGGCCAACCCGAGGTGGCCGCTGGCTCCGTACGCGAGGTGGGCCGAGCCGTCCGTCGGCTGCACGTGGGCCGCGACGCCGGCGCCGCCGATCACCGCCTTGATGCGGTCTGGACCCGGCCGCAGGCTCAGCCCGAGCTCGGCGCCCGTGGTGGTGGCGCTCAGATCCTGACGGAGCAGCGCTTCGCCGCCGAGCGCTGGCTGCCATGCGAGCTCCTGCACGTCGATCAGGGTCTCCTGTGACAGCCTCAGACCGACAGCCACCCAAGGCGCGGGCGTGGCGTGCGCGACGACCGCCGCCTGCGGACTGCCGTCCAACGCACCGCTGACTGCGTAGCCGCCGCTGGCGCCGATCCCCCAGTGCCGCGTGCTCGCGATCTTGGCGCCGACGAGCTGGTCGAGCTGGTCGAGCTCGGCATCGGTGGCGAGCTCGGAGCGGTCGAGCGCGGCGAGCGCCTCGGCGACCTCGGGCGGCCAGGTGGGTTGCTCCATCACCAGGACGGGCGGCTCGGGCATGGTGATCGCGGCGTGCTCCTCGTCCACGACGAGCAGCTGCACGAGCGCGTCGCCGCCGACCGCACGGACCTTCAACACGTGATCGCCGGCGGGCACCGTGATGGCCGCGCGGGCCTTGCGACCGGGTGATCCGTCGCGCCCGTCGAGCACCATGCCCCCGGCGTCCTGCTGGGACAGCTCGAGTTGCAGCAGCAACCGCCCGCCCCCGAGCAGGGCCACGGTGCCCGCCTCGGCCGGGTCACGGCTCCGGGCGACCAACTCCAAGGTGGTGGGCCCCGAGGCGGGGAAGGCGACGGCTTCACCCTCGGGCACGCCGTGGAAGAGGCCGCGACCATCCCCCGCCCGCACGAGCGCCGGCTCAGCCTCACCCATCGGCACGAGTTCTCCGGCCCAGGCCGTCGCGATCCACAGGGTCATCATGGCTCTACTCCAAGTACGTGGATCTCGGCGAGTCCCCCGCCGTGTCCATGCCAGCCGAGCACGTCGAAGCGGACGTGGCTCGCCGGCACCGGTGCCTCGACCGCGTCGAAGGTCCAGCGCTGCTGGTCGTCCAGCACGCCTGCGCCGTCGAGCAAGAGCGTCTCTTCGCCATCAAACGCGCCGGTGGTGGACGCCCAGACGGCGTAGTCGGCGGTTGCCCGTGGGGTGCTCGGGTTCCCGTTCGTGTTGGACCACCGAACCTCGGTCACGCCGACGAGGCCGTCCAGCTCGAGGGTCAGGCTGGCGGTGCCGGCATCCGGCGCGTGCCAGCTGGTGAGCGCGATCTCCAGCGCCAGGCCATCGAGCGCCAGGTCGGGCGAGGTCGGCTCGAGTGTGGCGCTGGCCGTGGCGGCCACGGCCGTGTTCGTGAGGGTGTCGCACGGGTCGGCGTCAGCGACCTGTGCGGCCAGGGCGTCGTCGTCCTCGGCATCCTCGTAGACCACGAGCTGGTCGATCAAGCCGTACCAGGGGAGGTCGGGGTTGGCCGCCACGTCCAGGGGGCTGTCGACGACCGCCAGGGCGACCTCGGTGCTGTCGTGCACGATCCCGTCGACCGCGATCGCCAGCTCCACGCCATCGTACCGGCAGGCCAGGTGCATCCAACGTCCCCGCGGGCTCGTGGGACCGACGACCACGACCGACGTGCCGCTCTCGGTGTAGCCGGTGCAGGCCGGACGGTAGGCGGCGAAGCCCATGCCGAAGCGTCCGGCCTGACCGAGCACTTCCGCGGCCGGGCTCGCGTCGGTCTGCAGGACCCACGCCGAGGCGGTGAACTGGTCCGGGACCAGGTCATCGGCCCGGAGACCGGGACCGCCCTCGTGCAGCGCGGCGTTCCCGAAGCGACCGAGGGTGCGACCCCCGAGCTCGTCGGTGAGTGCCTGTTGGGAGCTGCTGGTGTCGACGGCTTCGCCGGGCGCGACCTCGTCGAACCGGAGCACCAGGGACGCGTCGGGGTAGCAACGCGGTGCCTCGCTCACCGTGGCTCCGGTCAGCACGCGGCTGTGCCCGGCCACGTCCTCGGCCTCCACCTGGAGGCTCGTGCCCGCCGAGTCTACGGCGACCCATGCGATCCACTCGGAGAAGCCAGGGCTCGTGGCGAGGGCGTCGACGCCGTTGACGCTGACCCAGGCCACGTCGCTCGCGTCGCTGGTGGTGCCCGTGACGGCGACCCAGCCTGCGCTGGTCTCGGTGTCGGTCGTCGGCGAGGTCACGCTGAGGGTCGGAGCGGACGCGTCCACGTCGCCCGTGCAGGGCTGTGCCGCGCTGCTGGCTGTCTCGACGATCTCTTCGTCGGTGAGCGCGCGGGCCCAGACCATCACCTCGTCGATGGCCCCGGTCAGCCCGGTGTCGTAACGGCTCCCGAGCTGCAGTGTGGTGGTGCCCTCGAGGCCAGCGGCGCCGGAGAAGAGCCGTTCACCATCCTGGTAGACCGACGCTTCGGCGCCGTCCCATCGCAGGGCGTAGGCAGACCAGCTCCCGTCTCCGAGCGAAGCGTCGGCGCTCAACTCCTCCAGGCGCAGCTCCTCCTCGGAGCGGACGAGCTCCCAGGCGTCACCTGCGAGCACGATGTGCTCCCGCGTGTCGGGGTCGGTCCGCATCCACCAGGCCACGGTCCACGACGCGCCCAGGTCCGGCGACCAGCGGAGCGCTCCGCCACCGCTGGTGTCCAGCCCGCCGAAGAAGCGTCCGCCCGCCCACGTCCCCCCTGTGGCTTCTCCGACGGTGGCGTCGTCGAGGTGATCGACGATCAGGGCCTGTTCGCACAGTGTCGGAGGAGCGTCCACGGCACGGAAGCTGGTCTCACAGCTCTCGCTCGCGGTCTCGCCGTCGCTCACCTGCAGCTTGAAGCGGTAGGTACCTTCGACGTCTGGAACCAGCGCGGCCACCGGCTCGGAAGCGTCCTCGAGGTAGGCGCGGCTGCCGTTCGGGCGCTCGGCGAGGGCCCACGCGTAGCCGAGGGGCGCGCCCTCGGGGTCCACGCTGCCCGTCCCGTCGAGGGCCGCCGACACGCCCACCTCGACGTCGTCCTCGGGCGCCGAACACCGGGCCACGGGCGGATCGTTCTCGTCCGGGCTGTCCACGGAGACGACCACGTCGGCGCGTTGGGACCAGCTCGTCCCGTCGGTCGCGCGCACGCCGAGCACGTACACGCCTCCGACGTCGGGCACGAAGCTGGCCTCGGTGTCGCCGCCCTCGATCGTGGCCTCGGTCGCCGCCGGGGCGGCCTGGACCGACCACTCCCAGCTCAGGGCCTCCCCCTCGGGGTCGCGGCCGCTCGCGGTGAGCGCGACCAGCGCCCGAGGCACCACGTCGGTGGCGCTGGCCGTGAGCTCGACGGTGGGCGCGGCGTTGCCCGAGCCGACCGTGATGTTCGCGAGGTCCAGCGCCGACACCTCGCCCTGGTCGTCGGTCACCTGCAGGGCGACCACGTACACGCCAGCGAGATCTGGCGTCAGGGTGAGCCCGGCGCCCTCGGCGTCGGTCAGCGAGGTGGTGGATCCGCGAGGCGCCAGCACGAGCCGCCAGGACCAGCTCTCGACCGTCCCGTCCAGGTCGTGGCTGTTGGTGCCGTCGAGCGAGACCGGCTCGCCGAGCAGGACCTGTTGGTCGGCGCCTGCGTCGGCCACCGGGGCAAAGGTCGCGGTGGAGGTGCAGCTCGAGAGGACGAAGAGCAGGGTCACCCCCCGCTCAACGGCTCACTCCGTCTGCTCGTTGAGGGGCGCTCAGCGCTCGACGCTGGCCTGGGCGACGAGCTCGTTGCGGTAGTCCACGGCGAACTCCTGGCGCTTCTGCCACGTCACGATCGTGCGCAGCTCTCCGGCCTGGTCGGCGTAGGCGTCCATGTCGGCGTCGTCGCGGCCCGTGACCTGCGCCACCATCCAGGCGTCGGCGGAGGTGAACACCTGGTCGAGCACCTGGCCGGCGACCGCGCTCTCGGCCGCTGCGAGGATCTCGTCTCCGGCGGGCAGGCCAGGCACGGTGCCGGAGGACAGCGCCACGCCGGGGCTGTCCTGGACCGCGATGCCCTGAGCGTCGAGCACCGAGATGGGCGCGAAGCCGGCAGCCTTCCACTCCGCGAGCAACTCCTCGGCGTAGGCCGCTGCCAGCGCGGGCGCCCGGTCGGCCTGGATCGCCTCGGTCGCCAACTCGACGATCGCGTCGTCGAAGGAGGTCACCACGGATTCCGTGCGCGCCAGCACCTGGACGACCTGGAAGCCCCGGCTGGTCTCGATCACCTCGGTGATCTGGCCGGCCTCGGTCTCGAAGACCTTCTCCGCGATGGCGGGGTCGAGCTTGCCCTCCTCCTGCGTACCGATGTCGCCGCCCTTCCGGGCGGACAGATCCTCCGACCACTTCTGGGCGAGCTCGGCGAAGTCCGCGCCCTCCAGGGCGAGCTGCCGGATGTCGCCCGCCTTCTTCATCACGCCTTCTTCGGACACGCCCTCGATGTCATTGCGGAGCAGGATCGTGCGCATCGTCGCCGTTCGAGGCGCCGTGAAGCGCTTCTCGAGCTGGTCGTCGTAGCTCTGCTTCAGGGCCTCTGCGTGCTCGGCCTGCCAGGCGGCGAGCTCCTCGGGTGTGGGCACGGTGTCGTCGAGCAGGTCGCTGTTCCGGAACCGAGCCCAGCGCAGGTCGACCCGGGTGTTGAGGTCGACGTAGTAGTCCTCGATCTCGCCGGGGGGCACGTGCACGGCCATGGCGGCCAGGCCCAGGAGGCGCCGCAGGGTCAGGCTGCGCCGCAGCTGTTCCTGGAACTGGCCCTTGGTGAGCCCCATGCGGGCCAGGTGGCGCTCGTACTGCTCGAAGGAGAAGCTGCCTCGATCATCCCGGAACACGTCGATCTGGCGGATCTCCCACGCGATCTCGTCGTCGGAGACCTGGATGCCGAGGCGATCCGCTTCCTGCAGCAGGGTGAGCTCCTCGATCATGCCGTTGAGCACCTGCTCTCGGAGCTGCGCCTGTTCGGCGTCGGACATCGTGCGCGACTGGCTGGCCGAGGCCTGCCGTAGCCGTCGGGTGAACTCGGTGTCGGTGATGCGTTCACCGTTGACCGTGGCCACGACCGTGGACGTGTCGCCCGAGCCGCCGATGCCCCAGAAGACGAACGTGATCACGATCGCGATCAGCACGAACTTCATCAGGCTGGAGTCCGTGCCACCACGGATCTGTTCCATCACGCCCATGTCTTCTCTCACCAGTCCTGGATCGACGCCCCGCGTAACGTGCTACCAGCGCGGCGTGGTGGTGTCGCCGCCGACCTTCTGCTTGTTGCGCTCGTAGCGCTTCTTCGCCTGGTCCATCCAATCGTTGAGGTTGGCCTGGCGTTGTTCGCTCGACGGGTGGGTCGACAGGAACGTGGGCACGCTCGACTCGCTGGCGTCGGCCATGCGTGTCCACACCCCGAGCGACTGCTCCGGCGGGTAACCGGCACCGGCCATCGTCAGGAGTCCGATGACGTCGGCTTCCTTCTCGTGGGTGCGGGAGAAGGGCAGGAGCACCCCCACCCGGGTGCCCACGCCGAGCGCTGCCAGCAGGATGGCCTGTTGCTCCCCCGACAGCTCGGTCTTTCGGTCGAGGTAGAGCCAGAGTCCGGCCAGGCCGCCCAGGGCGGCGGCCTGCTGCGAGAGCCGCTCGGCGCCGTGGTGGGCGAGCGCATGGCCGACCTCGTGGCCGAGCACGAACGACAACCCGGCCTCGTGCTCCACGACGGGTAGGAGGCCGCTGTAGACAGCGACCTTGCCGCCCGGGAGGCACCAGGCGTTGATGGTGTCGTCGTCGTCGATCAGCTTGAACTCCCAGTCGTAGTCCTCGCCCGACGCCGTGGCGATGGCCTGGCCGACCTGCTTGACGGTCCTGGTGTCGTCGGTGCCCTTCTCGAGGGTCTCGCCGTCGAGGGAGGAGACGTACGACATCTTCCCGATGCCGACCATCAGGTCGTCGGGGAGCAGGTTGAACTGGCGGCGGCCGGTGTAGGGCACCTTCGAGCAGGCCGCGACGCCGAGCGCGAGGGCGGCCCAGGCAACCGGACGGGGGATGCGCATGGGGGGCTCCGACTCCGAGGGGCGGGGAACGTATCCCGCGTTAGCGGACTGCATGGTCGGCAAGATGCTCACGGGCATGCTGGGTGCCCTCTCCCACGATCTCGCAGTGGATCTCGGCAGCGCCAACACGCGGCTGGCGGTTCCACGCCGCGGTGTCGTGTGCAAGGAGCCGAGCGTGGTCGCCCTGCGCTACCGAGGCGACGAGCGCTCGCTCGTGGCCGTCGGTGAGCCGGCACACGACATGGTCGGTCGCACGCCCCGCGACATGGACGCCATCTACCCCATGCGCGCGGGCGTGATCACCGACTTCGAGTTGGCCGAGGCCCTGCTGCGGAGGTTGATGCGTCTCGCCACCGGTGCCTACCCAGTGGTGAGCCCCCGGGTGGTCCTCTGTGTGCCGTACACGATGTCCGACGTCGAGCAGCGCGCCCTCCGGGAGGCGGCCGAGGCGGCTGGCGCGCGGCAGGTCCACCTGCTCGACGGCACCCTCGCCGCCGCGCTGGGCGCTGGCCTGCCGGTCATGCGCCCCCGCGGTTCGATGGTCGTCGACCTCGGCGCGGGCACCACGCGCGTGGCTGTGCTGTCCATGGGTCGTGTGGTCCATGCGCGCACCGTGGAGCAGGGCGGCGACGCTCTCGATCGGCTGGTCGCACGGGCGGTCGCGGAAGAGCTCGGAGTGAGGGTCGGGCCCGTGAGCGCCGAGCAGCTGAAGCGCGAGCTCGGTGCGGCCATCACACCGCGCCGCGACGCCGACCGTCAGCTGGCGGTGCGGGGGCGCTGCGTCGACACCGGCCTGCCGCGGGCGGCCACGGTGCCGGCAGCGCTGGTCCGTCAGGCGCTCGCACCCCAGCTCGCGGGCATCGTGGCCGCGCTGCGCGCCGCGCTCGAACACACCCCCACCGAGCTCGCGGCCGACATCGCGGATCGAGGTGTGGTGCTGACCGGGGGAGCTGCCCGTCTGTCCGGGCTCGACGCCTGGTTGCGGCGCGAGACGGGGCTGGCGGTGGTCACGGCCGATGCCCCCAGCGACGTGGCCGTGCTGGGTGCGTGTGGTGCGCTGGCCGAGCCCGAGCTGCTGAGCTGAGCACGGCCGGAGGGCTACAGAGCGCCTTCGAGGAGCGCCTGGATCTTGGCCTTGGGATGGGCGCCCACGAGCTGCCCGACCACCTGGCCGTCCTTGAAGACCAGCAGCGTGGGGATGCTGCGCACGTGGTACTTCATCGGCGTGCCGGGGTTCTTGTCGATGTCCATCTTGGCGACCTTGGCGCGGCCGTCGAACTCGCCGGCGAGGCCTTCGACCACCGGCGCAATCGCCTTGCACGGCCCGCACCAGACGGCCCAGAAGTCCACGAGCACGGGCACGCTGCTTCCCAGCACCTCGTCCTTGAAGTTCTGGTCGGTGGCGTTGATCACGTTGTCGGCCATCTGGCTCTCCTTGGGCGGTGGGTCTTCCTAAGCACAGCCGATGCCGCAAGCAAGGTAAGGTTGTGCTGACATGAAGGCGCCGAAGCCCACCCGTGCCCTGTTCGACGCGTACGCCGCGCGTCTGTCGGGCACACTGCACCTGCGCTCTGACGATCTCGACGCCGAGATCGTCGTGGCGGAGGGCCGGGTGGTCCACGCGTCGGGCCTCGGCAGCCTGATGGGCGACCTCGACCTTCCCGACACCGTGCCCTTCTGCGGTCGGCTGATGGACGACATCGCGCTCGCCGCCCGGCACGGAGCCCGCGCCGACGAAGCGATGGAGGCCGCGGCGATCCAGATCGGTCGGCACCTGGTGCGGCTCTCCTCCCAGAAGGAGCTGGAGGCCAGCTTCGTCGAGCACCAGCCCCCAGCGGGCGCCTGGCCGGTCCCCCTGGCGGTGCCGCAGCTGTTGTTCGCGGGCCTGGAAGCCGAGCGCAGCGCCCTGCAGGTGCGACAGCTCATCGAGCCGCTCTTCGACTACCGGGTCTCCTCGGTGTTCCCGGGCGCCTGGACGGGCCAGGACCTCGGCTCCGTCGAGGCCCGCGTCCTCCGCGCTTCCAAGAAGCTCCCGTCCCTCCGCGAGCTCGTCACGGTCGTGAGCCACGGCACCTCGGAGCGCTACGACCGCGCGCTCGTCAGCGTGGAGTTCCTCTTGCGGGTCGGCGTGCTCGTGCTCAGCGCCCCGCCGAAGGTCGCCGACGAGGAAGACGTCGAGGATCCCGCCACCGAGGACATGGAGCTCCCAGAGGATGTCGAGGCGGAGGTCGCGAAGCTGGTCAAGAGGCGCAAGCGCTTCGAGCACCAGTCTCCACTCCACACGCTCGGCATCGATCCGGTGAAGGTCACCGGTGTGATCACGCCGGAGCAGGTGGCGGAAGGCTTCCGCAAGGTGGGCAGGAAGTACCACCCGGACTCCTTCGTGGGGCGTCCTGCGGCGCTCCAGTCGGCCGCCGGCGAGACCTTTGCGGCGCTCCGGGCGGCCTATGCGCACATGCGCGACCCGCGAGCGGTCGAGGTCGAGGTCGAGCGGCTCCGCACTCAGGCGCGCGGTGAGTCCTTCGTCGACCCGCTCGCCAAGACGCGCGCGTCGGTCTTCCGTCAACAGGCCGAAAAGCTCATCGCCCACCGCGACTTCAAGGGCGCGCTCGCCAAGCTGGACACCGCTGCGAAGGACGACCCGGAGGATGGGCGGATCCAGATGTTGCGCCTCTACATGCAGGGCGTGTTGCGGGAGCTCGACCCGGTGAAGGCCGCTGAGCTCATGGTCGAGATCGAGATGGAGAAGGGGCGCCATGTCGCCGATGCCCACTACTACCGGGGCCAGCTCCTGAAGCTCGGTGCTCGCAACAAGGAGGCCATGGACGCGTTCCGGAACGCGGTGGAGATCAACGAGGAACACGCCGAGGCCCACCGTGAGATCCGTCTCTACGAGCGTCGCCAGGGCGACGCGCCGACCGAGCGCAGGGCACCGCTGAAGAAGCCGGCGGCGAAGGGCAAGAAGGGCGGAAAGGGCAAGGGTGGAAAGGAGGAGCCCAAGGGCCTCCTGAACGCGGATGTCGGCGAGATAGTGGGGAGGCTGTTCGGGAAGCGTTGAGCGCTTCCCCGCTGGAACCACGTGGACTCGTCCCTCCTCATCGCAGCGCTCCTGAGCTGGCTCGCTGCCGCTGGCCTGCGGTTGGCGCCGGACCGTCCGGGCCTCGCAAGGCTGGTCGTTCCCCTCGTGTCGCTCGGCGTGGCGTTGGACGCGGTGGCGCTCGCCGACCATGGCGTCCGCCTCGGTCAGCTCCCCGTCTACGATCCCGCCTCGAGCCTTCTGTTCCTCGCTCTGTTGGTGGCGTGCGGCACCTTGTACGCACACCGCGCCACGTCGGGCCGGGGGCTCAGCCTCTTCCTGCTGCCGCTCGCCGTCGTCCTGTTGGCCGTCGCGCTGTTGCTGCCAGGGGAGTTCGAACCGGCCAGCACCGCCGAGTGGTCGGTGCTCTTCCCGCTCCACGTGCTCGCCCTCCTCTGCGGGCTGGCGGCCTTCGGGCTCTCCTTCGGGGTGAGCGTCGTCTACCTGGTCGTCGCCCGGCGTCTGAAGCAGAAGCGCCTGGCCAGCCTGGGCCGCTTGCCCTCGCTCACGGTGCTCGACCAGCTCAACACGCGCTTCATCCTGTTCGGCTTCGCGGCCCTGACGTCGGGCATCGCCGCAGGGGGGATCTGGGCCACGTCCCTCACGGGCCCGCGGGATCTCGGTGCGACCGTCTGGTCCACGCTGGTGGTGTGGGCCTGGTACTTCGTCGCCGTGCAGGTGCGGGTCGTGGGCGGCTGGCGCGGCCGGCTCGCCGCCGGCTTCTCGGTGGTGGGCTTCGCGGGCCTCGTGGTCGGCCTCATCGGGCTGGGTGTCGCCATGGGGTGGCACGGATGATCGGCGAGTTCGAGCTGGCGTGTGTGGGCTTGAACCACCGCACCGCACCCGTGGAGCTTCGGGAGCGCTTCGCGGTCGCTTCCGATCAGCTCTCCGTGCACTACGAAGAGCTCCGCCGGGCCGACGTTCCCGAGACCGTGATCCTGTCCACGTGCAACCGGGTGGAGTTCTACGCCCTCGTGCCCTCGGACGAGCAGCGGCTGATCGATCACCTCGCCCGGTGGCGCGGCATGCGCCGTCGTCAGCTGGAGCCTCACCTCTACCGGCACCTTGGCGTCGAGGCCGTCACGCACCTGTTCCGTGTGGCGTCGTCGCTCGACTCGATGGTGCTGGGGGAACCGCAGATCCTTGGCCAGGTGAAGGAAGCCTTCCGCGGCGCCGAGGACGCGCGCTCCGCCGGGCGCATCCTGCACCTGCTCATGCGTCGGGCGTTGACCGTCGCCAAGCGGGTACGGACCGAGACCGCCATCGGCCGCGAGCCTGTGTCGATGGGCCGCGCGGGGGTGGAGCTCGCGCGGCAGGTGTTCGGCAAGCTCGAAGGCCGGGGCGGCTTGATGGTGGGCGCGGGGGAGATGGGTCGGCTGGTGGCCCGGAGCCTGCTCGACCATGGCGTCGAGGAGCTGGTGGTCGCCAACCGGACCTACGCCAGGGCGGTGGAGCTCGCGCAGCGCTTCGGTGGCACGGCTGCGCACCTCGACCAGCTGGAGCGCTACCTGGAGCAGGTCGACATCGTGCTCACCTCCACCGGGAGCACGGAACACCTGCTCACCCGCAAGGTGCTCGGCCGGGTGATGCGCACCAGGCGCTTCCGACCGCTCTTCTGCGTGGACCTGTCGGTGCCGCGCAACATCGATCCCGCCTGCAACGATCTCGAGGGTGCCTTCGTGTTCAACGTCGACGACCTGTCTCGCGTGGCCGCCCAGGGCATGGAGCGGCGCAAGCAGGAGGCCGAGCTGGCCGAAGACATCGTGCGGTCCGAGGCCCAGCGCTGCTACCAGAGCCTGGGCGCCCGGTCCGCCGACCCCATCATCGCTGCGATGACCCGGCGGGCGGAGTCGGCGCGTGTGGCCGAGCTGGCACGCAGCGAGGCGGTGCTCGCCACCATGACCGCGGAACAGCGCGACGTCGTGCGGGCGATGACGCGGTCGATGTTCAAGCGCTTCCTGCACCATCCCATCCAGGTGGCCCGGAAGGCGGGGGCGTACGGTGATGACAGCGCCCTGGGCGTGTTGGGACAGGTCTTCGAGGGGGAAGAGTGAAGAAGCTCGTGATCGGCACCCGCGGCAGCCAGCTGGCCACCACGCAGACCGGCCACGTGGCGGAGGCCCTTCGACGCGTCACGGGACTGCCCGTGGAGCTAAAGATCCTCTCGACCCGGGGGGACCGCGTGCAGGATCGGCCCCTTGCGGAGGTGGGTGGCAAGGGCCTCTTCACGCTCGAGCTGGAACAAGCGCTGCGCGAAGGCTCGATCGATCTGGCGGTGCACTCGCTGAAGGATCTGCCCACCGACGATCCCGAAGGCCTCGTGCTCGCTGCTCACCCGGAACGGGTCGACGCCCGCGATGTGCTCGTGGGCTCCGCGCTGCAGGCGCTGCCGTCGGGCAGTGTGGTCGGCACCGGCTCCGCGCGCCGGTCCGCGCTGTTGAAGGATGTGCGCCCGGACCTGGAGATCCGCGGCATCCGTGGCAACGTCGACACCCGCCTCCGGAAGCTGCGTGAGGGCCCCTACCAGGCGATCGTCTTGGCTGCGGCGGGGCTCGACCGGCTGGCGCTCGACGTCCCGGGCGAGCGTCTGGATCCTCGGCGCTTCGTTCCGGCTCCCGGGCAGGGTGTGCTGGCGGTCCAGTGCGCGCAGCGTCCCGAGGTGATCGGGCTCGTTCAGCGGATCGACCATCCGGCCACCCGCCTGCAGATCACTGCCGAGCGGGCCTTCCTCGCAGCGCTGGGTGGCGGTTGCAGCGTGCCCGCTGCGGCGTGGTCCGCGCTCGACGGCGACCTGATCACCCTGCACGCCGCCCTCGGGCGCGAGGACGGTGGCCCCGTGGAACGCATCGTCGCCACCGCGCCGGCCAGTCGCGCGGACGCGCTCGGCCGGGCGGTGGCCGAACAGCTCGTGGACCGGGTCAGCGCGTGAAGGAGAAGCTGCCGTAGGAGGCGCTGGCCTCGGCCTTCTCGCCCCCCGAACCGGTGTCCCCGGTGTCGCCCTTGTCGCCGGTGTCGTCGGACGCGCCGGTGTCGCCGGTGTCGCCGGTGTCGGCGTCGTCCGGCGTGCTCGCCGCGAAGTCGAGGCTTCCGCCCCAGGCAGCGTCCGTGAAGGTCGCGGTCATGGTCAGCCACACGTCTTCGTAGTCTTCGGCGTCGAAGGAGCTGGGGGCCGCGGTGCCAGCGATGTCGGCCATCGCCAGATCGGCCTCGAAGCTCACGCCGTCGAGGCTGTCGGCGACGATCTGCACCGGTGACCAGGTGTCGCCGTCCAGCGCCTCGTCGTCGGTGTCGAGGGTGACGGCCAGCTCGACCATGTAGGCGGGCGTGCAGTCGCCGCCGTCGGCGCTCCCGTCGCTGTAGTACCAGGCCTGGATCGCGGCGGGTTCGCCGAAGGTCAGCGTGGCGTCCTCGGCGTCTCCCGACTCGATCACGTTGAGCTCGCCGATCCAGTCGCCGAGCATGGCTTCGGCGACGTCGTCGACCGTGAAGGTGAAGCCATCCATCACTGCGGAGGTGTCGGTGACGGGCTCGTAGCCCTCGAGCTCACAGCCACCGGTGTACTCGCCACCGCCGCCATCCGGGAAGCTCGCGTCGTCGGGGCCACATGCGGCCAGGGCCAGGATCAGCATCGTCGTCTCCTCTGGAGAGCATCGTAGCCTCCACGCTTGACCATGGCCCCCACGGCTCGCTACGGGAGCCCCCCGAGGAGGGAGCATGTCGTTGGCGATCGACCAGGGCCTTCTGAACCCGACCGACGAGCACCGGATGTTGCGCGAGCTGGTCGCGGAGTTCACCGCGGCCGAGGTGGAGCCCCAGGCCGAGGCCTTCGATCAGAAGGGGCAGCTCAACGTGGAGCTCCTCCGGAAGCTGGGTGAGCTGGGCCTGTTGGGCATCACCGTCTCGGAAGACTGGGGCGGCGCGGGCATGGACGCCGTGGCGGCGGTCATCGCGCACCACGAGCTCTCGAAGAGCGATCCGGGCTTCTGCCTCGCCTACCTGGCGCACGCCATGCTCTTCGTGAACAACTTCGCGCACTGCAGCAACGACGAGCAGAGGGAGCGCTTCCTGCCGGGGGTGCTCTCGGGCGAGCACGTGGCTGGCATGGCGATGACCGAGCCGGGCCACGGCACCGATGTGTTGGGCATGCAGACCACTGCGGTGCGCGACGGCGATGTGTACGTGCTCAACGGTACCAAGACCTTCATCACCAACGGCCCCGAGGGGCACGTCTTCCTCGTCTACGCCAAGGTGGACGGCCGACTGACCTCCTTCGTGGTCGACCGAAGCTGCAAGGGCTTCTCGAGCGGCAAGAAGATGCCCAAGATGGGCATGCGCGCGAGCACCATGAGCGAGCTGTACTTCGACGACTGCGAGGTGCCGGTCCAGAACCTGCTCGGCGTCGAGGGAGGTGGGGTCACCCACATGATGCGCAACCTCGAGATCGAGCGGCTCACGCTCGCGGCGCAGTCGCTGGGCATCGCGGACCGCTGCCTCGACATCATGGTCCGCTACGCCAACGAACGGGTCAGCTTCGGATCGCCGATCAACCGCTACGGCCAGATCCAGCGGTACATCGCCGAGAGCTACGCCAGGACCGAGGCGGCCCGTTGCCTGATCTACGCCGTCGCTGCGCGCGTGGGGCCCGACCAGCGGAACCGCATCGGCAGCGACGCCGCCAAGCTCTTCGCGGGGCCGGTGGGCAAGTGGGTGGCCGACGCTGCGATGCAGGTGCTCGGGGGCAACGGCTACTGCGTGGAGTTTCCGGTGGAGCGGCTGCTCCGCGACGCCAAGCTGATCGAGATCGGCGGTGGCACCCTGGAGAGCCACCAGAAGAACCTCACGAAGGACTTGACGGCGGCCTACTGCGGCTGAGCGCACCCAGGGTGGCGGCCAGCAGCCCGCCGACCGACGGCGGCTCAGCCACTCCGACGACGTCCAGACCGGCGGCCAGGGCTGCCGCCGCCGTGGAGGGCCCAATCGCGACAACCCCGGTCGTCAGGCCGGGCGCCAGGCGTGCGAGACGCCGGGCGGCGCTCGCGCTGGCAAGCGTGACGAGGTCGACCGGCAAGGCGCTGTGGAGCCTGGCTTGCGCTCCCTCGGGCAGACGGTTGGCGTAGACCGGGGTCCGGACCACCATGGCCCCGGCCGCTCCCAGCGCCGCCTCCAGCCCCCCCGTCACGCGTTCGGCCGACGGGAAGTGCACGGTGTGTCCGCGGACGTGATCCGCGAGCAGCGCTGCGAGGTCGTTCGCGGTGGCGCGCGCCGGCCGAAACGCGGGCTTCAGGGGACCGAGCACGCGCCCGGTCGCGGAGCCGATCACCGCGACCCGCGTGCGCGCCAGCGTGTCGGGCCCCCACCGCCGGAGCGCTTCGTACGCCGCGCGCCGCGAGGTCAACACGACGATGTCACCGTCACCCGGACTCGGAAGATCCGCCTCCAGGCTCACCAGGTGCACCAGGGGAACCTCGACGACGTCGCAGCCCGCGTCCACGAGCCCATCTCGAAACCGGGCATTGCCCGCCGGATCGCGTGTCAACAGCACCCGGTTGTGCCCGACTCTTGACACGTCCGTGCCTCCGTGGCGATACCTCTACCATCTGGAGGCGCCCCTATGCGTTGGCTCACACCCGCCGTGCTCCTGGTCTGTGGCTGCTACACGCAGGACAAGTACACCGCCGATCTCGCGCAGGCGAACTGCGACTGGTACGACCGCTGCGAGCTGCTCGGAACCCTGGGCTTCGACTCGGTCGACGACTGCCTCGGGGAGTACGCCGCCTGGTCCACCGAGGACGAAGACGCCTGCCAGGACTACGACGCCAACGCCGCCAAGGAGTGCGTTGCGGGCCTCCAGGAGCTTGGCTGCGGTGAGGACCGGGCCGAGAACTACCCGGCCGCGTGCGCGGACGTGTGCGCCCAGGCGGAGTAGCTCACGCCCGGTCCAGCGTGTGTCCACCCACGAAGAGCCGCTCGGCCGCGACCAGCTCGGGGAGCAGCGTGGTGAGCAGGGGTAGATCGACCTGCCCCGACGCGGTGTTCAACCGGATGCAGCCCGGCCCGAGAGCGTAGAAGCCCTCGCCCCATGTCCCGCTGCAGGCGCTGTCGGCGGCCAGGGTGAGGCGGTTGGTGCCGTCGGTCCAGGTGCCTTCCAGGACTTCGCCCGTCAGATCCCAGAGGGCCGGCTCGAAGCGCTGCCCGTCGACGACGATCGCGTCCCCGTCGACCTCGAAGGCGGGGGCGGGGCCCGTCGGTCCGGTCAGGTCGTCCAGCTCCGCCGGCAGCTCCGCGGCGGCGCCTGTGGATCCGATGACCCAGATCGCCGTGCCGCGGGCCCAGGCCCCCGAGACGACCGGCGCGGCCTGGGTCACCGGCTCGGGCGCGGCAAAGGGGTTGACCGCCGATGCTGCAGCAACCGCCGCGGCTGGCGCGAAGGGGTTGACGTCCGGTGCGGGGGTGAAGGGCTTCGGATCGTCGGCCGGCGCGAAGGGGTTGGACGCGTCGGCCGCGTCCGCGAAGGGGTTGCCGCCAGCTTCCGTCGTGCCGGCGTCTGTGGGCAGGGCGAAGGGATCGGTGGGCGGCGGCGTGGGCTGGGCGAAGGGGTCGTCGGACTCGGGGAGCGGCTCGGGCGGCGGGGGAGGGAAGTCCGGGTCGAGCTCTTCCCGGGCGCGGTACAGCAGGCTCTCCACGATCAGCCGGGCCACCAGCCACTGGTAGACGGGGAGCGCGTCGGCACCGGTCGCGACGAGCTCCGCCGCGTCGCCCTTGCCGAAGCTCTTCGGCAGGATCTGGGTGGCGTGCCCTGCGATGGCATCGACGTGCTGGATCGTGTGGTCCACGACCTTGTCCAACAAGCCGAGCATCTCACCGAGGGCGCCCTGTGCGCCCTTCAGCCCTTCCTGTCCGATCGCGGGCGCCAGCTTGGCGAGGGGACCTGCGGAGTGCTTCTGCAGGAGCTGCGTGACGAAGTGGTGGCTGTCGTCGGCGTTGACCTCGACGACGAAGGGCAGCGCCACCTCCACCGCGCCGTAGTAGACGAGCAGGGTGCGCCCGGCGGGCAGGCTCTGCACGACCTCGATGCGGTCGAGCAGGCCTTCCGGGAACAACCGGTGGATGGCGAAGCCGAGGCCGATCGCCTTCATCGCCGCGTCGGCCTTCTGCTGCACAGCGGCCTTGGTGGGTTCTGCGCCTCTGCCGAACAAGGCCATGGCGCTCTGGAGACCGGTGAAGATCGAGAGGCCGGTGCTCGACGTGTCGAGCACCTTCGCCACCTTCATGGCGTCGGCCACGGGCTTCTCGGCTGCGAGCGCGATCGCGCGCTCCAGCACGCCTTCGGGGGCGTCGGCGTGCTCGAAGGCCAGCGCCCCTGCGAGGTCGGTGTAGGCCTTGGTCGGCGGTGCGAAGGGGATGGACCCCAGGATGGTCCCGACCAGCTTCACGGTGAGCTTCTGGGGGTCGTAGTCGGCGAGCGTGCGCTCGAGCGATGCCCGGCTCACGTCAGCGGCCCTTGCGGCCGCCGCCCGAGCGCCGGTCCCGGGCCTTGTCGCGGTTGCCCGAGCCGCCCCTGGTGGCATCGTTCGAACCGCTGGATGCGTCGGACCCGGCGCTGGCACCCTCGTCCGTCGTGCTGCCGTCGTCGACCACAGCGACCTCTTCGCCGCCTCCCAACAACATGGCCGTCGCTCCTGCGCAACCCAGCACCGCAACGGCTGCGGCGAGCACCAGGGTCTTCATCACGCCGCCGCTCTTCGGCGGCACGTCATCCTGCGTCGCAGCAGCGAGCGCGGGAGCCGACTGGGTGACCTTCACCTCGGGGACCGGAGCCATCTCGGCCTCGACCTCGAAGCCCACCTCCTCCAGGGCCTTCGTGGCGCAGTACTCCGCCACCAGCCGCGCCACGAGGTAGCGGTAGACCGGCAGCAGGTCGGCGCCCGTGGCCACCACGCCCGCGGCCTTGTCGGCGACGTCGAGCGCGCCGGGCATGGTGTTGGACGCAGTGTCTGCGACCGCGCCCAGGTACTGGCGGGAGGCGGAGACCATCCTCTCGATCGGTCCCATCATCTCGTGCATCATGCCGACCGCCTCGGAGGCGTTGCCGCCAGCGACGGTGGCGAGCTTGGCGGCCTGGCTCTGCTCGTGCTTCGAGAACAGCTTCCCGAGGAAACCTCCGGCGCCGAGGAGCGCATTGTCCGAGAAGGGCAGGCCGACCTCGATGGCCGCGTAGTAGGTGGCCAGGTTGCGCCCGGACTTCAGCTCACCGAAGGCCGCGGCCTTCTCCTTCAGGCTGCCCTCGAACAGGCTGTGCACGATCCAGGCGACGCCCAGGCCCTTGAGCACCGCATCGGTGGCCTGAGGACTGTCGGTCTCCAGCGCGGCGGCCCGCTCGCCCTTCTTCGACTTGAAGAGCTTCACCGCGCCCCTGACCCCGGTGTACATCGAGATGACCTTGTCGGCGCTGTCGAGGCGGTCCGCGGTCTTGAGCACCGATTGGGGGCCGGGCTGCAGGGCGATCTCCCTCGCGCGCGCCGCAGCCTTGTCACCTGCGCGGGGTTCCAGCAAGGCCACGCACTCGTCGAGGCTGTGCCACCCGTCCAGCTCCGGCGAGAAAGGCAGGATCTTGAACACCCCCCGGCAGAGCCGCACCGTGTAGCTGTCGTCTGCGAAGCTGCTGAGGGCTTCGTCGATGTCGTGGGCCATGCCGTCCTCCGGGACCCGATCCTCTACCCCGACGACAGCCGTGGTCAAACCTCGCTCGTTGGTTACGGGATTCGCCCCCACGCTGTACGGAGCGACCCCATGTCCAACGAGCTGGCCATCCAGGACTTCCTCGACGAGTTCCCCGCCGACGCCAAGACCTTCAAGCTGGTCAAGGGCATCTTCAAGGTGGTGCCCTACAGCCCCGACCTCGGGCACTACGCCTCGGTGGACGACGCCGTGCGTGCGCTCAAGCCCGACGCCTCCGCCGCCGAGATCGCCGAAGCGCGTCGCATCGCCGCGGAGGACCCTGAGATCGGCCGCGTGCTGTGGATGGCGCGGCTGATGGACGTCGGCGACTCCGGCTACGCGATCGCCACCGGGCTGTCGGTGGCGTGGCAGCTGTTCAAGGGCAACCGCACCTCCGACGTGCTCGAGACCGACACCCAGCAGCGCAACGACGCCGTGCTCAAGGCCCTCGGTCTGGCCTACATGGTGTGGAAGGCCTACCCCGGCACCACGGCCGAGAAGGTGGAAGCCTTCCGCACCAACCCGGCTGGTCAGGCGCTCGCCGTGTACTACGGCTCGATCGAGGTCGCCCTGCCCTTCGCGGACAACGCGCTGTCGGGCACGGGCAACCTGCTGGAGGACCTCTTCTCGAAGCACGGCGACGCTGGCACCTCGAGCTTCACGGCCCTTGCGGGCGGCGATGAGGTGGGCGGCGTGAAGGCCATGCTCATGGAGATGAAGGGCCAGCTCAACCGGGTGGTCGAGCACGCGTCGAAGTACACCGAGCCTGTGGCGGCGAGCGCGAAGCAGTACCTGCCCGGCGTGATGGACGGCGCCGACAAGGTCGCGGGTGTCATCGCGAACGCCGCCGACGTGATGCCCGTGTACCGCCTGTTGGGCGCCCGCCTTGCGGCCGAAGCCGCCGCCATGCGTGCCCTGGGCACGTCGGCTTAGTCGTTCGAGGAGGGCCTCGTGCCCCGGAAGCTGTACCTGGTCGACGGCGCGAACCACGCGTACCGCGCCTTCTTCGCCATGCCGCGCATGACCACCAGCGGCTTCCCCACCGGTGCCCTGCTCGGCTTCTGCAACATGCTGCGGAAGCTCGAACGGGAGCACGAGCCCGACCTGCTGGTGGTGTGCTTCGACTCCTTGGCTCCCGGCTTTCGCAAGTCGGTGTTCGCCGACTACAAGGGCCATCGGCCCGACATGGAGCCCGAGCTCAAGGAGCAGTGGCAGTGGTTCGGGCCGATCGTCGAGGCCTGGGGGCTACCGTTCTTGGTCGACGAGGAGCTCGAGGCCGACGACCTCATGGGGTCGCTGGCCACCCAGTTCGCGTCGGACGAGATCGAGGTCGTGCTGGTCACTGGCGACAAGGACCTCTACCAGCTGATGACCTCCGAGGTCCGGGTCTACGACCCCATGAAGGAGGCCTGGATCGATCGGGCCGCCGTCGAGAAGAAGTTCTACGTCGGGCCCGAGAAGGTGACCGAGGTGCTGGGCCTGATGGGTGACAGCTCCGACGGCATCCCGGGAGTCCCGGGGATCGGTCCGAAGACCGCCGGCAAGCTGATCTCGGAGTTCGGCACCATCGAGGCGGTGTACGAGAACCTCGACAAGGTGACGGGCAAGAAGCGCGTGCAGAACCTCCGCGAGCACAAGGACATGGCGTTCTTGAGTCGCGAGCTCGCCACCATCAAGACCGACGCCGACCTCGGGCTCAGCCTGGCGGATCTCGAGCGCAAGGAGCAGGACACCGAGACCTTGCGCGAGCTCTTCTTCCGCTGGAAGTTCACGGGCTGGCTCAAGACCCTCGAAGACGATCAGAAGGCCGACGCAGTCGAGGTCGACCTCTCCGGTGTGCAGCTGGTGCAGGACGTCGCGCAGCTCAGGAAGCTCGGGGCCGCCGTGGCCGGGGCCGAACGGCTGGGACTGCATGCCATCCTCGACGACGCTGGCTCCGACGACCGCGCCGCGCACCTCGTCGGGCTTGCGGTGGCGTGGTCGCCCAGCCAGGCGGCCTACGTGTCCCTCAACGTGCTGGCCGGGCTCGGAATCGAGGCGGTTCGCGAGGTGCTGGGTCCGGTGTTGTCCGAGCCCTGGGTGAAGAAGGTCTGTTTCGACAGCAAGCGCCTCATCGCCAACCTCCGCGCGATCGGCGTCCCTGTCGAGGGCCTGGCCGGCGACCCGCTCGTCGCGGACTTCCTGCTCGACCCCGATGCCTCCCACACCATCGATGCCGTGAGCGACCGCTTCCTGGGCCATCATCCGCAGGCCCCTCCGCCCGGGTCCGACGAGCGCTTCATGGGGCTGCCGCCCGAAGCGGTCGGCCCCTGGGCCTGTGAGCGAGCGCTCCTGGCCTGGCTGGCCGATGCGCCCATCCGCGAGCGTCTCGACGCGCGCGGACTGGCCTTCGTGTACGACGAGATCGAGCTTCCGCTCGTCGGTGTGCTGGCGCGCATGGAGTCCTTCGGGATCGGCGTGGACCTCGAGAAGCTGGCTGCGCTCTCGGAGCGGTTCGGTGCGCGCATCACGGAGCTCGAGGCGGAGATCCACGAGCTGTCTGGCGAAGCCTTCAACGTGAGCTCTCCGAAGCAGCTCGGCGAGGTGCTCTTCGACAAGCTGGGCCTGAAGCCGAAGAAGCGCACGGCCCAGCGCGGTCGCTTCTCCACCGACCGCGCCACGCTCCTCCAGCTCGCCGATGAGCACCCCATCGCCGAGCTCGTGCTCGAGCATCGGAAGCTGTCGAAGCTCAAGGGCACCTACGTCGACGCGCTGCCGGGAAAGGTCCACCCGCTCACCGGTCGCGTGCACACCCACTTCGACCAGCTCACCGCGGCAACCGGGCGGCTGGCGTCCTCCAACCCGAACCTCCAGAACATCCCGATCCGCACGCCGGAAGGGCGCCTCATCCGGGACTGTTTCGTGGCGGGGACGGGCAAGGTGCTGGTGAGCTGCGACTACTCGCAGATCGAGCTGCGTCTGCTCGCCCATTGCTGCGGCGAGGGGGTGCTGGTCGACAGCTTCCGCAACGGGGAGGACATCCACCGCCGCACCGCGTCGGAGATCTACGAGGTCCCGCTCGACGCCGTCACGCCCGCCCAACGCAGCGCGATGAAGGCGGTCAACTTCGGCATCCTCTACGGCATGGCGCCCCCGCGCCTCGCCAGCGATCTGGGCATCACGGTGAGGGAGGCGAAGAAGACGATCGATGCCTACTTCGCGCGCTATCCGCAGGTGCGCGGCGTGATCGACGATGCGATGGGGCGTGCGCGCGACACGGGCTACGCCACCACCCTCTGGGGCCGCCAGCGCCCCGTGAACGACATCACCTCGCGGAACTGGCAGGCGCGGAGCTTCGCCGAACGTGTCGCCGTGAACACGCCCATCCAGGGCAGTGCCGCCGACCTCATCAAGATGGCGATGATCCGGACCGAGTCGCGGCTCGAGCGTGAGATCCCGGAGGCCCGGATGCTGTTGCAGGTGCACGACGAGCTGGTCTTCGAGGTCGCGGAAGGACAACGCGAGGCGCTGGTGGCGCTGGTGAACGAAGAGATGGTCGGCGCCGCGGAGCTCGCTGTGCCGCTGGTCGTCGCCGCCGGCTGGGGCACCACTTGGGACGCCGCCCACTGAGATGGGCGTCCAAACACAGGTAGGATCCGTGCACGGGAGGCCCAGTGAGTGACAAGCCGAGCCAGGCCGAGAGCTTCCGTGAGCTCGATCGAGAGCTCATCGAGGCGGTGCGCGCTGGCGATCCCACCGCGTACCGCGGCCTTGTCGAGCGCTACCAGGGCCGGGTCTATGCGGTCATCGTGGGCATGATCCGCGATCGCGAGGAGGCGAAGGACCTCACCCAGGAAGTCTTCATCCGCGCCTTCAAGCACCTCGACCGCTTCCGGCTGGACTCCAGCTTCTACACCTGGCTCTACCGGATCGCGACGAACCTCGCGATCGACCACATCCGAAAGCACAAGCGCTACCGCCACGGCGAGTACGACGACGCGGTCGGTCGCGAGAGCGACCATGCGATCTCCCCGACGGTGCGCAAGGACGATCCGGGAAAGAACCTCGAGCGGAAGCGTCTCCACGGCCTCATCTTCGACGCGCTCGACGAGCTCAGCCCGGACCATCGGCAGATCATCGTGCTCCGCGAGGTGGAGGGGCTGTCGTACAAGGAGATCTCCGAGGCGTGCGGCATTCCAGAGGGAACGGTGATGAGCCGCCTGTTCTACGCGCGCCGCAAGATGCAGAAGCGCCTGAAGGGGCAGCTCGGCTCGTGAACGCGTCCTTCCGCCGGCAGCCGATCTTTTCTCGAATGCCAGCCCGCCCCGAGCGTCTGGGCACACAACGACGAGGACGTGACCGCCACGACCTCCCCGGAGTCGCTCCATGACCACCCCCCAGCCAGAGCTCGGTCGCCTCGACGCGCTGTTGATGCGTGTGCTGGACGACGAGGCCTCCGGCGCCGAGCGTCAGGAGCTGTTGGCGCTCGCCGATGCCGACGTGCGGCTGGCCGAGGCCCAGGATCTCAGGAGCGCACTTCGGGCCGCCGTGCTCCACCAGAGTGGCGACACCCTCGATGTCGTGCCGCAGGTGCTCATGGCCCTCGGCCTCGACGATGGCTGGGACGCGGTCTCGGAGAGCTTGCAGGCAGCGCTCGTGGATGAGAGCCTCCAGATCGACGTCTCCGATGCTGTGATGGCGGCGCTGGATGCCGACGAGGAGCGCTCGATCGAGCTCTCGGCCCTCCACGACGGCGAGCTCACGGCCGAACGCCGCATGGTGCTCGCCACCGCCCTCGGCGCCGATCGGGCCCTGATCGATCAGCTCAACCGTCACGCGGACCTGGGACGTCATCTTCGCGAAGCCATCGCGGCCGAGGCACGGCATGCCGACCTCTCGGGCGTCTGGGCCGGCGTGGCTCCGGCGATCGGTCTGGAGGATCCCGAGGGCGTGGCCGGCTGGGAACTCAGCGCTCCCGTCCTGCGCGAGGCCGTGGCCGAAGCCGCAGCGCTTCCCGAAGCGGTCGCGGCCAGCATGGCGGACGACATCATGGCCGCGCTGCCCGCGCTGCGCTCGGACGAGCCGGTCGCGCTCGAGTTCGAGGAGAGCGAGCCCGAGGAGCTCGAGGCCGCGCGAGGCTGGTTCGGCATGCCGTTCGGCACGCTGCTGGCCGTGGTCGCCGCCTTGTTGTTGGTCGTGCCGCTGGTGTGGGAGGGCGATCCCGAGTCGACCACGCCCTCCGAACAGCACGACGTGGCCGAAGTTGCGGAGGTGATCGAGGTCGCCCCCGACGAGGCCTTCGAGCTCCTCCCGATGGATGCGGCCGAGCCGGCTGTGGTCATCGAGTCCCTCGAGGTCGGTGACGACGTCCTCGTGCAGGTGATGCAGGGCGAGGAGGAAGGCGACGCCACGGTGCTCTGGATCGCCGAGCCCATCGATGACGAAGAAGGAGCGACGCTGTGAGCCGCCTGAAGCCACTGTTCCTCGCCGCCCTGGTCGCCCTGTCGACCGGTGCGGACGCCTACGCCCAGCGTGCCCCGGGATCCCGTGCCGATGTCGCCGCTCAGCGAGCTGGCAAGGCCGAGGCCGCGTCCAAGGTCACCGTGCAGCTCACGGTCGTGCACGCCACCAACAACGGGAACACGGTCGATCCCAAGCTCGCCGCGCTCGAGCGCCAGCTCGAGATGTACAAGTACTCGAACTACGAAGTGCTCAGTCAGAAGCAAGCGCAGCTCACTGCGAACGCGGCCAAGAAGTTCTCGGTGGAAGGTGGCAAGGAGGTATCCATCACCCTGTTGGGCACGGAAAACGGGCGCGCTCGCTGTCGGATCGTGATCAACAGCTCCAAGGGCAAGCTGGTCGACACCACCGTCAGCATCCAGGCGGGCAAGACCCTGATCGTCGGCGGCACGCGCCACGATGGTGGGGTGCTCTTGCTTCCGATCACCGCGCGCTTCTGACTCGAGCGAGGCCGCCGGCTATGAGGCCGGCATGACACTCTTCGAGAAGATCATCGCTGGTGAGATCCCCGCGGACATCGTGTACGAGGACGACCACTGCGTCGCCTTTCGTGACATCGCGCCCCAGGCGCCCGTCCATGTGCTCGTGGTGCCCCGCACGCCCGTCGTCAACGTCGCGCAGGCGACCGACGATGACGTGGAGCTGCTGGGGCGGGTGCTCCTCGCGGCGCGGAACGTCGCTTCCAAGCTGGGTCTGGACGACAGCGGCTACCGGCTGATCGTCAACAACGGCGAGGACGCGGGCCAGAGCGTGTTCCACCTGCACTGCCACGTGCTCGGTGGCGCTCGGCTGTCCTGGCCGTAGCCCTACGTAGGGGTAGCGCCGAGGGTCCCGACCCAATACGAAGGGCCCATGGCCACCTTCGACGCGCGCCTGTACCCCAAGGCCTTCGAGGCCATGGAACGAGGCGACAAGACCGTCTACACGCTCATGTGCACCGCCGAGTACGACTTCATGTGCTCCGGCGACCGCTTGGAGTTCGGCGACTTCGGCTCGATCACGGTGGGCACCGTTCGCCGCTACCCCAGCCTCGACAAGCTCGTCGAGGTGGAGGGATGGCAGAACCTGGTGCCCGAAGCCGACAGCGCGGACCACGCCATGGAGCTGGTGCGCTCCATCCCCGAGTGGAGCAGCGCCAAGGAAGAGCAGCTCGGCGTGTTGGCGCTCCGCGTGCGCGAGGCCAAGCGAAAGTAGCCGACTACTGGTAGTCGCTGCACTCCGCGGCGTAGGCCTCTCCCTTGCGGGTGCCGGCCACCGCGGCACACGCGACCGCCATCGCGGTGTTGGGCGTGCCGGGAAGGATCCGGGCTTCGCCGGTCTCCAGGGTGGCGACGATCCAGCCGCCGTCCGGGGAGAAGCGAGCGTCGGTCACGCCGCCGTCGTCGGTGCGAATGACGTCGTAGGCGCGGCTGCCGTCGGTGTTCCACACCCGCACGCGCCCGTCGGAGCCTGCCGTGAGCAGACGCTCGCCGTCGCTGGAGAAGTCCACGCTCGTGGTGGCGGTGTCGTGGGCGTCGAAGGTCTTGACCAGGGCCTTGGTGGCGACGTTCCAGATGCTGACCGTGCCGCCCTCGACCCCGGCGGCGGCGAGGCTCCCGTCGCGCGCGAGCGCCACGTCGCGGATCCAGTCTTCGGCGGTGAAGCTGGCCGTGACTGCGCCGGTGTTGGCGTCCCACACCTTCAGGGCCCGATCGTCCCCGCCGGTGGCCACCCGTTCGCTGCCGCCGGCCCAGTCGGCCGCTCGGACATAGTCGCCGTGGTCCTGCAGCACCGTCTGGGTGCGGGCGCCGTCTGCGCTCCAGATGCGGGCACCGCCGTCCTGGCTGGTGGTCACCAGGCGCTCGCCGTCGTCTGAGAAGCCGATGTCGGTCACGCTCCCCTTGTGCACCGTGATGTTGCGGACCTCCGCCTCGGTGCGCACGTTCCAGATTCGCACGCCGTCGCTGCTGGAGGATGCGATTGTCTGACCATCGGCCGAGAAGCTGACGGCCTCGATGGGCCCGCGGTGGGCGCTCTGATCCATGAGGAGGCGTCCGGTGCCAGCTTCCCAGATGCGCAGGTCGCCGTTGCGGGATCCCAGCGCCACCAGCACGCCGTCGGCGGACCAGGTAGCAGCCGTGGGCACGTCGCGGGTGCTCGAGAGCCGCGGGAGGGACCGAGCGAGGGACAGCACCCAGGTGTGGGCCGTGCCGTCCTCGCTCGCGGTCACGGCGAAGTGATCGTTCGTGGAGAGCGCTGCGGCGCGCACGGGGCCGGAGTGACCTCGGAGGACCGTGTTGACGCGTCCGGTCTTCGCGTCCCAGATCGTGGCTGTGCCGTCTTCGCTGGCCGTGATGACCTCGTCACCATCGGACGAGAAGCGGGCATCGTAGACCGTGCCCTCACCGGCCCGCAGGGTCATCAGCAGGGACGTGCCACGGGTGTCCCAGATGCGTGCGGTGCCGTCTTCGCTGGCGGTGACGAGCTTCCGGTTGTCGGGGCTGTAGTCGGCGGCGGTGACCGCGCCGCGGTGCCCACTGAGCCGAGAGACCATGCGCCCGCTCCGGACGTCCCAGATCCGCGCGGAGACGTCGGCCGAGCCGGTGGCCACGCGCCGCCCGTCGGGCGAGAACGCGACCGCGAGCACGGCGTCCTGGTGGCCTGTCAAGACCTTGAGGGTGTTGCCGTCGGGCGACCAGATGCGAGCGGTTCGGTCGTCCGAGCCCGACGCGACCATGTCGCCGCCGCTGGACACATCGACGGCTCGGACCCTGTCGGTGTGCTGGCTCAGCACGACGTTCTTGCCTGTGGCCGCGTCCCACACGCGCACGTGGCGGTCCAGTCCTCCGGTGACGAGCATCTCGCGGCCGTCTTCCAGCGTGGGGCCCCAGGCCAGATCCGTGATGGCGCCCTGGTGGCCGGCGTGGCCCGCTGACCGCACACCGGTGCGGGTCTCCCAGAGACGCAGCAGGCTGCCGTCGCCGCCGGTGGCGAGGCGATGACCTCCTGGGCCGAAGTCGACGGCCAGCACCGCCGAACCGGTGCGCAGGACTCGGTGGATGTCGCTGGTGACGACCGCCATCAGCGCGTCCAGCACCTCGGGCGTGACGCCCTTGTCCGCGCTCGCGGCCGACTTCATCGCGCCCAGGACTTCGTAGAAGCCGTCGAAGTCGGCGGTCCGGGCCAGCTTCACAGCGCTCCCGGCCTGCTCCAGAGCGCGCTCGTAGAGGGGGTCACTGGGCTCGGCCCGCGGGGTGGGCTGCGTGCTCGCAGCGGTGATGCGCGCGGTCTCCAGCTCCTGCTCCGCGCGCCAATAGCGGGCCCCTGCAGCTCCGAGGCCCAGGAGGAGCGCCAGCGCGCCGACCATCGCAGCCACCCGTGTGCCGCGCTGGCGCAGCTCGTAGCTCTTGGTGGCGCGACCGGCCTCTCGATCGCGTGACGCGGTGAAGACGTGCCCCGGGATGAAGGGGGTGACCGAGTCCTGGTCGTCCTCGTCCTCGGGGTAGCCGACCTGCGGGGGCTCGGAGCTCTCGGGCTCGTCGAACGTGACCGCAGTCAAGCGGTTGACGTCGTCCCGCCCAGCGAGCGGGGTCAGCGGTTGCAGCGTCGCCAGCTCGGAGCTGGGTTCGTCGTGGGAGTCCTCGTCGGTGGTGAGCTCGCCGGCCTCGAGGGCGCTCGCGGGATCGAGCACGTCTTCTTCTTCGTCGTCGAAGTGGTCGCGGTCGGGTGCGTCCAGCGTGCTGCTGGGCATGCCCAGACGGACCCGGACCTGGCGTGTCTGGTCGTCCCCGGGCAGGTGCACGGTCTCGATGGCGCCGCTGGAGGCGCGGCCCGTGTCTTCGATGCCGAGGCGCACGGTGTTGGGCTCGTCGCGCTTCTTGGGCTTGCCGGTCGGAACGCTCAGCGCGCTCACGGTCTCGACGCGTCGGGGGTCGCGGGGCAGGCTCAGGGAGCTGAGCGTCTCGACGGCGCCGATCTGCACGCTCGGCACCTCGCCCGGTCCACGCGCGGGCACAGGGCTCACGTCGTCGAGCCAGCCGGCGAGCTTGTGCCACGCCTTGGCCATCACGGGATGGGCCAGCTCCACCCAACCGTCGCCCCCACCGCCCACGCTGAGCACGGCGAACTGCCCTTCGCCGACCGAGGTCTGCAGGCCATCGGTGGCACCCAACCAGCTCAGCACGCCGGCGCCCCGGTCGTCCTGCCCGGCCAACTCGAGGGCTTCGTCGTAGCTCAGGAGCTGCGGCCCGTGTCCGCCCGCGCCCCCGAGCTCCAGCAGCAGACGCTTGGCGCGCTCCTGATCCTCGTCGACGAGCTGCCCGAGCAAGCGGTCGGATTCCCGTCCGAGTGCTCCCCGGATGCCGTACAGGCTGGCGTACGCCACGTTGGTGAGGAACACGCCCGAGCGCTTGGTCCAGAGGGCCCGGAGCAGGTTCCCGAGCAGGGGTTGCCGGTCGTCGCTCAGGTTCATGGCGTCGTTCAGGACCCGCTCTGCGAGTCCCGGCTCCCAGGCCAGGCCTGCCATCCGCGCGCTGGCGTCGAGCACGAGCTCGAGCGCCTCGCGGCCCAGCGGGTCGGCGCGGTGGGCACCGCCGTAGATGCCCACCAGCGCGGCCAGGCGGCTGAGGTCGCCGTCGGTCACCGCGCCGTCGTCCGCCATGGTTGTGAGGAGGAACAGCGGCCCGTCTTCGTCGTCGAGCGCCGTGGTGAGGAGCTGCTCGAAGCGGTGAGCGGTGTAGGGGTCGCGGCCGCGGTGCGCGTACAGCTCCCCCAGCTCGTCGACGAGCAGCAGGTAGCCGGTACGGGGCGGCAGGTGCTCACGGAGGAGGTCGCGCAGCGCCCCTCCGTCGCCTTCGAGCTGGTCGCGCAAGCTCGCCTTGTCGCCGGCGCCGACCGCGGACAGCAGCCCCGCCAGCGCGCCGATGGGGTCGGGCCCGGGGCGCATCGCCCCGCTGAGCATCTGGTTCTTGAGCGGCGCGAACCAGCCGCGCTCCGCGGCCGGCAGCACGCCGGCCAGGGCGAGCGAGGACTTGCCCGAGCCGCTCGGCCCCACGATGTGCATCCAGCGGCGCCCTTCGTGGTAACGAGCGCAGACCCGTCGGATGTCGCCCTCCCGCCCCAACATGAAGCGCGCGAGGTGGCGTGGGAACGCGGCCATGCCGGGGTAGGGGCAGCTGCCGGGGTCGATCGCAGGGACCGCCTGGCGGCTCTCCAGGAGACGCTTGATGGCGGCGTAGATCGAAGGGTGTGCCTGGATCACCCTTCCGGGAAGCTCGACCGAATCGAACCAGGCGAGCACCTTGCTGTGCTCGCCGACGGGGCAGCCTTCGAGCATCATCGGGAGCACACGGAGCGACTCCCGCATCGCGACGTGCGACACCGCATGATCGAGCTCGGAGGTGACCCAGTCGCCGTCGGCGGGATCGCCCACGAGGATCAGCCAGGTGTCGCACTCGTCGAGGGCGCGTGTGCGCGCGCGGAGCAGCTCGAGCCCGTCGCGTTCGTCGGACAGAGCGGAGCACCACAGGGACAGCCCGGCATCGCGGAGCCCCTGGGCCAGTGCTGCGGCCTCCCGCTCGTGACCGGGCGGGTAGCTCAGGTAGTACGCACCCACCTGGTCTGTCGTGTCCTCCGGTCGCTGACCCGCGCTCACGTGCCCGAACGGACACCCCCGGACTCTACCTCGGAGCGGCGTCGGCGGGCTCTGCGAGCACCCTCAGCGGACCCGGCTCCAGGCGCTCGAGCGCGCTGTCGACGAAGGCCCGCAGGTCGGCTCCCGTCAGGCGTTCGTAGGCCGCGGCCTGCAGGGCCATGTCGAGCTTGTCGCAGGCCTTGACGAAGCGGGCCACGGCGCTTTCGCCACGGTCGTACGCCTCCCAGAGGTTGCGCATCCGCTCCGCTCGAGGGAGCTCGCGGAGGAGCTGGTCCAGGGCGGCCCGTTCGCGCGCTTGTTTGTCGGCCCGCGAGATGCCGTCGTGTGGCGTGATGTCTCCGGCCACGACCTCGGGCAGGTCGTGCACGGTGGCCATCGCGAGGGCTTCCGCGAGGTCCAGGTCGTCGGGGCAGAGCACCAGCACCAGCCACGTCACGCCCCAGCTGTGGGCGGCGACGCTCTCCGGCGCGCCGATGCCCGCCCGGAGCCATCCGGCACGCGGAAGCGCCTTCAGGGCCAGCGCGTCGATGAGGCGCTCGCGCAGGCTCATGCCACGACGGCCCGCTGCTCCGCTCGCGCCATCGCCAGCACGAGGGGCCTGTCGGAGCGCTGCACCTCCAGGAAGTCCTGGAAGTCGCGCAAGCCACGCCAGCCCTGGGCGACCAGCACCTGCCCCACCGGTCCCCCCATCGTGTCGCCGGGACCGGGACACACCAGGGCGTCGGGCGCGTAGTCTCCGAGCACGGTCGCCACAGCCGCGGAGAAGTCGTAGGTGTTGACGATCTGCGCGCCGAGCGTCCACGACAGGAGCGCTCGCGGGTCGCTCCAGTGGCGCCACACGCGCCCATCGCCATCGATCAGCGGCACCCGGGGCGCGGCCACGTCCATGTCCGCCAGGACCTCGAAGGCGCGGGCGCTCGTGGGCTCCATGCACGGGGTGTGGAACGCGGAGTGAAGCGGGAGCCTGAGAGGGAACTGACGGCCCGTGCGCTCCAGCGCGGAGAGCACCTGGAGCGCGTGCCGCAGGCCGTCGTCGCTCCCTCCGAGGACCGCGGTGCCGCCCAGTCGGATCGAGAGGTGGAGCTCGGGATGCTCGAGCGCGCGCTCGACAGCCTCGATGAGCTCGGGCCTCGGGAGCCAGGTCTCGTCGACCAGGGGATAGAGCAGCTGGCCTCCGACCACGTTGCCCGCCTGGAAGCTCGCGAGGGTCTCGACGAGGTGGGCTGCGGCCTCGAGGCTCAGGCTGCCGGCTGCGTAGAGGGCCGAGTAGAAGCCCATCGAGTTGCCGGTGACGGCGACGAGCTCGGCGCGCGTCGGGTCGAGGGCCGCGATGTCGGCCACGGTGGCCGCGAAGGTGAGGAGCGACGCGTGCTCGCCTGCGAGGTGCCAGCGTGCGCTGAAGCGCTCGCGCCCATCGAGCTCGGACAGCGTGGGTCGGCCGAGGCGCGCCCGGTACCGTTCCAGCCAGGCCACCCGCTCGTCGTCGAGGGGGAGCGTGCCGAGCTGCCGTGCGCCGTAGGAGCCGCGGCCCGGGCAGACCAGGGCGATCCTCAGACGCTCCGACATGGGGCCTCCTCGCACACGGCGCGCGCTGCGGCTTCGATGTCGGCTTCCTGCACCAGCACCAGATTGGCGGCGTCTCCGAGAGGGATGAAGCTGTCGGCGCCGCACACGCGCTTCATGGGACCGCGGAAACCGCCTTCGACCAACGCGGTGAAGAGGGCTTCGGAGACACCGCCGGTGCGCCGCGTCTCGTCGACCACCAGCACGCGTCCGGTGACCCCAGCTTCGCGCAGCACGTCCTCGAGGGGGAGGGGAGCGAGCCATCGGAGGTCCAGCACGCGCGCGTCGAGGCCCTCGGCACGCAGCCGCGCGGCGACCCGCAGGCTCATCCACAGCCCGTTCGCCCAGCTGATGATGGTCAGGTCGGCGCCGTCACCCCAGGTGCGGCCTCGACCCAGGGGCACGAGCTCGCCCGCCGCCGGGTAGGGGATCGTCCAGAGCCCATCCCCCGGGGTGTGCAGGTCCTTGGTCATGTAGAGCGCGATCGGCTCCAGGTAGGCGACAACGCTGCCGTCGACGTGCGCGCTGGCCACGCACGTTCGCAACATCTGCACGGCGTCGCTCGGATGGGCCGGCGAGGCGATCACGAGGCCGGGAATGTCGCGCAGCACCGCCACGGAGTTGTCGTTGTGGAAGTGACCGCCGAAGCCCTTCTGGTACGCGTAGCTCGCGATGCGCACGACCATGGGGTTCCGGAACTGGCCGTTGGAGAAGTACTGGAGGCTCGCCGCCTCCCCGCGCAGCTGGTCCTCGGCGTTGTGCAGGTAGGCCAGGTACTGGATCTCGGGCAGGGGCAGGCATCCGAGCTGACCGGCGCCCAGCGCCAACCCCAGGATGGCCTGTTCGTCCAGCAGGGTGTTGAAGACGCGGGCCACGCCGGCGCGCTGCATGAGCCGATCGGTCACGTGGTACACGCCGCCCTTGCGGGCCACGTCCTCGCCGAAGATGAGGGCCTCGGGGTACTTGACCAGGAGGTCGCCGAGCGCCCGGTTGAGCTGCAACGCGAGGTGCCTCGGGCGGTCTGCTTCGGGGAGACGGCCCTCCCAGAAGGCGTCCCGAGCCGCTGGGGAGGCTGTTCGCGCGACCTCGGTCGTCAGGTCGCTCCTGGGGGCGAGCGGCGCAATGACCTGCTCCGCCGCCGACAGCCGGGGACGCGACGTCGCCTCCTTCGCGAGGCGGAGCGTGCGTTCCCGGTGCTCCTCGTACAGGGCCAGGACCTCCTCGGGCTCGAGCCAGCCCTCCCGAATGAGGGTGCACGCAGTCGCGAGCACCGGGTCGAGCGCCTCGGCCGCCTCGATCTCGGAGGTCGATCGGTACGCACCCTCCACGTCGCTTCCGGCGTGGCCCAGCAGCCGGACCGTTCGCAGGTGCAGGAAGGCGGGCCGTCGGCGGGAGCGAACGTGCTCGACGGCCGCGCGTGCGGCCTCGACGGCCGAGCCGAGATCCAGCCCGTCGCCGCCGAAGTAGGTGATGCCCGGGCGCCCTCGCGCGGCGGCCTCGGTCCAGCCCGCGGGCTGGCGCACGCTGATGCCGAGGCCGTTGTCTTCGCAGACGAAGAGCACGGGCACCGGCACGTTCTGGAAGGCCGCCCAGCCAGCGGCATTGAACGCGCCCACGGCGGTGGAGTGGTTCGCGCTGCTGTCGCCGAAGGTACACACCACGATCGCGTCGTGCGGGGCCGACGAGGGCAACTCCAGGTGACGCATCCGGTCGTGCGAGATGGCGGCACCGACAGCCTTCGGGAGGTGGGAGGCGATCGTGCTGGTCTGCGGCGGGATCGCCAGCGCGGCGGATCCCCAGACCTTGTGCCGACCACCAGCGATCGGCTCGTCGGCGCTCGCGGCCATGCCGAGCAAGGTGTCGAACAGGGGGGTCTGTCCCGGCACCTGCCTTGCGCGGTGGAGGAAGAAGCCGCCGGAGCGGTAGTGCAGGAACGCCGGGTCTGTGGGGAGCGTGGCCTCTGCGACAGCGGCTCCAGCCGCCTCGTGGCCGCTGGAGCTGATGGTGTAGAAGCCCTCGTTCCGGGCCCGCAGCCAGCGTGCGGTCAGGTCCAGGTGACGGCTGCCCAGCAGGGTGTCGAACAGCGCCAGGGCACGGCGCGCGGACAAGCTGCTGCCCGGCGTCCACGCGGCGTCGAGATCGGCCCGCCGAGGGTGCGCGGACTCGGCGGAGACACCAGCCGTGAAGGCCTGGTCGACGATGCGTGCGCGGTTCACGGCCACGTGGCGTTCTCGGGGCGGAGGGGGGTGCTGCCCGCTAACCCGGGTCTCCGACGCGGCCCGCTCGTTCGCGGAGCCAGAGCTCGAGCAGGCCCTCCCGGAGGGTCGGACGGACCACGGTCATGCGGTCCACGTCGAGCGCGCGGAGCATTCCGCACCACAAGGCCGCGCCGTGCAGCAGGGAGTGGCGGCGGCGCAGGTCGACGCCCGGCAAGGTGTGCAACCGGTCCGCGGGCGTGGTGGCCAGGCGGGCGAGCAGGCTGGTCAGCGTGGGGTTTGCAAGGGACGCGCCATCGACACGGTCGAGCCCTGCCATGCGCGCCAGCGTGCGCGCCGTGCCGCCCGTTGCGACCAGGCGCTCCCACGGGTGACGTCCCGCCGCTGCTGCAACCGGGGCCAGCTCTGCAGCCGCCAGGTCGATCAGGCGCTCGGGCGTCGCGAGCGCCCCCCGTGGCCAGGTGGCAGCCGCCCGCGCGTGGCCGACGGCGAAGGACGCCAGGAGCTCGGGGTCGTCGCGTCCGTAGGCCAGCTCGGTGGAGCCGGCGCCCAGGTCCACGACGAGCGGCCGGGGGTGCGGTGGCACCCGCAGGCGCGAGCCGAGCCAGGTGACCAGCGCTTCCTCGTGCCCGCTGAGCACGCGAACAGGACACCCGAGGCGTTGCTCGGCCAGCTCGAGAAACGTCGGATCGTCCGCCTCGCGCAGCGCTGCGGTGGCCCAACACACGCGGTGCCGAGCCCCCGCGCGGTCTGCGAGGTCGCGGAAGCGGGTCAGGGCTTCGAGCGCGGAACGGACCGCGTCGGGGTGCAGAGGCTGGCCCGACAAGCCGCCGCGCGCGGCCAGGCTGGTGCCTTCCCGGTGGACCTCACCGAAGACGACCCGCCCGGCCTGGAGCTCGGCGAGCTGCAGGTGGAGCGAGTGGCTGCCGAGGTCGACCGAGGCGATGACCTCGGTCAACCGCGTCCTCCCGGCACGACCGTGGGTGGGAGGAAGAACTCGAGCTGCGCTGGACCTCGGGGTGGCAGGCCCGTGACGCGGAAGCAGGCGACGCCTGCTCTCGGAAAGGGCATGGCGCCCGCGGCGCCCAACAGCGAGGCGCCGAGGAGGGCCATGGTGGGCATGTGTCCGACGACGAGCGGATCCGCCAGGCCCAGCTGGCCCAGCATCCCGAGCAGCTCGTCGCCGCCTGCGAGCACCTCTTCGAGCTCCAGAAACGGCGCTTCCGTGAAGCGCTCGTGCACGATCTCGGCGGTCTGTCGCGCACGGACGAGGGGGCTGGACACCACGACGCCTGGGGTCCAGCCCATGCCCGCCAGCGTGTCGGCCACAGCCGCCACCACGCGCCGTCCTTCGGGCACGAGGTTGCGCGCCCGGTCGCTCTCCGCGAAGGACTCGGCGATGCCGTGCCGCATCAGCGTGAGCTGCATCAGAAGACCTCGGGTGGGAAGACGTGGCCGACGACCCTCGCCGCGGCCGCTACGGCCGTGACGAGCTGGGCTTCTCCGGCACGGTCCGCCACGTCGCGTGCGCGTGTCAACCAGGCCGGCGCGTCCGCAGGGCTGCAGCGCACGAGCACGAGCAGGGCGAGCACCTCGGCGCGGGGCGACGGGGGCTGGTCGTCGAGGAGCGACCGCGCGAGCGCCGCCGCTTCACGACCACGCCCTCGGTCGGCGAGGGCATCTGCCTTCTTCAGGACCACGTCGGCGCGTTCCTGATCGCTGCGCGCGCCCACCAGCAGCACCGGAAGCGGTGTGTCGGCGAGGGTGGCGGCCGTGCGCTGGTGGGCCTCCAGGGCGGCCTGTCCCGCCTGGGTGGCCAGGATGCGATCCCGCAAGCTGCGCACCTCGCGAAGCCCGGTGGGGTCGTCGAGGCGCTTCACGGCCGCGGCGGCGCGGTGCGCCGTGTCGGCCGCCTCTGGCAGGCGATCGAGCTGGTAGAGCGCCTGGGCGCGCAGGCTGAGCGCTCGTGCGGCGAGCCGCTCCTCGTCGATCTCTGCCTGATCGAGGTGGGCCAGGGCTCGTTCGGGGTCCTTGGCCCGAAGCGCGTCCACCGCTGCCTTCAGGCTCACCGAGGGCCTTGCACCGCGCCCAGGGCGAGCGTGGCCACCTCGTCCTCGATGCTCGGCGGGAGCGCATGTTCGCCCGGGGTGACGCGGTTCGACACCAGCCACTCCAAGGTCAGCCCCATCGTGGCGAAGTGGAGCAGGACGGGCTCTGGCGAGCCGGCGTTGGTGACGATGTTGAGCGGGTGGCCCTGTCCCAGCACGCTCAGCCAGGCGCCGCCGGGCAGGCGGTAGCGGGTGCAGAGCCGGCCGAAGTCGACCGCGCGCTCCGAGACCTCGGGCAAGCCCGCCACGTCGATCTCGTCGCCCCCGTGCCCTGCGTTGACGAGCACCAGCCCCGAGCGAGCGCCGCGGAGGGTGTCGAGCTTGATGGCGCCGCTGACGCCGGTGGCCGTGACGAGGATCTCGGCCTGCGCGACCGCCTCGCCGAGCGTGGGCGTGGCGAAGCCATCGTAGTGGGCGACGAGGCGCTGCACCGGATCCTTGTCGACCACCGCCACCACCGAACCCGCGGCGCGCGCGTACTTGGCGATGCCCTGGCCGACCGGTCCGTAGCCGACCACGGCGACGGTGCGTCCCGCCAGGTGCATGCCGGTGATCTCGCGCACGCTGTCCCACAGCCCCTCGCCCACGTGGCGGTTCTCGATGCTGGGCTTGAGCCGGCCGTCGTTCAGGTTCACCACGCCGAAGGGCAGGCGGTCGAGCTGCCGGAACCGCGTGACGCCCGTGCGGGTGATCTCCACGGCCGCCAGCAGGTCGGCCACCTGATCCCGGCGCTGGCTCAACAGGGTGCTGCACAGCTCGAAGCCCACGTCGGCGATGAGCACGGGTTCGTGGTCGAGCGCCGCCAGGTGGCGGTTGCGCAGGTCGCCACCGGTGTAGACCGCAACCCCCTGCTCGCGCAGCCAGTTCACCACGCCGAGATCGGTGGTGGCGGTGTTGGCGGCGGTGACGACCCAACGACCGCCGCCCAGCGCGAGCTCGCCCAGCAGCACGGCGGTGAGGCTGGTGAGGTGGGCGTTCACCGCGACGGTGAGATCTTCGAAGGGCCGGCGGGACGCCCATCGGTTGCCCAGCCGCGGCATCAGCGGGAAGAAGGTGTTGATCCGGCTGATCTCGGCCGCGGTCGCAGCTGCTGTCGCCGGCACGTCGCCTCCTCTGCAGGAGCTAACCCGGAGCTGGCCGGCCGGGTCCACCGTTTCTGCTGCCGGACACCTTCTGGCCCCAGGGGGAGATAGCCCCTGTCGATGTCGATGGTGCAGGCCCTCCCGTTCTCGCCCCCTGTCCAGCGCTGGTTCGCCGACAGCTTCGAGGCCGCCACCGCCGTCCAGCTCCAGGGTTGGCCCGCCATCGCAGGCGGCGAGCACGCCCTGTTGTGCGCCCCCACGGGGTCCGGCAAGACCCTCGCCGCCTTCTTGTGGTGCATCGACACCCTCACCGCGCGGCCGGCGCCGGAGCCCCCGGGCTGGCGCGTGGTGTACCTCTCGCCGCTGAAGGCGCTCGCCTACGACGTGGAGCGGAACCTTCGCGCACCCCTCGCCGGCGTGTTGAGGGCGTCGGAGGTCATGGGCACCCCTCGGCGCTCGCTGCAGGTCGATCTCCGCACGGGCGACACGCCGCAGAAGGAGCGCAGCCGGATGGGCCGTCGGCCCGGGGACGTGCTGATCACCACGCCGGAGTCGCTCTACCTGATGCTCGGCTCCAGGGTGCGCGAACACCTGGCCAACGTCGAGACGGTGATCGTCGACGAGATCCATGCCCTGGCGCCCAACAAGCGCGGAGCGCACCTCGCCCTGTCGCTCGAGCGGCTCTCCGTGCTCGCCGGGGATCCACAACGGATCGGGCTCTCGGCCACCCAGCGTCCGCTGAGCGAGGTCGCCCGCTACCTCGGCGGTGACCGGCCGGTCCGCATCGTCGACACGTCCCAACCTCCCGACATCGCGCTTTCGGTGGTCGTGCCCGTGCCCGACATGGAGCGCCCCGTCGCGCGCGACGTGAAGGGGCGCTCGGGTCCCCTGATGGGCGCGGAAGAGCTGGGCTCCGAGGAGCGCCGATCGATCTGGCCGTCGATCCATCCCCTGCTGCTCGAGCGCATCCGGACGGCCACGTCCACCATCGTCTTCACCAACAGCCGTCTGCTCTGTGAGCGGCTCTGCCAGAGCCTCAACGAGCTGGCCGGCACCGAGATCGCTCGCGCCCACCACGGGTCCATCGCCCGTCCGCAGCGGGTGCAGATCGAGGAGATGTTGAAGGCGGGGGAGCTCCCCGCGATCGTGGCCACGTCGTCGCTCGAGCTCGGCATCGACATGGGGGCGGTGGACCAGGTGCTGCTCGTGGAGTCGCCCGGCTCCGTGGCCCGCGGCCTGCAACGCATCGGGCGCGCCGGCCACCAGGTCGGCGAGCGCTCGGTCGGCCGGATCTTTCCCAAGTACAAGGGCGATCTGCTGGAAGCCACCGTGGTGGCGCGGCGCATGCTGGCCGGCGACATCGAGCCGATGAAGGTGCCTAGGAACTGCCTCGACGTGCTCGCCCAGCAGCTGGTGGCCCTCTGCGCCCAGCCGGGGTGGGTGCTCGACGACCTCGAGGCGTTGGTCAAGCGGGCCTACGGCTACGCGGAGATCTCGCGGGAGCTGCTGGTGGCGGTGCTCGACATGCTCGCGGGCCGGTACCCCAGCCAGGCCTTCTCCGAGCTGCGGCCGCGGCTCTTGTGGGATCGCGACACCGACGTGCTCGAGACCCGGAAGGATGGCGCCCGCATCGCGCTGATCAACGGTGGGACCATCCCGGACCGGGGCCTCTACACCGTGGTCAGCGGGCAGGGGGGCGCTCGGATCGGCGAGCTCGACGAGGAGATGGTCTTCGAGACGCGCGTGGGCCAGACCATCATCCTGGGCGCCAGCTCGTGGCGGGTCGACGAGATCACCCGTGACCGTGTGGTCGTCTCGCCCGCGCCGGGCGAGCCCGGGCGGCTTCCGTTCTGGCGCGGGCAGGGGCCGGGACGTCCGGTCGAGCTCGGGCGGGCGATGGGCGCGTTCGTGCGGGATCTGGGGGACCAGGCGCCAGACGAGGCGGAGTCCTGGCTGATCGAGCACTGGCAGCTCGACGCCCTCGCGGCCGCCAACCTCGCCGGCTACGTCGCCGAACAGCACGCCTCGACCGGGTCCCTGCCCACCGACCGCTGCGTGGTGGTCGAGCGCTTCCGCGACGAGCTGGGCGACTGGCGGGTCTGCATCCACTCGGCCTTCGGCGCCCGGGTCAACGCGCCCTGGTGCCTCGCGGTCGAAGCGCACCTGGCGCGTCAGCAGGGCTTCGAGGTGCAGTCCCTCTACACCGACGACGGCATCTCCCTGCGCTTCGCCGACGTCGAGGAGCTCCCACCGCTCGACGATCTCCTCCCCGACCCGGACGAGCTGGAGGACTTGATCGTCGAGCAGCTCAGCGACTCGGCGGTCTTCGCCTCCACGTTCCGCGAGTGCGCGGCGCGCGCCCTCCTGCTGCCACGCAAGATGCCGGGAAAGCGCACGCCGCTCTGGGCGCAGCGACTCCGCGCCCAGAACCTGCTGGCGGTGGTCCGGGACTACCCTGCGTTCCCCATCGTGCTGGAGACCTACCGGGAGTGCCTCCAGGATCTCTTCGACCTGCCGGCTCTGGTCGAGCTGCTGGGCGCGGTCCGCCGGCGGGACATCCGCGTGGTGGAGGTCGAGACGCCCTCGCCCTCACCCTTTGCCAGGAACCTGGTCTTTGCCTACGTCGCCGCCTTCCTCTACGAAGGCGACGCGCCCCTGGCCGAGCGGCGGGCGCAGGCGCTCACCCTGGATCGCTCGTTGCTACGGGAGCTCCTGGGTCAGGACGAGCTGCGAGAGCTCATCGATCCGGAGGTCGCCGACGAGCTGGAGGCGGAGCTCCAGAGCGTCGCACCGGGCTTCCAGGTACGCACCGTCGACGGCGCCTCCGACCTGCTGCGCCGTCTGGGTGAGCTGAGCCTGGACGAGCTCGTCGCGCGCTGCGATGGCGACGCGCAGGCCTGGCTGGCCGAGCTGGAGGCACGCCGCCGGGTGGTGCGCGTACGGGTCGCTGGTCGCGAGCGGCTGATCGCCGTCGAGGATTCGGGTCGCTACCGTGATGCGCTGGGGTCGGTGCCGCCGGCTGGTGTGCCGGCTGCGTTCCTGGAGCCCGTCGAGCTGCCGCTCGAGGACCTGGTGCTCCGCTTCGCCCGCACGCACGCGCCCTTCCGAGCGGATCGCGTCGCCGAACGCTGGGGCTTGTTGCCCTCCCAGGTGGAGGCCGTGCTGCGCGGGCTCGAGGCGCGGGGGTCCCTCGTGAACGGCCTCTCCAAGGGGGAGTGGGCCGATTCCCAGGTGCTTCGCCGGCTCAAGCGTCGCTGCCTCGCGGCGTTGCGCAACGAGATCGCTCCGGTGGAGGACGCGGCGCTGGGGCGCTTCCTGCCCGGCTGGCACGGCATCGGCTTCTCGCGCGGTGGGCTCGATCGACTCGACGAGGCGGTCGAGCAGCTCGAGGGGCTGGCGGTGCCGTTCAGCGTGCTGGAGGAGCGCCTGCTCCCAGCCAGGCTCCGCCATTACGAGCCGTCGATGCTCGACGAGCTCGGTGCCAGCGGGGAGCTGGTGTGGGTCGGCTGTGGCGCGCTCGGGCCGGGCGACGGCAAGATCGCGCTCTACCGGCGGGAGCGGGTGGCGGCCCTGCTCGAGCCCCCGGAGGTTCCCGACGATCTCTCGGCGGACGCGCGCTCGCTGCTGGTCGAGCTCGATGCCATCGGCGCCTGCTTCTTCGCGGAGCTCCGCGGGGTCGCTGGCCTCGAGGGGCAGCCGCTGCTCGACGCTCTGTGGGACCTGGTCTGGGCGGGGCTCGTCACCAACGACACCTTCCATCCGCTGCGGGCGTTGCGTCTCCGTGGGCGGGCCTCAGGTCGACGTCGTCGCACCCGCGGCGTGGGCGGTCGTTGGTCCCTGGTCGCCTCGCTGCTCCGCCGTCCCGCACCGCCCACCGAGCGAGCGTGGGCCCGCGTCCGCCTGCTGCTGGAGCGCTACGGCGTGGTCGGTCGGGAGATCGTGAAGGCCGAGGGCGTGGCCGGAGGCTTCTCCGCGCTCTACCCGGTGCTCCGGGCCATGGAGGAGTCCGGCAAGGTGCGTCGTGGCCACTTCGTGGAGGGCGTCCAGGGGGCCCAGTTCGCGGTGCCTGGCGCGGTCGACCGCCTCCGAGCCTGCCGGGTCGTGCCCGAGGCCCCCGAAGCCGTGGTCGTCGACGCGACCGACCCGGCCAACCCCTGGGGTGCGGCGCTGCCGTGGCCCGACACCGCGCTGGGCGCCGGTCGGCCGCGTCGGGTGGGCGGCGCCACGGTGGTGTTGGTCGATGGTCTCCCGCTCTTGTTCCTCGAGCGTGGTGGGCGCGCCGGCCTGATCTTCTCGGCCTTCCTCGACCCGCGTGCTGCCCAGGAAGGTCTGCGCGCGCTTCGTACCTGGATCAGCCGATCGCCCAAGGGGCAGCTCCACATCGAGCGCCTCGATGGCCGGCCCGCTCGCGAACACCCCGCTGCTGCCGCGTTCCGGGAGCTCGGCTTCTCCGGCGGTCACCGCGGGCTCATGCTGGAGGTGCTGTAGGCCCAGGGCTCTTGGAAGCCTTGCCCCCCAGGCGATAGCGTGCCGGCATGCGCCTCGTTCGCCGCCTCCTGCTCTCGATCGCCGCCGGCCTCAGCACGCTGTTCACAGCCTGTGCGTGGCACGGTCCGCGATCTGTCGACCACCTCTATGCGCCCGACGAGGTGCACATCATCGGTCACCGGGGCGCGCGCGAGCTGGCACCCGAGAACACGCTGGCCGGCTTCCGTGTGCCCGCGGACCTCGGCTACGGCTTCGAGCTCGACGTGATGCTCTCCAGCGACGGCGTCTGCGTGGTCATCCACGACGACGAGCTCGACCGGACGACCAGCGGCACGGGCTTCGTCGACGAGGTCCCCTGGTCGACGATCCAGACCCTGGACGCTGGCACGCACTTCGCCACGCGCTTCGCGGGAGAGCCGGTGCCCGACCTGAGCACCGTGCTCGTCGAGTTCGGGTCGAAGGTCGTGATCGACATCGAGATCAAGTCCCCCCGCGACAAGAGCACCCGGGCCGCGCTTGCGGCCGCGGTGGTCGGCGAGGTGGAACGAGCGGCCCTCGTCGACAGGGTGCTGATCACGAGCTTCGACCCCTTCTTGCTGGAGGAGGTGCGCCTCGCGAACGCGGAGATCCGGCGCGGACAACTCCTCGGCAGCTTCACCGGCGCCGACCTGAGCTTCGTCGAGAAGTACGTGCTGAAGAACCTGTTGCTCAACAAGCGGGCGCAACCCGACGTGCTGGCTGCCGAGTCCGCGTTCCTGAGCGCTGGCTACGTCCGGAGGATGCACAAGAAGGGCTACCGCGTGCTCGCGTGGACCGTGAACGACGAAGCGGAGATGCGCGAGCTCGCGAGCTGGGGCGTGGACGGCCTCATCACCGACCGACCCGACGTGGCCACCGAGGTGCTGCGGTAGCCGATCCAGGCCCAGCGCCAGGGCGACCAGCAGCGCACCACCTACTGGTGCCCTCGGTGTCAGCTCCGGTAGGTGGCGACGAAGAGGCCGGGCCCGAGCGCCTCCGGGTCTGGTGGCAGCAGGCGCCAGGCCTCGGGCACCAGCCCCGCGTCGCGCGCAAGCTCCCCCAGGCCGGCCTCCGAGAAGCCGAGGTGCGGGTAGTCCACGCGGTGTCGAGCGGCGTCGCGGGCGTGCTCGATCATGTCGACGATGACCAGGTGGCCACCGGGCCGTAGCACCCGGGCCACCTCGAGCAGAGCGGGCGCCAGCTCGGTGACGTGGTGGAGCACCAGCATGCAGATGGCGGCGTCGATGCTGTCGCTGTCCAGCGGGAGCGCGTGCAGCTCGCCGCGCTTCAGCTGCACATCGGGCACCCGCGCTCGGGCCACGTCGAGCATGCGCGGTTCACGATCGACCCCGATGGCCGCGCACGCCACCGGTGCGAGCTGCGCCAGGGTCTGGCCCGTGCCGCAGCCCAGATCGGCGACGGTTCGACCGGCAGGCGACAAGGCCAGCAGCGCGGGGAGCACGAAGGCCTGTCCGAACAGCTCGCGGCGCTCGGCGTCCCAACGCTCGGCCACCTGGCCGAAGAACTCGGCGGCGCTGACGCGCTGCGCGGCGAGCAGGTGGTCCATGCGGCGCACGTCCTCCGCATAGAGCCCCTCGGCGTCGAGGTGGTCGCGGGTCAGCGCCCAGAACGCGGCCGGCAGGTCCGTCAGGTCGGCCAGGCGGTACAGCGTGGCCGTGCCCACCTGGCGCCGGATCAGCCAGCCCTCGCGGTGGAGGCGGTTGAGCTGCCGGCTCACGGTCGACTGTGGCAGGCGGCAGGCCTGGTGCAGCTGGCCGACCGAGAGCTCGGCGCGTGCCAGGAGCGCGATCAGACGCACCCGAGTGGGGTCGGCCAGATCGGCGAGCGCGGTGTGCAGATGCATTCGATGACACGATAACCCTTGGCATTCATCCGTCCATCAGGTAGATGGATGAAGTAACCGTCCACCACCTAGGAGTTGACGCCCATGAGCAGCGCCACCGTCGCGGGTACCGCGACCTTCCTCGACACCGGTCTTCCCCTCTTCGCCGACCTGCCCTGCAAGGTCGCCGATCTCAGCGCCGACACCGTGCGCTTCGGTCGCAAGGAGCTGGAGCTCGCCCTGCACGAGATGCCGGGTCTGGCTTCCCTCCGTGAAGAGTTCGGCGCGGAGCAGCCGCTCGCCGGTGCCCGCATCATGGGGTCTTTGCACATGACCGTGCAGACCGCCGTCCTCATCGAGACGCTCACCGCGCTGGGGGCCGACGTCCGTTGGGTCAGCTGCAACATCTTCTCCACCCAGGACCATGCGGCCGCTGCGGTGTACGTCGGCCCGGACGGCACCGCCGAGGCGCCCAACGGCATCCCGGTCTACGCCTGGAAGGGCGAGACCCTCGCCGAGTACTGGTGGTGCACCCTCCAGGCCCTGCACTGGCACGGTGGTGAGGGCGCGAACCTCATCCTCGACGACGGCGGCGACGCCACGCTGCTGGTGCACCTCGGCAAGGAGCTCGAGGACAAGGGCGAGATGCCCGACCCCAGCACCACCGACAACGCGGAGCTCAAGATCGTGCTCTCGGTCCTCCGTGACGTGCGCCTCGCCAAGGGTGACAGCTACTGGAACCCGATGGCCGCGATGATCCGCGGTGTCTCGGAGGAGACCACCACGGGGGTGCACCGCCTCTACGAGCGCGTCGAGAACGGCACGCTGCTGTTCCCGGCCATCAACGTCAACGACAGCGTGACCAAGTCCAAGTTCGACAACGTCTACGGCTGCCGCCACAGCCTGATCGACGCCATCATGCGCGCCACCGACGTGCTGATCGCCGGCAAGAAGGCGCTGGTCTGCGGCTTCGGCGATGTCGGCAAGGGCTCGGTCGAGTCGCTGCAGGGGCAGAGTGCTCGCGTCTCGGTGACCGAGGTCGACCCGATCTGTGCGCTGCAGGCCTGCATGCGCGGCATCGACGTGGTGAAGCTCGACGACGTGGTCGGTGACATGGACATCTTCGTCACCGCCACCGGCAACTACGCCATCATCAGCGCCGATCACATGAAGCAGATGAAGCACAACGCGATCGTCTGCAACATTGGCCACTTCGACAACGAGATCGACATGGCCGGTCTCGAGGCCATGGTGCTCACCGGCGAGGTCGAGAAGATCGAGATCAAGCCGCAGGTGCACGAGTGGAAGTTCAAGAACACCACGCACGGCCCCAACGGCGGTGGTCACAGCATCCTGGTGCTGGCTGAGGGACGCCTGGTGAACCTCGGCTGTGCCACGGGTCACCCGAGCCTGGTGATGAGCGCGAGCTTCACCAACCAGACCCTCGCCCAGATGGAGCTCCACAAGAACGCCGAGGCGTACGGCAAGACCGTCACGGTCCTGCCCAAGCACCTCGACGAGAAGGTGGCGTGGCTGCACCTCGACAAGTTCGGCGCCCAGCTGACCGAGCTCTCCCAGGAGCAGGCGGACTACATCGGCGTGAAGGTCGAGGGGCCCTTCAAGCCCAACCACTACCGCTACTAGACGGATCGGCCTCACCTTCGGGTGAGGCCGGCGTTGGCCCCGCGCCCACCGCGCGGGTCAGCGCCAGGCGCGGCTATCGGCTGGCGATCGCCGCGCGCGTGGCGAGCGTGCTCGCGGCCAGCGCCTGCTCGCGTCCCTCGCCCTTCAGCGTGACCAGGGTGAGGCGTGCTTCGGCACGCAGCCGGGCCGCTCGAGCGGCGGGCTCCGCGCCGGCGTCGTCCAGGCGATCCGACCAGACGAGCTGGGTCAGTCCGCCGAGGTAGACGACCTCCGAGCAGACCGCGCGGTCCCCCTGGCAGGCCTCGGCGATCTCGGCTTCGATCGCGCTCACGTTGGCGGCCTGCACGGCCCACGCCTCGTGGCTCTCGGGCACGGGCGCCGTCAGGAAGTCGCTGACGTCCGCGCGGACGTCGTCGAGGGTGGCGGCGGAAGCGGCGAGGGTCAGCGCGACGAGCATTCAGGTCTCCTGTGTCGCCCTCTTCATCGGCGCACCACGCGGTGCACGTGAGGGGGCGATCCAGGATTCTCGACGTCAGCGGAAGAGCTCCCGCACCAGCTCGGTCACGACCTGCGGGAGCGCGACGTACGTCGGGGCATGGAAGCGGCGCCCGGAGCCCGCGGAAGCCATGGCGCGGCAGGCGCCGCCTCCTTGGGGCAGATCGCGTCCGAGTTGCACCACGTGCAGCGTTCGGAAGCGCGCGGCGACCGCCACGGGGTCGGCCCCCACGTTGCTCACGCCGTCCGAGAACAGGATGCCCATGCGCTCCCTCCGACCGCTCCGGCGGAGTTGCTCCAGTCCTTCTTCGAGCCCTGCTGCGACGTGGGTGTACCCGAGGGCCGGCACGAGCAGCACCCGCCGGACGATCTCCCGCACACCGATGGCGCTGCCCACCGGCACCAGCGTGCGTGCGTCGGTGTCGAACGCGACCACACCGACCCGGTCCAGCTTGAGGCGGAGGATGGCTGCGGCGACCGCGACCAGGGCGATCTTCTCGCCGGTCATCGAGAGGCTCATGTCGAGGATGGCCACCACGTCCACGTCGCGCGGTTCGCTCCGGACCACGCGCAGGTCGCTGGAACGCCAGGGCCGTGGGCGCTCGAGGGTCTCGGCCAGCGCGAGCTCGCCCTCCGCGGGCCACCCGGCCTCCACGCGGCGGCGCGGACGGCGTCCGTGGCGCACCAGGCGGCGGGCGCGCTCCAGCACGGCGTCCACGGCGCGTTCGGTCACGACCGCCCTCGCACGGGGGCCCAGGCGCGCCTTCATCGCGTGGAGCTGCGTCGCGGCCTCCCAGCCGGCTGGGAGCTGGTCGAGGGTCACGCCCAGGCTCGCGGCTGCGAGGCCGCGCTGGGCGTTCGTGGGGGGGCTCGGCCCGCTGTCCGAGGTCAGCGGGCCGGGGCTTTTTTTGCCGCCAGCTCCGCGAGGAGGCCCGCCACGTCTCCGCGGGGATCGTGCAGCTCCACCCGGGTGGGCAAGGCCAGGCCGGCGGCGGCGACCAGATCGCCGTCCAACGCCACGGTGAGGTCGGCGATGGCGATGGCAGCCCGAACCGACGCGCCTCGGCGCACCCTGGGGTCGGTCCGCGTCGAACGGACCAGCGCCACGGCGGCCTCGATCACGGCTTGCGACGGCGAGAGCCGCGCCTGCTCCGCCACGATGGCTTGTTCCTCGTCGACGGGCTGGTAGTCGAGCACGAGCAGCTCGAAGCGATCGCGCAGCGCTTCCGACAGCTCCCCCGCGGCCACGAACTCGGCGGGGTTCTGGGTGGCGACCACTGCGAAGCCGGGCGCGGCGTCGACTCTGCCCAGGTGCGGCACGTGGACCAGGCCCTCGTCCAGGGCGGGGAGCAGCACGTTCTGCACGCCCTCGGGCATGCGGTTGAGCTCGTTCACGAACAGCAGCCCGCCGGCGCGCATCGCGTCGACGAGCGGGCCTGCCACGAAGGCGTCGGGCACGTAGCCGCGCTCCAGGACCTGGGGCGGATCGAAGTGCCCGACCAACCGTGCCTCGCTGTAGCGCCCGTCGCCGTCGACGCGGACCCACGGTCGCTCCAGCTCCGAGGCGATGGACCGTGCCAGCGCCGTCTTGCCCACCCCGACAGGCCCTTCGAGCAGAGCATGGCGCTCGGCGAGCAGGCAGGCTCGGACGGCGCGCAGCTCGTGCGCGCGGCCGATGACGCTCATGGGGACGCCCAGGGCGGGAAGGGCGCACGGCAGCGTGCAGCGGCGAAGGCCTTCTCGATGAGCGGTGTGCGGGCGCCCTCCAACAGGGGTTGGATCTGCTCCCACTCCGCGTGGCTGAGCGTGTACTGGAAGCCGACCACGTACTGCTCGATCAACTCGGCGAGCTCGGGGTTCTGCAGGTCCGACCATTCCTTGGCCTGGGCGAGCATCACCAGGCCCTCGCCCGGCTTGCCCCGTTCGCAGAGCAGGCGGCCGGCCATGCTGAGCGCCCGTGCCTCGTCGGTCAGGTCGACGCGCTGACGAGCCACCCGTCGAAGCTCGCCGAGCAGCGCCACGGAACGGTCGATCTGGCCCAACCTCGCCGCCAGCTCGCTCAGCTCCTCCAGCGCCTCGGCGCGCCCCCGGAGGTCGGCCTCGCCACAGGCCGACAAGGCCGCTCGGAAGTGGTCCTCGGCCTCGTCGAAGCGCCCGTCTCGGGTCGCGGCCGACCCGAGCTTGCGGTGCGCTGCCCCCCGTGTGGGCGCGTCCTCACTGGTGGCGAGCGCCTGGCTGGCGAGCGACTCGGCCTGCGCGATAGAGCCGGACTCCAGAGCCAGATCGGCCCGCTCCAGCAGCTCACGCGCCCGATCTCCGCAGGCCTCGAAGCCCGCGATCGCGCGCTGGCGATCGCCCTGCAGGCTGTAGGCGCCGGCCAGGTCGCGCCGTGCGCCAGCGGCGCTGTCGCCGTCCAGGCCCGGCAAGGCGTCTTCCAGCAGGTCGATCAACGTGGCCAGGCCCAGCGGGCCCGACCGCGGCAGCACCTCGCCGGCCACGTGTTCCCACGCCTCGAGCGTCTCCGCCACCACACGTTCGTCGCTCGGGACGCGGAGGGTCTGCAGGAGCTCGCTCATGCTGGTCAGCTCCGCGACCTGGTCCAGCCAGTGCAGGACGGCGCGCTCGCCCTGGAGCACCCGCTTCTGTTGTTGGCGCGGGTCGCCACGGGCCCCGGCGTTGGCCAGCCCTGCACAGATCGCTCGTCGGAGGCACGCGCCGACCGATGCGCTGAGCTCGGCACGACCGCCGTAGGACGGCGCGAGGGCTGCGGTGGCCCTCACCGAGAGCCCTGTGCAGCCCTCGCTTTCGGCGACCCGCGGGGCGAGCGGACGAAGCCACCCGCTGAGCACCAGCCTGTCGAGCACCGTCACCACACGCTCCAAAGCAAAGGCTCGCTTAACGTCCCGTGATACCCCCCTTGCATGCGCTACCAGCCCGAGCCGGAGGTCGCCGCCCTGCTCGCGCCGGTCCGCGGCGCGCTGGATCAGGCGGCCGAGAGGCTGCCCGTCGGTCCGGCTCTTCTTCCCGTCGTCCTCGGAGAGGTCGAGACCTTCTGGGAGGTCCGCGAGGACATCCTGGTGCTCGACCATCACCTCGCCGGGCCCTCGCTCCACCACCCGGAGGAGGGACCCTTGCCGCTGGATCGGTGGCGTCGGTCCGCTGGTGCGGTGCTCGAAGCACTCGCCGCGGCCCACCTGGTCGCCCTCGGCGTGACCGAGAAGCCCTGGTGGATCCTGCGCGGAGCCGCCGTCGCGCTTGCCCATCGAGCCTGGCCGGAGCTGGGGCTCGCAGACTCGGAGATCGCCAGCGCTCGCGCGTGGGGTGACTTCACACGCCACCCGCGCTCGGGATTTGCCGCGTACCTGCATGCGGGCACCGACCCCATCGAGCAGGCCCTCGCCTGGACGGAGACCCTGCCGGATGCGGAGGCCTTCCTGGACCTGGCCCGGTGGACGCTCGAGACCGATCACGCCCTGCCGGTACCGGTCGGGCGTGCCTCTGCGGTGATGCCGCGGATCGGCGCCTGGCGGTTTGCTCAGCTGCGGCTCGGCGGCGGCCCCCTCGGAGGCCGGCTCGCGGTCAACGGGGACGGTGCGGCCCATCCAGCCTATGCGCCCGCCGATGCCGAAATCCTCGTGATCCTGGCGTCGAGGAAGCGCGCCTCGGTCTCGGTCACGCCGGCCGGCCCCTTCGGATCCTGGCGCTTCGCGAGCGCTCGCGGCTTCGGCGAGTTGATGGGCGCGCGCGGCATCGACTTCGCCTTCGACGCCCGAGGCGGCGTCGAGATCCTGTTGGCGGATGCCTTCGTCGGGCCGCTGCCAGCCCTCGAGTTCGCCGAGGAGGTCGGCACGTCCGGCGTGGTGCGCGGGCGCTGGAGCCTGATCGGGGAGGACCGCCTGCGCTTCGGCGAGCTCGTGCCGATGGGCATCACCGTGCATGGTCGGAAGGACCTCGACTTCCGCATGCCGGCCCCGGGTGCGGGCCTGGAGAGCTACCTCTCGCGGTTGGAGGGCAGCGCCTGGACGTGGCGTGTGGCCGACAACGAACTCTTGTTGGAAGGCGACGATCTCGGCGCGGAGATGACCCTACGTTTCGTGAAGGGCTGATGGCGACGACGGGCCTGGTGACGCGGCGTTCGCTGCTCCGGGCCAGCTTCCTGATCGCCGCCGGGGTCGGTGCGGGCAGCTTCGCCTGGCTTCGGGACCCCGAGCCAGGCTACCGGTGGCTCTCCACCGGTGAGGTCGCCATCCTCGAGGCGCTCTCCGAGGTGCTCTTCCAGACCGGGAACGCCGTGGGGCCCGACCACACCGAGGTCGATGTGCCGGCCGCGGCCGACAGGCTGTTGGACACCAACGTCGATGCCGAGAAGCGTGACGCCTTTCGCTACCTGCTCCGCACCCTGGAGATCGGCACCCTCGTGAGCCGAGGTGTCGTGTTCTCCGAGGCGTCGGCCGAGGTGCGCGCGGCCGTGCTCGCGATCTGGGGACAACAGGATCCCTTCCCGCGGCGCCTCGCCCTCGACTCGCTCAAGACGGTGTTGGGCATGGCGTACTTCAGCGATCCGGCCGTGCTTCGGGCGGTGGGCTACGGCGATCTGTGCAAGGTGCCCACGTGAGCTTCGAGCCGGGACGCCGCAGCTTCGAGGACTACCCCGACGCGCTCGACATCGAAGCCGACGTGTGCGTGATCGGCGCCGGCGCCGGGGGCTGTGCCGCGGCCTGCGCGATCGCCGAGAGCGGCCTCGAGGTGGCGGTGGTCGAAGAGGGCCGCCACTGGCGTCCCGCCGACTTCCGGCCCGACGATCCGCCGTGGGCCCTGTCGCACCTCTACCAGGAGAAAGGCAGCCGAGCGGCCTTCGGCAACGGTGTCATCCTGGTCAACGGCGGACGCGGGGTGGGCGGTTCCACGCTCTTGAACTCGGCCATCTGCTTCAAGACCCCCCGGCCCATCCTCGAGGACTGGGCGTCGCGCGACCTGCCGACGGTCGCGCCCGAGGCCTTCGAGCCACTCCTCGACCGCGTCTGGAACACCATCGGCGTGGTGCAGAACCCACCGGCGATCCAGCGCACCAACAACCTGATCTTCAAGGAAGGCGCCGAAGCCCTCGGCCTCAAGGGCGACTTCCTCTGGCGCAACGCGCCGGGTTGCGTGGGCTGCGGTGTGTGCCAGCTGGGCTGCCCCAGCGGCGGCAAGAACTCGGTGGACCGGACCTTCCTGTCGCTGGCCATCGGAACGGGACGGTGTGGCGTCTACGCCGACTGCCGCGTCGAGGTGGCCGAGACCGAAGGCGGACAGGTGGTCGCGATCGGCGGCTCGACCCTCAGCCCGGACGGCTACACACCCGCAGGCACCTTCCGTGTGAGGGCGAAGCAGTTCCTGGTGTCCGGCGGGCCGGTCGGTTCGCCGCGCTTCCTGATGCGCAACGAGCTGTCGGCCAGCGCGCACCTCGGGCAGCACCTCCACCTGCATCCCGCGCTGGGCTTCATCGGCCACTTCCAGAAGGAGGTCGTGCCCTGGGACGGCGTGAGCCAGGGCTACTACGTGGACCGCTGGGAGCGTGGCTACCTGTTGCAGACGGCCACGGCTCCCCCCGATCAGCTCTTTGCGCTCTTGCCCCTGAAGCTCGGCCCGGAGATCATGGGTGTGATGGGGGAGGCCCGCCGCCTGGCGCTCGCCGGCGTGCTGGTCCACGACGAGGACTCCGTGGGCTCGGTGAACGAGCTGGCCATGCTCTACAGCCTGGGCGGCATGGACCGGCAGCGGCTCCTGCTCGGGGTTCGCGAGGGGCTGCGGGTCTACTTCGCGGCCGGCGCGGACTACGTCGTGCCGGCCATCGCAGGTGTGGGACGGATCCGCGACCCCGACGAGATCGACGCGCGCATCCCGCTGGACATCCCAGCCCGAGAGCTCGTCGGAATCGCCAGCCATCCCATGGGGACCTGCCGCATGGCGTCCAGCATCGACGAGGGGGTGGTCGACGCTCGCGGACGCGTGTTCGGCTGGGACAACCTCTTCGTGGCCGACGCGAGCGTGTTTCCGAGTTCCCTCGGGGTGAACCCACAAGTCACGGTCATGGCGATGGGGCTGATGGTGGGCGCAGGCATGGCCGCGCAGGCCTGATCTCGTTACTCGCGGCGGCCATCCCCTGTACGGAGATCGTCCCATGTCCGAGCCCAAGTCTCAGAACATCTTCTGGCACGGCGCCAACGTCACCCACGAGGAGCGCGAAGAGCTGCTCGGCCAGAAGGGCTGCGTGCTCTGGTTCACCGGCCTCTCGGGCAGCGGCAAGAGCACCGTGGCGCGCAAGGTCGAGGAGCTGCTGCTGAAGCGCGGCCTCACCTGCTACGCCCTCGACGGCGACAACCTGCGCATGGGCCTGAACAAGAACCTCGGCTTCTCGCCCGAGGACCGCACGGAGAACATCCGTCGCGTCGGTGAGGTCGCCAAGCTCTTCGCGGACTCCGGGGCGGTCACCACCTGCAGCTTCATCAGCCCCTACCGGGCCGGTCGCGACGCCAACCGCGGCATCGTGCCCGACGGCCGCTACATCGAGGTGTTCGTGGACACCCCGCTGGCCGTCTGCGAAGCCCGCGATCCCAAGGGTCTCTACGCCAAGGCGCGCGCCGGCGTGATCCCCAACTTCACCGGCATCAGCGCCCCCTACGAGGCCCCGGAGAACGCGGAGATCGTGCTCAAGACCGATGGCGTCTCGGTCGAGGACTCGGCTGGCGAGGTCATCAACTACCTCACGGCCAAGGGCTTCATCCCCGGCGAGTGAGGCTGCCTCCGGAGGGCGCGGCGTCAGCCGTCGCCGTGCCCTCTGTAGTAGGCTCGGAAGCCGAGGCGTCGGCATCCGTGGCGAAGTACCGATACGGCCAGATCGTGCATCACAAGACCTTCGACTACCGGGGGGTCGTGGTGGACGTGCATCCGCAGTTCCAAGGCACCGAGGAGTGGTACGACCGCGCCACGCGGACGGAGCCGCCGAAGGATCAGCCCTGGTACGAGGTGCTGGTGCACGACAAGGGTGTGGAGACCTACGTCGCCCAGGAGAACCTGGAGCCCGACGACACCCAGGACCCGGTGGAACACCCCCTCGTGAGGGTGTTCTTCAACGAGTTCTCCGACGGCACCTACAAGGTCTCGGGGCTCACGAACTAGCGTGGGGGCTGCGCTCCACGCGCAGCCCCCACGCTCCCGCCTCTCTCGCCCTGCGGGCGTTCGACGGGGCGGTTCCCCTCTGAAAGGGGCCCCTCGATGGGCCCCCTTTCGCGTGCCCGTCGGGCACGCTGAACCCCCACCGCCGAGGCTGCTGGCGGCCCGCTACCGCCGGGCGCTGCGCGGCACAGGCTCCTAGTCGGACCGGAGCGCGTCGATCCTCTTGGCGAGCGCCTCGAGGGCCTCTTGCCGGGTGGCGAAGGGCGTGAACGACGCCCCGTCGGCCAGCGCGCACGTCGCGTCGAGATCGCCGATGACGTTGCAGAAGACCGCCACGGCTCCCGTCCGGTCCATGAGCGCGCGCGCGATGCGCTCGAGCTCGGACGGGGTGGTGCCCGGCGCGGCCGCCTTGAAGCCGACCAGGCGGCAGCCCGGATCCCAACCGAGCACGTGGTCGATGACCTTCGGGGTCGGGGTGAGGGTGAGCGTGAGCGCCGGCTGGCCGCTCGGAATCTTCGACGCGTCCGCGGCGACCTCGTAGTCACCCACCGCCGCTGCGTGCACGACCACCCCACCGGGATGCGCTCGGACCCAGCGCTCCATGCGCGCCAGGAGGTCGCGCGTGCTCCCGAAGGGCTGTCCGTTCCCGGTCCGCAGCAGCGCCTCCGGGCTGCCCAGCAGATCGGCGGGCGCGAGGCGGTCCGCGAGCCACGCCCCGGTGCCGCCGCTGGAGCACGCCGACAGGTAGCGCATGGCGTCGACCGGGTTCCGCGTCGCGCCGGCTGTGACCAACAGGGGCCTCATCGCATCCCTCTATCGTGCTACGTCCATGTGCTGGACGACGGGATCGACGATGCTCTTGCTGCTCACCCTCGGGTTTCTTCCACCGGAAGCGGTCGAAGCCCCTCCCCTGACCCTTGCAAGGTTGGCCCGCACACCCGCGGTCCAGGGGGCGCTGAACGGGCGGTCCGACGTGGCGGGGTTCCGCGACCGCTGGGGCGTGACGTGGCTGCGGTGGGACGAACGGAACAGCACGCCCAGGGCCTTCCTTGCCGAAGGCATCCCAGCCGCCGAGGTGGACGAGCTGGTGGACGAGCTGGCTGGCATCGCCGGGATCGACCCCGGGGACCTGGTGCTGAGCGGAACCACCGAACGCGGCGACCGGATCGGCTGGCACTACGTGCAGACCCACGAGGGCGCGCTCGTCGAGCACGCATGGCTCGATCTCGTCGGGCAGCACGGCCGGGTCACCGGCGGTTTCTCGTCGCTCCATCGCCCGCGCCTCCCGGGGCCTCCCGAGGCCGACGAGGTGGTCCTCCCGCTCGAGGGCGACGGCCTGAGGTACGCGTGGGCCCGATCCTACGACCAGGACGACGAGCGCGTGTTCGTTGCCCGCGATGGCCGCGAGCTGCTTCGGTACTCCCTTCGGCACTACCTCGACATCACCGCGAACGAGCGCACGGTCGGCGACCCGCTCGCGACGTGGCCGGCGAGGGACGTGCAGCTCAGCAACGACGGCGGCGTCGGCAACACCGACGACTTCGGAAACGCGAGCCTGGCCGCGCCCTACGACGTGCGGCTGCAGGGCCAGTACCTCGAGGTGAAGGAGTCCGCCGACGGGACCGCCACAGCCTACGGGGTGGAGGACGAGGTGGTCGACGCCGAGGTGGATGTCACGCACGCAGCCTCCGTGAGCCAGGTGCACTTCCACGTCGTGAGGGACTGGCTCGAGGAGCGCTGGCCGGAGCACACGTGGTTGCCCAGCCGTGTGCCGTCCACCGTGAACATCGCCTCGTCGAGCTGCAACGCCTACTACACCGGCGGCACGATCAACTTCTACGTGGGCGAGGAGGGTCGCTGCAACAACCTCGGCGAGATCGCCGATGTCGTCTACCACGAGTACGGGCACGGCCTGCACACCTACATCCTGGAGGGAGGCTCGTTCGCGAGCGACATCTCGGAGGGGAGCGCCGACTATGTGTCGGCCACCATCAACGATGACCCGGTGCTCGCTCCGAACGCTGGTGCCGACGGCGGGGCCATCCGGGAGCTCGACACCGACAAGCGCTACCCGGAGGACCAGAACGGCGAGGTGCACAACGACGGCCTCATCTGGGGCTCGTTCCTCTGGAACCTGCGTGAGCAGTGGTCGAGCACCTACGGCGACGAGGACGGCGTGTACGCCACCGACATGCTCTTCCTCGAGGCGCTGTCCATGGGACCGGCGATGACCGACCTCTTCGAGGCCGTCGTGCTCGCCGACGACGACAACGGCGACCTCGCCGACGGCACACCGCATCTCTGCGAGCTCGTCGAGCTGCTGGGGCGTCATGGTCTCGCGGACGAGCTGGGGCTGGTGATTCCCGAGCACACGCCCGTCGACCACCAGGGCAGCGCGCAGGACGGCTATGAGGCGGCCTTCACCCTGCAGAACGTCACCGACGACTGCGGAGCCTTCGACCCGGACTCGGCGCAGCTCCACTACACGGTGGACCCGGACCTCGACGCGTCGCTCGCCGAGCTCAGCTTCGAGACCGTGGCCGCCACGCGTGTCGACGAGAGCTACACCGCCGTCATCCCGCGCCAGTTCCCGGGATCGGTGGTGGCCTACTACCTGAGCTGGAGCTCGTATGGCGAGGCCGGCGACAGCGGCCTGTTGCCCGTCGAGCCGGTCACCGAGACGACCCACGGCGGGCGCACGGACCAGCTCTACGTGTTCACGGTGGGTGACCGGGAGGCGCTCTGGTGCGACGACTTCGAGTCGGGCTGGGGGGACTGGACGCACGGCACGGGGCTGCCCCTGTCGTCCACCTCCGGCGACGGCGATCAGTGGGAGCTGGGCGAGCCCACGGGCACTGGGACCTTCGACCCCGGTGAGGCGTGGAGCGGGTCCGCCGTGCTGGGAACGGCGTTGGCGGACACCGGGGAGTACGCTGCGAACATGCAGCAGTGGGCGCTCAGCCCGGCCATCCAGGCTCCGGTCGAGCACAACGCCGACCGCTGGCTGTATGCCCTCGCGACCCGCCGCTGGCTGACCGTCGAGGACGGCTACTTCGATCAGGCTCGCATCCAGGTCTACGATGGCGAGCTCGACCCGTCGGACTGGGCCGCCGATTCAGGCTTCGACACCGGCTGGGAGGCACCCCCACCTGCGCTTGGTGAGACGCTGTGGTCGAACCACGCCACACCCACCTCCGACGGCGCGAGCGAGCACACCTTGGACACCTCCTGGTTCGGTCATGACGTGGACCTGCGCGGTGTGGTGACACCCGGCGATCCGGTTCGCTTCGCTTGGACCCTCGCGAGCGACGGTGGCCTCGAGTACGGTGGGTGGCACCTCGACGACGTGTGCGTGGTCACCCTGGCCGATGTCCCAGGCCACTACCGGGTCCAGGATCTCGCGGTGACCCGCGATGCCGGCGAAGCGTCCGTGAGCTTCACGTGGCCCTTCATGGCTCCCCTCTACGGCGGCGCGGTGGTGCGCTCGGTCGGTGGGCCGCCCAGCAGCCCGGACGACGGGACCCTGCTCTTGTGGGAGGTCGCTCCGGAGCCCGGTGCGGAGGTCCTGCTCTCCGACGCCCCTCCGGAGAGCGACGTCTACTATGCGGTGTTCTCTGCGGACGACGAGGACTGGTACCTCGACACGGTGGAGAACGAGAACCTCGTCCTGTCGTTGCTCGACGCCGACGCTCCAAGCGACTCCGACGACCCCGCGGCCACGGACACCGGGTCCGAAGGCGTGCACGGCGCGGCGGACCTTGCGGCCTTCCGGCCCGAACCCGACTGCGCCTGCGCGACGGGCGCGGCCGGCGCCGCGTGGACCCTTCCCTGGTTGGCCGGGTTGGTCGCCACGCGTCGCCGCCGTGTAGCCTCCCGGTGAGGAACGACATGGTCCCAGCTCCCCTTCAAGCTGCGGTCGACGCTCTGCGCGCCCGCTTCGGTCCGCCGCCCGTGGCCGGTCTCGTGCTCGGCAGCGGGCTCGGTGGCCTGGTCTCGCAGCTCGAGAACGCCGACGGCGCTCCGTACGAGGAGCTGGGCCTGCCGACCACGGGTGTGCCCGGCCATGCGGGCAAGCTGGTCGTGGGGGAGCTCGGCGGAGCCCGCGTGGCCATGTTGTCGGGCCGGAAGCACCTCTACGAGGGGTGTGCACCGGCCGAGGTGGTGCGGGCGGTGCGCGCGCTCTCGCTCTGGGGCGCTGAGCGTGTGGTGCTCACAAGCGCCGTCGGGGGCATCGCCGACGGTCTGGTGCCCGGCGAGCTGCTCCTGGTCGAAGACCACCTCAACTTCACCGGGCACAACCCCCTGCGAGGACCGAACGTCGACGCCCTCGGAGCACGCTTTCCGGACCTGGGCAACGCCTACGATCGCGGCCTGCGTGCCGAGGCCCTGTCCGTGGGCCGCGAGCTCGGCGTGGCCTTGCACACCGGCGTGCTCGCGGCGATGCCCGGTCCGTCCTACGAGACCCCCGCGGAGATCCGCATGCTGGCCACCTTGGGAGCTTCGGTCGTCGGCATGTCGGCCGTTCCAGAGGCGATCGCCCTGGCCCACCTCGGCACGCCTCTGCTCGCCATCGGGCTGGTGTCCAACCGCGCTGCGGGGCTGTCGGACGGGCCGCTGTCCCACGAGGAGGTCACCGAGGCCGCGGCGATGGCGGGGCAGCGCCTGGCGTCCGTGCTGCGTGAGCTGGTGTCGCGATGGTCCTGACGGAGACCCACCGCCAGGACCTGGTGCGGGAGGCCCTCGAGGCGCGCAAGCTCGCGTTCGCCCCGTACAGCGGCTTCGCGGTGGGGGCTGCGGTCCTCACAGCCGACGGGCGCACGTTCAGCGGGTGCAACGTGGAGGTGTCCAGCTACTCGCACTCGTGCTGTGCGGAGCGTGTCGCGGTGTTCAAGGCCGTGAGCGAGGGCGCGCGGCAGATCGTGGCCTGCGCCGTGGTCACCGACACCGCGCCGCCGGTGGGGCCGTGCGGTGCCTGCCGGCAGGTGCTCAGTGACTTCGGCGTCGCCGCCGTGTTGTGGTTGGCCAACGGTGACGGCGCGTGCCGCGAGGTCGCCCTGTCCGAGCTGCTGCCCGAAGCCTTCCGTCCGGCCGAGGTGCTCGACCACATCAAGAAGGCGCACCAGGGCTAGCACGATGCGGGTCGCAGTCACGGGTTCGGCGGGAACGGGCAAGTCGACGCTGGTCGCACGGCTCGGTCGGCGGCTCTCGCTGCCCGTGGTGCCCGAGGGCATGCGCGAGTACCTCGAGCGCACCGGCGTCGACCTGCACAGCCTCGGGCCCGACGGCCTGCAGGCGCTCGTCCTGGGACTCTGGGAACAACGGCAGGTCGCGGAGCGGCAGTCGGGCTTCGTGGCCGACCGCTGTTCGGTGGACTTCGCTGCGTTCTGGCTCTTCTACCGCTTCCACGACGCTCCGGAGTCGGACCGTCACCTGGCCACGTGGGCGGAGCACGCCAGGGGCTACGACCGGGTCATCCTGCTACCCCACGGCGACATCGAGCTCGCCGCCGACGGCATTCGGAGCAGCAACCACCTCGTGCAGCTGCACGTGCAGCTGCTCATCGAGGGCTTCCTGGCGCGCTTCGTCCCGGGCGGTCGGGTGCTGCGCATGCCGCCGGGCCTCGACGTGCGCGCTCGTGCGGACTGGGCGGTGGACGCGCTCAGTCGAACGTGACCCGCTGAGCGGACGGCAGCACCGAGCTCGCGCCGAGACCGAGTTGTCCGTCGCCTGCGGCGCCCCAGCAGAACACGGTGCCCTCGGCCGTAGCAGCACAGGTGTGCCGCTCCCCTGCGGCCACGTCGACGGCCGCGGGCAGGTCCGGCACCGCCACCGGCAGTCCGCCCGAGGTGGTGGTGCCGTTGCCCAGCTGGCCCGAGCGGTTGTCGCCCCAGCACCACACCCGACCCGCCACGTCGAGGCCACAGGCGTGGTGCTTGCCGGCCGAGAGCGAGATCAGGGGCTGGGGTGGGGTCGAGGTGCGCGGCCGCAAGGAAGGGCGCGCCTCGTTGCTGGCGAGCTGCCCGTGCCGGTTGTGCCCCCAGCAGCTCAGGCCTTCCTCGACGACGGCGCACGTGAAGTCGTCGCCCGTGGCGATGGCCTGCGTGGAGAGGCCCTTCAGCGGCAGTGGCCGGTCGCTGGTGAGCGACGCGGTGGTGCCGAGCGCCTTGCCTCCCCAGCACCACGTGGCCCCGTCGGAGGCTCGCGCGCAGGCGTGCTGGGCGCTCACGTCGATCTCGACCACCGCGCTCAGGTCGGCGACGTCGACCGGTCGATCGGTGTACTCGCGGGTGCCATTGCCGAGCGCGCCCATGCTGTTGTCCCCCCAACAGCTGGCCTTGCCGGAGCTGCGGGTGGCACAGGCACGCAGCGTGCCGACGGCCACGCCATCCGCGTCGTTCAGGTCGGGCACGGGGCTCGCCGTTCCGCCATAGTCGGCGCCCCAGCACCGAACCTGTCCGCCGTCGAGCACCACGCAGGTGCTGAAGGGGCCGGCATCGATGGCCCGGGCTTCCTGGTCGATGCCCCGCACGGGCCCCGGAAATGGACGCACGGAAGCTCCGAGGTCCGGGTCCGCGCGACCGTCGCCCACGAACGCGCCGGCGCCCCAGCAGAACACCAGCCCGTCGCCGCTCAGGGCGCAGCTGTGGCGCGCGCCCACGGCCACGGCCACCGCGTTGTCGATGCCGGGCACGGCGCGAGGCGTGCTGGTGAGCAGCTTCTCGGGGTCCCACCCGAGGCCCAGTTGGCCCCGCCCATGGCTTCCCCAGCAGTGCACCTCCCCGCCCTCGGTGAGGGCGCATCCGTGGCGCGCGCCGAGATCGAGGCCGACCACGTCGTCCAAGAGGAATCCGTCGGCGACGTGGGCCGTGACCGACGCCCCGAGCTCGGAGATGGCCTGTTCCCCGTGGTCGTTGTCGCCCCAGCAGCTGAGCCCCTTTCGGCCCCAGACGCAGCTGGTGTCGCCCCCGGCAGCGATGAGCTGGGCCGGACCGGTTCCGGTGACCGTCTCGGCCACGTTGCGCGACGTCACGCTGCCGTCCCCGAGCTGGCCGCGCTGGTTGATGCCCCAGCAGCGTGCGCTGCCTCCGGTCATCGCGCAGGTGTGTTGGTCCCCGGCGGCGAGCGCATCGGCTCCTCGCACGCCAGGCACGGTCCAGAGCTCGGGGGCGCGCTCGAAGTCCGGCTCCACGGTGGGGAAGCACGCCACCCCACCCCCCGGTCGGTAGCTGACGCAGGCGTGGTAGAGGCCGGCTGCGGCGTGCTCGACGCCGGTCAGGTGGGGGAGGGTGGCCGGCGCGCTCGCGCCTCCCCCGACGCCGCTCCAGCAGCTCAGCTCGCCGCTGGATCGCACCGCACACATCGAGCCGCCCACCGTGACCTCGACGGCATCGTTCACGCCGGGCACGCTGATGGGGCTGGCGACGATCTCCTTGTGCTCCGTCTCGGGCCGGATGCGTCCCCAGCACACCACCGCGCCGCTCGCGCGCACCGCGCACGTGGCGCGGTCTCCCGCGTCCACGAACACCGCGTCGGACAGGTTCAGCACCGCCCCCGGTCCGGAGCGGGTGCGGGTCGTGCCGTCTCCGAGCTGCCCGAACTCGTTGGCGCCCCAGCAGCTCACCGTGCCGTCGTCGAAGCGTGCACAGCTGTGATCGGCGCCGGCCGTGACCTGCACGGGCGCGGCGCCCAGCGCGGTGGCGACGAGGAGGATCAAGCACGCACCCACGTTCCGGCGTTCCCGGAGAGGGCCTGTGCCAGCCGTTCGGGGCTGGTGATGAGGGCGCTGCGGCCTGGGGCGACGAAGCTGAGCACGGCCTCGATCTTGGGCCCCATCGAGCCCGCAGGAAACTCGCCGGCCCGCAGGTGCGCGCCCAAGGTGTCCGGATCGACTTCGCTGAGCGGCGCAGCGTGGGGCGTACCGAAGCCGACGAGCACGTGATCGACACCCGTCAGCACCACGAGGAGGTCGGCCTCCACCTGGCGGGCGAGCAGCGCCGAGACCCGGTCCTTGTCGATCACCGCTTCGAGACCCGTGAGCTGACCACCGTGCTCCATCACGGGCACTCCTCCTCCGCCACCGGCCACCACCACCGTGCCGCTGTCGAGCAGGTGGCGCACCGCGTCGATCTCCAGGAGCTCGATGGGTCGCGGCGACGGCACCACCCGTCTCCAGCCCCGTCCGCGGTCCTCGGCCACCTGCCAGCCGAGCTGTGCCTTGCGGTCCAGGGCTTCGGCCTCGGCATAGAAGCGGCCCACGAACTTCTCCGGGCGGTGGAAGGCGGGGTCGGTGGGCTCAACCCTGGTGTGGCTGAGCAGGGCGACCACGGGCCGGCCGAGGACCCCGCGCAGGGCCTGCACCAGCATGGTTCCGATGCTGCCCTGCGTGCTCGCCACCGCCAGGTCCATCGGCACCGGTGGCACCTCGTCGACGCTCAGCTCCGAGCGGAGCAGGACCTCGCCGACCTGCGGTCCATTGCCGTGGGTGACGACCAGCTCACAGCCGCGCAACGCAGCCATGCCGGACGCGACTTCGCGGAGGCGGAGCATCTGCTCCTCGGCGGTCCCTCGTTCGCCTGGGCGAATGAGCGCGTTGCCTCCCAGGGCGAGGACCACTCGTCGGCCGGCTGCCATCCAGCGCGTGGATAACGTGCCCCGGTCCGGTTAGGGGGCCGTGTCGAGCAGTACGGGGCAGAGCCCCAGCGGAGCAGCATGGACGACACGCCTCTGGTCATGGTCGAGACCGACCAGGCGCTCGTCGACATCTGCCAGGAGCTCGCCACGGCCCCGGTGTTGGGTGTCGACACCGAGTCGGACTCCATGTACAGCTACCGGGAGAAGGTCTGCCTGATCCAGATCTCGGACGCGCACCGCGACTACATCGTCGACCCGCTGAAGGTGTCCGACATGAGCCCGCTCGGGGCCTTGCTGTCCGATCCGGACATCGTGAAGATCTTCCACGGCGCCGACTACGACGTGGTGTGCATGCACCGTGACTACGGCTTCCGCATCCGGAACCTGTTCGACACGATGATCGCAGCCCAGCTCCTGGAGCTGCCCAAGTTCGGACTGGGCGACCTGGTGGAGCGGTTCTTCGGCGTCTCGCTGGACAAGCAGTACCAGCGCCACGACTGGTCGAAGCGTCCGCTGCTCCCGGAGCACGTCGAGTACGCCCGCGGCGACACCCACTTCCTGCTGGCCCTTCGCGAGATCCTGGAGCTCAAGCTCTCGGCCACCGATCGCCGCGGCCCGGCCGCCGAGGAGTTCGAGCTGCTCCAGCTGCGGGAGTGGGGAGGCCGCACGGACGACGGGGAGGGCTGGCGCCGCGTGAAGCGCACGGGTCACCTCGTCGGCAAGCAGCAGCGTGTGCTCCGTGAAGTCTGGCGCTTCCGCGACGAGCTTGCCGCGAAGTCCAACCGGCCGCCCTACAAGGTGATCCCGGACCGCGTGCTGATCGACCTCGCCGAGAAACAACCCACCGATCTCGACGAGCTCGGGCGGGTTGCGCGGCGCAGCTCCAACATGGTGAAGCGCTACGGCGAAGGCATGGTTGCGGCGGTGGTCAAGGGGCTGGAGACCGACGAGCCGATCCGCAAGAAGCCGAGGGCCTCGTCGACCGGGCGCACCAGCAAGACCCAGCGGCACTCCTCACGGGAGACCGAGAAGCTCTTCACGCAACTCAAGGAGTGGCGGAAGCGGTACACCAAGGCCGAGAAGGTCCCGATGGTGCTCACGGCATCCAACGCCCAGCTCAAGGCGGTGGCGGGCTTCCGGCCCCAGAGCCTCGAAGAGCTGGCGAGCCTCGACGAGATCCGGAACTGGCAGGTCGAGCGCATCGGCGATGCCCTGCTCGCCGAGGTGGTTCGCTTCGAGAAGACCTTGGCCAGGTCCCAGTCCGAGCGCGAACCAACGGGCAACGCGCCCGGAAACGGGTCGGGCAAGCGGCGCCGCCGCAGGCGTCGGAAGTCCGGCGGCAACAGTGGCGGCGAGGGTTGACGCCCCGGAGGGCTACTTTCCGGCGGCCTCTTCTTGAGCCCTGACGCCGAGCGCTCCCAGCTTCTTCTGCAGGTTCCCGAGCTGCTCCTGCAGCGCGGCCAGCTCCTCGGCCAGCGTCCGATCGCCCTTGTCGTTGAGCGCGGAGGCTTCCGCCTGCGCCTCCTCCATACCGTTCATGATGACGCCGATGAACAGGTTCAGGATGATCATCGTGCCCAGGAGCACGAAGCTCGAGAAGAAGAGAGCACCGGCCACCGGGGCGCTCGCGGACTGGGTGCAGAGGTGCTCGATTCCGCCGTAGCCGTAGTTCGCACATCCATACATCGCGATGTACATGATGTCGGTCCAGTCCTCGAGCGTGACCACGCGGAACAGCGACAAGAGCGCGAGCTGGAGGCTCTCGAAGTGGACCGGGTCGTTCGGGCCCCAGAAGAACACGCAAGCGCAGGCGTAGATGTAGAAGAGCATGGCCAGCAGGATGGTCACGTAGAACATCGAGGGGATGCTCTTCAGCAAGGCACCGACCAGGATCTGGAGCTTGGGCAGGGCGTTGACGAGCTTCAGCACCCGGAGCAGGCGCGCGAGCCGGAGCACTGCCGCTGCACTGCCGGCACCCGGCATGAAGCAGGCCGCAACGATCACGAAGTCGAAGACGTTCCACGCGTCGTAGAAGTAGCGCCACGGCTTGCTGCCTTCGGCGCCCATCTTCACCACGATCTCCGCCACGAAGATCCAGAGGATGATCTCGTTGACGAGGTGGAGCTGGGTCCCGTAGGCCTCGATCATGGACGGGTAGGTCTCCATCCCGACCACGACACCCGCGAGCAGAATCACCGCGGTGATGGTGTTCTGGAACGCCTTGTTGTCGCGAAGGCGCGCGAGGGTCTGGACCATGGGGGCTCCGGGAAGTGCGGTCCGCTATCCAGCCACGGCCACGCAGTCGATCTCGACGAGGGCGCCCTTGGGGAGCCGGGCGACCTCCACGCAGGCTCGGGCGGGTCGGTGGTCTCCCATGGCCTTGGCGTACACCTCGTTCACCGCAGCGAAGTCGTTCATGTCCTGGAGGAAGATCTGGACCTTGAGCGCGTGCTGCAGGGAGCTCCCAGCAGCGCCGAGCACGGCGGCGAGGTTCGAGAGCGCCTGCCGCGTCTGGCTGGCAGCATCCTCGCCCACCATCGCGCCGGTGGCCTGGTCGAGCGCGACCTGCCCCGAACACCACACGAGCCCGGCATGGGCCACGGCCTGGCTGTAGGGTCCGATGGCTGCGGGGGCTTCGGTGGTGGCGATCGGTGTCATGGCGGCCTCCTTGTGAGCGAGGCCTTAGCCGAGGCACGCTCAGCGTGGGAGCGTGAACTCGAGGGTCAGCGCCATCGCGAAGAGCGCACCCGAGGCCGCTGTCGTCACCTCGACGGTGTCCTTGCGCTCCATCCACGCTCTGGCGTTCTCGTTGGCGGCGTCGCGAGCCGCGAAGTCCCCGGCCTCCTCCGCCGCCCACGCCCTGTCCGAGAAGTCGTGCACCAGGAAGCTCATGCCGCCGAGCACGGCTGCACTGGCCACGGCGGCCGTGCCCATCCCGATGGTCGACGCTCGGACCCATCTCCTCTGGGCAGGAACGCCGTGGGGGGGTTCGGCGGCGGTGCTGGGAAACAGGAGCGCCGAGGGAACCCCGTTGGGCAGGTCGAGCGCGCCAGTGAAGGTGGTGGGGCCGCGCACGTGCAGGACGTGCTCGCCGCTGGTTGCGGCGAACTCCGCCTCCCAGGTCTGGCGTCCGTCCAGGTACACCAGGTGATCCGGAGCGAGGCCCCGGAGCTGCAGGGTGGCCTGCTCTTCGCCCTGAAGTGTCTCGCGGGCTGCGTCGAAGGCCGCTCGCTTGCTCGGCGCGAAGCGATCGTCCCAGGTGAGATCCTGGTCGAACACGAGCGCTCGGCGGAACGCGTCCTGCGCCGCGTCCTCTGCGCCCGCCTCGACGTTGGCCATACCCAGCAGGAACCACAGCCGTGCACCGAGCGCGGGATCCGGGGGTTCCGACAAGCAGATCAGGGCGTCGGCGGCCGCCTCGAGGCGCTCGGTGGCGGCCTCGACCTCGAGGTAGAGGAGCTTCGACTCGCCAGCTTCGACAGCTTCCGCAACGCTGCTGGTCAGGCTGCTGGTGGCGCAAGGCTCCCAGCGAGCGCCGAGGACCTCCAGGTCGGCGGCGGCTGCGAGGGTCGCAAGGCTCAGGAGCACGTCGACTCCTCATGGAAGTTCCAGCAGAACCGGGTGTCGTCGCCGCTCGTGACCGTGAGCTGCGTGGTCTTCTCGGCGCCGTCCGGTCGACGCAAGGTCACCGTGTGCTCCCCGGCGGGCAGCTCGGCGTTCCAGCCGGTCTGGCCGCGATGGGCGCCGTCCACGTACACCTCGCTCCACGGCACGGTGTTGAGGTAGAGCCGCCCGGGGGCCACGGGCGGCGCCGCAGCTGTCGGCTCCACGACCGCGGTCGGCGCGGGGTCGACGGTCGGCCCCGCCGTCGGCGCGGGCCCTGGTGAGGCGCCCGGCTGCTCGACCTTCGTGGTGGCCTGGGGCAGGGACCGAGGCGTCGCCTCGAGCACGGGGGCGGTGCCGGCGGACACGGTGGTGTGCAGGGGCTCCTCCGTTGCGGGCTCGGTCAGGTCGATCGGTGCGTCCTCCGCCGGCGTGGATTCGGCGCCGACGGCCCGGGTCTGAACCACGGAGGAGGCGGGCATGGTCGCCGTGATGACCGGGTCGGGGTTCGGTGCGGGCCGTGCCAGCCACGCCACGGCGGCCACGGTGACACCGACCGCACCGATCATCCAGCCGAGCGCGCCCGACCGTGCGGTCGACATCGGCCCGCTGGCGGTGTCGAGGGCCGGCGTCTCCCCGGTGAAGTCGGGCTCCCAGGCCATCGTCGGCGAGCTCGGAAGTGCCTCTTCGTGGCTGTAGACCGTGGGCGCCTGCTCGTAGCCGCTCTGGTGCCCGGGGCGCACCTGGTCGCCCTGGTAGGCCGCGTCCGCGCTGGCGTCCCAGGTGAGGGCACCGGGCTCGCTCGGCTTCGGCCGTTGCTTCACGACGAGCGCGAGCGACCCGCGCGGGTCCGGTGGGAGCTCGCCCATGGCGAGGCGCAGGTCCGCGAGCATGCCTTCGCAGCGCTCGTAGCGGGCCTCGGGCTCGTACGCTGTGGCGCGTTCGATCACCTCGCAGAGCAGCGAGGGCAGGGTCGCGAGCTGCGGCTGGGTCCTGGCACCGGACCAGATGTCGAGGGGCTCGGCTCCGGTCAGCAGGTAGAAGAGCGTGGCGCCGGCGGCGTAGATGTCCGCCCGCGCGTCGGCCCGCGCGGCGCTCCGCCTCTGCTCCGGCGGCATGTAGCCCAGCGTGCCCATCACCATGCCGGTGCGCGTGAGGCGCTGGTCGACCAGGCTCGCGATGCCGAAGTCGGAGACCTTGACCACGCCCGGCGCCGTGAGCAGCACGTTGTGCGGCTTCACGTCGCGGTGGACCACGCCGTTGTCGTGGGCGGCCTGCAGACCCTCGAGCAGTCCGATGGTGGCGTGGGTGGCCAGGCGTGGAGCCAGCGGGCCGTGCCACGCGACCCGATCGGCGAGCGAGCCGCCGCAGAGGTGCTCCATCACGATCCAGGCGTGCTCGTCGTCCACGCCGAAGTCGTGCACCACCACGACGTGGGGATGGACGAGCCGCGCCATGGTGCGCGCCTCGCGCTCGAAGCGGCGTCGCACCGACGAGTCGGCCGAGAAGTTCGGGTTCAAGAGCTTCACCACCCGCGTGACCTCGAGGTGGTGGTCCTGGGCCAGCCACACCGTGGCCGTGCCGCCCATGCCGAGCTTCTCGACGAGCTGGTAGCGCCCGCGGTTCAGGGTCAGAGGGGTGGTTACGCCGAGAATCATGGTCCTGCCATGCTCCTCAACGGTCCGGCTGTGCCGGTGCTTGAGCCTGGCTCTCAGTGCCGGCGGCGCCGGATCCCGAATCCGAGCAGGGGCGCGATGAGCCAGGCCGACTGCCCGTCCGCTCCGCAGCAACCGCCGCCGACGATCTCCTCTTCCAACTCCCGCTCGTGCTCGACCTCCTTGAAGCCCTCGCGCAGGGCCCAGCCCGGGTTGCCGTCACCGTCCCACTCGTACGCACCCACGTCGGGTGCCTCGCCATCCCGGGGGGCTCCGTTGAAGTCGACCTCGGGCAGGTAGCTCGCGCCGTCAGCGTCTGCGGTGTTGACCAGGGCGCTGCCGTCGCTCGGGTAGTAGTCCCAGTTCTCGGGGTTCACGAAGTCCCCGAAGCCACCGCCGGTCGCGTAGTGCCCGGCCGCGGAGTCCGGACCTTCCACCAGCCCGCAGACCACGTTTCCGATCAGGCGGTTGCCCGGGTCGACCTCGGACGTGCCGGCGGTGTCGCCGGCCTCTCCGTCGGCGTCGCCGATGTACTGGAACCCGTAGCCGTCGGGGTTGCAGAGGGCGTTGTTCGCGAACACCAGGCCGATCTGGCCCTCCCAACCCACCAGCTGGGCCGCCCAGTCGCCGCTGTTGCCCACGGTGTTGTGCGAGAGGATCACGCCCTCGAAGGCGTTGCGTCCCGGGTCGTCGGCGGCGAGGCCGATGCCCTCGAGGTTGAAGATCACGTTGTTTCGAACCAGCGAGGCGCCCTGGACGCGGATGCCATAGCTGTCGGCGCCCCAGAGAGCGTTCCCTTCGATCACGTGCTCGGTTGCGAAGTCGGTGGAGCCCACGTAGATGCCGTGATCCTCGACCGCGTGCACCACGTTGTCGCTGATCTCCGTGCCGTTGCCGCCGTGGTAGACGACCACGCCCTCGCCTACATCGTGGATCCAGTTCTGCGTGAAGGTGGCGTCGGTGGACCAGCAGCTCGCATCGCTGCAGCCGGCTCGGATCCCCGCGCCGCCCCGGTAGAGGTGGGCATACTCGACATGCACGTTCGACGTGTCGTTCGACAGGCGCAGCTGGGCCGCGGTGGCACCGCTCACCGCGATGTCGGAGAGGGTGACGTGGTCCACGCCGTCGAGCACCAGGCCGTTGAAGCTCTCGTAGCTGTCCGGGACGGAGAGCGACACGCCCTCCACCCTCACCCACTCACCGCTGAGCGTGATGGCGCCGCCGGCGCCGCCCGCGTCGAAGCCGGCGAGCTCCTGGAGCACGATGCGCGCCTCCCCGCCGTCGCCCTGGATCACGATCGGGGCGCCGTCGGTCCCCGCTGCCGTCCAGCGCATCACCGCGGTCTGAGGGTATTCGCCAGGCGCCAGGAGGACCTGGTCGCCGGCCACCAACGTGAGGCTGTCGAGGCTGTCGCCGGGAGCGAGATCGTAGGTGGCCGCGAAGGCGGCGGCGACGAGGCCGATCACTCGGCCCCCGGCCCGCCGGTGGCGCCCATGTCGTTCTGGCTGCCGTCGAGGTCCGCCCAGATCGTGTAGCTGTCGGGGCCCTCGCCGTCGCTCGGCCCGGCGTCCACCGCGGGCGACACGGCCTGCAGGGTCAGGTCGTCGTTGGTGGCGTCCCCATCGTGGTTGAAGTCCACGTAGTAGGGGTCCTCGTTGGTGATGTTGCCGCAGGTCGGGCACTCGTCGATGTCGTAGTTGATGCCGCTCGCCGTGGAGAACACGAGGTTGTAGCGAATGTCCGCCTCGTTGAACGCTTCGCTGTAGATTCCGCTCGCCGCCTCGGTGTGGGACACGATGTTCGACCAGGCGTAGAGCTCGGGCGCGCTCTCGACGCCGATCCAGATCCCACCGCCGTCGCGGTTGGTGGCGTAGTTCGCGTTGCCCGCCAGGGTGTTGTTGGCGATCATCAACGCGGCTTCGTTGCCGTCGACCGCGATGCCGGCTCCACGCTCACCGCCCTCGTTGTCCACGAACCAGCTGTTGCGCACGTAGCCGTCGGGGTCGTCGACGTCGCTCAGACCGAGCCCGCCGCCCTGTTCCTCGCCGTAGTTCTCCCAGAAGGCGACCTGCTCGATGAGCACGTGGTTGGAGGCCTGGATCATGATGCCGCCGCCGTCCTGTCCGGCCTGGTTCTGGTAGAAGCTCGCGCCGACCATCTCCACCTGGGTCGACACCGCGGCGATGGCGCCGCCCCGGTCGCCGGTGTTGCCGGTGTAGGAACAGCCACCCTCGTCGTAGAAGCTGCTCGACGTCAGCGCGATGGCGCCACCGTCGTCACCGGCGACGTTCTCCTGGAAGATGGTGTCGCGCACGGTGAGCGTGCCCGAGCTCACGGCGATGGCGCCGCCGTCCCCCGAGCAGGCGTTGTCGACCGCCACCACGTTGTCGAGGGTGAGGTCGGCACCGAAGGCGTAGATGCTGCCGCCGTCGCCGTCGATCTCACCGCCGTTGCCCAACAAGGTGAGGTTCACCACCTCGACGATCGAGCCTTCCTGGACCTCCAACACGGGCTTGGTCATCAGGTCGGACCACAGGATGGTGTCATCCGGGTACTCCCCCGCGCCCTGGATGCGGAGGAAGCCGTCGTCCCAGCTCTCGCTGGTCTCGTGGTAGCCCTCGATCAGCAGGATGGTGCGGCAGACCTCGTCGAGGTTCTCGATGGCCACGTCCACGGTCTGGTAGGGCGCGCCCTGGGTGCCGTCGCCGTCCTTGTCGTCGCCACTGGAGCTGTCCACGATCACCGGGTGTGCCAGGTAGTCGGTGTCGTCGCAGTCGCCGCCCCCCGTGCACGGCGAGTGGCCGTCGCCGTCGACGTCGATGTCGTCGACCCCGTTGCTGCAGTCGTTGTCGACGAAGTCGCACACCTCCACGTTGCCGGGGAAGCGGTCGGGGTCGTCGTCGTCGCAGTCGTCCTCGCAGAGCGAGTAGCCGTCGCCGTCGGCGTCGTCGCGGTCGGGGATGGCACCGTCGCAGTCGGTGTCGAGGTCGTCGCAGAGCTCGGGAGCGCCCGGGTACACCGTGCCGTCCTCGTCGTCGCAGTCGTCCTCGCAGAGCATCCAGGCGTCGTAGTCGCCGTCGGTCTCGTCCTCGGGGATGACGTCGTCGCAGTCGTTGTCCAGGCCGTCGCAGAGCTCTGCGGCGCCGGGGTAGACGGTGCTGTTCTCGTCGTCGCAGTCGCCGTCGGCCGGGCTCACGCCGTCGCCGTCGCCGTCGATGCGGCTCGAACCGCCGGTGCCCGCCACGCTGACGTAGTGGTTGGCGTCCTCCTCGAGCGTGGTGCGGAGCTGGATGCGTCCCAGCTCCTCGCCGTCCTGGTAGGGGGCGAAGGTTACGAAGACGTCGACGGTGTCGCCGGGCACGAGCAAGTCCTCCCCGGTGCGCTCGATGGTCCACACCGAGCTGCGGCCCTCGATGAGCGACGCGCTGAGGATCTCCCACTCGGTGCCGCCGTCGTTCTCGATCGTGAAGGTCTCGGTGACGGTCTCGCCGACCGTGACGTCGCCGAAGGCCAGCTCGGTGGCGCCCACGGCGATGGACGGACCGGTCTCCTCGGCGCTGCCTTTGCAGCCCAGAGTCCACCAGAGGGTCGCCACCACCATGCTCATGTCGCCTGCCTCGCGTCCTGGATGCTCTCGGCGTTGGCGCATGCTAACCTCGGCGCTGCGCCGAAGGGAATCCGGGAGTTGATGTGACCACGCTGGCCAGGATGGCCCGGTGGCTCGTGCCGGTGGTCGCGTGGGGCTGTAGCGGCTCCGCGGACGACACCGCACAGGCCGCGCTGCCAGACGCCGACACGGGCGTTGCAGAAGACAACCCCTCCGACACCGGCCTGCTCGGAGGCGTCGACACCGGGGTCACCAACGACAGCCCGAACGACGTGCTGGAGGTCACCTACGAGGGTGAGTGGGTCCTCACGCCTCAGGATGGCCCGTACCGGAACATGACCGGCGCGCTCGAGGTGCGCGAGATCCGGAACGGCAACGAGGAAGAGCCCTGGTGCACGGTCAGCTTCGCGCTCACGGGCACGGTGCCGGAAGACGAGGAGGACGCGGGCTGCAGCTACTGCGACGTGACCCTCGAGGTGCTTCACTACCTCTCGGAAGAAGGGCTCTTCGAGAAGGACGGCGATCCCATCCTCGACGAGGACAAGAAGTCCGACACCTACGGCGAGCAGCTCGGCCTGCGCGAGAACTGCATGGATCCCGACGTCCCGGCCGACCAGGACCGCTGGACGCTCTCCTTCGCCGAGGAAGACGACACCATCTTCTTCGACTACTACGGCACGGGGGTGTGGGTGCCCTGGTACGAGGGCTCGCTGGTCCACGACACGTTGACCTTCAGCTACACCGCCGAGGTCGGCTTCGTCGAGCCCGAGGAGGACCCGTGATGTTCTGGCTGGTGCTGGCGTGTACGGGATCCGACGGCGACTCAGCCTCGGCTGCACAGGACCGCGGCGAAGCCCAGGAGCTCGTGCTGCCCAGCCTCGAAGGCATCGATCTGGAGGCTGCGTACCTCGAAGCGGTCCAGCTGGCGCTCACGACGACCACGAGTGCCGCCTGGACGGGCCATGTCTCTGCCCTGGACACCCGTCAGACAGGGTGCCCGGACGCCTACCTCGGCATCCCGGACGCCCTGGAGTTCGAGGACGAGGAGCTGGAGGACGCCCCCGGGCTCTTCTGGCAGGACTACTGCCGCCTGGCCGGAGGCCTCTACTACCGCGGGTACGTCGCCTGGAACGGTGAGGTCGAGCTCGACGGCGACAAGAACACGTCCTCGGGCCAGGTGCTGTCGGGCGAGCGCCAGATGTACGGCGACGGCGTGATCGGGGTGGGCGACGAGCTGTACTTCGAGCTCGATGGCGAGGTCTCCGACGCCGTCTACAGCGTGGAGGCCAACGGGTACAGCCGTTGGACCTACAGCTCGCTGCTCGACGCCACCGTCCGGGGCACGCGGGCCTTCGACGACAAGAGCGCCACCCCCGGCGGCTGGCGCAGCGACCTCTACCTCTACGCGTCCGGCGGCGACGTCGACTACATCGAGCTCCGCGGCGACACCTACTACCAGGAGCACCGCATCCAGGAGCGCTTCGACTCCAGCCAGCTGCACCTCACCGTGCAGGGCGAGCTGGGCGCTGGTCCCGAGGATTGCCTGCTGGAGCCCATCGGGTGGATGGGACTGCGCGACGAGAACGCCTACTGGTACGATCTGGTGTTCCTGCCAGGCGCGGGCGAAGAGCTCGGCGAGCACGACTACGAGAACCCCGACTACGTGGCCTGCGACGGCTGCGGCACCCTCTACGTCCGTGGCCTCCAGCAGGAAGAGATCGGGCAGGTGTGTATCGACTTCTCCGAGTTGTTCTCGGGTGATACAGTGGAGCTCCCGCGCGCCGAGGACTTTGTCCTCACCTTACGAGACGTGACCACGGAGGGCCCATGACGAGCCCCGCCATGGCCCTGCTGCTGCTCTCCTGTGCCACACAGGAAGTGGAGGGCCTCGACCTCCTCCCACCCGCTGAACAGCTGAAGCGGTTGAGCCTCGATCTCCGGGGGGTGATGCCCACCCTCGAGGAGGTCGCGAGCATCCAGCAGGCGCCGTACCTCTACGAGGACTTCGCCGACCGCTACCTGGACGACGATCGCTTCCTCGGCCAGGTGCGCAACCTCTACGATCAGCGCTTCCTGGTCCGCACGGGGAGCGATGCCGGCCTCGGATCCAGCTACGATGGCGACACGGTGGCCGCTGCGCTGGCCGACGAGTCGTTGCGGCTGGTGAGTCGGATCGTCGACCAGGATCTGCCCTGGACCGAGGTCGTGTTGGCCGACTACACGATGGCGAACCCCGTGCTCGCCGATGTCTTCGAGCTGGACTACCCCTCCGATGCCTCCGACTGGCAACCGGCCCACTACGTCGACGGGCGGCCCCATGCCGGCGTGCTGTCGATGTCCAGCATCTGGTACCGCTACCCGTCGATGGGGGGCAACGCGAACCGGCACCGCGCCAACGCGATGTCGAAGATGCTCTTGTGCGAGGACTACCTGACCCGTCCGGTCGTGCTGAACCGCGCGGCCGTCGATCAGCTCGTCATCGACCCCGAAGCGGCCATCAACGAGAACGAGAGCTGCCAGTCCTGCCACAGCACGCTGGACCCGCTCGCGAGCCACTTCTTCGGCTTCTTCGTCACCGACGGGGAAGACGCCGACGACATGGTCTTCACGGAGTACATGGCGGAAGAAGAGGAAGGCTGGCGCGACTACTCGGGCAAGTCCCCGGGCTACTACGGCGTGCCCACGGCCAACCTCACCGAGCTCGCCAGCCAGATCGCGGACGACAGCCGCTTTGTCGACTGCGCTGTCCGCAGCTTCTGGGAGGGCATCACTCAGCGCGACTACTCCGATCTGGACTGGAGCGAGGTGTCGGACCACCGAGCGGCCTTCGAGGCCGACGGCCTCTTGGTCAAGCCGCTCGTGAAGTCCATCGTGATGTCGGAGGCCTACCGAGCCGACACCCCGGAAGACCTGGACCTGGCCGAGCGCCTGCCCGGGGTGAAGGTCGTCGCCCCTCACCAGCTCGCCAACACCGTGGAACAGCTCACCGGCTACCGCTGGCAGTTCGACGGGCTCGACGGCCTCACCACGGACACGCTGGGCCTGCCGGTCCTCGCCGGAGGCACCGACGGCGACACGGTCACCGAGCGCTCCTACGAGCCGAGCGTGGGACTTGTCTACGTGCAGGAGCGGCTCGCCTGGTCCGCCGCGTGGCACGTCGTCGAGCACGACCTGGACAGCGCGCGGGAAGGCGACGCCATCCTGCTGCACTACGTCACCGTGGAAGACGACCCGGACAACGCCGCGCGGGCCTTCGACACCCAGATCCGCAAGATCTACGAAGCCGTGCGGCTGTCGCCCCTCGATCCCACCGCCGACGAGCCCGAACAGCTCATCGAGGTGTGGAAGCAGGTGCACTCCGTCGAGGGCTCGGCCCGATCGGCGTGGGCTGCTGTCCTGACCGCCATCCTGCGCGACCCCGCGCTCATCACCTACTGAAGGAGCAGCACGATGAGCTTCTTCGACCGCTACAAGACCACCCGCCGGGCGCTGCTCCAGAACACGGCAGCGATGTCGGCCCTGACAGCGATGGGGTGGACCCCCAAGGATGCGCTGGCCGCCCAGGGGGAGAGGAAGTTCATCTTCTTCTTCGCCGGCGGCGCGTGGGACACCACCGCGGTGTTCGATCCCCACCACGAGTCCGACTACGTCGACATGGACGAGGACACCTACCAGGAGACGCTCGGCAACGTGCGCTTCACGGCCGGTGCCAACCGCGACAGCGTCTGGCGCTTCTTCGACCGGTGGGGTCACTCGGCCGCGGTGGTGAACGGCATCGATGCCCACTCGGTGGGCCACGACTCGGGCACCCAGCTCACGCTGACCGGCACCTCGGCTTCGAGCTACCCGGACTGGCCCACGCTGATCGCAGCCCGAGGCGCGGGCGACTACCCGCTCCCCCACCTGGTCTTCTCCGGTCCGAACTTCTCCGGCACCTACGGCGGTTCGGTGGTGCGGGCCGGCGGCGGCACGCTGCTCGACCTGATCGACGGCAGCCTCGTCACGGCGTCGGATCAGCCCGCACCCCAGCTCACGAGCGTGTCCGACAGCATCGTCGATGCCTTCGTGCACGAGCGCGTGGCCCGCTATGCCAACGCGCACAACGGCGTGGCAGGGCTCGACCGGAACCGCGTCGAGTCGCTCCTCGCCAGCGCAGAACGGGCGATGGAGTTGGAGGGTCGCCGCTTCGAGGCCGGCCTCGACGACCTCGGCAACTCCACCCTGGATCAGGCCATCAAGGCCGCCGAGATGATCGCGCTGGGCCTGAGCCGAACGGCGATGATCCGCATCCCCGGGGGCTGGGACTCCCACGGCGACAACGACGTGCAGGCGCCCCAGTTCGACGCCTTCTTCGCCGTGCTCGACGAGCTCATGGAGAAGCTGGCCGTCACCCCGGGCCTCGCCACGCCGTGGCTCATCGACGAGGTCACGATCGTGTGCATGTCCGAGTTTGGCCGCACCCCGCTCTGGAACGCCAGTGGCGGCAAGGATCACTGGCCCTACAACTCCGCGCTCATCGCGGGCAGCGGCGTCAACGGCGGCACCTTCGGCGCCAGCGACGACGGCCTCGTGGGCCTTCCGATCGACTTCGCGAGCGGACTCGAGAAGGACACCGGAGACCTGCTCGGCAGCGAGAACGTGGGCACCGCCATCCTCTCCCTTGCGGGCATCGACCCGGCGTCCCACCTCCCCGGCGTGCAGGTGTTCGACGCCCTGCTGCGGTGATCGCGCTCTTGTTGGCCTGCCAGCTCGGCGGGTCGGACACAGCCGCCTCCGAGGACTGCGACAGGGAGCCCGCCCTGTCGTGGGAGAACTTCGGCGAGAGCTACATGGCGCTGCACTGCAACGGCTGCCACAGCTCGCTTCTGCCTTCCGGTCAGCGGGGCGGGGCGCCGCTCGGCATGGACTTCGACACCTGGTCCGACGTGGTGCTCAACGTGGAGCGCATCCGGAGCAGAGCCCTGGGCGACGCGCCCGACATGCCCCCTGGCGGGGGGCCGACCGAGACCGACCTCGAGATGTTCGAGGAGTGGTTGGCCTGTGAGGTCGAGTCGGCCGCGGAGGCCGAGTGACGCTCTGGTTGTTGGCCTGCTCCGAGTATGCGGTGTCCACGGCGTCGCCGGTGGACGTGGCGCAGCCTCCCGGGAGCGCCGACGACGACTGGGGGGATGCCCCCAACTGGAACGACTGCACCGGCGGCTGGGCGGGCACCTACTTCAACCACACCGGCGACCACCCGGACATGAACCCTGGCGCGGACGAGGAGCCCGCCGAGAGCTACGAGGCCCTGGACTGGTGGGCCGACGACTACGTGGCCTTCGAGCGCTTCGACGCGTCGGTCGATCACGGGCAGAACTGGTGGCCGGTCGACGAAGGCTACGCCGACGACCCGAGCTACTTCGCGGTTCGCTGGAACGGCTGGCTGCGGGTCTTCGACGACGGCACCATTCCCTTCGTGTGGGCGTCGAGCGACGACGCGTGGATGGTGCTCAACGGCGAGATCGTCGCCTCCCTCATCGGCGTGCGGGAGTTCGAGTCCGAGGAGTTCTCACTCCAGCTCGAGGGCGGTCAGTACCAGGTCGAGCTTCGCTACGCGCACCGTGCGGACCAGAGCGGCTTCTCCTGGCGCGCCGCGTCCGACGACGTCAAGGTCTGCCACCCCGAGTACGAATGACCCTCCTCCTGCTGTTCGCGTGCCAGGACCAGTCGATCACGGCAACCAACGCGGCCCCCACGGCCACCATCGTGTCCCATGTCGACGAGGATGCGGTGTATGCGGCGTACGAGGTCGAGCTGCGTGGGCTCGCCAGCGACGCCGACGACGCGGCGGCCGACCTCAGCGTGTCCTGGGTCGGCCCCGACGGCGTGCTGTGTGCCGGGCCGCCCGCGGAGGACGGCGTCAGCACCTGCGTGGCCTCGTTTGGCGCCGGTACCACGACCATCTCGATGGAGGTGTCGGATCCCGAGGCGGCGGTCGGGACCGACCGAGTCACCCTGGACGTGCAGGCCACGTCCGCGCCCAGCGTCACCGTCGTCTCTCCGAGCCCGGACGGAGCCTACTACAGCGACCGACTGGTCACGCTGGAGGCGGTGGTCGACGACGGTGAGGACGACATCGAGGACCTGACGGTGTGGTGGACCGACGTCGAAGGGAACGTCTACCTGCCGAGCTCTGTCGAGTCCGACGGCACCACGCGCGGGTACGTCACGCTTGCCGAGGGCCAGCACGCCTTCGATGTCAGCGCGAGGGACACCACGGAGAACACCACCACGGAGAGCGTGGTCTTCGAGGTGGGGCCGCCCAACACGGCCCCCGAGTGCTCGATCACCGAGCCGTCCGACGGCACGGCCGTGCAGGTGGGCGACCTCGTCTGGCTCCGCGCGAGCGTGTCCGACGTCGATGTGGGCGACGCCTACCTCTTGGGTGCATGGTCCAGCGACCGCGATGGCCTGCTGGCCGAGGGCCTTCCTCCCAGCGGGGGCGTGGTCACCACCAGCACGGAGTCGCTGTCGGAAGCGACCCACGTGCTCACCTTCACGGCCACCGACGACGTGGGCGATGCCTGCGTTGCACAGGTCACGCTGGTGGTCGGGGAACCACCGGTGATCGACCTCGTCGAGCCGGATCCGGGCTTCGAGCTGGCCGAGGACCAGCTGCTCACGATGTCGGTCACGGTGGAAGACGAGGACCTTCCCACGGCGCTCAGCTACGCGTGGACGAGCGACATCGACGGCGTGCTGTCGACCACGGGCGCCTCGGACGACAGCGGCACCGTCACCGTGGAGGTCGGACCTCTCACGATCGGCACGCACAACATGACGGTCGTGGTGACCGACAGCGCCGGGCTCGAGAGCTCGGACGGCACCTACGTCGTGGTCAGCGAGTGCGGTGGCATCAAGTGGTACCGCGACGCCGACGAGGACGGTCACGGCGACGAGACCGACGAGGTGGCCGCGTGCGATCCCCCGAGCGGCTACGTCTCGGGCGCGTCCGACGGCGTGGCCTACGACTGCGACGACGGAGATCCCACCATCTCGCCCTCCGAGGACGAGCTCTGCGACGAGATCGATCAGGACTGCGACCTCGTCGTGGACGAGCTCCCGGTCGACGGCGCCGACTACTACCTGGACGCCGACGTCGACGGGTGGGGCGCGGACGGCAGCGCGGTGCCCTACTGCGATCAACCCAGCGGCACGGTGGCGGTCGAAGGGGACTGCGACGACACCAGCGCGGCCATCTCGCCCGACGCGGAGGAGGTGTGTGGCGACGGGGTGGACGACGACTGCTCCGGCGCCGACGACCCCTGCGGCGTGCAGGTCGACCTGGCCGACGTCTCGCGGATCGAGGGCGTGAGCGACTACGACTACGCGGGTTGGGCGGTCGACGGGCCCGGCGACGTGACCGGCGACGGTGTGCCGGATCTTCTGGTGGGCGCCTACGGCGACGACACCTACGACACCAACGCTGGCGCCGCGTACGTGGTGACCACGCCGATCGACATCACCAACCTCCACGACAGCGAGGCGCGCCTGTTGGGTGAGGAGGCCGCGGACTACGCCGGCTACGCCGTGAGCGGTGCGGGAGACCAGGACGGTGACGGCCTGCCCGACGTGCTGGTGGGCGCCTGGGGCGATGACGACAACGGCTCGCTGTCGGGCAAGGTCTACCTGCTCGTGGGTCCGATCTCGGGTGACGAGGACCTCGCAGACGCGGAGGTGGTGCTCACCGGTCCGAACGCTGACGACCTGGCCGGCGCGTCCCTCGGTTCCGGGGACATCACCGGGGATGGCACCTCGGACCTGCTCATCGGGGCGTACGGCTCCGACTCCGAGACCGGCGTGGTCTTCGCTCTGACCGGCCCGGTCACCGCCTCGATCGACCTCGACGACGCCGACGCCGTCCTGACCGGTTCGTCGTCTGCCGAGCGCGCTGGCTACGCCGTGGACGCCGTCGACCTCGATGGCGACGGCACCGACGAGCTCTTGATCGGCGCGTCGCTGCGCTACGACGCGGGCACCCCCGTGGGCGCGGCCTACGTGGTCGAGGGGCCCGTGCTCGGCGAGGTGGACCTCGCAGACGCGGACGCCACCTATGTGGGCGAGGACACCTTCCACTACGCGGGGCGGTTCGTGGGTGGGAGCGGCGACGTGGATGGCGACGGCACCCCGGAGCTGCTGGTCGGCGCGGACGGCTACCAGAACAACACGGGCGCGCTCTACGTCGTGCCCTACGCCACGTCGGGCGAGGCGTACCTGGTGGACGAGGCCGACGCGATCCTGACCGGGGCGTCGGAGGAGCAGTATGCCGGGCGCTCCG
>Ga0114932_10000157_pt1 | contig 77788 bp, 63 predicted proteins | sample 2SBtaG_2_FD_87286 | JGI IMG/M metagenome (GOLD analysis project Ga0114932, IMG submission 87286) | Deep subsurface microbial communities from Kolumbo volcano to uncover new lineages of life (NeLLi) - 2SBTROV12_ACTIVE470 metaG | ecosystem: Environmental > Aquatic > Marine > Volcanic ...
GCTAGAGAGGTGAACCGCTTACCTCAGGTCGCCCCGGCGGATTGCGACTCCGTGGAGCGTCGTTGCTCCTCGGTCACGGGCCCCGGCCCGCTCCCTCGTCCCGCCTCGCCCACGAATCCACACCCTCACCGGGACTCCGCTTCGCTAAGCGGATCACCTCTCTAGCCGGGGACGATGCGACCCGGCTGCAGGCCGACGCTGCGGCCGCGGGGGGTGGCGCGCGTGTCGGTGTCGTCGTCGTCCTCGGGGATCTCCACCGGCAGCCAGCGCTGCAGCGACAGGATCAGCGGGGAGGCGACGAAGACGGAGGAGTAGGTCCCGATGATCACGCCGATCATCAGGGCGAGGGCGAAGTCCGCGATGATCGGCCCGCCGAGCACCATGAGCGCGCCGACCGCGAGGAGCGTGGTCAGGGACGTCAGCACCGTGCGCGAGAGGGTCTCGTTGAGCGAGACGTTGATGACCTCGCCGAGGTCGCGCTGGGGGAACCGCCGCAGGTTCTCTCGGATGCGGTCGTACACCACGATCGTGTCGTTCAGCGAGTAGCCGACGATCGTGAGCAGGGCGCCGATCGTGGGCAGGGTGAACTCGTGGCCGATGAGGCAGAAGACCCCGATGGTGATGGTCACGTCGTGGGCCAGGGCCGCGACGGCGCCGGGCGCGAAGCTCAGGTCGAATCGGAACGCGACGTAGATGAGGATCAGGACCAGCGAGAAGAAGATGGCGAGCAGGCCCTTGCGGCGAAGCTCGGCGCCCACGGAGGGCCCGACCATCTCCACGGCGAGGACCTGGAAGCGGGCCTCGCCGCCTTCGCCTTCCCCGAGGATGCCGCCCAGCTGCTTCTTCACCTGGTCGGTGATGCCGGGGAAGTTGATCACGACGGCCTGGTGGTCGACCTTCGACTCGGTGACGGTCACGTCCGGGTTCTTGGCGACGAGCACCGCGGTGACGGCGGGGACGTCGATTTCGCTCGTGGCCTTCGCCGCCATGTTCACGGACTGTCCGCGCTCCCAGTCGAACTCCTTCCACTTGTCCGCGCCGAACTCCTCCTTGAGGAGCACGGAGACCTCCTCGAAGAACTCGTCGGCGCCGAAGTTCACGGACTCGACGCGCACCAGGTACTCCTGGCCGCTGCCGCCGAACGCCTGCACCGAGTCGTCCGAGAGGCCGACGCCCCGCAGGCCCTCGCGCAGGGTCCCGACGTCCACGCCTTCGGCGACCTGGAGGTGGATGAGCGTGCCGCCCGCGAAGTCGACGCCGTACTTGGGCCCGAAGCCGATGGCTCCGCCCGCCACGGCGAGGAACAGGGACAGCGTGACGACGGTGACGGACAGGATGCCCATCTTCTTGCGGAGGCCGACAAAGTCGTAGGTCGTGCCCGGCTTGATGATCTGCATGGTTTGCTCCTACCCCTCGGCCTTGGCGGGGACGCCGATGGACAGCGTGCTGATGCCGCGCCCGTGCGTCAGGTAGTCGAAGATGAGGCGGGTGACCACGAGGGCCGTGAAGACCGACGTGAAGATGCCGATCATCAAGGTCACCGCGAAGCCCTTGATGGGGCCCGAGCCGTACGAGTAGAGGACGGCGCCGGTGATGAACGTGGTGATGTTCGCGTCGAGCACGGTCCACGTGGCCTTGTCGTAGCCCGCCGAGATGGCCGCGCGCACCGATCTGCCTGCGTACACCTCTTCTCGGATGCGCTCGAAGATGATCACGTTGGCGTCCACCGCCATGCCGATCGTGAGGATGATCCCCGCGATGCCCGGCAGCGTCAGCGTGGCCCCGAACGCCGCCAGCAGCGCGAGGATGAACACGATGTTGATGGCGATCGCCGTGTTCGCGATGAGGCCCGACCCTCGGTAGTACAGGCCCATGAAGAAGAGGACCATCAGGGCGGCCACCAGCGCGGCGTTGCGGCCCGCGCTGATCGAGTCGTCCCCGAGGGTCTTGCCGACGGTCCGGTTGTGGAGGATCTCGATCGGCGCCGGCAGCGCGCCCGCGCGCAGGACGATCACCAGGTCTTCGCTGTCGCGACGGACCTTCACGGGGTCGTCGTCGCCCATCTCGATGGAGGCGCGGCCGCCGCCGATCTTCTCCCGGAAGACCGGGGCGGAGTTGACGTTGTCGTCGAGGACGATGGCCATGCGCTTCTGCACGTTGTTGCCGGACAGGTCCGCGAACAGGCGGGCGCCCTCGGCGTTGAGCTCCATGGACACGTACGGGACGTTGAACTGATCGGTGGCCACCGCGGCGTAGTCGATGAAGTCGCCCGTGAGCTCGACCTTCTTGTTCACGAGGAACGGCCGCTCGCGCGTCTGGGTCATGGTGACCTCGTCGAAGCGCTTCTTGAAGAGGACCTCGGCCTGCTCGGGAATCTTGCCCTCGAGCGCGCGGTGCAGCTGCTCGTCGGTGTATCGCGCAGGCAGGCCCGCCGCCTCGACGGCCTCCTCGACCACCCGCTCGACGCGCTGGTCGCTCCAGTTCTCCTCGTCGTGCAGCATGCGGAACTCGAGCTGGGCGGTCTTGCCCACGAGGTCGATGGCGCGCTGGGGGTCGTCGAGGCCCGGGAGCTGGACGGTGATCCGGTCGTCGCCCTTCTTGAGGATGACGGGCTCGGTGACGCCGAACTTGTCGATGCGGTTTCGGATCGTCTCGATCGCCTGGTCCAGCGCGGTGGTGCGCAGGCGGTCGGCGAAGTCGTCGGCGAACGTGTAGACGAGCCCCTCCTCGCCGTCGTGCGTCTGCGGGCCGATCAGCACGAAGACGCCGATCTTCTCCTTGATGATCTTCCGAGCCTCGACCCGGTTGGCGTCGTCGAGCCAGACCACGAGGTCGGCCGTGCCCTCCAGGCGGCGGCTGCGGGCCTCGATCTGGGCCTCGTCCCGGAGGTTCTCGACGATCGTCTCGGTGTACCGGTCGGCGGCCGTCTCGACCGCCTTTCGGATCTCCACCTGCAGCTCGAGGTCGATGCCTCCCTGCAGGTCGAGGCCGAGGTTGATCTTCTTCTCGGGGAAGATCCCGGCCCAGCCGGGCGCCACGGAGCGGGCCTTGCTCCGGTGGTCGTCGAGGGTCGCCTGAGCGGCGGCCTTGTCCTCGTCCGTCTGCGCTGCGTCTCGGAGCAGCTCGAGCTCCTCGTCGCGGTTGTCGTATGCCAGGAGCTCGTCATCCGTCATCCATCCGCCGAACGTCCACACGAGGTACGCGACCCCGAGGACGAGCAGCACCGACGACGAGACCGTCTTGAACCACCAGTTGCCTTCCATGGTGACCTACTTCTTCTCGCTCGCGTCCTTGTCGCCCGGCTTTCCCGGGACGACGGAGCGCGAGACCTTGTGCTTGTCGAACTTCAACTTGACGCCTCGCTCCCCCTCGAGGACGACCGTCGTGTCGTCCACCGAGAAGATGCGCGCGTGCAGCCCGGACGAGGTGACCACCTGGTCCCCCTTCTTGAGGGCCGCGACCATCGAAGCGTGGGCAGCCGCCTGCTTGTTCTGCGGGCGGATGATGAGCCAGTACCAGATGGCCACGAAGATCGCGACCATGAACAGGATCTGAGAGCCCTGCCCCGGGGGCGGGCCGGCGGCGTCCTGCGCGTACGCGGTGCCGATGAGCAGATCGAGCATTCCGTCCATCCTCGTGCCCTCCTCCTAGGTCCCGGCCGGAGCCGGCATCGGCGGCGCGTCGGGCCAACGCATCGCCGAGGGGGGTCGCCCCCGGTCGTCCCGGGTCCGTGCCCAGGCGAGCAGCTCGGCGAACGTGCCGGCCTCGATCGAGGCGCGGATCCGTCGCATGAGCCGCTGGTACTGAAACAGGTTGTGGATCGTGTAGAGCCTTCTCCCGAGCATCTCTCCCGTGAGGAAGAGGTGTCGCATGTACGCCCGGGAGTACCGCGCGCACGCCGCACACCCGCAGTCCTCGTCCACCGGACCGTCGTCTTCGTGCCAAGCCGAGTGCTTGATGACGAGGCGACCACGGCTGGTGAAGAGGTTGCCGTTCCTCGCGTTTCGAGTCGGCAGCACGCAGTCGAAGAGATCGACGCCCGCGGCCACCGCCTCGATGATGTCCTCCGGGTATCCGACCCCCATCAGGTAGCGGGTCTTCCTCGCCGGGAGGCGCGGGGCGGCGAACCGTACCATTCGGTACATGTCTTCGGAAGCCTCCCCTACGGAAAGCCCACCGATGGCATATCCGTCGAAGTCGAGGGCGGTCAGGGCCTCGATCGAGGCGCCCCGGAGGTCCGCGTCGAGGCCTCCTTGGACGATGCCGAACACGGCCGGTCCGGTCTCCGGATCCCGAGGCACCTCCCGGGCCCGGGCGGCCCAGGCGTGAGTGCGCTCGAGCGACTTCTTCATGGCGCTGGTGGTGGACGGGAGCGCGGGGCACTCGTCGAGCACCATCGCGACGTCCACGCCGAGGTCGATCTGGGCCTGAAGCGTCGACTCGGGCGTCATGCGGATCGCGTCGCCGTTCAACGGATTGCGGAACGTGACGCCGTCCGCGTCCATCTTCCGTCGGTGGGCCAGGGAGAAGACCTGGAAGCCGCCGCTGTCGGTCAGGATCGGGCCGTCCCACCCCATGAAGCGATGCAGGCCGCCGAGCCGCTTGATGAGGTCCGCCCCGGGGCGGCAGATCAGGTGGAAGGTGTTGGACAGGACGATGTCCGCGCCGAGCTCGCGCAGCTCCCCCTCCATCAGGCCCTTCACCGCCGCGTACGTCCCCACGGGCATGAACCCGGGGGTCTGGACGGTCCCGTGGCGCAGGTGGAGGCGACCCCGGCGGGCCTCTCCGTCCTGGGCGACGAGCTCAAAGGATGAGGGAGGCGTCGCCATAGGAGTAGAAGCGGTAGCCGGCGTCGAGGGCGCGGGCGTACAGAGCGAGGGTGCGTTCCCGACCGAGGAACGAGGACACGAGCGCGATGAGGGTCGACTCGGGCAGGTGGAAGTTGGTGATCAAGCACATCGGGAGCGTGGGCGGGTGCCCGGGTCGTAGGAACAGCCGAGTGGCGCGGGGGATTCCGTCCGACGGGCGACCTTCGCGGTGCCAGGACTCCAGGGAGCGGCAGCTGGTTGTCCCCACCGCCACGATCCGCCCTCCCCGGGCTTCGGCGCGAGCGACGGCGGCGGCGGTCTCGGGCGGCACCACGTACCGCTCCTCGTGCATCTCGTGGGCCGAGAGTGTGTTCGTTCGTACGGGGCGGAACGTGCCCGCGCCGACATCCAGTGTGACGCGCGCGTGAGCGACGCCGCGGGCGGCGAGTCGAGCCAGCAGCTCGGGCGTGAAGTGAAGCCCCGCGGTGGGGGCCGCAGCGGCGGCTCCTCGTTCGGCGTAGACGGTCTGATACCGCGTGCGGTCGTCGTCCTCGGGGGCCGGTCGGTCGATGTAGGGCGGCAGCGGCATCTCGCCCCAGCCCCCCAGGACGGCGTCCAGGTCGACGTCCGGATCGGCGGACGCCACGCGACGCCCGGGGCCGTCCACGGCGCCGACGACGATCGAAGGTCCCCGCGCCTCCCGGCCTCGAGAGATCACGGTGAGCGACGTGCCGGGCGCGATCTTCGCGCTGCCGCGCACGAGGGCGAAGCGGTCGCCGTCGGGCGTGGGGTGCAGCACCAGCATCTCGACGCGCCCCCCCGTCGCCTTTCGAGCGAACAGACGGGCGGGCTGTACGCGGACGTCGTTGACGACCAGGAGATCCCCCGGCTCCAGCAGGTCGGGGAGGTCCGAGAAGGTCCGGTCTCGGGGGTCGCCGTCGCGGGGCACGACCATCAAGCGGGAGGCGTCACGCGCGGCCGCGGGGTGCTGCGCGACGCGGTCCGCGGGCAGGTCGTAGGCGTAGCTGGAGACGAGATCGTCGATCGGGATGGGGGCGAGCACCGCGACGGGGTGTAGTCACGGCCCCGACGACTGTCAAATGGAACGGCTCCGGCTCAGCCCTTCTTCGGCGGCTCCTCGGCCTCGACCTTCTTCTCCACCGGGATCCGCAGCAGCGGGACCTCCCGGGGGGCGTCGATGCACAGACGAACCCAGTTGCCCTTGACCCGCTTGATGTGAATGCGGATGTCGTCCCCGATCTGGAGGATCTCGCCTTCTTTCTGGGTCAATACGAGCACGGACCATTCACTCTAGCGGGTTCCCGGCCCCGGCGTGGGCGCTCAACCTGTGGAGGGGCCGCGACGCGACGCGATCGGGGGGAGCGTTCGCCCGGTGCGGGCCTCGATCTCGGCGCGCACGATCTTCATGTCCTCGAACACCTTGCGCTTGTCGGCGGGGTTTCGAAGGAGGTAGGCGGGGTGGTACGTGGGGACGAGCACCGACCCCCGGAACGGGTGAGCTCGACCCCGCAGCCGGCCCACGGACTGCGTGGACTGGAGCAGCGTCTGGATGGCGAAGCGGCCGAGGGCCACCACCACGACCGGCTTGATCAGCTCGACCTGGCGCCACAGGAACGGCGAGCAGGTCGCGACCTCGTCCGGCTGGGGGTCGCGGTTGTTCGGCGGCCGGCACTTCACGACGTTGGCGATGTAGACGTCGGACCGCTCCATGCGCAGCACGTTGTTGATGATCCGGGTGAGCAGCTCGCCCGCCTTGCCCACGAAGGGCTCGCCGCGCTGGTCTTCGTGGAACCCGGGCCCCTCCCCCACGAACATCACGTCGGCGGTGGGCGACCCGACCCCGAAGACCGTCTGCGTGCGCCCCGCGCTGAGCCGGCACCGGGTGCAGTCCGTGACGGCGGCCTGCAGGACGGGCAGCGTGGCGGAGCCGGCGGCGAGCTCGAGGGACGTCGCGGGCGTGGCAGGAGCGGCCGTCGGCGCCGAGGGCGGAGCGCAGGGGGCCGGCGGCGAGGCCTTCACCTCGGGCAGCTCCGGCGCGGCGCCCCAGGAAGCGCGGGCTCCGGAGGCGCCCTGGTACTCCAACCACCCGCGCAGATCCGCGGACAGGGCGGCGACGGCGTCGGCGGGCGACCCCTCGCTCACGGGATCGTCACCGCGAGGTCGCCGACGTTGCCCCAGCCGTCGTCGATCGTGACGACCCAGTCGCCCGCGCCGAGGCCCGATACGTCGAGGCCGAGGGGGGTCCAGTCGCCCGCCTCGTCGCCGGCCGTGACCGGCACGTCCACCCGGTCGCCGCCGTCGCTCGCGGAGGCGGTGGGGCCCGCGTCCGAGGGGCTCAGCGGCGTCGGCGTGTTGGGCGCGCTGCTCCAGTGGAGCATGCGGTAGCCGTCGGTCGCGGCGTAGGCCGCGTTCAGCGTGAGCTCGCCCCCATCCAACGCCTGCCCGTCGAAGGTCAGATCGGCGGGCACGACCTCGAACACGTCGGACGTCGTGGACCAGGGCGTGCCCTGGTACGGGTAGCTCGTGGAGGCCGGATCGCGGGACAGGCCCGTGACGGCGAAGCGGTGGTTGCCCAGGGGCAGCGCCCCGAGCGTCTCGGTCCCGGCCCAGATGTCGACCGCCTGCCACTGGACCAGGTGGTAGTGCTCGCGCGTCGGGTCCGCGCCGTCGGTGCCGCGCAGGGGCTGGGGCGTGTAGGTGACGATCACGTCTGCGAGCGCGTCGTCGACGTTCGCCCCGGCCGGAGTCGTGACGGGCTCCCAGGTGCCGGGCGACGTCTCACGCTCCAGCGTCGCGCGGATGAGGCCGAGCGCCGGGTCCCCCGTCTCCAGGACGAACCGGGCGACGTCCTGGATGCGACGCACCTGGGTCGCGGGCTGCGCGGACTCCGGGGGCGCTCCCCGCCAGGGCCACAGCTGCTCCGGCACGGTCTCGGGCACCGCGCCCGCGCTCGGGGTCAGGTCGGGCTCGACGATCGGGGTGTTGAAGTCGCGATAGACCGTCTCCCCGGGGTACTCCGGGTACGACGCATCCTCCCCCTCGGGCGTCACGGCGAGGCCCGCGAGGTCCAACATCCGCTCGAGCAGGTACTCCCCCTGCAGGGGACCCCACACGAGGATCGACGGCTCGTAGCCCCCCTGCAGCCAGTCCTCGACCGTGAGCAGGTAGCCCTCGTGGTCCATGGCGTACCCCACCACCACGGTCCGGGGCACCGCCTGCTCGACCCGCGCGCGGTGCCGCAGGAACTGGGTCCACAGCGTGGTCGTCTCGCCGGGGGCGAAGGCGAAGACGACGGGCTCGGTCACCACGTTCGGCTCCCCCACCACGGTCACGGGGATGTCGCGGATGCCGAGGGCCCCGAGCATCGCGGTGCGGGTGGAGATCAGCGGCAGGTCGTACACCTCGCGCCCGGTCATGTACTCGGGGAAGGCGATCCGGAAGAGCGCGTAGCCGCGGTCGATGTCGATGCAGGAGCGGTACATCGGCAGGTCCACGTCGAGGCCGAGGATGGCGATGTCGATGCTCGGCTCGCCGCAGAGGGCCGCGCCGTACTGCGTCCAGAACTCGTCCAGGGGCGAGATCACGTTCCCGTCCGCGTCCCAGACCTCCATGTCCGCCACGTACGGCCACTCCTCCCACTGGGGGTTCCAGGGCAGGTAGTGGAAGTCCACGGCCCCGTTGCGGGTGACGGTCATGTGGCGACCCTGGGACACGTACCGCTGGAGAGGCTCGAGCGTGACGGCGTCGGCGGACACCTCCGTGGCGTCGTACAGCGCGAGCACGCCCTCGGCGGCGGCCTGCCCCAGCCACTCCATGCGCGCGAAGGACCCGAACCGACCCGCGGGGGACGCGTCGCCGCCCGCGCCCTGTCCGAACATCCACACCGGCCCGCCCTCGGCGGCGTTGAGCCAGTTGGTGATGTGCGTCGGCCCGTCGCCGCTGATCAGCGCGTTGTCCTCGCCCTCCACCGTGCCGTGGATGCCGAAGTTGAACCACGCGGCGATGGGCGCGCCGTCCACGCCGTCCACCCGCAGGAGCGTGGCGCGCTGGTCCTTCCAGCCGGGGCCGGTGACCTGGCCGTCGACGCCCAGGAGGTCGCTGTTCTCCTCCCGTCGGTCGCGGAAGATGGCGTCGATCCCGATGGGGTCGTAGTCCGGGTCGATGCCGAGGCCGATGGCCGCGGGCACGGCCGCCTCGAGCGCGCGCAGGGCGGCCGCCGTCGCCTGCTCGGACATGCGCTCGATGATCTCGGTGCGGTGGAAGTCGCTGCCCAGCGAGAACATGACGGCCGGGTTGAAGTCGCCGTACGCGCTGTGGCTGTGGTTCGTGATGGTGAAGACGGAGTCGGTGAGGTCGCGGCCGAGGGCTTCTGTGAGGCCCCGGCCGATGCGCTCGGTGATCTCGTCGCTGGAGTAGATGAGGTCGAGCTCGATGATGACGGCGTCGCGGGTGCCGTCGGACAGCCAGAGCGTGTTCAGGGGGATGCGGGTCTGCCACCCGCCCGAGGGGACGAAGTCGGTGACGTAGTCCGAGTCGCGCGCGTCCGGGGGCGGCGCCGAGCCCAGGGCGCGATCCCGCGCGGTGTACCCGCCGAGGGGCAGCCCCACGGGGAGGTCGAGGTAGTCCTGGTGGGCGCCGGCGACGAGCGTGCCGGGCTCGAGGACGGGCCACACGGGGCCGTCGGGCTCCTCCTCGCAGTCGGCGGCGAGGAGCGGGAGCGCGAGGAGGACGAGGAGGAAGCGGGAGGGGCGGGAGCCGGTCGCGAACATCGGCCGAGACTACTCCAGCCCGGCCACCACTCGGTCCAGAACTGCATTCGCGACCGTGTCCTTCGACGCCCGGGCGAGGTCTGCGCGGCCCCCGTCGGCGTCCAGCAGCACCACGACGTTCGTGTCGGTGCCGAAGCCCGCGCCGACCACCCCCAGGTCGTTGGCGACGATGAGGTCGAGGCCCTTCCGCTCCAGCTTGCCGCGGGCGTTCGCGACGAGATCCTGCGTCTCCATCGCGAAGCCGACCACGACGCGGGGCCGGGTGCCCTCGGCGAGGGACGCCAGGATGTCCGTGGTGCGCTCCAGGACGATGGGCGGGGCGGTGCCGTCGGCCGGCTTCTTGATCTTCTGGGCCGCGCTCGAGGCGGGGCGGAAGTCGGCCACGGCCGCGGCCATCACCAGGGCGTCCGCGTTGCGACAGGCGAGCACGGCCTCGGCCATCTCGGCTGCGGTGGTGACCTCGATCAGCTCCACGGGCGGCGGCGTGATCGACGTCGGTCCCGCGATCAGGGTGACGCGAGCCCCCCGTCGGGCGGCCATGCGCGCGACCGCGAAGCCCATCTTCCCCGTGCTGGGGTTCGACAGGAACCGCACCGGGTCCACGGCCTCTCGGGTGGGCCCGGCGGTGACCACGACGTGCCTGCCCGCGAGGTCCTGGTCGGTCAAGAGGCGCAGCAGGGCCTCCAGGGCCTCTTCGGGCTCGGGCAGGCGACCGTCCCCGACCTCGCCGCTCGCGAGGCGACCCGTCACCGCCGGCAGGACGTGGACGCCCGACGCCTCGAGCTTCTCGACCGCGGCGCGGTACTGCGGTCGCCCGGCCATGCGGTGGTGCATCGCGGGGCACATCAGCACGGGCCCCTTCATGGAGAAGGCCGTGAGCTGGATGAGGTCGTCGCAGAGCCCCGCGGCGAGCGCTCCGACGCTGTGGGCCGTGGCGGGATAGACGATCATCGCGTCCGCCCAGGCGGACAGCTCGACGTGGCGCTCCCCGCTGCGGGTCCCGGCCAGATCCCAGGCGCTTCGATTCACCGGTCGGCCGGACAGAGCGTGGAACGTCGGCTCCCCCACGAAGCGCGTCGCGGCGTCGGTCATGAGGACCTCCACCTCGGCCCCCGCGTCCTGCAGGCGACGCAGCAGGAGGACGGCCTTGAAGGCCGCCACGCCGCCGGTGACCGCGAGGAGGATCTTCACGCGCCTACAGAAACAGCTCGGCGTCGCCCTGTCCCTCGCGGAGCAGGGTGAACGGCTCGGTGGTCAGATCGACGACGGTCGTGGGGTTCTCGAGGCCCATGCCGCCGTCCACGACGGCGTCGATCCGCTGCCCCCAGGTGCGCTCGATCTCCACGGGATCGACCACGAACCGGTGCTCGCCGTCGTCGTTCTCGGCGCGCGCCGACGTGCAGACGAGCGGTCGCCCCAGCGTCTCGCTGATCGCCCGCGGGATGTCGACCGCGGGGACGCGGATCCCGATGGACGAGCGCTTCTTCGACATGCGCTTCGGGATCTCCCGGCCCGCCTCGAGGATGAAGGTGTACGGCCCGGGCAGCAGGCGCTTCATCGTGCGGTACGCGAGCGTGGACACGTACCCCGTGTACTTGCCGATGGAGTCGGGGTCGTCGAGCAGGATGCTCAGCGGGTGCGACCGCGGCGTCTGCTTCAGGGCGTACAGACGGTCGATGGCCTTGCGGGCGTTGAGGTCGCACACGAACGAGTAGCCCGAGTCCGTGGGGATCGCGATCACGCCCCCGCCTTCGAGGACGGAGACCGCCTCGAACAAGGCCTTCTTCTGGGAGGCCCACTCGTCGAGTTCGATGCGCACGGGGTGGTCTCAGCCGGTGACGCCGCCCCGCTGGAACGAGGCGAGGCTGCCCACCGAGCGGATGCGCTCCTCGGCCACGAGGTTGCTGGCCTCGGCGGTCGTGATTCCGCGCTCGGTCGCGAGTCGGAAGATGGACTTGAGCGTGATGAAGATGTTCTCGGCGTCGCGCAGGGCCTTCTCGCGAGGGGCGCCCTGGATCTCCGCGTACACGTTGATGAGGCCGCCGGCGTTGATGACGTAGTCGGGCGCGTAGAGGATCTTGCGGTCCCTCAGCATCGCGCCGTGGCGGGCCATCTGGTCGAGGACGTTGTTGGATCCGCCCGCGATGATCGGGCACTTGAGCTGCGGGATGGTGTCGTCGTTCAGCACCCCGCCCAGGGCGCAGGGGGCGAACACGTCGACCTCCTGGCTGTAGATGGCGTCCAGGGGCACGATCTTGGAGCCGTACTCGGCGCTCACGCGCGCCAGTCGGTCCTCGTCCACGTCGCAGATCGCGGTGGTGGCGCCCGCGTCGTGCAGGTAGCGCACGAGGTTGCTGCCCACGTTGCCGACGCCCTGCACCGCCACGCGTCGGCCGTTCAGATCGTCCGTGCCGAACACCTGCTCGCACGCCGCGCGGACGCCGTGGAAGACGCCCCAGGCCGTGACGGGGGACGGATCGCCCGAGCCCCCGGCGTAGGCCGACACGCCGCAGACGTGATCCGTCTCGACGTTGATGAGGTCCATGTCCGCGACCGAGGTCCCGGAGTCTTCCGCCGTGATGTAGCGCCCGCCGAGGCTGTCCACGAACTGCCCGAACGCTCGCAGGAGCGACTCGCTCTTGTCCCGGCGCGGATCCCCGAGGATCACGGCCTTGCCGCCTCCGAGGTTCAGGCCTGCGCACGCTGCCTTGTAGGTCATCCCGCGGCTCAGGCGGAGGACGTCCCGCAGGGCGTCGGCCTCGGAGGCGTAGTTGTAGAAGCGGCAGCCGCCGAGCGCGGGCCCCAGCGTGGTGTCGTGGATCGCGATGATCGCGCGGAGGCCGACCGAGTCGTTGCGGCAGAAGACGACCTGTTCGTGGTCGTAATTTTCTGCGTGATCGAACACGGGCATACGGACGACTCCTGGCGCGTGGATTGTGGCGGAAGGCCGGCGACACTACCATGACGTCCCGCGATGCTCGCGCGCCCTCCCGCCCCTCTGTCCGCCCTCCTGCTCTCGCTCGTCGTGCTGTTCGCCGCGCCGACTCGGGCCGAGGAGCCCGTCGTGCCGGCGGGGACCGTGCTGCCCTCCGCCGAGGTGCCTCCGGGGCTGCCGGGCGCGGGGCTCCTCCCCCAGGGCACGCTCGAGGCCGCCGTCGTGGCATACGAGGCCGACGACCTGCCCCGCGCGCGGCGCGAGCTCGAGACGTTGCTGTCGCGGCGCCAGGTCTCTTCCGCCGACCGCACGCGCGCCCAGTTCCTCCTGGGCTGGATCTCGTCCCGTCTGGGCAACCACCAGCAGGCGAGCGCGAGCTTCTATCGCGTGCGCAAGCTCGAGTCCCATCCCCTGCGCGAGATGGCGATGTACCTCGAAGCCGAGGCCGACCGGCGTCGGGGCCACGGCCGCACCGCCGTGGAGGAGTGCGCCAAGTACCTCGAGGAGTTCCCCGCCGGTCGCTTCGCGGACGAGTGTCGGCTCACCCAAGCGCACGCGTTCGCCGACATCGGCAAGCTCGGGCAGGCCGCGAAGCGCTTCCAGGACTTCTTGGAGAAGAACCCGGACGATCAGCGCGCCGAGGCCATCTCCTTGCGGGTCGCGGCCGCGTACGAGGCGCTCGGCCGCCGGGAGGACGCGGCGAAGCGCTACCGCCGGCTCTACATCCATCACCAGCTCCCCTCCACGGGCAAGGTCGCGCAGGAAGGCCTCGAGCGCCTCGCCGCGGCCGGGTCCGAGCTGCCCCCCCTCCAGGACATGGAGCTCTACACGCGCGCGTGCAGCCTGCGGCGCACGGGGGAGTTCCAGGCGTCGTACGACCTCTTCTGCGCCCTGGACGAGCGCCACCCCGCGACGGGCGAGGGGGCGACGGCCCTCGGCAAGCGCCTCGCGGATGAGCGCCACGACTTCCTGTGGCGGAACCGTCGCTACCTGGAGGTGGGTCGCTGGAACGGCCGGCAGTACGAGAAGGAGCCGGACGCGCCGGACGCCGTGGAGCGGCTCCACTGGGCCGTCCAGGGGTACTCGCGCAGCGGTCGGTTCAAGGAGGCGGTGAAGTTCCAGGAGCTCGGGCTGAAGCACTTCGGGACGCACCATCGGTTCCGCGGCAAGGAGGAGCGGAGCGCGCTGCTGTACATCGCCGCGGGGGAGTACGCGAAGGCCCGAGCGTCCTACCAGGCCTGGCAGAAGCGGTCGGGGCGCGCGAAGCGGAGCCGGAAGGTGCGCTTCTACGTCGCCTACTGCGCCTACCGCGCGGGGGATCACGAGACCGCCGTCGCCGAGTTCACAGAGTTCGTGAAGTCTCGTTCTTCGTATCGCACCGCGGCCTACTGGTACCGCAGCAAGGCATACGACGCGCTGGGCAAGAAGAAGGAGGCCCGGGCCGACCGTCGCACCGTCGTGGAGCGGGACCCGGACGACTGGTACGCGCTGCTCGTGCGGGACCGCGATCGGCGCGCCGGTCGGCGCGGGGCCGTGGAGCAGCGAGACGGCCGATGGCCCGGCGATCCGCCCCGCGCCGTGCCCTCTCCCCCGGCCCCCGCGCCGCCCCCGTCCGAGGCGATCGTGAGGCTCTTGGGGGGCATGGCCCGCGAGCCCGACGCGGCCCGGCCGGCCGTCTCCACCCGGGAGGTCGAGGCGTCGCGACGAGACGCCGACGGACGCGTGATCGACGCCCCGGCGTTCGCCTCCTGGCCCGCCGAGGTCACCGCCTCGGAGCCCTTCACTCCCGAGCCTCGCGGGCCCGTCGCGGAGTCCGTCGCGGTGCCCTTCGACCCCTCCGCGATCCCCACCACGTGGCGGGCGTCGCCCTACTGGAACGAGGAGAAGGGCGAGAAGCTCTGGAAGACGTTCGCGGAGACCAACGCCCACCTCTGGGAGGACCTCCCGCGCGCCTACGAGCTCAGCCGCATCGGCTTGGGCGAGCAGGCGGGCGCGCTCCTCGCGGACGTGTTCGCCGAGGCCAAGAAGGTCCGGCGCAGCAAGAAGATCCGGCGCCGGGTGGCCCGCTGGAAGGCCGCCGAGAAGAAGCGCATCGCGGCGGAGGCGAAGAAGGCGGCCGCGGCGAAGAAGAAGGCGGCCGAGCCGAAGCCCCCCGGCGAGTCCGCGCCTCCGCCGGAGGCCGGCGAGCCCAGGGCGGAGGACCCCTCCCGGGCTTCGACCGAGGCGGCGGCCAAGAAGAAGCCGCCCCCGCGGGAGGCGCGCTGGGCCGCGATCCTGGACCTCGAGGTGAAGAACAAGGACTGGATGGCGATCTTCGCCGCCGCGGGGTCGCCTCCGGGCGTCTCCGACTTCGCCGTCAACTCGATCCCGTACGCGAAGCTGCCTCGCGCGTCCGGCCCGGAGATCGCGGCGTCGTGGACCATGACGTACCCCGCCGCCTACGCACCGCACGTGTGGAAGCACAGCCGCGCGAACGATGTCGACCCCCTGTTGATGCTCTCGATCATGCGCGCCGAGAGCCTGTTCCGGCACGACGCGGTGTCCCACGCCGGCGCCCTGGGGCTCGTGCAGGTGATGCCCGCGACGGGCTCACGGGTGGCCGCGCTCGCCGGGATGAACGACTTCCGCGTGGAGCGGCTCCTCGACCCCGCCGTGAACATCGAGCTGGGGACCTTCTACCTGGGCAGGCTGCTGGAGCGGTACGACGGGCAGTTCGCCTTGGCCGTCGGCTCGTACAACGGCGGGCCCCACAACGTCGGCCGGTGGCTCCGAGGCAAGGTCGGCATGCCCTACGACGAGTTCGTGGAGGAGATCGCCTTCGACGAGACCCGCGGCTACATCAAGAAGGTGACCGAGTTCTACGCCATCTACCTCGATCTGTACGGCGACGGAGCGACGCCCGAGATGCCCCTGAAGACGACCCGGGACGACCCCTCGGTCATCGACTTCTGATCCCCGCCCCAGTAGGGTTCGAACCGCATGCGTCGCGGCCTTTTCTTCCTCCTGTCCTTCGCGCTGGGCGCGCTGTGGCCGGCGGCTGCCCCGGCCCAGGCCCCGACCCCGCTGTTCCCCTCGACGGGGCCGGTCCCGGCGCAGGCAGCCCCGGCTCCCCTGCCCTCGATCTCGGCCCAGGCCTGCAACGCCTGCCACGGCGAGGTGCACGACCAGTGGGCCGCCTCGGGCCACGCGCGCGCGTCCACCAACCCCGTCTACCGCAAGGCCGTCGAGGCGGCCGGCGACCCCCTGCTCTGCCGCGACTGCCACCTGCCGCTCGAGAACCAGCGGGCGGATCTGGCGTCGGGCAAGGGCAAGCTCGGGGCCTCCCAGCGGATCGCGAACCCCGCGTTTCAGCCCAGCCTCGCGCTGGAAGGTGTGACCTGCGCGGCCTGCCACGTGCGCGACGGCGTGATCCTCGGCCCCCGGGACCTCCCCGCAGATCGCGCGCCCCACCCCGTGCGCGCCGAGGCCGCCCTGCGCGGCGCGGAGGCGTGCGCGGCGTGCCACCAGATCACGCTGCCGGGCGCGGAGGAGCACCCGTTCGTGGACACCCTCGGGGAGTGGGCGCGGTCGCCGTACGCGGAGGCCGGCATCACCTGCGCGGACTGCCACATGAAGCGGGTGTCCGGCATCGTCGGAGGCTCTCGGTACGCGACCTTCGCCTCGCACGGGCTGACGCGGGGCCTCGAGCCTCGTGAGCTGGCCCGGGCCCTCACCGTGGAGGTGGGGCTGCGCGGCACGACGGTGGTGCGGGGCGACGACCTTCGGGCCACGGCGACGGTCATGAACACCGGCGCGGGCCACGCCGTGCCCACCGGCATGCCGGACGCGCGGCTGCGGGTGCGCTTCGACGTCGAGGCCCCGGACGGCACGACCCCCAAGGGAGCGGAGCCCTCGGTGGTGGACCTGGGGCGGGTCCTGGAGGAGGAGCCGCCGTTCGCCCTCGTCTCGGACGACCGCATCCCCGCCGCAGGGTCGCGCACCTTCGACTACACCTGGGTCGTCCCGAAGAAGCTGACCCCCGGGCCGCTGGTCCTGGTGGTGCGCGTCGAGCGGCTGGCGGCGACCGAGGAGCGCGCCGCCGCCATCGGCCTCACGCTGGACGACGTGCGCGTCCCGATCGTCGAGCAGCGCATCCCCTTCGTCATCGAGTAGCCCCCGCGCGTCGACACGCGCCTGCCCCGCGGCTATACCGCGCGCCACTCACGACCCCCAACGCGGGTCTGGACAGGAGTCACGATCATGGAACTGGAAGGCACGAAGGCGCTCGTCACGGGCGGTTCCCGCGGCATCGGCAAGGGCATCGCGCTGGAGCTCGCGCGTCGCGGCGCGGACGTCGCGATCAACTACAACCGCAGCGCCGGCCCCGCCGAAGAGGTCGTCGCCGAGATCAAGGCCATGGGCCGGGTCGCCGTGGCCATCCAGGCCGACGTGAGCGACTACGCGGCGGCGGGGGTCCTGGTGAAGGAGTCCACGAAGGCCCTGGGCGGCCTCAACGTGCTCGTGAACAACGCCGGCATCACCAAGGACCAGCTCCTCATGGCCATGAAGCCGGACATGTGGAACGCGGTCATCGACACGAACCTGAACGGCACCTACAACGTGACCCAGCAGGCGATCCGTCCGCTGCTTCGGAACCGCGAGACGGGCGCCCGGGTCATCAACATCACGTCCGTGTCGGGCATGGTGGGGGTCAAGGGCCAGGCGAACTACAGCGCGGCCAAGGCGGGCATCATCGGCATGACCAAGGCGCTCGCCAAGGAGGTCGCGGGTCGCAAGATCCTCGTGAACGCGGTGGCTCCGGGCTTCATCGCCACGGACATGACCGACGCCCTCAACCAGGGGATGCTCTCGGAGGCCATCAAGATGGTCCCGTGCGGCCGCGTGGGCAACGTCGACGAGATCTCGGGAGTGGTCGCGTTCCTGTGCGGCCCCGCCGCGAGCTACATCACCGGCCAGGTGATCGTCGTCGACGGCGGCCTCACCATGTGATCACGCGCCCAGCTGTGAGAGGGTCTCCGTGACGCGCTGGAGGCCGCTGCCGGCGCTCGTATCGAACTTGATGCCCATCCCCTCGTCCTTGCCGGGCTCGGGGGCCTTGTCGCGGCTCGACCACACCACTGCGCCCTTGAGCTCGAGCGGGTCGTCCACGCCGGGCACCGTGAGGAACAGGACGCAGTCGCGCCCCACCGCCAACGGCTTCTTCGTCTTGATGAAGGTGCCGCCGCGGCTCACGTTGCGCTGGTACTCCTTCACGAAGGTCGCAGCGTTCTTGTAGGAGATCCGCAGGCGCGCAGGCTTGCGCTTCTTCTTCTTCGTCGGGGCTGCGGGCGAGGTGGGCTTGCCTGCTCCGCGCTCCGCGAGTCCGTACGGGTCGAACTCGACCTCGCCGGGGGGCAGATCCTTCTTGACGTTGCTGAAGTCCGCGCCGCCGCCCTCCTTGCGAGGGGCGATGCCGTAGGCGTCGAACTCCGAGCGGTCCGGCCCCGCGGCGGCGGCCTCGGCGGCCGGGCTCGGGGACCGTCGGGGCGCGTCGGCGTCGCGCTCGGACAGGGCGAAGGGGTCCTCGTCGTCCACCGGGAGGGGCGCGAGGTCGTCTTCCACCGGGGCGGACGCCCGCGCGGCGGCGGCCTCGGCGTCTCTCTCCGCGACGGCGAACGGATCGCCCGCGGCGCCTCCGCCTTGGCGCTCGGACACGGCGTGCGGGTCCTCGCCCGCGACGGTCGGCGCGGCCCCCGTCGCGGCTGCGCCCCGCTCCATGATGGCGTCCTCGGCCTCCATCGAGCGGTCCGCGGCGGGCATGGCGAACAGGTCGCTGTCGCCGTCCATGGCGCCTGCGTCGGACAGGTCGGCCAAGGCCTCCCGGCCGAGGTCGGGCAGGTCCTCTTCGCGGTCCAGGGTGTCGGCACCCGGATCGGCCTCCGCCGCCGCGGCGGCGGCCGGCTCCTCGTCCTTGCCCTTCTTCTTCTTCTTGTCCCCGCGACCGAACAGGCGGCCGAGGACTCCGCGGCCCTTCCGCTTCTTGCCCGCGCCTTCGTTCCGAGCCTCGTCGCCCTCTTCCTCCTCTTCCTCGACCGCGCCTCCGGCCAGGTAGTCGCGCAGGACGATCGCCTGGGACTCGCCCGTGTCGCGGTCGACGGCGGTGACGTGGAGGATCCCGGAGCTGTCGATCTTGAAGGTGACGTCGATCCGGGGCGTCATCTTCTCCGCCTCACGGATGCCCGTGAGCGTGAACTCCCCGAGGAACTCGTTCTCGGACGCGAGCTTGCTCTCGCCCTGGCGGACCTTGATCTTGACCTCGGTCTGGCCGTCCTTGACGGTGGTGAACGCCCGGGTCTCGGAGCACGGGACCGTCGCGTTCTTCTCGATGATCTGCTTGAAGAAGCCGCCCGCCACGTCCATGCCCAGGGCGTAGGGGGTGACGTCCAGGAGCAGGGAGCTGGAGGTCTCGCTGGCGAGCGAGTAGCCGTGCACGGCCGCGCCCACGGCCACGACCTCCTCGGGGTGGACGCCGCGGCACGGGTTCATGCCGAAGAAGACCTTGATGGTCTCCTGGATCTTCGGCATGCGGGTCATGCCGCCGACCAGGATGATCTCGTCCAGCTCCTCGACCGTGACGCCCGCCGAACGGAGCGCCGTGTCCGTGATCTTGACCGTCTCGTTGATCAGGTCCTGGACCATGTCCTCGAGCTGCTCACGCGTGAGCTCCGTCTCGAGGTTGTGCTCGCCCGAGAGGTGCGGCACCAGCACGGGGGTCCGGTCGACGAACGACAGCTCGCACTTCGCCCGCTCGGCGGCGTCCCGGAGGCGCTGCAGGCCCACGCGGTCGTCGCGGGGGTCGACGCCCGTCTGGGCGTGGAACTGGTCCGCGAGCCAGTCGATGATGCGGTAATCGAAGTCCTCGCCGCCGAGGTAGTTGTTCCCCTCGGTGCCCAGGATCTCGTAGACGCCGTCGCCCACCTCGAGCACGGACACGTCGAAGGTGCCGCCGCCCAGGTCGTAGATGGCGATCTTCTTGTCGACGTCCTTGCGGAAGCCGTACGCGAGGGCCGCGGCCGTGGGCTCGTTGATGAGGCGCTGGACGTTGAGGCCCGCCTTCTCACCCGCCTCCATCGTGGCCTTGCGCTGCTGGTGGGTGAAGTGCGCGGGGACGGTGATGACCGCGTCCGTGACCTCTTCGCCGATCGCGCGCTCGGCGATGTCCTTGACCGCCTTGAGGATGATCGAGCTGGCCTCGACGGGGGTGACCTCGAGGTCTCCCATGCGCAGGAGCACGGAGCCGTGCTCGCCCGCGACGATGTCGAAGGCCATGTGCTTCATCGCTTCCTGGACCCCGGGGTCGTCGAAGCGGTGTCCGATGAAGCGCTTGACCGCGTAGAGGGCGTCCTTGGGGTGCGTGAGGATCAGCGCCTTGGCGCCGTGGCCCACCACGAACCGACCCCGGCCCTTCATGGCGATGCAGGACGGCAGGATGTTGTACCCGCGCTCGTCCTCGACCACCTTCGGCCGCCCGTCGTCTACGACCGCCACGCAGCTGTTGGTGGTCCCGAGGTCGATGCCGACAGTGGCGCCCATGCAGTGACTCCCAAAGGATCCGAAATGCCCGCCCTGAGGCGAAGGAACCTGGGATGTTAGCAGTCCGACAAGCCCCGTACCGGGGGCCGGAGCGGATCGCGAGCGACGGCCTCAACCCTCCCGAGGCGGCCGGAACAGCGGCAGCTGCGGTCGGCCCGCGCGATCGTCGTGGACGACCGGATAGCGCCCCGTGAAGCACGCGTCGCAGAACCCGCCCGCCGAGGCGTGCACCGCGGCGTGCATCCCGTCGACGCTCAGGTAGCCGATCGAGTCCGCGCCCACGAAGCGGCCGATCTCCGGGACCTCGGTGCGCGAGGCGATGAGCTCCTCGCGGGTCGGGGTGTCGATGCCGTAGTGGCACGGCCCGGTCGTGGGCGGGGCGGCGATGCGCAGGTGCACCTCCCGCGCGCCCGCGCGGCGGAGCATGCGCACGATCTTCTTGCAGGTGGTGCCGCGCACGAGGGAGTCGTCCACCACCACCACGCGACGGTCCACCAGGAGGTCCGTCACCGGGTTGAGCTTGAGCTTCACCCCGAAGTCGCGGATGCGCTGGCTGGGCTCGATGAACGACCGGCCGACGTAGTGGTTCCGGATGAGGCCCAGGTCGAACTCGATGCCCGACGCCCGCGCGTACCCCAGGGCGGCCGCGACCCCGGAGTCCGGGACGGGCACCACCACGTCCGCGTCGGCCGGGTGCTCCTCCGCCAGCCGCGCGCCGAGTCGAACGCGCACGCCGTGCACGTCACGGCCCCACAGGCGGCTGTCCGGGCGCGCGAAGTAGAGGTACTCGAACACGCAGCGGTGCACGGGCTTGCGAGGGAACGGGTGGAACGAGGCGATGCCCCCCTCGTCGAACACGACGACCTCGCCGGGCTCGATGTCGCGCACCGGCCGAGCCTCGATCAGGTCGAGGGCGCACGTCTCCGAGGCCACGACCCAAGCGCCGCTCGCGTGCCGCCCCAGGACCAGGGGACGGAACCCCATGGGATCGACGGCCGCCAGGAGCATGGTCGGGGTCATCAAGACGATGGAGCCCGCGCCCTGCAGCCGCCCGAAGGCGTCCACGAGCTTGTTGACCAGCGTCTTCTGCCGCGAGATGGCGATGAGGTGGACCAGGACCTCGGTGTCGCTGCTGGTCTGGAAGAGGGCCCCGCCCGCCTCCAGCTCCTTGCGGATGGCGGGCGCGTCGACCCAGTTGCCGTTGTGACCCACGGCGAGGCCGCCCTCGAACTGCACCACCAGGGGCTGGACGTTCCGCTGCTCGGAGCCCCCCGCCGTGGAGTAGCGGACGTGCCCGATGGCGCGGTCGCCCGCGAGGTTCTTCACCCGCTCGGCCCGGCCGAACACGTCCGCGACGAGGCCCTGACCGCGGTGGGCCAGGAGCCGCCGCCCGTCCGAGCTCACGATGCCCGCGCCCTCCTGCCCGCGGTGCTGGAGCGCGTGCAGGCCGAGGTAGGCGAGCGTGGCGGCTTCGGGATGCCCCCAGATGCCCACGACTCCGCACTCGTCGTGGAACCGATCGGCCCTACGTTCGTCGCTCACGCGGCTCACGCGAGGGTCGAGGACGGGCAGGCTCACGCGGCTCACGCGACGCCGATGGCCGTCTCGAAGCCGCCTCGCCAAGCGGCCAGGGCGTCCACCACGTCCACGTCGAGGGCGACCTGCTTCTGGGCGTCCAGGACGACGATCCGGTCTCCGCCCACGGTGCCCGCCTCCAAGGCGCGGCAGCCGAGCTCCTGCCCCAGGGAGAAGAGGTCCGGCACGCGCGACGTGGAGCACATGGCCCAGGCGCAGCCGTGGGTCTCGCCGAAGAGGTAGAGGTCTCGGGCCGCGGGGTCCGGATACATCGGCAGCTGCACGGTGCACCCGATGGGCGACTCGTCCCCGGTGAGGGACCCCGCGAGGGACATCTCCGCCAGGGCGACGGCCAGGCCCCCGTCCGCGGCGTCGTGAGCGGCCTGGATCCATCCCCGCTTCGCGCCCTCCTGCAGCAGCGACAACAGCGCGCGCTCCTCGTCCCAGTGGACCTTCGGCGGCGCCCCCTGCTCGACGCCGTGGATCTCCGAGGCGTAGGCGGACGCGCCGAGGGTCTGGCGCGGGTTGCCCAGGAGGAGGAGCGAGAGGCCCTCGCCGCGGCGCAGGCCCATGGTCACGGCGTGGGACGCGTCGTCGAGGAGCCCCACGAGGCCGAGCGTCGGCGTGGGGTGGATGCTGGTCCCCGACGTCTCGTTGTAGAGGGAGACGTTCCCCGAGATCACGGGCACAGAGAGCTCACGGAGCCCGTGCGCGAGCCCCGAGACGGCCCGCTCGAACTCCCACATCACCTCGGGCCGCTCCGGGTTGCCGAAGTTGAGGCAGTCCGTGGCGGCGAGCGGTCGGGCCCCCGTGCACGCGACGTTTCGCGCGGCCTCGGCGACCACCCCCGCGGCGCCCTCGAACGGGTCCGCCTTCACGTGCACCTGGTTGCAGTCCACGGTCAGGGCGCAGGCCTTGTCGGTCTCCGGGATGCGCAGCACGGCCGCGTCCGCGGCGCCGGGCCGCACGAGCGTGTTCAGGCGGACCATGTGGTCGTACTGCCGGTACACCCACCGCTTGTCCGCGATGCCCGGGGACGCGAGGAGCCGCAGCAGGACGTCCGCGCAGTCCCCGGTGCCGGGCAGCTCGGGGACCACCTGACGCGCCGCCAGGTCGGCGGGCTCCTGCCGGGGCCGGTCGTACTTGGGCGCGTCGGCCAGGGCCTCCACCGGGATGGCGGCCACCGCCTCCCCGCCCTCTTCGATGCGCCACAGCCCGTCGTCCGTCACCTCTCCGATGACCACCGCCTCCAGGTCCCACTTGGCGAACACCTCGGCCACGACGTGCTCGCGACCCTTCGCGGCCACGAGGAGCATCCGCTCCTGGGACTCCGAGAGCAGGCACTCGTAGGGGGTCATGCCGTCCTCACGGCGCGGCACGGCGTCGACGTCCAGCCGCAGCCCGGTCCCGCCGCGTCCCGCCATCTCCACGGACGACGACGTGAGGCCCGCCGCGCCCATGTCCTGGATCGCGACGATCGCGTCCTCCTTCATGAGCTCGAGGCAGGCCTCCAGCAGCAGCTTCTCCTTGTAGGGATCGCCGACCTGGACCGTGGGCCGGTTGCCCTCCTTGCCCTCCTCGAAGACGTCCGACGCCATGGTCGCGCCGTGGATGCCGTCCCGGCCGGTGCGGGCGCCCACGTACAGCACGGGGTTGCCGGGACCCGCCGCGACGCCTCGGAAGATCGAGTCGCCCCGCAGCACCCCGAAGGCCATCGCGTTGACGAGGATGTTGCCGTCGTAGCAGGGGTGGAACGACACCTCGCCCGCGACGGTGGGGACGCCGATGCAGTTGCCGTAGCCCGCGATGCCCGCCACCACGCCGTCCACGAGGTGAGCGGTCTTCGGGTGGTCCGCGCTGCCGAAGCGGAGGGAGTTCAGCAGCGCGATGGGGCGCGCGCCCATGGTGAACACGTCGCGCAGGATCCCCCCCACGCCCGTGGCCGCTCCCTGGTAGGGCTCGATGAACGAGGGGTGGTTGTGGCTCTCGATCTTGAAGCAGACGGCCCACCCGTCGCCGATGTCGACGACGCCCGCGTTCTCGCCGGGGCCCTGCAGCACCTCCGGCCCCTCGGTGGGGAACTGCGCGAGGTGGATTCGCGACGTCTTGTAGGAGCAGTGCTCGCTCCACATCACCGAGAAGACGCCGAGCTCCGTGTACGTCGGCTCGCGGCCCATCAGGGCCTTCACCTTGTCGTACTCGTCGGGGGCGAGGCCGTGCTCGCTCACCAGCGCGGGCGTGATCTCCGGGTCGCCGGGGCGAGGATTCACGGGCGGCACGACCACGTCCTTGGCGTCGCCGATGCGACTCACGCCGCTCACGCCGAGGATGTCGCTCACGCCTCACCGCCTTCCACCGCGGCCGCGATCGACCGGAACACCCAGGCCCCCGAAGCGTCTCCCAGGGCCTTCTCCGCGTTGCGCTCGGGGTGCGGCATCATCCCCAGGACGTTGCCGCCCTCGCTCACGATCCCGGCGATGTTGTTTCGGGACCCGTTCGGGTTCGCGTCCGGCGTGGCCTCCCCGGCGGGGTCGGCGTAGCGGAAGGCTACCCTCCCCTCCCCTTCGAGCCGAGCGAGCGTCTCGTCGTCGGCGTAGTAGCAGCCGTCGTGGTGGGCGATGGGCGCCACCAGCGTCTCGGGGCACCGCGACGTGAACGGGAGGTGCCCGTTGGCCGTCGCCAGGATGGCGTCCTCGCAGATGAACTTCAGCCCCTGGTTGCGGAGCAGCGCGCCCGGGAGCAGCCCCGCCTCCGTGAGGACCTGAAAGCCGTTGCAGATGCCGATCACGTAGCCCCCGCGGCGCGCGTGAGCGATGACGCCGTCCATGATCGGCGAGAACCGCGCGATCGCCCCGCAGCGCAGGTAGTCGCCGTAGGAGAAGCCGCCCGGCAGCACGACGCAGTCCACGTCGCCGACGGTGGTCTCCTTGTGCCACAGGAACGCGGCTTCGTGGCCGAGCTGATGCTTCACGACGTGGTACGCGTCGTGGTCGCAGTTGCTCCCGGGGAACGTGACGATTCCGAACTTCACGTCGGTTACTCCTCGACGCCGGCGGGGGGTGTCCTCGAGAGGACTTCAGTCGAGGACTTCGACGGTGAAGTCTTCGACGACTTCGTTGGCCAGCAGCTTGCTCGCCATCGAGCGCCCCTGGGAGAGCGCCTCGTCTCGAGACACGCCGTCGGGCAGCTCCACGTCCACGACGCGGCCGACCCGCACGCGACTCACGCCCGAAAAGCCGAGGGCCCCCAAGCCGTGGCGGACAGCCTCGCCCTGGGGGTCCAGCACGCCCCGACGGGGCATGACGTGTACGCGGACGCGCATCGCTTAGAGGCTGAGCGCGCCGGCGACGGCGTCGGCGACCTTCGAGTAGGCGCCCTCGACGTTGCCGAGGTCTCGGCGGAAGCGGTCCTTGTCGAGCTTCTCGCCCGTCTCCGCGTCCCACAGACGGCAGCCGTCGGGGGAGATCTCGTCCGCGAGGAGCAGCTCGCCGTCCGCGTAACCGAACTCCAGCTTGAAGTCGACGAGGGAGATGCCGATGTCCGCGAAGAACTTCTTCATGAGCTCGTTGACCCGGTAGCCGAGCTCCGTGAGCTTCGCCACGGTGTCCTCGTCCGCCCACTCGAACATGTCGATGTGGGTGAGCGTCACCAGCGGGTCGCCCAGGTCGTCGTCCTTGAGGAAGAACTCGAGGAGGGGCTTGCGCAGCTCGGGGCCCTCATCGAGGCCGAAGCGACGCGCCAGGGAGCCCGCGACGCGGTTCCGCAGCACGACCTCGAGGGGCACGATCTCCACCCGCTTGACGAGCATCTCGTTGTCGCTCGCGAGGCCGATGAAGTGGGTCTTGATGCCCTCGGCCTCCAGCCAGCGGAAGATCCGGGCCGAGATCTGGCAGTTGAAGGTGCCCTTTCCGGCGATGGTCCCCTTCTTCTCCCCGTTGAAGGCCGTCGCGTCGTCCTTGAACACCTGCAGGAGGACGGTCGGGTCGTCCGTCTCGAACAGGATCTTGGACTTTCCTTCGCTGATCTGAGCACCGCGCTGCGCCATGGTCACGCTCCCGAGAAGACTCGATTGAGATGAAGTCACGCGCCCGGATGTGGGCGTCGAAGTCGAAGACCCGTGGGCGGTCCCGGCGTCCGAGGCGGGACTTTACATACGGGTCGTCCGCGATCAAGGACCGGGTTCAGGTCGACGTGCAAAGGTCACCAGCGGCCGTGATCCAGGGCCAGCAGGGGGCCCGGACGATCCTGCTGGGCGACGTACAGGCGGGGCTTCGGCGACCGCCACCCCGCCACGGCTCCCCGGGCCGCGGCGACCGCGAGGTCCTCGGTGTTGTTCTTCTCGGACAGGTGGGCCAACACCACGTCGCGCACGGCGCCGCCGTCCAGCCGGGCGAGCAGGTCGGCCGCCTGGGCGTTGGACAGGTGGCCGTGATCGCCCAGGACCCGCTCCTTGACGGAGTCCGGATAGGGGTTCGCCGCCACCAACTCGGGCTCGTGGTTGAACTCGAGGACGACCGCTCGGCACTGCCTCAGCCGCGCGGCGATCCCTCGGCGCGCGGTGCCCAGGTCCGTCACGAGGCCGAGGCGGTCGGCTCCCGCGCCGACGAGGAAGCCGACCGGGTCGACGGTGTCGTGGGGCACCCGGAAGGTCTCGACCGTCAGCGAGCCGATCGCGACGGAGCGGCCGGGCACGAGGACCCGCACGTCCGCGATCTCCGCGGCGTCCGCCATCTGCGCTCGGCAGGCGGACGTCATGTACACGGGCACGTCGAGGGCGCGGCTCGTGACCCGCGCCCCGGCCACGTGGTCCGAGTGTTCGTGGGTCAGGGCGATCGCGCGCACGCTCTCGGGCGCCACGCCGACGGCCTCCAGGCGCTCGACGACCGCCTTCGCGCTCAGCCCGCAGTCCAGGATCACCGCGTCCCCGTCGCAGGCCACCACGGTCGCGTTTCCGCGGCTGCCCGAGCCGAGGACGGCGAACCGGATGGTCTTGCTAAATAGGTCGAGATTCTGGAACATCGCAGCGCGCGCGGAGACCCGAGGGGGAGCGAGGGTACCCCGCGGGCGCCGTCAGGTGCGCACGCAGAGGAGGCGGGAGCGATGTCTGTCCAACAGTGTCCGCAGTGCAACGCCGGGGTCGTCCCGGGTCAGGTCGCCTGCACACGTTGCGGCTTCGACTTCATCAAGGGCTCGAACCCCCAGGACTGGGAGTCCGAGGGCGCCAAGCAGCGCCGGACCCAGACGAACGCCGTGGCCATCGGCGCAGCGGTCCTGATCGCCGGGGTCGTCGGCTACCTGGTCGTCCGCGAGCCGCCCCCGCCCCCGGATGAGCCCTGCATGGACGCCCTGGCGCAGCTGCGCGAAGCGGTGGCCGCGGGCGCCGAGAGCGCTACGGTACCGAGCTGCCCCGACACGCCCCCCGGCTCGGTGAGCTGCTGGGCGCCGTTGGGGCTCACCCTGTCGAAGATGCCCACCGCCCCCGGCGAGCGGTACCGCCTCTCGGCCACCGCGTCCGGGTTCGACATCGAGTGCCGCGTCGACGCAGACAAGGACGGGACCGACGCGCTCTACCGCACGACCCACGACGTGGGGCCGGTCCGCATCACGGACGCGACTGTCCGCTAGCCGGCGCCCCCGAGCGCCGTCCCTCAGAGCATCCGTCTCGCCGCGAGGTGGCGAGGCAGCGGCCGGTCCTCTTCCTCTCCAAGGACGGCCCGCGCGACGACGTCCACCGCCTCGCCGATCCAGGACAGCCCCCAGCCGCACCAGCCCGTCAGCGCGATCACGCGCGGCGCGCCCGGGAGAGGCCCGACGATCGGGAGCCCGTCGCAGCTGTAGTTGGCGATGCCGGCCCATCGGCTCCGCACGGCTCCACCACCGAGACACCGCGTCACGAAGTCGTCCTGCCGAGCGGCCACCGCGTCGGACAAGGCGACGTCGTCCATCACGCCCGCCCCCATCTCCGGCTGCTCCGCCCATCGGCACCCCAGGAAGTCGAGGCCCCCGTCCGGCCGCGGCGCCCACGCCTCGTGACGGTGCCGGGCGACCCCCGCTTCCCGCCCGACACCCGCCCGGCCCGGACCTCCATGGCGCGCCTGGACGCGGACGGGGTAGAGCGCCTCCTCGAAGAATGGATGGACCCGTCGGCTGCCGATCCCGGCGGCCACGACCGCGATCTCGGCGCGGATCGGCTCCCCCTCGTCGCGCTCGATGACCACGCCGTCGTCCACCGAGGCGATCCGGCCCGCCCCCGCCTCCACCGGGACCTCGGAGAGGCCCGCGAGCACCGTCGCGAGGTCCACGCAGCCGTCCTGGGCGATCCGCACCCCCCCGACGAACCCCGTGCCCACCCGGGACGCAAGGACGTCGCCGTCGGCCGAGGTGCCCGGGTCCTCGCCCCAGCGCTCCAGCAGGCGCCGCGCCAGGTCCCACTCGTCTCGCTCGTGGTCTCCCAGGGCCACGCGCCAGACCCCGCGCCGTGCCCGGGGGTCGAGCGCGAGCAGCCGGTCGCTCGCCGCGCGCGAGAACATCCACAGCTCCCGCGAGAGCTCGTCGCCGAGGGCGTGGGTGATGCGGACGGGGCTGTCGTGGCCGCCCGCCGCGACGATCCCGAGGGAGCGTTCGGTGGCGGGCGCGGGCTGCGGATCGGAGGGCGCGACGCGGATCACCGACGCCGAGGCAGCGCACCGGGCGGCGATCCACCTCGCGGCGAGCCCTCCCCCGAGGACCGCGACGTCCGCCTCGATCACTCGGCCGGGGCGTCCTCGGTCTCGGCCTCGGTCTCTTCGACCTCGGGCTCCACGTCCGTCGTCTTGGCCTTGTCGACCCAGCCGAACGTGGCCCCCTTGACGCGCACGCGGACCCGCTCGCCGTCCGTGGCGAGGAGCTCGACGCGCTCACCCCCCTCGACCTCGCCGACCTCCTTGCTGTCGGCCTCGGAGAAGCGCGTCGCCTTGACGGTCTCGGTGGTCCACACGAAGTCCACCGCGAGCGCGGTCGAGGGGAGGAGGAAGAGGGCCGCGACGGCCGCGACGATTCGGGAGGAGAGGCGCATTGGGGATGCTCCGGGGGCGGGCGTCACTTGACGCGGAACCCGCCCATCTCGTTGTTGAAGATCCAGGCCACCACGTCGCCGATCTTCAGCGCCGTGGGGAGGTACGTCTCGCGCGACACCGCGGCGGAGCCCTTGCGGGCCAGCTCCTCGCGGGCGCGGTCCATCTGCTTGAAGCGGTCCTGCCACCGCTGCATGTTCGCGGGCCGCAGGTCGATCCAGCCGCGCTGGACCCACCGCTCGACGGTCTTCGGGTCCTCGAGGCTCGCGCGCTTGTTCTTGCCCTTGATCTCGGGGACCTTCACCACCGGCCCGCGCAGGAACCGTCGGCCGTCGGGGAGCAGGATCGGGATGCCGATCGACGTCGCCTGGCGCGCCACGACCGAGTTCTTCAGGCGTCGCGCGATCTTCGTGGAGACCGCCTCCGGGCGGATCGGGTCGCCGTCGGCGTCGAGCACGCTGCCGAGGAACCGGTCGCCGTACGCGTCCTGGATGAACCAGACCTCGAAGAGCAGCTTGCTCAGCTCCGGCGGACCCAGGTCCCCGATGGCGATGGACGGCGTGCCGTCGATGTCCTCGAGGCGCTGCAGATCCTTGACGGCCACGTGGCGCAGCAGGCCGGCGCGATACGACGGCGTGATGACCGAGCCGTCCAGCGCGGCGATGACGTCGTTGCCGGTGTTGCCGCCGGACAGCTCCATGACGATGCGGTCCGCGATCTCCTCGGGGGGCACGAACTCCATCTGCGACATCGCAGAGATCGCCGCGAACTCGCCCTTCGCGAACAGCCCGTTCTCGCCGGTGTTCACGACGGTGAGCTTCAGGTCCTCGCCCGCGGCCTTGTAGGCGCCCGGATCGTCCCGCGTCTCGAGCACGTCGAGCTCGTCCAGGGACACCGTGTTCGGGTGATAGAGCGGCCGCGGCGCGCCTCCCCGGCCGGGGACCTTGCGGACCTCCACGGCCCGGTAGCCGATCATCGCGGCGGGCTTCACCTCCTTGACGATCGGGGCGTCGGGCGTGCGCGCGAGGAGGAAGAGCAGCCCCGTGTGCGCGAAGGCGACGGCGTTCTTCGCGAGCAGCTTGCGGCTCGGGCGGTCCTCGCTGTGCGTGTAGGGGATGTTCAGCCCCATGCCGCCCGTGCCGGTGGTCCCGACCTTCACGTAGATGGCGGTCTTGACGGTCTTGGTGGCGGCGTAGAGGAAGCGCACGTGGCGGATGATCTGGGGGGTCGCCTGGGAGAGCAGGCCCACGCCGAGGTCCTCGCCGAAGTCCTCCGACGGCTTGCCCTTCCCGCCGTCGAACCAGGCGTTGTAGGACTCGCGCACGCGGGCCGTGGACTCCCACGCGTCCTGGTAGGAGATGCCCGTGGCCGTGTTCACGCAGTCGACGATGGCGTCCGGCGCGTGCTTCAGGATGAGCTTCACCATGTGGTTCCGCTCGTAGGCGGGCTTGAACTTGCCGAACGTGAACTCGAGCATGTCCTTGCGGCGCTCGACGGTCCCGACGATCTCGCCGCGGCTCATCTCGGCGTACTCGGTGGGCACGAACAGGTTGCCCCACTCGGGCACCCACTCGATGTCCGGGTACTCGCTGCGCAGGAGCTCCGTCCCCGCCTCCGCCTCCGCCCGCGTGAGGGCCGCGACGACGATCTTGTCGGGGGACAGGTGGGCGGCGATGCGACGGCACGTGGCGGTGCCGACGAGGCCGGCGCCACCGAACAGCAGGAATGTCGAGAATCGGCGGTGCAAGGCGGGCTCCGGAAAGGGCCGCGGTTATACCAGCGCCGGGCGGCGAGGCAACCGAGGTCGGGGCCGTCGGGCTCCCTGTTAGGCTCCGCGCCCGTGAGTCGGGCCCGCGCCGTGAAGAAGAACTCCCTCGTGGACGCCGTCGTCGTCCCGGTCGGCGCTGTGGGTCGCTTCGGCGCCTTCGCCGCCCTGGCGGGGGTCGCGGCGATGCGGCTGCAGTGGTCGGTGGCCGAGGCGATCCGCCACGCCGGCGTGCTCGCGATGCGGTGCCTCATCCCGGTCTGCGCCACGATCTTCCCGTTCGGCGCCGTCATCGGCGTCCAGGGCATGGCCATCTTCGACCTCTTCGGCGCGCACCGGCTGCTCAGCAGCCTCCTCAGCGTCGTCATCATCCGCGAGCTGGGCCCGGTGCTCGCGGCCGTCCTCGTGGCGGCGCAGGGGGGCAGCTCCTTCGCCGCCGAGCTGGGGGCCATGCGCATCAAGGAGGAGCTCGACGCCACGGCCGTGATGGCCGTCGACCCCGTGGGCTGGCACGTCGTGCCGCGCGTCCTCGCGATGGTGCTCGTGGTGCCCCTGCTGACCATCCTGGCGGACGCGGTCGGCGTGTTCGGGGGGTACGTCGTCGCCGTGGGCATGTACGACCAGGACCACGGCGTCTTCATGGCGCACCTGGTGCAGCTCATCGGCGTGTACGACCTCTTCGCCTCGGTCACGAAGGGCCTCGTCTTCGGGGGACTCGTGGGCCTCATCGCCACCTACCGCGGGTTCCACGCCTCGGGCGGCGCGGAGGGCGTGGGCCGCGCGGTGAACGACACGGTCGTCTACTCCGTCATGTTCATCCTCGTCGTGAACTACGTCCTCAGCTCGGCCATGTTCGGGAGCGGCTCGTGATCTCGGCGGCCCTCGCGGGCGTGACGCACGCGGTCTCGCGGGTGGGCGCGTTCGGGTACTTCCTGCTGGACTGCGCCCGCTCGGTGTGGCGCTACGGCATCCGCGTGGAGCGCATCTCGGAGGAGGCCTTCAAGGTCGGGATCCGCGCCTTCTTCGTGCTCGCGGTGATGGCGATCTTCGTGGGCTCGAACCTGGCGCTCCAGGGCCACGCGACGTTCCGCACGCTCGGCGCCGGGAACATGGTGGGGATGTTCGTCGCGCTCGCGGGCGTGCGCGAGGTCTGCCCCCTGCTCGCCGCCACGATGGTCGCCGCCAAGGCGGGCACGGAGCTCACGGCGCAGCTGGCCGTCATGCGCACGAAGGAGCAGATCGACGCCCTCGAGGTCATGGCGGTGGACCCCCGCGCCGAGCTCGTGGCGCCCCCGCTCGTGGGCATCATGATCACGCTGCCCGCGCTGACCATAATCGGGATCGGGCTCTCGATCCTGTCGGCCTGGCTCGTCGCGGTGCACCAGCTGGGAGTGGACTCGGGCGAGTTCCTCGACCTGTGCCTGCGCTACATCACGGTGGCCGATCTCCTCGGCTCGGTGGGCAAGGCCGTCGTCTTCGGGGCCATCATCGCGGTCGTGTCGGGCTTCTTCGGGATCTACTCGGAGCGCGGCCCCCGGGGCGTCGGGCGCGCCACCAACATGGCCGTCGTGACCATGTGCATCCTGTGCATCAGCTCCAACTTCCTCCTCACCAGCCTGCTGTACGGCCGATGAACGACGCGATCATCCAGTTCCGCGGGATCCACAAGTCGTTCGGGGACACGCACGTGCTCCGAGGGGTCGACGTGGACCTGCGGCGGGGCGACACGTCGGTGATCCTGGGGCCGTCGGGCACGGGCAAGTCCGTCTTCTTCAAGCTGCTGGTGGGCCTCATCGAGCCCGACGAGGGCTCGATCCTCATCGACGGGGTCGAGATGGTGGGGGCCTCCGAGGCGAAGAAGTTCCACGTGCGCAAGCGCATCGGGATGATGTTCCAGGACGGCGCGCTGTTCGACTCCATGACCGTCGGCGAGAACATCGCGTTCCCGCTGCGTCGCCACACCAAGCAGACGGACGCCGAGGTCGCCGCGAACGTCGCCCATCGCCTCGAGCAGGTGGGCCTGCCCGGCATCGAGGGCCTCATGCCCGCGTCGCTCTCGGGCGGCATGCGCAAGCGCGTCAGCCTCGCCCGGGCCATCGTGATGGAGCCCGAGATCATCCTGTTCGACGAGCCGAACTCCGGGCTCGACCCCGTGACCAGCGACGACATCGACGGCCTGATCGAGCGCATGAAGGCCGAGCTCGGCATCACCTTCGTCGTCATCTCCCACGACATCGTGGGCGCCTTCCGCGTTGCCGACTGGATCGGAATGCTCTACAACGGCGGACTCATCGCCTCGGGCACGCCCGAGGAGGTGAGGCGCAGCCGCGAGCCCGTCGTGCGGCGCTTCCTCTCTCGGAACCTCGACCTCCCTCCCCTGGACGCCCCGTGAGCCGCAACGCACGCAACGAAGTCCTGGTCGGCGGGCTGCTCATCGTGGCCGCGGGCGTGTTCGTGTGGCTCGCCATCCAGATCGGGGCGATGCAGGGGCTGGAGAAGACGCTCCGGGTGACGGTGCGGTTCGACGACGCCGCGGGCCTGGTGCCCGACTCCGCGGTGAAGGTCGCGGGCGTCGCGGTGGGGTCCGTGGAGTCGATCGTGGTCGACCACGACGCGGCGGTGGCGACCCTCGAGCTGCGCACCTCCGCGGGGCTGCGCAAGGACGCCCGCGCCGAGATTCGGTCGCGGTCGCTGCTGGGCGAGAAGTACCTGGCGCTGTCGCCGCAATCCCGGGATGCGGCCCTCCTCGCCGACGGCGACACCATCGACGACGTCCGCCAGTCCATGGAGCTGGATCAGATCATCGCGTCCTTCGGTCCGCTGGTCGCCAACGTGAACCCCGAGGACGTGGCCGCGATCGTCAAGAGCGCCGCCGCCATGACCACCGCGCTGGAGACCGACGTGCCCGAGGCCGTCAGCGCCGCGAAGCGCCTAATCGTGCGCCTGGAGGAGCTCGGCGACCTCATCCCCGGCCTCAAGGCCGACGTCCCGGCCATCACGCGCGACCTGCGGGAGCTGACCGCCTCCGTCGAGGCCACGATGACGAAGGCCGACGGCCTGATCGACGAGCTGCGCGCCATCACGGCCGACGTGGACGCCGTGATGCACGACGTCCCGGACGTCGTGAAGTCGGCCAAGAAGATCACCGCGGACCTCGAGCCGGGGATCGACGACCTGGCGCGGGCGATGGAGCGGTCCGACGAGCTCGTGACGAAGCTCGACACGCTCGCGGGGCGGCTCGAGGGCCTCGACAAGGCCGAGATTCGACGGATCCTCCGCGAGGAGGGCGTCCTCGTTCGGCTCAAGCCTCTGAGTCAGACGGAGAAGGAGAGGGCTCCCCCGGGCTTCCCGGCGCCGTAGCGACTCCCGACTCTTCCCCGGCGTCGCCGGGTTCTTCCTCGCCGACTTCCTCAGTCCCATCCAGCGGTTTCAGGCGAAAGCTCGCGTTCACCTCGAGCGTGTGCGTGGTCGCGAATCGCTCGACCTCCTCCACCAGCCCGAGGTGCTCGATGTAGCTGCGGACCTCGCGGGCCAGGAGCGCCATCACCTCGTCCTTGCCGCGCGCCGTCAGCCCGGCGGCCCCCCGCACGATGTCCCGCGGCTTGAGGTCTTCGCCTCGTTCGCGGATCCGCTCGCCGGTCTGCGCGACGGCCTCGGCGCCCGCGCGCAGGAAGCGGCTCGCCAGGAACCCGAGGTTGCCGCGGTCGTCCCGTTCCTCGTCGCTCATCGCTTCCGCCTCCGCTTGCTTCGTCGCTTCCGCTTTCGCTCGGCCCGCGCCTCGGGGTCCACCCCATCGTAGTCCTCCTCGACGATGCGGTGCATCTCCTGCACGTACGCGCACTCCGGCGGCAGGATCCCCTGGAGGACCACGGAAGCGCTCACCTTGATGCAGTCCTGCTCGGCCTGGAGCCGATGGCTGTAGACCCGACACCGCTTCTCGATGTCCAGGTAGCGGCACGGCGTGCCCGTGTGCACCCACCCCGTGTCGGTCCAGCGGGACTCGTAGCAGCACTCCCCGCAGCCGTCGCACAGGCCCTCCCACTCCGCGTCCGTGTAGACGCGGCCGAGGAGGTCGTGGACGACGGGCAGCCGGGGCATGGCGTCGAGCATACCGCCGTGCAATCCTCCCGCCGCTCATGCCGAAGCTGTACCGAAAGGGCGACGAGGAGCGCCTCGACCTGCAGGACGTCCGCGCGATCTCGCGGTGGATGCCCGCCATGGGATTGTTGAAGCGTTACTTCAAGTATTCGGTGCACGGGATGGAGAACATTCCGGTGGAGGGTCCGGCCCTCGTCACCATGAACCACGGGCCGATGCCGGTGGACGCCCCGCTCCTCGGGTCGGCCATCTACGAGGCGACCGGCCGCCTGCCTCGCGGGCTCACGGACCACACCGTGTTCAAGCTCCCGATCATGCGGGAGATGTTCATGGCGGTCGGGGCCGTGGACGGGAGGCACGACACGGCCGAGGCGCTGCTCAGCCGGGGCAACCTCGTCATCGTGATGCCGGGGGGCGCTCCCGAGGCGTTCAAGCCCTCCTCGAAGGCCTACCAGCTGTACTGGCACAAGCGGATGGGCTTCGCGCGCCTCTCGATCCGCACCCAGGTCCCGATCGTCCCCGCCGCGTGCATCGGGATCGACGAGCTTTACACCGTCCCCATCGACATGTTCGAGGCGGGGAAGAAGGTGTTCCGGGTGCGCTCCGTCCCCTTCCCCCTCGCCTGGGGCCGCGGCCCGCTGCCCCGACGGGTGCGGTTGACGCAGTACGTCGGCGCCCCCATCCACCCCGACCTCCCTCCGGAGGCGGCCGACGACGACGACGCGGTGCGCCCCTTCCGGGATCGCGTGGTCGCCGTCATGGAGGACCTCTTGGCGGCCGGACTCCGCAAGCGCGCCGAGGAGGCCGCAGACCATGGCTGACCGTCCCTCACGCGCCGCCCTCGCCGGGATCGTCCTCGCGCACCTGCCCGCGCTCCTGCCCCTGTCCGTGTGCGTGCCCTTCAGCCTCGGGGGGTTGGTCCTGGTATCGGCGACCGCCTGGGCCGCCCTGCGCGTGTTCCAGCCCGGCTGGGCGCGCGTCCCGGCGAGCGTCCTCCTGGCGACGTTCGTGGGCTTCGTGTGGATCTTCGCGAAGGGCACGGGCTCCGCGGCCGTCCTCCTGCTGCCCCTGATCCCGGCGGGGCTGCTGCTCGGCATCGCCGCCGCGACCAAGTCCGTCGACGTCGTTCGGGGAGCGCCCCTGACCGTGGCGGTCCTCGTGGTCCTCGGCACGCTGGTCTCCCAGCGGTTCCTCGAGCCGTCGGTCGTGCCCCCGCTCACGGACGACTTCTTCTACGCCCTGCGCGCCGACCCGGTGCCGGAGCCCCTCACCGAAGAGGAGCGCGGCGCCGCCATGGCCCTCGTGGACTCCGTGCTGCGAGGGAGCCCCGAGCCCGTGATTCCGGAGCGCCTGAAGGACGCGCCGGACGGCCGGGTCTACGTCACGATCTTCCGTCGCTCGAAGCGCTCGAACTGGACCCGGGGGCAGTCCTCCGCGGACACGATCGCGGCCGCGATCCGCGAGGCCTCCGCCGACGCGTGGGCGAACGCACCTCGCAAGTCCGCGTGGACGAAGGCGAAGGAGGATCTCCGGGTCGTCGTCGACCTCGCGGGGCCCGAGTACGAGCTGGGCGGGAGGTGGCTCCGGGGGCTGGCGGGCGCCGTCTACAAGCCCTTCGCGCCGTCCTGGAGCCGTTGGCGGTTCCTCGTCTACGACGGCGAGCCGGGCGTGGACGGCTTCCGCATCGAGAAGGGCGAGCGCGAGGGCGTCGTCCTCCCCGGGGACCAGATCTACTTCGGCTGGACGACCCCGCGGGATCGCAAGAAGCGCTACCGCGACCACAACCTCGCGCCCCTCGAGAAGGCCCTGCATCGCCGGGCCGGCCTCCCCAAGGACCCCATCCGGCCCCCCGGCTCCCGGCTCTTCAACTTCCGCAGCTACGCCTTCGCGCGGCCGGACCCCGCCTCGAAGCGCACCGTGGAGCTGTACCGCGCCAACGTGCTGCAGCCCGACCTCCCCGACATCGCGGCCGTGATCGACGGAATCGACCGCGCCGGGGCCTGGCTCCTGGGCACGGTCGAGGACGACGGCCGGTTCGACTACGAGTACTTCCCCAACCGCGACGACCACGGGCGCGGATACAACGAGGTGCGGCACGCCGGCTCCGTATACGGCCTCTTCCACCTCGTCCACCTGGCCCGGTCCGAGCCCGCCCTCGCGAAGACGTCCGACGCGTACCTCGACGCCGGCTTGACCGCCCTCGACCGCGTCTACGACAACCTGGGCCCCGCGCCGGGCACGACGCCGGAGGAGGGGTACGTCGCCTTCCTCGAGGGCAAGGGCGGCAAGAAGACGAACTCGGGCGCCGCCGCCCTCACGCTGCTGAGCTTCCTCGAGCGTCCGACCGCCGAGGACACCGACGATCCGGCCCTCGCGGCGCGCATCCGGCGGGACGGCGACGACGCGATCATGGCGGGCCTCGTGAAGACGCTGCTCGCGATGATCGACGACCGCGGCTGGGTGTACGCGAAGTGGACCGACGCCCGGGACGACGTCGTGATGGAGCGCGAGCCGCTGTACTACCCGGGCGAGGCGATGCTGGCGCTGGCTCGCTATCACGACCAGGTCGGCAGCCCCGAGGCGCTCGAGGGCGCGAAGGCGATCGGCCGTCGCCAGGTGGCCCTGCTGGACCGCTTCTGGTCGCTGCCGGATCACTGGATCATGCAGGCCCTCGACGTGCTCGACCGCCTCGATCCCGAGAACCCGCTGTGGCGCGGGGGCGGCTACGAGATGGCCGATCGGTTCGTGGGCGACCAGTCCGGGGACCCCGGCAGCGGCCTCCGGCACCCCGCGCCGTTCCCCGACTACCGGGGCGCGTACCGTCGCATCCAAGAGGTCCCGCGCACGACCCGCGCGGCCGCTCGGGGCGAGGCCGTGGGCGGGATCGCGCGCATCGCTTGGCGACACGGTGACCCGGCGGAGCACTTGGAGGCGTCTCTCCTGGAAGGAGCACGTCACCTCATGGAGCAGATGTACACGCCGGACAACAGCTTCTTCTTCAAGGACCCGGACGAGGTGCAGGGCGCCATCCGCATGGGGATCATCGACAACCACGTGCGCATCGACAACAACCAGCACGGGGTCGTCGCCCTGGGGAACGCGCTGCAGGTCCTCCGGCGGCGTGAGGCCGCCCCGTGACGGGCAGATCGGTCGTCGCGGCCTTGGCCCTGGTCACGCTCTGCGCGGTGGGCACCGGCCGGGCCGACGACGCCACGCCGGACGAGGCCCCGACCCCCGTCGCGCCGGTCCACCGCGTCGCCGAGGGCACCGCCGACGTGCTCGGACCGGGCCCGGACCTGCGCCCGCCCGCGCTCGACATCCCCCTGATCCGGGTGTCGGACAACGAGGTCCTCAGCGCGGCCGACGCCGGAGGGCCGGACCTCACCGCGTACTTCTATTTCTCGGCCACTTGCCCGCACTGCCTTCAAGTCGCGCAGGAGGTCTCGGACCTCGCCCGACGGCTCGAAGGCAAGGTCGCGTTCGTGGGGGTCGGGACGGGCTCCAGCTCCCTCGACGCCATCGCGAAGTTCAAGGAGGACTTCAACTTCTCCTTCGAGTTCTACAAGGACTTCAGCCGACGGTTCGGCTCGGACAACGACGCCGCCTCGACGCCGCAGCTGTACCTGACCCGGCGGGTCCCGGAGCCGGGCACGGGGCACCTCACGCTGGGCGAGCTGCGGCCCTTCTGGGGGGGGGCGTCGCTGGTGCTCGAGCTGCGGATCCGGACCCTCCTGGGCGAAGACCCCTGGCAGGCCCTCGCGGCGAAGCCCTTTCACGGCTCGCGTGCCTGCGGCACCTGCCACGTGCAGGAGTACCGGAGCTGGGGGCTCACCCATCACTCGGTCGCCTACTGGACCCTGTACGAGCGTCAGGAGGCCGAAAACGAGGAGTGCGTCGCGTGCCACGTCACGGGGCTCGGCGAGGAGGGCGGGTTCGCCCTCGGGGACCATGGATCGCCGCTGGTCGACGTGACCTGCGAGGCCTGCCACGGCGGCGGCGGCCCCCACGTGGGCGAGCGGGTCCCGGCGTCGACGGCGAGGGAGGCCTGCGTCGGCTGCCACGACGCGAAGCACTCGGTGCGCTTCTCGGTCGAGCGGGGTCTGCCCCACATCGACCACTTCGCGGCGGCGGCCATGACGCCCCCGGAGTACCGAAAGGCGCGGGAGGACGTCATCGAGGGTCGCGCGCCGCGCCCGCTGACGGCCTTCCCCGAGGGCGCGAACCTCGGCTCCGAGGCGTGCGCCGAGTGCCACAAGAGGGAGTCGAGGGCGCTCCGACGCGACCCTCACGCGAAGGCCATGGAGACCCTCGCCGCCCGCGGGTCCGCGAAGGATCCCGCCTGCGTGGGCTGCCACTCGGTGGCGAAGGGCGCGGACGTGCTCGACCACCACGCCGGCGGGGTGGGGTGCGAGTCCTGCCACGGTCCGGGCGAGCAGCACGTGGCGGCCGCGGGCGGGACCGAGAACATCGTGGGGCTGGGCGAGTCCTGCCCGGTGTGCGTGGTCGAGGCGATCTGCACCCGCTGTCACACGCCCGAGCAGGACCCCGACTGGGACCTCGAGTCCGCCCTGAAGAAGGTCGGGCACTCGCCCTGATCTGCTGAGGTTTCAGGATCCGAGGAACTCGTGCACGGCCGCGAGGACGCGGTCGAAGGGCGCCTGCAGCGGGCGCAGATCCCGGGGGAGCGACCCCAGGAACGTGCGTCCGTAGCGGCGCCGGATGATGCGTGCGTCGAGCACGATCACCGCGCCGCGGTCGTCCCGATGACGGACGAGGCGGCCGAACCCCTGCTTGAACTTCAACACCGCTTGGGGCACCGACAGGTCGCGGAAGGCGTCCCCTCCCTCGGCCTCGATGCGCTCGGCGCGCGCCTTCTGGATCGGCTCGCTGGGCACCCGGAACGGCAGACGCGGGAGGATCACGCAGGACAAGGCCTCGCCCCGCACGTCCACCCCCTCCCAGAAGGAGTCGGTGCCGAACAGCGCCGCCCGGGGCGTCGTGCGGAAGGTCTCCAGCAGGGCCTCCCGAGGCAGCTCGCCCTGGCGAAGGATGCGGAACGCGTTCCCGAGCCGCGGCTGCACCGCGTCGGCCGCCCTCCGCAGGGCCGCGTAGGACGTGAACAGGACGAACGTGCGCCCCCGAGCGGCCTCGATGAGGGCGCACAGCGTGTCGGCCACCGCGTCGTCGTAGCCCGGTCGGCCGGGCTCGGGGAGGTCCGACGGCAGCCCGAGCAGCACCTGGCGGCCGTAATCGAACGGGGACGGGACCAGCAGCCCGTCGGTCCGCTCCGCCCCCCCGGCCGTCTTCAATCCCGTGCGGGCGTGGTAGTGCTCGAACCGACCGTCCACGGCGAGCGTGGCCGACGTGAGCACCAGCGACCCCGTCCCCTCCACGAGCGTCGCCTTCACGACCTCGGAGACGTCGATGGGCTTGCGGTTGAAGCGAGGGCTGGTGCGGTCGTCCCGCGACGTGCGCAGCTCGATCCACCGACAGGACTCCGCGTCCGCGGTGAGGAGCTCACGCAGCGTCGACGCGAACTCGACCAAGCGCCGCTGCGCGCTGCCCAGATCCATGCTGCTCTGCACGTTCTTGCGGCGGAAGCTCTCGTCCATGTCGCCGAAGCGCCCCTTGGCCTGCTCCACGGAGCGGGCCAACGACGCCAGCTCGCGCCCCAGCTCCTCGAGGGGCTCGCCGAGGGCGGCGTGCAGCGCGGGATCGCGCTCCTCCAGGTCGTCTTCCAGCCGAAGCTGCGCGTTGCGGCGCCCTCCGTCGAGCGACTGCACGATCTCGACGACCTGGTCGCAGCGCATCCGCACGACCTGGCGCGCGAGCTCGATGTCCGCCGACAGCGAGTCCACGGCCGCGAAGAACTCGTCCCGCTCGGGGCTCGGCCCGGCCTCGCGCAGGACGCCGCGCAGTCGCCCCACGACGCCCTTGCCGCGGCCTCGGACCGGGCGGAGGCGGCCGAGGACCTGGAGGATCCCCGGGAGGCTCACCTCGGCGCCCGCGAAGTCGGTGGCCGTGTCCTCGAGGTGGTGCGCCTCGTCCAGGACCACGTGGCGGTACCTCGGGAGCAAGCCCCCGGGGACGCCTTCGCGCTTCAGGTGCAGATCCGCGAGCAGGAGGTGGTGGTTCACCAGAAGCAGCTGGGCCTGCGCCGCCGACCGTCGAGACGAGTAATAGAAGCAGCTCTCGTAGAAGGGGCACCGCACCCGCAGCGTGTGCTCGGTGTTCGACTGCACGCCCTCCCAGCGATCCCGCGGGGGCAGGAACGGGAGGTCGTGCAGGGACCCGTCGGGCGTCGCCCCGGACCATTCGAGGATCTGCTCGAGGAACCGGCGCTCATCGGGGTCGACGTCCGCGCTCACCTCCGCCAGTCGGGACTGCAGCTTGCGCTTGCACAGGTAGTTGCCGCGGCCCTGGAGCAGCGCGGCCCGCACCTCGGGGAACAGCTTGCGGACGACGGGGACGTCCTTGTTCATCAGCTGCTGCTGGAGGTGGATCGTGCGCGTGGCGACGGCGACGCGATCCCCGTTGGCGAGGGCGCGCATGGCCGACGGGAGCAGGTACGCGAGCGACTTCCCGGTGCCCGTCCCCGCCTCCGCGACGAGCACGCGGTCGCCGTTCTGCGTCTGGGCGACGTGCTGGGCGAGGGCGATCTGGCCGGGCCGTGGCTCGAACCCGTCGAGCATGGCGGGGAGCGCCCCGTCCGCCGTGAAGACGAGCTCCACGGCCTCGTCCGCGAGCGGCTTGGCGTCGTGCTTCGGGGGCTCGACCACCACGTAGACCGCCTCGGCGGTGTTGTCGACGATGTAGAAGCCGACGCCCTCCTGCCCGTAGTGCGACGCGAGCCGCAGGTCCGCCTCGGACGGCGCGAGGCGCCCCGAGGGGTGGTTGTGGATGACGACCTCGCCGCTCCGGCCCAGCTGAAGCAGCGCCGGGACCGCCGTCTTGTGGCCGCGACAGTGGACCTCCACGTCCTCCACCACGCCGTGCTCGTCGCGACGCCCGAGGAAGAAGACCTCGTTGCCCTCGGCCTCCTCGATGGCGTCCGAGATCTCGACCCGCGCGCGCGGCGTGATCCGATGCTCGATGCCCTGCAGTCCGCCCGTCACGGCCGGAGCCTACTCTGGTAGACCCCCCGCGTGCGCCCCGCCGGAACATCGCCTGCGCCCCTCCGCGTCGCCCTCCTGGGGGTCGGACGGGCGGGCCGCGCGCTGCTCGCGGAGTTCGAGGCTCGGGGCGTGACGATGGTCGGCGCCTGGAACCGCTCGGCTGCGCCGTCTGCGACCGTCGTGGGCGGCGATCCTTCGGAGCACCTCGCGGCCTGGGCCCCCGACGTGGCCCTCGTGGCGGTGAGCGACGACGCCGTCCCCGGGTTCCTCGCGACCCTCGCCGCCCCCGCCGGGACCGTCCTGCTGCACACCTCGGGCTCGCTCCCGCTCTCGGCCCTGCCCCCGGCGCCCGGAGCGCACGTCGGCGGATGGCACCCGCTGCAGTCGTTCGGCGCGTCCGCCCAGGGCGACGTCCCCGTCCCGCCCTACTGGGTCGCGCTCGACGGCGACGACCGGGCCGTCGCCGCAGGCCGGTCGCTGGCGGAGGCGACGGGTCACCCCTCCGTCGTGGTGCGGGGCGAGGCCAAGGCCGCCTACCACGCGGCGGCCGTGCTCGCGTCGAACGCGTTCACGGCCCTGGAGGCGGCGGCGGTGGAGGTGATGGTCTCCGCGGGCGTGCCCCGGGACGCGTCCTGGCCCCTCCTTCAACCGCTCGTCCACGGCACCCTCAACAACCTCGCCGACGGGGACTTCCGGCGAGCCATCACGGGCCCCGTGGCCCGGGGCGACGCCACGACGGTGATCCGGAACCTGGCCGCCGCCTCGACCGTCCCCGGAGCGGCCGCGATCTATCGGGCCCTCTCGGCGGGGGCCTTGCGGCTGGTAGAGGAGGACCTCGGAGACGACGTCGCTGCAGCGGTGCGGAGCGCCCTGAAGCCCCCCGACGGGCAGGTTTGACGCGCGGGCCCTTCTCGGCCCCTTGGACACCCCCGGAGCGAGGTCTATAGTCGTAGTGCACGGGGCCCGTATGGGACGGGGACCGTGGCTCGGGGCGGCTTCGGTCGCGTCGAGGGCTTCCCGCAGGAGCAGCAGGTGCTGGACGCGTACATCATCGAGAAGATCAAGCGGGAGCAGGAGCGACAGGAGTCCGAGCGCATTCCTCTGCACATCGAGCCCGGCCGCCCGCGGCGTGACCGAGACGACCGTGCGAGGAACGAGCGCGACCGCCGCCCCGATCGCGGGGTGGTGATCGTCGACTTCTAGCCGCAGGGCGCGCTCCCCCAGCCCCCACGAACCGCCCGACGGCGGCGCAGGGCACCCTTCACTCAAGAGTGCGGCTGTGCGAGATCGCCCGGCTGAGGTGGCCTTCCCCCTGGAAGGCAAAATGGTGGAGCCGGCGGGATTCGCACCGAAGGACAGGAATCGCCCGGCTTAGGTGGCCCTGGATCCCAGGGCAAAATGGTGGAGCCGGCGGGATTCGAACCCACGACTTCTGGCTTCGGAGGCCAGCACTCTATCCAACTGAGCTACGGCTCCAGGCCGCGGGCTTATACCCGGGGCTGCGGTCGGCCGGCAACCCACGCTCGGATCGCGGACACGGTCTTCGTGTTCCAGTCGCCCGCGAGGCGCTCGGCCGCGAAGACATGGAAGAGCGCGTCGAGGATCGCGGTGGCCTCTTCGAGCAGGAACATGCGCTCGAGGATGCGCTCGTCGAGCCCGTCCTTGACCTCCCCGGGGACCTTCAGGCCCGCGATCTCCAACCCCTCGCCCTTGAGTGAGAGTTGGTACTCCCGCTCCCGGATGCGCAGCCCGAGCCGGGCGCTCTCCACGACCTTGCCGCTGCGCAGGGCCGTGCGCGCCTCGTCCGTAGTGGCCGGGGCGCCGCCCTTGAGGTCGCTGATCTGGGGGTCCTCCCCGTCCGTCTTGAACTGGATGCGGTCGTCGATCCAGAACTCCACCGGATCGAACCCCGGGAGCGCGACGTTCCCGAAGTCCCGCTCGCTGCGCCACCAGAGCCAGAGCAGGAACTCCTTGCCCAGGAAGAAGGAGGCCGGATGGTCCGCGGGGTGGAGGTCCAGGCTTCCGGAGATCCAGTCCTCCGGCGACGTGGTGCCCTCGAGCGTCTCCTCGTACTCCTCGTCCATCACCGCGGCACCTCGGGTCGGTAGTCCGCGTACCCGATCTGGTCCAGGGCCGGGACCCAGGTCTTCGACTTCTTGTGCTCGGCGATCAGCTGGAGCGGCCCCACCGGGCGCGTCTCCAGGGAGAAGGTCTTCGCGAAGTGGGTGCGGAACGCCTCGTTCGTGGCGCCGGACGTGGAGAAGATGCGGACGATGTCGTCCTTGAGGTCCCACGCGACGTCGTGCACCCCCACCGCGGGGAGCTGACGGGGCAGCATCTCCAGCTCCAGCTGCTCGCGCATCTCCTTCTTGATGACGGACGGGATCCGCTCGCGTCCCGTCTCGGAGAGCCACTCGCGGATGCGGAGGTCGAGGAGCGCGGAGACGAGCTTCGCGGGGAGGCGCTTGTCGTCGATCCGCAGGGAGAAGCAGAAGTACTGGTCGAAGAACACGTTCTGCGTCGAGAAGTCCGTGTCGCACAGATTCTCGAGCGTGACCCACCCCAGGTTGCGTCCGCCCTTGGCGGCGGAGCGAGGCTCGCGGAAGCAGTGCTCCGAGAGCAGCTCCACGAGCCGATCGCGCCCGAGGGCGTCGCTGCGCCCGATCACTCGATATCGGCGCACGCTCATCGCGCCCGAGAGCAGCGGCATGGAGGAGTCTCCCGAAGGGGGCTGGGCGGGGGCCGGGTTGGTCCCCGGAGGGCTCGGAAGTATAGTTGCGAGGGGGAAGTCGTCAAAAGCCGCTGCACCGCCGAGGAAGGCGCCCAGGAGCCCACGCAGGATGACCGAGCGCAAGGTGGCGATCCCTCGATTCGAGGTCCTTCGAAGAGGGCAGCTCGTCAAGAAGATCCCGGTGCACCGCAGCCGCCTCGTGATCGGGAGCGAGGACGGCGCCGACATCCGCCTCAAGCATCCGGCGATCGCGCCCCGCCACCTGGAGGTCGTGGTGGTGAACGGGCGCTACCTCGAGGCCTCGAACCTCGCGGGCGAAGGCCGCGTCCTCCTGGGTCAGCGTCCCATGAACCGGGCCCGGCTCCGGGACGGCGACGAGCTCGACCTCGGCCCCGTGACGCTCCGGCTCACGTACACCCACACCGACTCGCGCGCGAGCATGCCCGCCATCCCCGCGGTGGCGGCGCCCGCGGCCCCCGAGCCGGATCCGGACGTGGAAGCCACCGATCCCATCGGGGCGGATCGACCCGCGCCCCCGCCCGTCGCGCCTCCGCCGCCCCCGCCGCCCCCGCGCATGTCGCCCACCCCCACGCCCACCGACGCCATCCCCGCGCTGTCCATCGGCAAGACGACGGGCCGGCACCTCGCCGGGCTGGGGCGGCCGAAGGTGGGCGGCTCGCGACCGACGGGCGTGAGCATCCCCGAGGGCGTCGACGTCGAGCTCAGCGACAGCACGCTGGACCCCGTCCCGGTGGCCGTCATCGAGCCGCCGGGGGGCCGAGCCCAGCGCGTCCCCCTGCGCGTCGGCTCGTTCGTCGTGGGCGCCGGTCGCTGCGCCTTCCGGTTGAGCTACCCCGGCGTCGCGCCCGCTCACGTCGAGCTCATGGTGATGCCGGACGGGGCCGCCTACATCAAGCACCTCGCGGGCGGCGGTCAGCGCACGCTCCTCAACGGCGCGCCGGTCCAGTTCTCCCGTTGGTCGGCGGGCGATCGCCTCCAGGTGGGGCCGGTCTCGATCCGGCTGACGCTGCGCCCGCGCACCGGAGATGAGCGCGCCGAAGAGCCCACGGTCATGGGCCGCGCGCCCACGGAGTCGCTCGACGAACTGGACGAAGCCACGGAGCCGCTCGACATCCCCGCCGAGGCCGCGAGCACGCTGCGCGGACTGAAGTACGTCCCCGACAGGCCGGACCACGACGACAGCGGCATCGGGCCGGATCCGTTCGGGGGGTTCGCGCCTCCCCTGCCGGCCGCCGAGCCCGAGATCCCCCCCTTCCCCGTCCCCCCCGAAGAGACCCCCCTCCCGCCCCCGCCGCCCGCTCCGCCGCCCGCTCCTCCGGCCGCGCCGGCCGCCGCCGAGCCCCCTGCCCCGCAGCCTCCGCCGAGCGTCCCCGCCCCCGGTCCTCACGGGGCGCCTCCGCCGGGGCCCCTGGTGGTCGCGAAGGGCAAGAAGAAGAGGAAGAAGGAGAAGCGGCGCCCGCTCACCACGCCGTCGCCCCTCGTCACGACGAACACGGTCGAGGTCAGCCTGGGCATCTCGGCCCAGGACACGTACTCGCAGCTCTACACCGACGACATGCTGGCCTACCGGCCGTCGCCCTGGAAGAAGGCGATCCCCGTCGCGCTCTTCCTGCTCCTGCTCGGTGCGGTGGCGCTGCTCGGTCTCCGGAAGTTCGGCCCGAACGTGCCCGACAAGGCCACCTCGTCGGGCCCGGTGACCGCCACGGGCAGCAGCGGCGTCGCGGCGGACGAGAACGAGGTCTACGACGGCAGCGGCCGCATCGTCGTGGGCGATCCGAAGGGCCGCAAGAAGCAGCGGCGTGGGGGCGGCGGGGGCGGAGGCGGCCGGGCCGTGGCCGACGATCCCGGCAACGTCGACTGGGACGAGGACCGCGCCCGCGCGCTGGCTCGAGGCCCCGTCGGCAGCTACTACGACGACCTGGCCAACGCCCCGGTGAAGGAAGCGGAGCCCGAGGGCCGCATCGACACCGAGGAGATCGAGCGGAAGCTCTACACGTACCAGAAGCGCTTCAAGTCCTGCTACGAGCAGCTGCGCGAGGTGGACGCGACCGCCGAGGGCGTCGTGTGGTTGTCGCTGACCCTCGACACCAGCGGGCGGATCGGGGGCGTGGTCATCGAGCCGCGTTCGACGCTCAAGAGCGAGGAGCTGCGCAGCTGCCTCGCCCGGCGCATGTCGGCGATCGCGCTCCCCGCCGCGACCGGCAAGGACGTCACGTTCAGCTACAAGCTGGAGTTCCGAAACTAGGTCGGGCCGTCAGCGGCGGCCGCGAAGGCTCTGCAACAACACCCGGGTCTCGGGGTCGTTCTTGCTCCCCAGCTCGAGGGCGCGGCGCAGCGTGAGGATGGCCTCGTCGCGGTGCCCGAGGCGCGCGAGCAGCGTGCCCATCCAGTGGTACGACTCCCCCGCGTTGGGCTCCATGGCGATCGCCTTCTTGAGGACCTCGGCCCCGCGCTGGAGCTCGTTCGCCTCGGCCTCTTGGCGACGGAGGTAGCTCACCCCGAGCAGCCGCATCCCGTCCACGGGGAGCTTCCCGAGGCGGAGCGCCTCCTCGAGCGCTCCCGCGGCGGCCTCGTAGTCGCCCTGCTGGAACCGGCGGCGGCCCTTCTCGTAGGCGAAGTCCGCGGACGCCTGATCGAGCGCGCCCATGATGGTGCTCCCGAGCTTCGCCCTCGTCTCGGCCTTGCGCGGGCGCGCCCGAAGCTTCTCGCGCACCCGACCCGCGCGCGCTGCGCGACGCTCCGGATGTTCGGCCGCCCGACGACGCGTGGCGGTCGCGACGGCCTCGCGGATCTTGTCCGCCCGACGGTCCTTGCGGGACCGGCGCGGCTTCTTCTTGGGCGCGGGCTTGACCTGCTCCACCACCCCGCCGAGCACCCACAGGGCGGTCAGGGCGGCCAGGGCCTCCCCGTCCTTGTCGAAGGGGTGGCCCGCGAGGACCTCGCGCACGGGGCGGCCGCTCGTGACCTGCGAGAGCAGGTTCTCGAAGTAGTACGGGTCGTCGAGCTCGCGGAGGATGTAGTGCGCCGCGTCCGACACGACGAGGGAGCCCGTGCACGCCCGCAGCAGCTCCAGGCAGCGGTTCCGCGTGTAGTGGCGACGGACCCCGCGCATCACGAACTGGGCCGGGGTCAGCGTGACGGTCACCGTGTCGGGCGCTTCGAACGACGTGATGTCCGGCTCGTAGTCGAGGTAGTAGTTGCCCTCGCTCCACGCGAAGAGACCGTCCACCACGGCCTCGAGGTGCGCCGCCGCCTCCTCGAACATGAGGCGCGCGCCGATGGCGCCGCCGGCCACGAGCATCGTCCCGAGCGGTCGGTCCGCGGTCATCCACTCCTCGCGCACGTCGGCGAGGGCGCCGGCCTCGAGGTGTCCGCGGTCCACGAGCCACTGCCCGAACTCTTCGCCGGGCACGTTGGACTCGGCGAAGACCGGGCGACCGCGCCGGAACCAGACCTGGCGGACCTCCTTGCCGCACATGACGAGCAGCTTCCCGCTCCGCCCCGTCGCGAAGTAGGAGAAGAACAGGGTGGCCGGATCGCTGCGGTCGAGGGGGCCTTGGAGGAAGTCGACGCCCCGCTCGAGCCGGACCGGCCGGACCTCCGAGCCCACCTCCTCGCCGCTCTCGTCGACCACCCCGATGCGCCGGCCGTCGAGCAGCTCTCGGAGCCGCCACATGAGGCGGAGCGCGTGGATCGGCTTCTCGAGGTAGTCGTCGACGTCGTGGGCGTTGACCGCGTCCGTCGGGCCGCGGATGGCCTTCGCGCCGGGGGACACGGCCACCACCGGGATGACCGCACCCAGTCGCGTGCGACGGACGGACGAGATCAGCTCCTCGCCGGACGTCTCCCCGGGCAGGTGGAACTCCGTGACCACGGCGTCCGGCTTCTCGTGCACGAACGCCCGCCACGCCTCGCGTCCCCCGTCCGCGACGAGGGCCTCGAACCCGGCTTGCATGGCTTCTTCGGCGTATACGGCCCGCAGGAGCGGGTCGCCGTCCACGAACAGGATTCGGCGCACGGCGCCGGTCGGACTGGAACTACCCTGGCTGCTGGTCATTCGCTCCGCGTCACCCGATCCGCATAGCCGTGGACCTCGATGCTATCACAGGCCCCGCTCCCCTTTGACGGGCTCCGCCGAGTGTCTATGTTCCAGGAACACATGCTCGCTTGGCTCTTCCTCGCATTCACGATCGTCCCCGTCGTGGAGATCGCGCTCTTCATTCGGATCGGTGGCGCCATCGGCCTGGCGCCCACGGTGGCCGTCGTGCTGCTCACGGGGTTCGCGGGCGCGGTGCTGGCGAGGTCGCAGGGCGTCCGCGTCATGCTCGACATCCAGAAGGCCCTGCACGAGATGCGGCTCCCCACCGGCGAGCTGCTCGAGGGCGCGATCGTCCTGGTGGGCGCGGCCACGCTCCTGACGCCCGGCTTCATGACCGACGCGGTCGGCCTCGCCTGCCTCTTTCCCCCCACCCGCAAGGCCTTCTCGGCCGTCCTGGGCCGCTACCTGGCCCGGCGGATCAAGCTGGCGGGCGACGGCGCAGGGGGCGTGACCGGCGGGGCCGACTTCAAGACCGCGGGGAACTTCGCGTTCCGCTTCGGCGGCGTCCGCCCCGGGCCTGCGCACCCCGATCACGAGGCCGCGAAGGCCGCGGCGCCGGACCACATCGAGCGCCCCATCGGGGCCGCGAAGCCGCGCACGATCGACGCCACCTTCACGGTGATCGACGGCGGCAAGGACGACGCCCCGAAGGGCTAGTTGTCGAGGACGGCCGGGAGGGGCGCGAAGCGGGTGCGATTCCGCAGGGCGTCCTCGTTCGTCGGATCGACCTCGGCGGCCTCGGCGAAGTGGCCCGCCGCGCGGTTCCAGCGTCGGGTGAACTCGGGGCGGTCGGTGAGGAACAGGTCGCCCTCCTCGAGGGCCCGCGCCACCGTCTCCCCGAGCAGGTTCAGGGCGAATGACAGGAGGGCCGTGGGCTCGACGTCCCGGGTCCACTGACCCCCGGCGCGGAGCGTGGACACCGCGAGCCGCGCGTGCTCGTGAGCGTCGTCGAAGCGCTCGCTCAGGAGGTGGATGTGCGCCAACTCCAAGCGAGGCTCGGCCAACCTCGGCTCCAGCTTCAGGATCTTCTCGAAGACTACGCGCGCCGCGGAATCGTCTTCCGCTGCACGAAGTTGCAGCCCTTTAGTGAAGTGTTTCTCCAGGTCCGCGAGGTGGCTCTCGCTCGCGTCCAACAGGCTCGGGTCCAGCTCCGCCATGGGTCACTCCTTGAGCGCGGCGGCGAGCTCGTCGGCCATCTTCACCAAGTCGGCCCGACCGGCTCGCCCCGCCAAGACCCTCGCTTCCTGCACGCGCACGGCCGCTTCGCCGTTGTCGTCGAGCTGGTAGCTGAGGAGCGCGAGGTTATAGGTGACGGAGGCGCGCTTGCCCAGCGTCGCTTCGTCCGTGCCCCACGCGCCCAGGGCGTTGCGGAGGTTCACGCGCGCCCGCGGCGGATCCCGCTCGAACATCAGGTCCCCGGCCATGGCCCACAAGCTCGCCTCGAGGTCCGGCTCCGCGGCGGCCTTGGCGGCGGTGGCGGCGGCCTCTGCGTAGTCCGCGGCGCCCACGGGGTCCTCGACCCGGCTGCGGATCTCGGCGAGCCGGAACCCCGCGCGGGCCTCGACCCGCCGGTCCTCGGTGGCCCGCGCGAGGGAGAGGAGGTCGAGGTAGCCCTTCTCCGCGTCGGCGAGCGCCCCACGGGTGAGGTCGGCCCGGGCGAGCCCCTCGAGGGACGCGCCGAGGTTCCGCGACGCGGACTGCCTCAGCCCGGCGTCCACCCCGGGATCGTCCACCAGCGCCCGAAACGCGTCCCGGGCCGCGGCGAGGTGCCCCTCCTCGTAGAGGGCCACCGCGGCGTTGTGCCGCTCCCCGTCGGCGCGGCTCCGCACGACGTCGGCGAGGTCCCCTTCCCCGCGGCCGATCGACTGGAGGAACGCCCCCGCGGCGTCGGTGTCCCCGGCGGCGATCATGGAGGCGACGATCGTCTCGACCGCGACGTCGCGCAGGGCCGGGGCTCGGGCCGGATCGTCGTCGGGCGCGGCGTCGATCGCGGCGAGGGCGGCCCGACCGCGCACCAAGGCGTCGGCGGGTCGGCCGGCGTCCTCCAGCGCGTGGGCCAAGGCGAGCTCGATGCGGACCTGTTGCCGGGCTGTGGGGCGATCCGACGCTCGCAGGCCGCGCTTCCAGGCGGCGGCCGCCGCGTCCGGGTCGCCTCGCCGCGCGAGGACCAGCGTCTGCACGACGAGGCTCGCGATCAAGTCCTCCCGCGCGTCGGGGGACCGGGAGGCCGCCGCGACCTGCTCGGCCACCCGCATCGCCCCGTCCAGGTCGGCCGCTTGGAGAAAGACGTCGCCCTGCACCAGGAGCGCGGCCCGGTGCTCGCGAGCCTGGCCCGCGGCGCCCAACACCTGCTCGGCGTCCCGGCTCAGCGCCGAGGCCTCGTCGAGCCGCCCCTCTTCGAGGCGGACCTGCGCGAGCATCAGGCGACTGCCGGCCAGCGCCAAGGGGACCTGGAGGCTCTCGCGGATCGCGATGCAGGGAACGAGCAGCGCCTCCGCGGCGGCGAGGTCTCCGGCGTCGAAGCGCCAGCGGGCCCGGGCGGCGAGGACGTCGGCCCGCCCGACCTCGACCCCCCCCTGCACGAAGAGCGCCTCGGCCTCGGCCAGCAGCTGCTCGGCCTCCGGGCGGCCCAGGTCGTGCTCGATCTCGGCGAGTCGGAGCAGGTGGACCGCCCGCATCTGACGGCCGTCCTGCGCGCGCACGTCCTCCACGAGGGCGGCCGCCATGCGCGCGGCCTTCTTCGTCTCCCCGAGGGCGATCGCGTCCTCGACGTCCGCGAGACGCACGTCCAGCTGGGCGCCCTGCTCGGACCGGCCCAGTCCGCTGCGTCGTGACGCCTTGAAGGCGTCCTCGGCGGCCCGCGCGTCGCCCTGGTCTCGGGCGAGGTACCCCGTCACCAGCCACGCCGCGGCGACGATCTCCGCTCGGTCGAGGGACTCGCCCAGGGCGCGCGCGGCGTCCACCGCCCGGCCTGCCGCGTCGGGCCGCCCCAGGAACCGCCGCGACGTGGCGAGGTTGAGCAGGCCCATCGCCTCGGCGTATCGGTCGGAGCGCTCGCGGGCGAGCGCCAGCGCCCCGTCGGAGACCGCCTCGGCGTCGGCGTATCGCCCATGCAATCGCAGGAGCACCCCGCGCAGGTGCAGGCCGGCGAGGTCCTCGGGCAGCTTCTGGACGACCCTCCCCGTGCGGTCGAGCGCGACGTCGTATCGACCGAGCCCGTAGTAGGCGAGGGCGGCGTTGTACGCGGCCTCGCCCCACCCCGCCTCGTCGTAGATGCCGTCGAACCGCTTGGCCGCCACGTCCAGGCGGCCCTCGTCCAGATCGGTGCGGGCCTCGGTGAACTCCTTCTGAAGCCGCGCGACGGCCCCCGTGCGCGGCTCCGTGGGCGCGCCCAGGGGCCCGGACACGACGCCGTGTCGGGACGCCTCGTAGACACCGCCGTCTTCCGTCCCCTCCGCGCCGAGCAGCGCGGCGACCAGGGGCACAAGGATCAGCAAAAAGCGTCGATGGGGGGACATGGAGACCTAGGATAACCCTGGGTGAGGCCGACGCCGGCGCGTTTGACCGTCCGGAAACCCGGCACTACTCTACGACCCGTCCCCTCCTCGGGAGTTCCCAGTGATGTCGCCACGGTCCCTCAAGTTCGTCCTCGCCGCCCTCCTCGGGGCCACGGCGTGCGCCACCGCGAACAGCAACACCAAGTCCGACAAGGACGATGAGTTCGTGGACCCGGTCCAGGAGTTCCAGGAAGACGGGTTCCGCAAGGTCACGTTGGACGTGAACGACGACCAGAAGGCCGACATCGTGAACTACTACCGGGCGGGCGAGGGCGACGAGCGCACCCTGCTCGTGCGCAAGGAGATCGACCTCGACTTCCGGGGCGGCGCCGACGTCATCCAGATCTGGGAGGCCGGCGAGATGACCCGCGAGGAGATCGACGCCGACTTCGACGGCAAGATCGACTGGAAGGACTATTACGCGGGCGGCAAGCGCATCAAGGCCGAGTGGGACACCCGCTACGACGGCAAGCCGGACCTCGTCCGCCACTACGACGACGGGGCCCTCGCCCGCGTCGAGATGGATACGACCGGCGACGGCGCGGTCGACTACTGGGAGTACTACGAGGGCGGGGTCATGCAGCGCTCCGGTTGGGACACCGACCGAGACGGCAAGATCGACAAGTGGGACGCGCGCTGAGCCGAGGGGCTCCCTCAGACGGTATCGACGCCCTCTTCGTCCTCTTCTTCCCCGTCGCCTGACCAGGCGTCCCCTTCTTCGTCCAACCGCGGCTCCTCGTCGAGCTGCGGTTCGTCGTTCTGCTCGACCTCGGGCGGGGCCTGCGGGGGCGGCGTGACGGGTTCAGGCGCGACCGGAGGGGCGGGCGCGGGCGGCGCCGGGGGAGCGACCGGGACGGGCGCGGGACGAGCGCCTCGGAGGGGACGGGGCGGCTCGGGCTTCTGCGACGGGCCTCCGCCCGCGATGGCGCCGCCGATCAGGCCCATGGTCAGCGCCGACCCGAACCCGAGCGACGCGAAGGCGAACGCGAGCAGGCCCATGCTCGGCGTCTCCACCCCCAGCCCGACGGCGTCGAAGGCCGCGAGCTGATCGGGGGACGACTGGGACAGCAGCACGGCGGTCCCGAACGTGGCCACGAGGAGGCCCGCGACCAGGCCCGTGCCCAGCCCCAGCCCCGCGCTCGCGCCCGCGGTCAGGTCGTGGTCACGCCGCACGCCGCGGACCGCGAGGTAGGCGGCCATCAGCGTCGTGGGCCAGAAGCAACACACGAGGGACGCGACCATCCCCGCCGCGATCCCCCAGAAGAGGACGGGGCCCGCCATGCTGGGGCGCTCGACGACGCTCACAGGAGCTCCTCGGCGCCGCCGTCTTCGAGGGTCGCGACGACGTCCCGGACGTCCTGGGCCCGCCCGCGCGGCGCCACGAGGATCTCGTCCCCGTGGGCCACCACGACCAAGCCCTCGACGCCGAGCAGCGCGACGGTCTTGCCGGGGGCGAACACCACGTTGTCCTTCGCGTCCACCGCGACGACCCGATCGGCGAGCCCGCGGCCTCCGTCGACCTCGTCCAGCGCCTGCCCGACGGCGTGCCAGTCGCCCAGGTCGCTCCACCGAAAGCCCACCTCGACGGCGTGCACGGACGGCGCCTGCTCCATGACGGCGTGGTCGAAGGAGATGGACTCGAGCTTCGCGTACTCCTCGGGCAGCGCCGACTGATCGGGCTCCTCGAGGATGGCGCCGAAGATCTGCATGGCCACGTCCAGGTCCTCGCGGACGGCGCCCATGACGTACCAGAGGTACCCCAGCCGACCGACGAAGATGCCCGCGTTCCAGAGGTGGTTGCCGGAGGCGAGGTACGCCTCGGCGGTCGCCGCGTCGGGCTTCTCGTGGAACCTGGTGACCGCTCGGACCGGGATCTCGCCGCCCACGTGGGAGCCCAGCGGATCCCCGAGCTCGAGGTAGCCGTACCCCGTCGCCGCGCGGTCCGGGGGGACCCCGAGGGTCACGATCGTCTTCTCGCTGCGGGCCACGCCCACGGCGCGCCGCATGGCGAGCTTGAAGGCCTCGTCGTCGTCTACCCACGCGTCCGCCGGGAGGATCACCACCGGGTCGTGGGGGCCCCCTCCCCGACGGCTCAGCGCGACCAACCCGAGGGCGATCGCGGGCGCGGTGTTCCGAGGCGCGGGCTCCACGAAGATGTTCTCGCGGGGGATGGCCTCGCACTCCGGTCCCACGATCTCGACCTGGTCGGGGGTCGTGATGACGTGGACGCGGGAGTTGTGCACGAACCGCAGGCAGCGGTCGATCGTCGCCTTGAGCAGCGAGGTCCCGTCCGGCCCGAGCCCGAGCACGTGCTTCGGCGCAGCACGGCGCGACGCGGGCCAGAACCGAGTGCCTGCTCCCCCCGCGAGGATCAGGACCAGCGGTGCTTTCAGGACCTTGACGTCGGGATGCATGGGGGCTCCTGCGGGCCGCGGCCGATCAGCCGCCCAGCCCGACGGCCGAGCGTACCCGCTCCAGGACCGGCCGGGCCACCTCGCGCGCCCGCTCCGCCCCGGACGCCAACACCGCCTCGAGGGCCGCCTCGTCCGGACGCAGCCGCTCGAACGCGTCGCGGTAGGGGGTCAGGTGGTCGTTCATGACCTCGAACAGCGCCTGCTTCGCGTGCCCGTAGCCGTACCCGCCGGCGCGGTAGCTCGCGGCCATCTCGGCGGCCTGCGCCTCGGTCGCGAACAGCTGATAGAGCTCGTACACCGTGCACGTGTCCGGATCCTTCGGCTCCTCCATCGTCTTGCTGTCGGTCGCGATCTTCATCAGCTGCTTGCGCAGCTTCTTCGGCGGCAGGAACACGGGGATGGTGTTCCCGTAGGACTTCGACATCTTGCGCCCGTCGAGGCCGACGATCGTCTGGACCTCCTCCCGCACGAGCGACGCCGGCAGGTGGAGGCAGTCCCCGAACAGGTGGTTCATCCGCTGCGCCATGTCCCGGGCCATCTCCACGTGCTGGACCTGGTCCTTGCCCACGGGCACCACGTCGCTGTCGTAGAGCAGGATGTCCGCCGCCATGAGGACGGGGTACGCGAAGAGCCCGTGGACCTCCGCGCCCTCGTTGCCGCGGTCCTTGGCGGCCTTCCAGGCGTGGGCCCGCTCGAGCGCCCCCATGGACGTCACGCAGGACAGAACCCAGCTCAGCTCGGTGACCTCGGGGACGTCGCTCTGGCGCCACATCAGGGCGCGGGTGGGGTCCAGCCCGAACGCGAGGAAGACGGCGGTGATGTCGTAGGTGTGCTGCTTGAGGAGCTCCGCGGAGTGGGTCGACGTGAGGGCGTGGTAGTCGGCCACGAAGTAGAAGGCGTCGTGCGTCTCCTGCAGGTCGATCGCGGGTCGGATCATCCCCAGGTAGTTCCCCAGGTGGGGGGGCCCCGAGGGCTTGATGCCGGAGAGGGAGCGCTTGCGGGTCACGGGCGGGGGTCCAGGGTCGAAGAGTGGGTGGGGAGCGCGTCGGGGCGCAGCCGACGGAGGGCCTCATAGAGCACGATCCCGGCCGCGACGGCAAGGTTGAGCGAGCGAACGGGGCCGAAGTGCGGGATCGCCCGGAGTCGGTCCCCGGCCTCGTCGAGCAGGGCCTCGCCGAGCCCCGTCGTCTCCTTGCCGAAGACGAGCACGGCCCCCGGCGCGTAGGGCACCGCGGTGTACGGCGTGCGGCCGTGGGACGAGAGGAAGTGCCACCGCTCGGGCGGGCCCCCGATCGCCGCCTTGCAGGCCTCCCAGTCCGGGTGCACGTGCAGGTCCACGTCCTTCCAGTAGTCGAGCCCGGCGCGACGGACGGCCTTCTCGTCGATGTCGAAGCCGAGCGGCTCCACCAGGTGCAGCCGCGTCCCCGTGCCCACGCAGAGGCGCCCCACGGACCCGGTGTTCGGAGGGATCAGCGGCTGGACGAGGACGATGTGGACGAGGGGCTCGGTCACGGCTGCCATACGGCGACCCCGCCGTTGCCGCGCGGATCCGCGCCGCCGGACCAGGCCCCCGTCGTCGGGTCGAACACCGCCGCCTGCACGATCCCGGCGTAGCCCAGGGGCTTCCACTCGAAGCCCTCCGCCGCGAGGGCGTCTCGAGCCGACGCGAACGCCTCGTCCTCGGCGAAGACCGCCCGCGGGAGCCACTGGTGGTGGATGCGGGGGGCGGCGACCGCGTCCTGGGCCGACGCGCCGTCGAGGACCGCGAGCAGGGTCTGCAGGGTCCCGGTGATGATCCGCGGCCCCCCTGCCCCGCCCACGGCGAGCACGGTGCGGCCCTCGGCGTCGACGACCAGCGTGGGGGTCATGGACGACAGCGGGCGCTTCCCGGGCTCGACCTTGTTGGCCTCTCCCTGCACCAGCCCGAAGGCGTTGGGGACCCCGGGCCGGGCGGTGAAGTCGTCCATCTCGTCGTTCAGGAGGATGCCGGTCGTGGGGTCCTGGATGCCGGCGCCGAAGGACAGGTTGACGGTCGTGGTGAGGGCCACCGCGCCCCCGGAGCCGTCCAGCACCGAGATGTGGGTGGTGCCGCCGTCGTCGGGGACCAGGGCGCGCAAGTCCCCGCGCTCGCCCGCGAGGCCCGCGTCGTAGACGCCCACGGGGCCCGACTCCGGGGTGCCCGCGGCGAGGCGATCCAGGAGGGCGGCGTCGGTCATCTCGGCCCCGGGGATCGTCGCGAAGCCCGGGTCTCCTCCGAAGGCCGCCCGGTCCGCGAACGCGTGGGCCATGGCGCTCGCCAGGACGCGGGCGCGAGCCTCGTCGGTCGTATGCTCCCCGCTGCGCTCGAGGAGGCCGAGCATCTGGGCGAGGGCGAGTCCACCCGAGCTGGGAGGCGGCATCGAGTACACGGAGTGGCCGCGGTAGGCCATGGCGAGGGGGGCGCGGACCTCGGGTCGGTAGGCGGCGAACTCCCCGGGCGTCCAGGGGGCGCCTCGATCGGCGAGGAAGCCCGCGAGGGCCACGGGGATCGGCCCCGAGTAGAAGGCGTCGCCGCCGTGCACCTGCAGGTACTCCAGCGTCGACGCGAGCGCGGCGCGGGTGCAGGTGTCCCCCTCTGCGAGGACCACGCCGTCGCGGCTGAAGTCGGCGGACAGGCCCGGATCGGCGAGCACGTCGTCGGCGTAGCGAGCCAACGTCTTCGCGAGGCGGGAGTCCACGGCGAACCCGTCGGCGGCCAGGGCCCGGGCGGGCTCCACCAGGTCCCGCCACGGCAGGCGCCCTCCGATGCGATGGAGCTCGGCGAGTCCGGCCGCCTCCCCGGGCACCCCCACCGCCCACGCGCCCCGGCGCGAGCTGCGCCCGTCGACCTGGAAGGTCTCGGGGGTGAAGAAGGACGGCGCGATCTCTCGGAAGTCCAGGGTGGCGACGTCCCCGCCGCCGGACCGATGCACGGCGAATCCCCCTCCGCCGAGCCCGCTGCTCTGGTTCGCCACGACGCCGATGACGAGGGCCGTCGCGATCGCCGCGTCGTAGGCCGTCCCCCCGGCCCGCAGGATGCGATCTCCTGCGGCCGCGGCCTCGGGGTGGGGCGCGGCCACGACCCCCCCGGGCGCAGGCGCCGGACGGGGCGCGGGCGCGACCTCGGTGGGCAGGGGCTCCCGCTCCGGAGCCACTCCGGAGACGTCCTTGAACGCCGTCGGCGGGCGCGCACAGGCCACGCCCAACACGAGGGCCGCGGCGAGCGCGGCGCGGGGGACGCGGATCACGGCGCCGCCGCGACGATCACCTGGGCCGCGCGCAGGAGCTGACCGTCGAAGAGGTAGCCCGCCCGCTGGACGAAGAGGATCTGCTGGTCCTCCGCGCCGGGAGGGGCCGGGACCATGCCCACGGCCTCGTGCAGGAGCGGGTTGAAGGTGGTCCCCATGGCGTTCATGCGCTCGACGCCGAACCCGAACAGCACGTCGACGAACTGCCTGCGCACCATGCGCACGCCCTCCGCGAGGGAGGCGGCGGGTCCGTCCTCGGGCACGCCCTGCACGGTGCGATCGAGGTTGTCCAGCACGTCCAGGAGCTCGCGCGCGGCGCCCATCTTCGCGCGCGCCACCTGCTTCGCCTGGTCGCGCTTCATGCGGTCCTGCGCCTTGACCATCTCCTCCTTCGCCTGCTTGTAGGCGGCGATGTAGGAGTGAAGCTGCTCGTCCTTCTCGTGGAGCTTGCCGCGCAGGATCTCGACCATCGACGGGGGCGGGGGCTTGATCGGCTCGGGCTCGGGGGCCTCCTCCTCGGCCTCCTCCTCGGCGGAGCGCTCCTCGGGCGCGGGGTCGTCGGCCGGGGGCTCCGTCGGCGCGGCGGGCTCCATGGGGGTCTCTTCGGCGGGCGCGGTCGCCGGCTCGGGCGGGGTCTGGGCGGTCTTGCGGGCTCGAGGCATCGATCAGGCTCCTTGTGTCCGTCGGACACCGGCGGTGTCATTAACCACCGGGGGGGTCCTGTCAAGCGGTCGGGGGGCCTCTTGACAGCGACCGAGGGCCGCCCGGAGGATGGACGCATGGAGCGTCGTCCCTCGTCCACGGCCCTTCGGGTGGTCCTCTGGGGCACCGTGTCGCTCGTGGTGGCCGCGGTCGCGCTCGTCGCGCTCGTCCCGGGCCCCGACCTCCCCGGCGCGTACGGAGACTTCGCGGCCGTGCACGACTCCCTCGTCCGCGGGTCCTTCCCCGCGAAGAAGGACGGGCTGCTCCGTCGGGCGGAGGTCGTGGTCGACGGCGCCTCCGTGCAGACCGCGCTGCATCGTCATCGCGGAGCCCTGATCACGGTGCATCGCCCCCCCGAGGCGCCGCCGCGCCCCCGCGGAGCAGGCGCCGTGGCGGGGACGGCCGCCGGCTCCTTCGCCTTCGAGCGGGAGGACCTGCTCATCCTGGTCACGCCCACCGCCGGCGGCGTCGCCGTGCTCGCGGGCTACACCGACGTCAGCCGAATGAAGACGCTGCTGGAGGTGGTCCTGGGCGACCCGGCGGGGGGCTGAAGCTCAACCGTCCCGCGGGACCGAGGACGGCGCGACGTCCTTCTGGGCCGCACGACGCGCGGCGAAGGCGGTCACCGGGTTGGCGGCGCCGACCAAGGCCGTCCCCAGCACCAGGCCGGCCCACCCGACGGGGGTCCCGAGCGCGATCGCGACCACCCCCAGGCCCGCCAGCGTCGCTCCGCCCACCCGCATCGATCGTCGCGCCCGGAGGCACCGCCGGGCGATGCGGAGGGATTCGGCGATGTGCACCTCGTCGGGGGCGGTCGTGTTGGCCTGCTCCAGCCGCCGCACCGCGCCCCCGAGGTCCATCCCCTGGGCGATGAGCACGTGGGCCGCGAAGTACGCGGGCGGGTACAGATCCGGCGCGAGACGACACGCGTCGTCGAAGGCCTCGACGGCGTCCTCGAAGCGCCCCTGCCGCACGAAGTTGATGCCCTGGCGGTACCGAACCAGGCCGTCCGCCTCGAGGTAGCGGGCCGCCAGCGCGCCGTAGAACTCCGCCTCCTGGTACCGGCCGCTCCCGTCGAGGACGGCGAGCAGAGCCAGGTACGCCTCCCGGTGGTACGGGTTCGCCTGCACGGCCTCGGTGAACCGCTCGATGGCGCGCTCGGCGCGCTCCTCGCGAAGCGCCTCGAGGCCCTCCTCGAACGCGCCCGGATCGTCGGACGCCTCCTGCTCGGAGAGATAGCGCGGGACGCGGGGCCCCATGCCCTCCATCAGCCAGTCGATCTCGGACCCCGCCCCGTCTTCCACGCTGGTCGGGACGGGACGCGCGACCTCGAGCAGCGCCGGCGGGAGGTCGTCCGTGCCGGTGAGCAGGAACCCCGCGCGGCGGCCCTGCTCGGCCAGGAGCAGCCGCTCCACGTCGCGGCCGGACGCCTGCCCGCGGAACCGATCGCGGGCCTCGCGGAACGCCACCTGGGGGTCGCGGTCGCCGCGCTGGTCCAGGAGGTGGACGTACAGCAAGTGGCCCGCGCCGCCCCCGAACCCGACGTGATAGACGCGGCAGCCCGGCCGGTCCTCGAGCAGCGACAGCTCCAGGGGGAGCCCACCCTCGACCTCGAGGCCCCGCCGCTCCAGCTGATCTTCGTAGTGCGAACGGAGCAGCTCGAAGCCCTCGCCCAGGGCGGCCCGTGGGTTGGTGGGCGCGGCGTCGCCTCGCCTCGCGCGCGCGTTGTAGCTCCTCTTGATCTGGTCGATGCGACGGCTGCAGTGGCCGATCTCCGCGCGGATCAGCTCGTCGTCGGCGTATCGCCAGGGGGCGCTCTGGATCCGCCGATGATACACCGCGAGCGACTCCTCGTAGGAGTACCGACGCACCACGCCGTCGCGGTCGACCAACTCCACCGGGAACTCGATGTTCTCGGAGTAGTCCTTCGCCACGTAGGCGTCGAGCTTCTCGCGATCTTCACCGTCGCTCTTGCGATTCATCCAGAAGAGACCCTCTCCCCGTAAAGGTATTCTCCAGCGGCCCGTGAATCAATCCCTGGATTCGCCGGCCCCGGATCGACGCGCGGAATCTCGAAGATTCCTGAAATGCCTCGGCGTACCGCCGCGTAAGGAGCCCCAGCAGTCCATGCGTACGGACGAAGACCTGGCAGCAGCCGTTCAGCGAGGTGACCGAGCCGCGGCTCAGATCCTCTTCGGTCGCTATGAGAACCGGCTCTTCGGCATGGCGCTGAGGCTGCTGCGAAACCGTGAAGACGCCCTGGAGGCGGTACAGCAAGGGATGATGAAGGCACTCGCGAACATCCAGAAATACGACGCGAACCGGCGGTTCAGCCCGTGGATCTTCCGGGTGACGCGAAACGTGTGCGTGGACTTCTATCGCAAGCGCAAGCCCCAGGACGAGATCGACGATCGCGTCATGCCCACGAAGACCTTCGACGAAGGCGGCTCCCGGTACCTCCGCAGCGCCGACTCCAAGCTCCAGCAGAAGCAGCTCAACTCGGCGCTCGACGAAGCGATGGACACGCTCGGCGACAAGTACCGCGAGATCATCGACCTCTACCACTACCAACACATGTCCTACCGCGAGATCGCGAAGCACCTGGAGCTGCCCGACGGCACGGTCATGAACCGCCTGTTCCGCGCCCGGCGGAAGCTGCAAGCCGCGATGGAAGGGATGGGGATCACGCCATGAGCATCGACGACCCGGTGGCCCCGGAAGAGGCCCTCATCCAGCGCTACTTCGACGGCACGTTGACGGACGAAGAGGCGGAAGCCTTCGAAGCGCGGATGGATCGGGAGCCCGCGCTCGCCGACGCCGCCGCCCGGTTCGGATCGCTGTTCGCGGCCCTCGAGATGCGGGGCTCGGAGGCTCCGGCGCAGGATCTGACCGCCGCGGCCGTCGCTCGGTGGTCCCCCGCCGCGGCCGCGGGGATGGGCGCCCTCACACGACTGTTCGTCGGGCTGGACGTGCTCCTGGGCGCCGGTCTCGTCGCGCTGGCGATGATCCGCGGACCTCGAGAGCTGCTCGTCTCCTGGGTGTTGGGCCTCAAGGACCTCGCCGTCCTGGCCCACGGGCTCGCGCTCGCTCCCGAACAAGCGGCCTTGGGCCTCGTGGCCGGGCTGGGCGCGGTGGTCCTCCTCCTCGGCGTCACCGGCTTCTCGCTCGGGCGCGCGTTCCTGGGGGCGGGGGCGGAAGCATGAGACGCCTCGCTGCCCTGTTCCTGCTCGTCTGCTTGGCGGCGCCCGGCGCGGCTCTCGCCCAAGAGCGCGCCGACGTCGTCAGCTTCGGCGATCCTGTCGCGGTGGCCGTGGGGGACGTCGTCGACGGCCACGTGGTCGTGCTCGGCGCGGACGCCCGCATCGACGGGACCGTGCACGGAGACGTCGTGGTGATCGGCGGGGACCTGGTGCTCGGCGCGAGCGCGCGGATCGACGGCGACGCCGTGCCCGTCGGGGGCGCGCTGGAGCAGGACGGCGGAGCGCGTGTGGCGGGCTCGGCGGTCGAGCTCGACGCGCAGCTCCCCGCCTCCGAGGCGCTGGCCAGCCTCACCGGACCCGTCGTGGCGTCTGCTCCCAGCGGCGCGGGCTCGCTCTCCCGGGTCGTCGGCGTGGCGGGCGGGACGGCGCTGTTCGCCTTCGTGCTGGTCCTGGGCCTGCTGTTCCAGTCGGCGTGGCCCGACCGCTCCCGCAACCTTCGTCGCACCATCGAGGCCTCCCCCGGCGAGTCCCTGCTCATCGGAGGCTTGGTCTCCGGAGCGCTCGTGTTCGCGTCGATCTTCCTCACGATCACCGTCGTCGGGATGATCGCCCTGCCCGCGGTGGCGCTCGTGGCCGGCTCGTTGTGGCTGCTGGGGTTCACCGCGGTGTGCGAGGCCCTGGGGGACCGCCTCCCCCTCCCCCCGGCGATGCGGTCCCGGGCGGGCTCGTTCCTGGCAGGCCTTGTCCTTCTGGGGGCCGTGGGGCTGCTGTGGTTCGTCGGTCTGCCCGGCGCGCTCGTGTCGGCGGTCGTGGGGCTCGGGGCTGGCAGCGCGTCCGTCGGGGCCGCGGTCCTCTCTCGTCTCGGCCGGCGCCCGTTCCCCGCCTGAGCCCCGGGTTGACACCGCTCGACCTCCCGCCTTAAACGGCGCTGTGGCTCCGGCACGGCTCACCCCTCCCCCCGCTCCCCCCTTCTCCCTCGTCACCCGAGACGAGCGGTTCCATGCGCTCGACGGCGAGCCCTTCGACCTGATCGTGGTGGGCGCCGGGATCACCGGGGCGGGGGTCGCCCGAGACGCCGCCATGCGCGGCCTGCGCACGCTGCTGGTGGACAAAGGGGACCTCGCGTCGGGCACCTCGTCGGCGAGCAGCAAGCTCGTGCACGGCGGGCTCAGATACCTGGAGCACCGTCGCTTCGCCCTCGTGTTCGAGAGCGTGTCCGAGCGCCACCGGCTCCGCGGCCTGGCGCCGCACCTGGTCCGGCCGCTGCGGTTCGTATTCCCGGTCTTCGAGCGTCGACCCCGCCCCCTCTGGCAGGTGTCCGTCGGGCTCTGGATCTACGACACCCTCGCCTTGTTCCGCTCCTTCCGCCTGCACCGGACTCACGGCGCCCGGGCGGCCGCGGACCTCGAGCCCGCCCTCCGCACCGACGGGCTGGACGGCGCGGTCTCCTATTACGACTGCGTCACCGACGACGCGCGGCTGACCTTGGAGACGGCGCGGGGAGCTCACGAGGCGGGAGCGCACGTCGTCACCTACGCCGCCGTCCGAGCGTTCACGTCGCTGCGGGGGCAGGTGACCGGGGTGGAGGTCGAAGATCTGCGCTCGGGAGAGACGACCGTGGCCAGGGGTCGCGTCGTGCTGAACGCGACGGGCCCGTGGACCGATCGGACCCGTGGCCTGCGCGGGGACCGGAGCCGCGTCCTGCGCCCCACCAAGGGGGTGCACCTCGTCGTGCCTCGGGCCCGGCTTCCGCTCCGCCACGCGGTCGCGACGGCCGACCTGATCGACCGCAGGAACCTGTTCGCCGTGCCGCTGGGCAACCGCGTCGTGTTGGGCACGACCGACACCGACTTCGAGGGCGACTTCGACTCGGTCGACGCCACCCGGGGGGACGCGGACACCCTCCTCGAGTTGGCGGCCTACGCGTTCCCCGACGCGAAGCTCGGCCACCCCGACGTGATCTCCACGTTCGCCGGGCTGCGGCCCCTGATCGCGAGCACCGGCCGTGAGGCGGAGCTGTCCCGTGAGCACCTCCTGTCCGTCGACGACGACGGCCTCATCACCATCGCGGGGGGCAAGCTCACGACGTATCGCTCCATGGCGGCCGAGGTCGTCGACCTGGTGGGGAAGCGTCTCCGCGTCGAGGGCGTGCACGTGGGGGGCTGTCCGACGGCCGCCGTGCGACTCCCCGGCGGGAGCGGCATACGGTTCGACGGCGAACGCTTGCGCACGGAGGGGCCCGAGGGAGAGGCGATCGACCGCGAGGCCGAGGGTCGGCTGGGTGAGGACGTGGTGGAGCACCTGCAGCAGACTCACGGGGGTCGATGGCTGGAAGTGGCGAGCCGAGCCGTGGACGATCCCGGCGCCGGGGAGCGGATCGTCGCGGACCTGCCCTACCTGTGGGCCGAGGTGGACACCGCGGTGGAGTGTGAGCTCGCGACCACCCTCACGGACGTCCTCCGTCGTCGTACGCAGCTCCACCTGCGGGACTTCCAGCAAGGCCTCGGAGTCGCCGACGCGGTGGCCCGCCGGATGGGGTCGAAGCTCGGCTGGGACGAGGTCCGCGTCCACGACGAGCTGGCGCGATACTCGGCCTTGGTCGCGGCCTCACGATCCTGGAGAGGCGAACCGTAACACCAGTACTCACGCGGTGTTGTAGGCCAACATGGCGAGGGCCGAGAGAGCGATCACGGCCGTCCCCCAAGTCGAGCGCTCGGTCCGCAGCGCCCCGCGAATCCCGAGTCGAGGACGGACCCCCGCGGGGACGCGCGCGCGCCGTAGAGAGAGCTCCTCTCGAGCGGCTAGGGCGACGTAGAAGACGACCAGCCCCAACGACCCCAGCGTGAGGGCCGTGAGTGGTGGACTGCTCGCCCACGCGAACCCGACGCCGACGAGGATGTTTCCCCCGTAGAGGGGGTGGCGGAGGCGATACGGCCCCCCCTTGATCCGCATCGCGGGCGGCGACGGGTCGCGCGTCCGGGCGGCGGGTCCGATCCAAGAGATGGCCCACAGGCGCAGCGTGAGTCCCGTGAGCGCGAGCAGCGACCCGGTCACGATCGAGGTCCGAGACGGCGCACCGAGGGTCCCGAAGAGGATCGCGGCGACGCCCAGGAGCAACCCTCGCCGCCGGAAGAGGGCGTCGAGGAGGAGCATCCCGGTCATGACAAGCGGTCGGGTGTACTAGAAGGTCGCGAAGGTCTCGCGGTAGGCCGACGCCGCCTCGCTGCGCGGCGCGTCCTTCTTGCCTCCGAGGGCTGCCGAGAAGGCTGCCAGGGCCTCGCCGTCGCCGGCGCCGGCCCGGACCGCTCCGACGACTTCCTTCACGTTGACGGAGTCACCCCCGCCCGCCAGCTCCTTGAGCAGCGCCGCCTGGACCTTCTCGTCCGCCAGCTGGGCCGCCGTGAGGGCGCGGGTCGCGAGGGCCCCGGCGCGATCGGTGTCGTCCGCGGCGAGGGCGATCTGACCGAGCCGCGTCATGGCCTGGACGTTCTGCTTGTCGTACATCAGGACCTTCTCGTAGTGGAGCACGGCCTTGTCCGTGAACTTGAGCTTCTGCTCCAGCACGTCGCCCTTGGTCATGTACGCCTGGATCACCTGATCCGGGTCCCGCGCGTACTTGATGATGCTGTTGTAGGTCGACAGCAGCGAGTTCCAGTCTTCCGCGAGGCGATGGATCTGGGCGATGCCCTGGAGCGCCTCGACGTTGTTCTTGCTGAGCTGGAGGACCTTCTTGAAGCGCTTGAGCCCCGACGTGCTGTCGCCGAGCTGCAGCTCCGTCTGACCGAGCTGCAGATACAGCTTCGTCATGGTCTCGCTGTCGCCCGTGCCGCCGCGCAGCCGGAGGATCGAGCGGTACGTGGAGCGAGCCTGCTCGAGGTCTCCCGCCTCCAAGTACCGCGGCGCGGCCTCTTCGAGTGAGGGCAGGTGCGTGGGCGTCAGCTCGAGCGCGCGGGCGAAGCGCTTGAGCGCGCTCTGGGACGTGGACGTCCGGCTCAGGACCACGCCGTACTTGTAGTGGAACGCGGTGGCCTCGATGCGGGCGTCGTCGTCGTCCTCGAGGTCCATCTGCTCGATGACCGGCTCGTACCCGCCGAACACCTTCGCCGCTTCGTCCCAGTTCTCCTCGTCGAAGTGGTGGGCGACGAAGAACTGGAGGGATGAGGCGCTGTTGGAGTCCAGCGCGAGCGCCAGCCCGAACAGCTCCGACGCCCCGTCCTGATCGAGGAGCTCGTCGACGCGGATGCGCGCCGCCTCTTCGTAGAGGCCCACGCGGGTCGCGACGTCCGTGGTGTGGTCCGCTTCCTTGCGGGACAGGGCGATCACGCGCTCCCAGTCGCCGCGGGAGTCGGCGATGCGTCGCAGCGCCTGGAGCGCGGACACGGCGGGAGTGTCCCCCTCCGCAGCCTGCTCGAGGTAGCGCACGGCCCGATCGGGGGCGTCGGCCTTGTCCATGGCGATGAGCCCGAGCTCGGCCTGCCGCTCGCGCACCGCCCCGCCGTGGAGTCCGGCGAGCTGCTTGTCGGCGGTGTCGAGGTACCTCGTCCAGTTCCCCTGGCCTTCGTACAGCCCCAGGAGGTGCTCCAGCGCGACGGCGTTGTGCTTGTCCTCCTGCAGCACCTTGTTCCAGGAGGAGATGGCGACCTTCGCGTTGCCGATCTTCTCTTCCCACAGCTTGGCGATGTCCACGAAGTACGGGACGCGCTTGTCCTCGCTCACGAGCGCCGACTCGCGCGCCAGCACCGTGACCAGGCCCGACCAGTTCTCGTTCCGCGTGTGGATCTCGCGGAGGAGCTCCAACGCGGGGCGGTGCGTCGAGTGGTGCTCGAGGGCGGCCTCGAGGTGCTTGACCCCCGCGTCGTCGTCCTTGTCGTGATCGAGGACGATCCGGGCCAACTGGGTGGCGGCGTCCGCCTTCTGCGTCGGCTCGGTGGCGTGCTCGGCCAGCGATCCGAAGTACCCGCGGGCGGCGTCGTGCTCGCCGCGGGTCAGGCTGATGCCCCCGAGGCCGCGGAGCGCCACGAGGTTCTTGGGCTCGCGACCGTGGAGCTTCTTGTAGAACTCCCAGGCGCTGTCGCTCGTGACCCCGCGCTCCTCCAGGAGCCGCTGGGTGCGGCCGTCGGCCGCCGTCTTCACCTTGTCCGTCTCCGCGTTGGAGGCGATCCCCTCCAGCGCGGCGAGGACGTCGTTCCACTCCTCACGGTCCGTGTGTAGTCGCTCGAGGTGGTGGAACACGGGCAGGAAGTCGGGCCGCAGCTCGAGCGCCTTGTCGTAGGCCGCGACGGCCTCCGCTTCGGAGCCGATGGACGCCAAGCCCTCGCCGAGCTCCATCCAACGGGCCACCGCGTCGTTGCCCTTGCGGTCCCCGACGAGGTCCCCGGTGAGCCCGCCCACGAAGGACGCGTCTCGCGCCTGCAGGGAGAGCCGGCGGAGGGCGTCGTATGCCCGGTCCCGACCGACGGGATCCCCGAACGCCTGGCGGTAGGCCTTCGCGGCGTCCTCGTGGCGACCCAGGTTCTCGGCCTGCTCGCCCGCGAGGAGCGCGTAGAAGGTGCGCACGGGCTGCGTCTCGGCGGCCTCGGCCTCGCGGGTGTAGACCGCGGACAGCGCGGCGCCGTCCTCCTGCTGGGCGCGCACGCGCTCGAGCCCCTCGAGGGCCATCGCGTGGCCCCCGGACAGCTCGTGAGCGCGCTCGTACAGGGCGGCCGCGCCCACCTGGTCCTCCTGGACCTCCTCGAGGAGCAGCCCCTGCTGGAACAGACAGGCCGCCCGCACGCCCGCGTCGGCCGCTTCGCGGTCGCCGACGGTCTTGTAGGCCCGGATCGCCTCGTCCCAGATCTGGAGCCCCTCGCAGAGGACGCCCATGGCGGACAGAGGCAGCTCTTCGGTGCGGTCCGACTTGAGCAGCTCGTTGACCTCGGTGGCCACGGAGGGTGCGTCGCCGAGGGCGGCGAGCGTCGCGATGAGCTGGACACGCAGGGCGTCCCGATGCTTCGGATCCGCCGTCCGGCGCAGCTGATCGCCGTAGGCGTCGGCGAGCGCCGCGTGGTCTCCCGCCGTGCGGAACACGCGACGGAGGGCCGAGTTGGCGACCGGGTCCGTGCCGTCGACGGTGAGGGCCTCGCGGTACTGACCCAGGGCGTCGTCCGTGCGCCCCGCGCGCTCGTAGGACTGGCCCGCGCAGACGTGCCACCAACCGCGGACGCCGTCCGTCTCGCGGCGCTCGGCCTCTTCCTGCTGCATGAGCCCCACGGAGTCCCAATCGCCGCGGGCGAAGTGGATGTCGCGGAGAGCGTTGACCGCGGGCAGGAAGTCCTCGCTCACGTCCAACAGTTGGCGATAGGCCGCCTCGGCGGCGTCGAGGTCGTCGCAGCGGGCCAGCGAGATGCGGCCCGAGCGGTAGAGCAGCGAGACTCGGAGCGCGGTGTCCTCGACCTCGGCCGCGGCCTGCCGCAGCGTCTCGGCCGCCTCGGTCCACTTGCCGTCGTCGATGTACGCCTCGACCAGCCACTCCTTCGCGAGGAGAGACCCGGGTCCGTCGGACGCCTCCTTGAGCGAAGCGATCGCCTTCGTGCGGTCGCCGGCCTGGTCGTGCGCGCGCGACGCGCGGAGGAGGTAGCAAGCCTTCGCCTCCGGCGTGTCGACGAGCCGCGAGGCCGCCTCCAGGTGCTCCGCGCGGGCTCCGTGGTCGCCCGAGCGACGCAGGACCTCGGCGAGGAGATCGAGCGCCGGCAGGTAGTTGGGCGACATCGCGACGGCCGCCTCGAGGTGCTTCCGGGCGGCCCCCGCGTCTTCGAGGTGGACGTCTGCGACCTCGGCCATCTCGAGGGCGTAGGCCAGCTTGGACCGGGTCTCGGTCGTGGCCTCCGAGCACGCCTCCAGGTGGGCGACGAGGCCCGCCCAGTCGGACGTGGCCTGGAGGACCCGTCGCTTCCCTTCCCTCGCCTCGACGGACGTGGGATCGGCGGCCAACGCGGCCTCGTAGCGGGTGAACGCGGTGCCGGAGTCGCCGTTGTGCTGAAGCGCGACGCGACCGAGCAGCGAGTTCAGGTGCGAGCGGAGCCGCGGCCCGGCGTCCGCTTCGATGGCGGCCTCGCACGCGCCCACGAGGGCGTCCCAGCGCCCCGCCTGCTCGAGCCAGTGGCGATACTCCTCGGCCAGGACGCGACCGCCGGCCGCCTCCAGGGCTGCGACGTAGCCCGCCTGGATCGCGTCCTCGTGACCCGCCCCGGAAGCGGCCGTGCGCGACGCCTGCGCGTGGCAGAAGGCCGCGTCGGACCCGCCCCACGACGCCCCGAACGCGCCCAGCAGCTCCCCGAGCTCGCCGGGCTTGCCCGCCTCGGTGAGCAGGCGCTCGGCCGCGAGGTAGGCGGGGATGAACCGGCCGTCCGCGGCGAGGCAGGCCTTGAAGCCTTCGATCGCCTCGGTGGGGTCCTTGAGCACCTCGTCGTGCAGGCGCCCGAGCTCGTAGTCGATGCGCAGCCGCTCGCCCGGACCGGCGAGGGCGCGGGCGGCCCGGAGGACCTCCACCAGCGCGCTCCAATTCTGAGTGCGGTAGTGGATCTCCCGAAGGAAGCGCAGGGCGATGTAGTTGTCGGGGAAGATCTGCAGCGCCCGCTGGAGGTCCGCGGCCGCCTCCGGGAGGCGGTCGAGCTGGCTCAGCTGGATGTGCGCGGAGCCGAGCAGGGCGGCGCTGCGGGAGGCGTCCTCGTCCGCCGCGTCGGCCTGGCGGGCGAGCAGATCCACGGCGCGCGACCACTCCTGGCGGGCCGCGAACACACGCACGAGCTCCCGCAGGGCGGGGAGGTTCTTGCCGTCGTCCTCGAGGGCCGCCTCGAACTCCTCCTCGGCGCCCTTCCAGTCGCCCATGCGCTGGGCGAGGATCCGACCGATCTCGAACCGGAGCGTGGCGCGCTTGGAGGCGCCCTTCTTGCCCTTCGAGGCTCGCGCCTCGGTCCGCAGCTCACGGACCGCGGTGGACCAATCCGAAGCACCGGGCAGCCCGTCCTCGGCGGGCGGCTCGATCGAGTCCTCGGCGTCCGCGGCGTCGTCGTCGGCCGCGTCGTCGGCGTCCTGGGTCTCCGGGGCGTCGTCTGCGGGCGGCGCTCCGCCTGCGGGGCGCGTCGCCTCGGCGGAGACGGACTCTTCGTCGTCCACATCGCCACCGACGACGATCTCGTCCTGGGCCATGGCCTCCGCGGCTGCGCGCCCGGCGGCGCGGCGCTCGGACAGCGGCACCGGCTCGTCCTTGGCCTTCGCGGCCTTGCCCTTGCCCTTGCCCTTGCCCTTGGCCTTGGGCTTCGTCTTGGCCCGGACGGTGGCCTCTTCCTCGCGTCGGAGGCGCTCCTCCTCCGCCTTGCGCTCGAGCTCCTTGCGGGCCTCGTCGGCCTTCTTCGCGGCGGCCTCCTCCGCGTCCTTGCGCTTCTTCGCGGCGGCTTCGCGACGGCCCTCGGCCTCCTTGCGGCGCTCCTCGGCGCGCGCCTCGCGCTCCTCCTTGCGCTTCCGATCGGCGTCTGCTCGCTCTTCCTCCTTGCGCTTCTTCGCGGCCTGACGACGCTCATCGGCCTCGCGGGCTTCCCGGTCGCGGCGCTCCTGGTCGGCCTTGCGGGCGTCCTCGCGGCGCTTCGCCTCCGCGGCGCGGCGCTCCTCTTCGGCCTTCCGCTTCTCGTCTGCGGCCTTCTTCTTCGCGGCGGCAGCCGCGGCCTTCTCTTCGGCCTTCTTGCGGCGCTCCTCGGCCTTGCGCTCCTTCGCGCCCTTCTTCTTCTTGCCTGCGGGCTTCTCCGCGGGCTTCGCGACGGCCTTCGTTCCGTCCGAGGTCTTCACCTCGGAGGGGACCTCCAGGGCCATCCTCGTCTTGTCCTCGGTGGGGGCCTCGAACTGGCCCGACATCGACGCGTGATCCTCGAAGGGGTCGTAGTCGAACTCCTCGCGCTTGAACGCTCCGGCTTCACTTCCGAAGAAGAAGTCGTCGACGTCGTCGAACCCTGCGCCGGGCCCGGGCGTATCCGTCTTCGACTTGGCCGACCCGGCCTTCTGCGTCTTCTTCTTCTTCGCCATCGGTGCGGAACTCCGAACGGAGGTGACGCAGCAGCGCGTCGCCCGTCTGAGGCAGGGCTTTTCGTCAGTTCGAAAAACCCGGAGACTGAGCCCCGAATCGTATCAACGGGCCACCCCCGGCACAAGACGACCGACCCGGGCTCACGCCCGCGCAGCGTTCAGGCGCCGTCCCCGTCTTGGTACGTGCGCGGGACCCGCGGCGACACGGCGGTCAGGACCTCGTACGGGATCGTCTCCAGCATGGCTGCGATCTCCGCCGCCGTGACCCGTTCGTCGCCCTGCTCGCCCATCAAGACGACGGGGTCCCCTTCCCGCACGTGCGGCACGTCGGTCACGTCCACCAGCGTGATGTCCATGCAGATCCGGCCGACCACCGGGGCCCGTCGACCCCTCACCAGGACCTCCGCTCGGTTCCCCAGCGCCCGGGCGTAGCCGTCCCCGTACCCGACGGGGAGGGCCGCGATCTTCGAGGGGCGGGGGGCCGTCCAGGTGCGGCCGTAGGACAGCTGGGCCCCGGTCGGGACCTTCTTGAGGAAGGAGATGCCGGTCTCGAACGACATGACGGGGCGCAGCGGCCAGGCCCCCTCGAGGGCGGCGTCGGGGGCGTGGCCGTAGAGGGCGATGCCCGGGCGGACGAGGTTGGCGCGGACGCCGGGATCGGGAGACCGCCCCATCATCAGCGCGGCCGAGTTGGACGCGTGGACCCAGGTGGGCCGATGCCCGCGTCGCCGAATCTCTCCCACCGCGGCCGCGAAGTCGCGCAGCTGGGCCTGGGTGAACTCCTCCTCGGCCGCCTCCGCCTCCGCGAGGTGCGTGAGGACGCCGTCGATGTAGAGGTGGTCCAGGTCCTCGACGAGGTCGATGAAGTCCCCGAGGAGCTGAACCGGGACCCCGAGCCGGTTCATGCCCGTGTCGATCTTCAGGTGGACCGGCGCCGCCCTCCCCCGGGACGCAGCGACGGCGTTGAGCGCGCGGACCGTCGCGGAGCGGTAGACGACGGGCGTCAGGCCCGCCTCGAGGGCGACCTTCTCCGACCCGTCCGCCGGGCCCCCCAAGACCAGGATCGACGCGTCGATGCCCGCCCTGCGCAGCGCGAGGCCCTCCTCGACGATGGCCACGCCCAGGCGCGTCACCCCCTCCTGCACGAGCGCCCTCGCGACCGGCTTGATGCCGTGGCCGTACGCGTCCGCCTTGACGGCCGCGAGCATCTCCGTGCCCTCGGGCAGCCGATCGCGGAGGAGGCGGGCGTTGTGGCGGAGGGCCTGGAGGTCGACCCGGGCAGTGGTCGGTCGAAACCGAGGGAGGTTGGCCATGGGTCGGAAGTGTAGAGCAACGAGGCTCCCCGACGCGGTCCCCGTCACCGCACCGGGTAGGGCAGATCGCCTCGCTTGGTGACGGGATCGAGCGGCGCTCCGCCCTGGTCGATTCCGTCGGGTCCCAGGGAGTAGAGGATCCGGCCCTCGGGGTTGCCCGGAGGGCCGGCGTACGCCGGCGGGGCGTCCGGCCGGAAGGGGTCGGCGGGGAGCCGGGCCAGGTATCGGGGGACGAGGCCCGCGAGCTCGTCCGGGTAGCTGCCGGCCTCCTCGCGGTGCCGCTCCAGGGCGAGCCCGATGGTCTCGAGCGCCGAGTACGCCTCGGCGAGCGCACGGGGGTCGTCGTCGGGGGCGGGAGAGGGTGGGCTCTGGTCCCCGTCGCGGAGCACCCAGAGCGCCGCGGCCGCGGCGAGGACGCCGGCCAAGACGGCGAGCCACAGGGTGCGATCGGTGGACTCGCGTCGGGCCACTTCTAGAAGAGGATCATGGGCCCGACGAAGATCCGCAGCATCCAGGGCTCGGCCCGGTGCGGGATCTCCTTCGTGGCCTCGGGGATGCCGCTGAGCTCCGGCGTGGTGCCGTTGAAGAACTCGTCGCCGAGGTGGCTCGCGTTGCCCTGGGCGGCCAGGAACGTCCCCTGCACGCCGACGTTGATCGTGACGAACGGAGACGCCGAGATCGCCACGCCGCCCTGGGGCGTGACGCCGAAGAGCACCGCGGGGGGGCGACTGCTGTAGTCGAAGAGCCCGTCGGGCTCGATCTCGTACCCCGCCATCACGAGCAGGGTGCCGCCGATGCCCGCCCAGGGCTTTACTCGCCCGCGCGGGACGATGAAGAACCGGGCCCCGAAGTCGACGGTCACGTGAGACGTGTTCGCGGTCTTCCAGGTGGCGTCTTCGGGGCAGTCCGCCTCGGTGCAGATCGAGACGACCGTCTCGTTGGGGTCGCTCTCGTCGATCGACTCGCGACGGAGCGCCTGCGACCCGAACATGACGCCCACGTCCACCCCGAACTCGAAGATGTCCACGGGGGCCACCCCGAAGCCGACGCGCACGCCGGGGTTCACGAAGGAGAGTCCGAGGGACTCCCAGGAGTACTCCTCGCTCTTCACCCCGCCCGCGCGGACGTGCACCAGCGACGAGTAGCGGCGGGTGAGGCCGCCCAGCCCGTACGCGAAGTCCACGCGCAAGTGGAACCGCTTGCCGAAGCCCCAGCGCCCGGTGTCGAAGGAGTCGAAGTCGAGGCCGGACCGCTGGAACCGCTTGGTCTCGCGGGGCCCGTAGCCGGCCCGCTGGGCGTCGTTGTAGCCGGCCAGGGCGTCGCCGCGGGAGTCCTCGGCCGACAGGCTCGTCTCTCGCGCCGGCTTCTTGCGCGGCGGGGGCGCGGTGCGGGTCGACGGGCGGGCGCGCACGGGCTCGTCCAGATCGTCGTCCAGGTCCTCGTCCAGATCGACGTCCTCATCCTCGTCGGGCTCCTCGAGCACGAGGTCCTCGTCGAGGTCCGGCACCGGCTCCCTCCGTCGGTCGCGTCGATCCCGGGCGCGCTCGGAGGTGTCGTCCTCGTCCCCCACCAGCGCGCGGAGGCCGGCCGTCGGATCGTCCCGGGACGACACGGTCGACCGGGTCTCGTCGCGCTCGAAGTCCTCCCGACGGGAGCTCACCGTCTTGCGGCGCCCCCGCTCGTAGTCCCGACGGCGGGCGGTCTGATCGCTCTCCGAGGTGGTGAGGAGCCCCCCGACCTCGGCCCGGTTCTCGGCCTTCACACGCAGAGACGGATCGAACAGACGATCGACCCACATGGAGAACGCGGCGAGCATCTCCTTGGTGCGGTCGGACGCGAAGCTCGTGGTCTCGTGGGTGACCTTGAGGCCGTTGCCGGTGGTGTACCAGTCGACGTCCAGCGTGACGGTGTCGCCGTTGCGCCGCACGACGACCAGGGCGACCAAGCTGGAGTTGAACTGGCCCCCGAGGAGGCGCACGCAGTCCTGATCCACGAGGCAGTCGCGCGGTCGCCCGGTGAGCGCGGGCACCACGTCCGTGCCCACGTGCACGGGCCTCCGGAGCCGACGCTCGAGGTTCGCCTTGAGGAAGTCCTCCAAGAGGAAGCCCAGGGATTCGTCCTCGTCCCGAGCCGTCTCGAAGGGCATGACGACGACGCCCACGGAGGCCGGGTTGCGCGCGTCGAACGCGTACGCGTCCCCGGCGGGGGGGAGGAGGAAGAGCGCCGAGAGGGCGCAGACGAGGAGGACTCGGGATGGCATCATGGGGACGTTTCGTCGGGCGCCGGCAGGATACCATCGCGGCCGCGCAGGCCCGCGTTGACACCGCGAAACCTGCGTGTCATAAACCCGCGCCTGACAAGCCGATGTAGCTCAGTTGGTAGAGCAGCTGATTCGTAATCAGCAGGTCAGCGGTTCGAGTCCGCTCATCGGCTCCAGTAGCACTTCAACGCCGCAGGGTCCGCCCTGCGGCGTTCGTGTTTCGGACCTCCTCTCTCAAGGTTCACCTCTAAGGTATCGCTTCAAGGTTCAGGCGAAAGATCCCGCATGGGTTGGCGAAGTACGCCAGGCCTCGCTCCTCGTCGATCGCGATGTCCTTCACGTGGCCCCCGACATGGAGTCGCCGCAGCACCTCGGCGTCTTCGGTCCGACACACCCGCACCATCCCGTCGTACACGCTCGACGCGAGCACCAGGCCTCGGGAGGAGTCCACTCCCACGGCGCGGGCGCCCAACCCCGTCGCGATCGAGTCGACGGTCCGCAGGTCCTCCGCGTCCACGACGTTCACGACGGAGCGGTAGTAGCTCGAGGCGAACAGCCGGTCCGTGGACGGGTCGAGCTCGAGCGCGTAGTGAGCGTCTCCCAGGCGGCGCTGGGCCTGGATCTCGAGGCTCTCCCCCGCCAGCTTCGTGATGCGGTCTCCGGTCCACATGGAGACGGTGTAGACGAAGTCGCGGTCCGGTCGGTCGTCCACGGCGAAGGCGGCGACGTCGGCCAGCTCGGGGGCCTCGAAGCCGTAGGCGACCTCGTCGGACGCCGGGTCGTACGTCCAGATGCGGCTGTCGTACTCGCAGCCCAGCAGGACCCGCGAGCGCAGCGGATCCCAGGCCATGTTCCCGACCCAGCAGAGGCGACTCCGGCCGTGGAGGTGGTCGGCGCGGGATCCGTCCCCGCGGATGTGGACGAGCGCGTTGTTCACGTCGTGGGCGGGCGAGTTCTCCTGGAGGAAGAAGTCGTGGCTCACCGCGACGACCGTGCCGAGGAAGGCGTCCTGCTCGGGCAGGTACTCGATCTCCTCGGCGAACCCGTAGGTGGTGCCCGGGGGCAGCCCCTGGGCGGGGGGCGACGGGATGGCGTCGGGCGTCGTCGCGCGAACGGTCCCCACGGTCGGCTGGACGTCGAGGGCGAGGAACCGACGGCCGCTGCGGGAGGAGAGGAGCAGCACGTCCCCGCCCCCGCCCAGGACGACCTCGAAGACGTCGGCGCCGTCGGCGAGGCGCTCGACCCCCTCGGGGAGCTCCGTGGGGCAGGAGAACACGCGGGCGGCGTACGCGTGACCGAACAGCAGGGCGGCCGCGACCGTCGCGGGGAGGAGCCCGCGCGGCCATCGGAGCGGGTCCATGCCGCCCACGCCGACCTTCGCCCTCAGGCCCAACACGACGGCCGCGCCGCCGGGGGCGATGAGCACCGCGGAGATCCACGGCAGGCCCGGATCGATGAGCAGCCGGGCCACCGCGGTCGCGGCCATCCCGGCCAGGGCCGCGCGCACGAGCGTCCTCCGTCGGGCTCCTTCGGCCGGGGGGAGGCCGAAGCGCAGACTCAGGCCCGTCGCGAGCACGAGGCTCGCCGCCCACGCGACGTACAGGACGCGACCCCCCGCCGCGCCGAGCAGGTCCAGCAGTCCATACCCGTCGGACGACGCCGTGAAGACCGCGAACACGTACACCCCGGGCACCGTCGCGACCGCCAACCCGATGAGCGCGTCCCGTCGACCGCCGGCCGGGGGCTGCGCTTGCGCAGGGGCCCCGCGGAGGGCGAGGACGCACGCGACCAGGATCCCCAGGGCGGCGGCCCGCTCCATGAGGGAGGCGACCACCAGCACGCCGACCTGCGCGAGGGCGAGGCCCGCCAGGCCGAGCTGCCAGAGCCGTCGGCCGCCGAACTGCCAGGCGGCGAGGCCTCCGGCCGCGAGCACCACCGCGACCCCGAGGACCACGTCCAAGACCAGGACGTCCGTGGCGGCCTCCTCCTCGAGGAGGCGGATCAGCGCCCCGACGGAGAGGAACGCGAGGTGCTCGAGCCGGGGAGCGCCCGGGAGCGTGATGGGCAGGTACAGGTCCAGGACGATCCAGGCGAGGAGCGCCCCGGGGACCACGAAGATCCAGCGGCGTCGGTCAGCGGCAGCGGTCATCGGGCGCCCAGACCGAGGCCGGGTCGGCGGTCGGGACGTCCACTACGCGCGTCGTCCCTCGGCACACCCGCATCGAGGTGCTCCCTCCCGTGCGTTCGAGCAACCTCAGGAGCGCGCCCGCGGTCCCCGCGGCGTCCGCCCCCGTCGATCCCCCCCGAGCGGCGATCCGACCCTCGATGTAGCGCACCGGGGCGCCCGCCGGGGCGCGCCCTCGAACCACCTCGGACCCCGAGGCGACGTCACGGACGACTCCGGAGCCGTCCCAATAGGCGCTCGTGATCCGCTTCCCGTCCGCCGAGAAGGCTACGGCGAAGATGTGCTCGCCGTTGCCGTGCAGCTCGTGCTTGGGCTCGCCCGTGGACGCGTCCCAGATGCGCGTGGCGCCGTCCCGACCGGCGGTGGCCACGAGGCTCCCGTCCGGCGAGAAGGCGGTGGCGTAGACGAACCCGCCGTGCCCGACCAGCTGGTGGAGAGAGCTCGCCGACGCCGTGTCCCAGAGCCGGGCAGTGGTGTCGGCCGAGCCCGTGAGGATCCGCGCGCCGTCGGGCGAGAACGCGATGGAGAAGATGCCCTCGCTGTGGCCCTCCAGCGTCGCGACGATGCGATCCGAGGTGCCCTCCCAGAGCCGCACGCGCCCGTCCCAGGCTCCGCTCGCGAGCAGCGCCCCGTCGGGGGACCAGGCGACGATCTCGACGCTGTCGGAGTGCCCCCGCAGCTCACGCTCCAGGTTCCCGTTCTCCGCGTTCCAGACGCGCACGAAGGAGTCCCGGGAGGCGGACGCGAGGCGCGCGCCGTCGGGGGAGAAGGCCAGGCTCTCGATGTCCTCGATGTGGCCCATCATGGTGTGCAGCAGCGCGAACGTCCGGCCGTCCCAGAGGCGGATGGTGCCGTCCGAGGAGCCGGTGGCCACGCGGCTCCCGTCGAGCGTCCAGGCGGTGGCGCCGACCGACCCCACGCGCGCCCCTCGGATCCACGCGCCGGCGTCCCCCAGGGTCGGGTTCGGCGGCCCCTCGTGGGCGAGACGAGCGGCCCCGGGGACGGACTCGGCGGCGGCGGCGCGGAGGAGCGCGAGGACCTCGCCCGCGTCGGTGTTCTCCGCTGCCTGGGCGGCGGCCAGGAGGGGACCCGCCTGGGCGGTGGGGACGAGGTCGGGGGCCGCGCCGCTCCACCGCGGAGCTCCGCCGGTGGGCATCCCGACGGGGCCGGGCTCGGGGCCGGGCTCGGGGGCGTCGGGGGCCGGACCGCCGGGCGACGGCTGCGGGGGGGCCTCGGGACCGTCGACAGGAGCGGGGGGGGAGCAGGCGAGGACGAA